>Ga0187785_10000430_pt1 | contig 15755 bp, 17 predicted proteins | sample 0815_BV2_4_20_MG_FD_132466 | JGI IMG/M metagenome (GOLD analysis project Ga0187785, IMG submission 132466) | Tropical peat soil microbial communities from peatlands in Department of Meta, Colombia - 0815_BV2_4_20_MG | ecosystem: Environmental > Terrestrial > Soil > Wetlands > Peat | place...
AGAGACGCGCCGACCTGTCCTTTTTATTCAGCATGACTCCGAAAACGGCGTTAAGCTGGTCGATATCTGTCCAGTTCCTAGTCCATCCCCGGGACGAAACCCCAAAAACCTCGTACAGGTTGGCATTCGGAAAATATTCTTTGACTATTCCCACTGCGATGTTGGTCATCCCTATAAAGCTCAAGATCGCCATGTTTCATCCCCTTAGATCGTTTAGCAGCGGAGTGGCCCGCGGCAATCAAGTCATATCTTCTAACATGTTTATAATAGTACATGCTCATCTAACGTGGCAGATGATAATAGTCGCTGTAAGTAGCTGCTCTAAAAAATGACGCGGACAAGAATCTCGTTGCCCAGCTACTTATTCTCTCTCCTTTTTCCATCGCTTGTATTCCTTGATCGTGAGCACGACCAGTATGACGCCTATGACGAGCAACGCCACGATGGCTACTACGTAAACCCAGTTCGAAGGGTCTGATATCGAGTGTACGAGGCCCATCCCCTGCCCTCCGCCTAACCTCGTTCTGACAGGATTACCGCCTCCGCCCCCGCCGATCTTGACCTGCATCACGCCGCCTCACAGGTAGAGGTGTCAGCGGTAGCAAGCTGCGTGTTTTCCGATTTCTTATTACCATTCTTCATATGGTCATTCATCTTTCTTCCACCTCATCTTCAGCTGTATGTCAAGTTGCTCTATCCAGTGTATTGTTCATTACCTATACTTTTCGGGATGTTGTTTCCCCGGGCGGAGGGTCCAGCGGTGTATTGTCCTCCATCGAGTGGAGGCACATTTATAGGTTGGTAGGTCTATGATGAAAAGAAGTTTCAACAAAAATGTTACGCTTCCGACAGCAATCACCGACTAACGTGAGATAAAGATAGATATGTTAGGCGGGGTGCGGCAGATACTTTGGGACTTGCCTTTGCTGTATGGTAGAATCATAGAAAAAGCTACGGGCACCGATACATTACATAAAAATATACTAAAAATATTATGAGCGGTGATATTAATTTACTTTGTGTATCGTAGATGTTACATCATTTAGTATAAAACGTTTGAAGTTTCAAATTTGTAGCGTAATATGATTTTAAAATATGGTTCAACCCCCTCGTAGATTCTTAGGATCGTTCGAGGGATGTGAACCTGAAATCCCTAAGCCTCGGGCGAGATTTGAACTCGCGACCTCGTCCTTACCAAGGACGCGCTATGCCGGCTAAGCCACCGAGGCGTCTTTCTTGCACGTTGCAACACACAAATGTAGCACCATGCTAATTAATATTTCGGTTGAGGTTTTCCCTGATCGGCGGATGTACGGGTATGGCTTGTAGGATCTCGCCGGTCCGGATGGACAGAGCGCTATCGGTCTGATCGAAACTTGGTCGCGTAGACTATGATGACTCTGATAACCCTGCATTTAAGTTTGCTGACATGCCCCGCGGCTAAGGCTTGTGGGTTCTACGGTGGCTATGTTCTTAGCGTTGCCGTTTGGGGTGGTCAGTGCTGCCCTCCGACATTGACCATTAAAGCATTATACATTTGTCAAGCATATAACCTTTTCTGTAATGCTCTATAGCCAAGATTTTCCCGTTTCAGATCTTGCCTACCATGTCTATGGATGGCTTGATGGTTTCTTCCCCCGGCTCCCAGCTGGCTGGGCAGACGTTGCCCTTGTTCTCTCGGACGAATTTGGCCGCCTCTAGCTTGCGCAGAATCTCCTTCGCGCTGCGGCCGAAGCTGTTGTCATGCATCTCCAGTGCCTTTAGATAGCCTTCGGGATCGATAATGAAACTGGCTCGGAGTGACAACCCTTCCTCCTCGATGTACGTGCCGAACTCTTTGCATAGCTGTCCTGTAGGGTCAGCGAGCATCGGGTACCGGATCTTTTTGATCGCTGGCGACTCATCATGCCATGCTTTGTGAACGTATGCAGTATCCCTGCTCACGCTGAATACCTCAGCATCATTTTCCTTAAACTGATCATACATGGTTGCCACCTCCTCCAACTCTGTGGGGCAGACGAAGGTAAAATCCGCCGGGTAGAAGATGAGCACCATCCACCTGCCGCGATATGACGAAAATCTGATCTTTTTGATCTCGCCTCCGGTAAACGCGTCGGCCTCAAAGTCGGGTACTTTATCGTTGATCTTGAGCATTGGCTATCACAGTACATAATATAGCTACACATTTATATAACATTTATATTAATCTTGGTCGACGGGCAAGTGCTTAACAGCTGATCAGTTGGACCTACATTGCTCAAGATATTGACTAGAAATCACGAGGATCTAATGTTCACCACACATCTGATGATCTAGACGGGTATAAGAGCGTCCAAAAATTAATATACTACTATTATAAAACTTAGTTTCAGAGGATGTGTATGGCATACCCGGACGACCTGTTCCGAGGGCAGGTCATACAAGCTTTACTCACATGCGACAGTGCTGTCTTCCATTACCTCTGGGCATCCTACTCAGATCTGACAACCTGCCCGATCGAAGACATCCGTCGCAGAGCATATAGTAATCGCACCCATGCGAGTATTATCAGCCCCGAAGTGATGGGGCTTATCCTCAATAATGAACGCCGCTGGTAAACGTTTTCGTCCGCGAACATGTCCCAGCCCACTGTAAAAATCCAAGTCAACCCAAGAGCATCCGAGAGGCAAACCGGAATCTCACAGTAAAATCTGGACACGCCCCTCGTCCGCCAGCCCAACCAAAGGAATAGCTACCGAAAGATAAATAAGATTTTTATAGGATACGATCGAAATGCTAGAGCATATAGGTGAAGTGATGGATAGTTCGTCGATCATGGCCCATAAAGAGTCAAACACCCTAATCATCAGAAAAAATACCAACTATACAAAGCCTGTAAACCTGAAAGCCAATCTGATGGCTGGGATGAACTCACGGTTCATGGAGAGCATCACAGTGGACGGAGATCTAGTACTAGGAAAAGGTGCGCAGATCATGGGCGATGCCAAGGCGAAAAACGTGGTCCTAGGCCCTTGGGCCGTAATCAGAGGCAACCTAACAGTCAGCGGAGAACTCCTGGCGCTAGACAACAGCAAAGTACTAGGAAACGTCAAATGCTACGGCAGCGTGATCACCAGACCCGGAGTGGTCTTCAGATCCTTAGACGCAACAGGCCTAGTCGAATATTACGGTAAGAAACCCGCCGGTAAGATCAGGAGCAAGATGATCACAAAGAAAGACGACTAACTCTCGATCGCTCACATATAAGACAGCAAACGAACGCTGCGCTTGCCCGACCCTCAGATATGATGAGACAACAGACGAACACCTGCCGTGCCAAAACACAGGTTGACGAGTCGCCGAGAAGGCCTGAGAATATCTTATAAGCTACACTACATTTTCCGGTACCTCGTTTAGCGATTTTTGGATCGAATCAATTACATCCTTGAGACCGGCATGGTTATGAAGCGGCACAAATACCATCAATCCTTTATCAGAGACAAAAATATTGGCAGCCCTATTTTAATTTCAATCTGCGCGTGGCCTTGAGCATCTTAAAATCGTTAATACCATATCGAATCACAGATACGTCATTGTGCAGGCTATAGGTTTCTGCGACTCAACGGTCAACGATTAAAGTCGTTGGTTTGTTGTTCTAAATTTGTACTATTGCCTTGCGGGCGGATTCATTTAATGGCTTAGCCACCGGGCCCCTCCTCTACCTTACAGCCTTAAAGAATATGATCGGTACTTTTATTTGGTAGTTTATACAAATATGATATGGGGGTAATATGTTGGTGGACAAAGCTAAACTTTTCGCCGCCGCTATCATAACGATAATTGTACTCGTAACGATTTTTATTATCTGTGTTTGGGCCGGTAGTTTAATCGGTATATCAATACTACAGTCTCCGAGCACTCTTGCTGCGTTCCCTCTAATGTCAGTTACCACAGGAGTCATCGTATTTACTTCAGCTTACATATTTATGAATAAAGGAATTGACGGGTTCTTCAACACACCGACAAACGCGACGTTAACCTGCAAAAATGGGCATACATGCCGGGTGTGGGTGCAATTTGATGGACGCGGCCGGTGGTACGATTCTGAGAAAGGAGAATACAAGCTCCATATCGGCGGAGGGCCGGCGGTCATCCCCGATACCTGCCCTGAGTGCGGAGCGCGCTGGGAAGTACCGCATAAGCACGGTAAACCAATAACAATACAGCACCATCAGTGAACTACCCCGTCATTCGTGGTGGGGCTTCCTGTTTCATTGCCAATGCTTGCTCCACGGTTATGCGGAGTAGCGGCCTTGGTTCCACAGGCGCTACGGGATGTCCCATCCCTGCAATGAGTATGTTGACTGCGGCGTTGTAGTCCCTATCGGCGTGCAAGCCGCAGTATGGGCAGTCATGAACTCTGTCCCTTAGTGTTTTTTTGACGATGTTGCCACATTTAGAGCACCGTTGGGTGGTGCCCTTGGGTTCGACTTTGACGAGCCGTCTACCAGCACTTTCAGCCTTGTAGTCGAGCATCATCACGAATCTATTCCATGCGGCGTCGTGAATATTACGGTGCAATCCTTTGTTGTATCCTTTCTCTTTCAGTCCCTTTACATCGAGTGCTTCGACACATATCGTACCGTAGCTGTTGACATAGTACCGGGACAGTTTATGCAGGAAATCATCCGCTGGTTGTTAGTCTTGTCGTGTACCTTTGCCAGTTTCGCCTTCGCCTTCTCACGGTTATTGCCCCCCCCTTCTTCTTTCTGGACAGGTCCCGCTGTGCATTCTTGATACGGTCGAGCATGTGTCCAAGATGCCGAGGATTCTCGAAGTCATAGCCGTCGCTGTCCACGGCAAACGATTTCAGTCCCACATCGATGCCTACTGCCCTGTCATTCGGCGGGAGTACATGTATCTCGGCGTCCATCTGAATTATAGCATACCATTTCTGTCCTTCTTGTTTGATGATGACGCCTTTGATTTTGCCCTGTATTGGCCGGTGCATCTTCACACGAATGTCGCCTATCTTCGACAGGTGCAACATGTCACCGTCGAACGAGAAGCCGGATTGGTTGTAGTTCAGCGTCTTATACCAACCCTTTCCCTTGAACCGTATATGACCGACTTTCCAGCCGTTCTTCTTCAACGCTGACAGCCCTCTAATATTGGCCCATAGTGTATAGTTAACCATCTGCAAGACCTTCGAGTACACGGAGCCGAGAATAGGATACTCGTCTTTGAGACGTGGTATCATGTTCTGACAATCGTACATCCTCAACGGTTCTCCGGCTTCCTTCGCCTTCTTGGTTTCTTCGAGAAGCCTATTGTATAACCACCGACAGTTTTCGAGAGCGCCAACTAACTTTGCTTCCGTTTCCATGTTCGGGTATATCCGGTACTTGTTAATGATGGTCGGCAATATCCTCTCCCCGCGATTCCACATACTGCATAAGTACGTCAAGTCTAACCTGCCCAGTCGAAGCTATAAAGTAGCTGTTGCTCCAGAACGAGTCTCCCATAGTAATATTTTAGCTTCGGGGAACTCTTGCCGGAGGCGACGGCTCGTCGCGCCCTTGATGACGTTGACGATGTTCGACAAGTTTACCTTCGGCGCGGCCTTGAACAAAATGTGGTGACGGTCTTCACCCGGCTCCTGCGACAGTATCTCTATGTCGAGGTTTTTCGCCAGGGCGGAGACGATTTCTTTTACGCGCTCCCTGATTTCTTCACTGAACAGGGTTTCGCGCCGATACTTGACCACGATGACCAGATGGTATTGCAGCGAATATACACTGTGCGCCCCGCGGTCAAGGTTATACCCCATCTGTTTCACCAATATCATATCAACCAATGTTGTAATAATACTTTGATGAACCGCTTATCTACGACAAACCGAATAGAAACAAAGGGACTACACTTTCACCCCCACCCTGAAGGATGGGGACTTCCCACTCCGCCCCCTTTAGCCCCTATAGTTAAACAACCGGCCAATTACTACCTACGGAAAAGGGGCGCGCTATCGGAACTTTGATTACGAACAGGTCCTGGGACCGGATTCCCCGGGAAGTCCCGCGACCCCATGCTGTGATCGCCTAACTGGACAATGGTGGAGTCGTTGGGTGTTCGTCGTCTTGGATTCTGCTGCGATAATCGCCCTGAATCTATTTGAACGCAGCCTTCTTCTTCTTGATTAAAATCTATGCGGGGATGGTTCTTACGAGAGGAAGTCACGAATCGTGTTTTATCATGTCGCTCTTGCCGGGAAAGGCGGACGAGGTCAGGAAGTTGTGGGATGAGCTGAGCATGGCTCGGGCCCACGAGATGGATGAATATGCTCGTGGAGCGGGCCAGTCGAGGCTGCTCGTCTACCTCCAGCATCTGCCCCAAGGGGACTTCCTCGTCCAGTACGTCCGATCGGATGCCGACATCAAGGTTTCCTTCCAGAGAACCATGGACCAGCGCACTCCCTTCGCAAAATACCTGCAACACGCTCTCATGGACCTTACCGGGTATGACTTTACTCTGCCGGAGAACGCCCCGAACGTCGATCAGGTATACGAGTGGACCGCGCGGGAAGACCCAGGGGAAGGGCAGAGGAAGTACTATGTCTTCGCGTACCCTCTGCGGACTGGTAAAGTGGACGCGTTCCTGCGGCATTACGATACGAGAAGGGCGAACGCGAGGCACGCGGAGGACCTTTTCCGGGACCAGGGCGTGCTGAGGGTCCAGGAGTTCCTGCAGGAGCTGCAGCACCGGCCCGGAGAAGTGTACACCGTGAATTATCTAGAGACGCACGATGATTTGAGAAAAGTGCTGGGTAGAGTTTCCGATGAGGTCAGAAATTTCTGGCTCGACATCACCAACGTAGATCTCGCCAGCCCTCAGGGTGTGCCGAACTTGGAATTACTATTCGACTGGAACGCGGAGCGGGGCATACAGACGGCGGAAGCACAGAAGGCGTACACGATCTGAACGCCGCCCCGAGTCGCTTTCACCCGTTCACTATCTATAGCGTATAGCGCACGTCCCTCAAGCGGCCGGGAACACGGAAAACGCTCCATCCAGGACCAATTACTTTAGCACCGCTTCTGCCGCACTTTAATTACTGTTAGTGCCGAACCTGTTTATCGGGGCGTATCCCAATTTTTCTGTAAAATTCCATTGACCCCTCCAACGCTCTTGGGCTGACCTATAATTTTACAGCAAAAATTGGGACACGCCCGTTTTATCGCGTTCTCAAGGCTGGTTTGTTGGTGTTCTCTGATGCACTTGTTCTCGGGCTATCTGTAATACGGGAAAGATCTCGACCGATTGTAACTACTTTGATACCGAGTTGATGGAGGTTCTGTGGAAGGGGTTGGGACGAGCATGGACGAGTCATATTCGGTCATAAAATCGTGTTGTCGGCCGTTCGGGGCGATGTTTAATCCGCATCGATGCCGTCGGGGTCGGCATGGTTCTGGGGGCTCGTCCAGACGAGTGGTTCAGGGAGGTGGACTTGGTTCGCTACGAAAAGCTGGTGCGACGGTCGGTTTTCATCTGTATTCGCGCGAAAATGGGGGGTTGATGATGGCCTGGGGTTGTAACGTCAGCATTCAAAGTATTTTACTAGGCGATGGCTTCATAATACGGCCGCCATGATTTCCTGTGGTGGCATCAACTGTAGATAGCTTCTCGGAGGCTATATTGTTGTGTCGGTTTACTTCGGGTTCGGAGGGGATGGTGAATTTGAACTCGGATCCTGCTCCAGGAGATGATTCGATCCAGATTCGGCCGCCGTGGCGCTCGACGATTTTCTTGCAAATGGCCAGGCCGATTCCGTTGCCATCGTATTCGGTACGGTTATGTAGGCGGTGGAAGATGACGAATAGTTTGCTGAAGTACTGTGGGTCTATGCCAATTCCATTATCCTTGACGCTGAAGATCCACTCGTCGTCCGCTTTTTCGGCCGACACGTTGATGACTGGCGCGTGCTCTCCCCGGTATTTGATCGCGTTGCTGAGTAGGTTATGGAACACTTGCATGATTTGCATGCTGTCGCCGAGTACTGTCGGCAGCGGAGTATGTGTCACTGTGGCGTTACTTTCTTCTATCGCTGCGCTGAGGCTGTTCTGGACTTTCAGGAAGGCTCGTTCCATGTCGACCTGTTCGAACAACTGCGATTTCGTGCCCACTAGGGAATATTGGAGCATATCCGCGATCATCATCTGCATACGGGTTGTACCGTCTACCGCATACTGGATATAATCATCAGCATCGCTGTCCAGCTTTCCTTTGTACCGCTTTTCAATAAGTTTGACGTAGCTGTTTACCATGCGCAGGGGCTCTTGAAGGTCGTGCGAGGCGATGTAGGCGAATTGCTCCAGCTCTTCGTTGGAGCGCTTAAGATCCAGCTGTTCTTTTTCTAGTATTTGCTGAATTCGCTTTCGTTCGTTGATCTCTGCATGGAGGGCGGTATTGGATTTCATTAGGTCGGTCGTGCGTTCCACTACTCGGATCTCCAGGTCGTCGTGGGCCTTTCGTATGGCTTCGAAAGCATGTTTACGCTCTGTGATATCCTTGGTAATTGCTACGAGGGCTACAGGTTGGCCTGATCGGTCTCGCAGTGCGCTGGCGGAGACTTCCGCCGGGAACTCCTTGCCGGAGATATCCCTAAGTGTAATTTCGCATGCTTTTTTGAGGCCGTTCAGAATGACGTCTTTCATGGCGTCTTCCGCCTTGGTGAAGTCGTAGGGCGCGATTAGTTCGTAGGCGGACGTGCCGATTAGGGCTTCTTTGTCCGGATAGCCGTGCATCTTCGCAGTTGCTTGATTGCATTCGATTACGATTCCGTTTGTGTCGATCAATGTGATCGAATCTGGTGAGGAGGCGAATATGTTGCTCAGCTTTTCCTCGCTAGCACGAAGCTTCTCTTCGGCCTGCATTTGCTCGGTGACATCGTCTATTATGATCGCGTAGCCTGAAACGCCCTCGTCCGATGAGTATGTGGGAAACATTTTGAACGATAAAAAGCGTTCGTTCCCGTCTCCCGCCAGGTCGTATCGTACATTCCTGACAACGGCGGTTTTTCCGAGTAACAGATCCTTCATCTGGTTGCCGATCTCCGGGCCGAACAAGTTCCCGTCGCGGAAGATGTTGAAGCGTTCGCCCATAAATGAACATTCGTTCAACAGAGTCAGAAAATTTTCGTTCGCCAGGTCAAGATTGCCTTGAGCATCGGTGATGCCCATAGCGTCAGGCGTATGTAACAATAGATCGCCGACAAGTCGCCGCGTGTCCTTCAGTTCGCGGCGTACGCGGCTCAGGACGACGAGGTTGACGCGAGTCAGCGAATAAAGCAGCATAGCGGTCGTCAAGAAGAGCAGCATGACCGCATATGCGAACTGGGCCATGTTCATCGTATCGTACAATCCGATCGTCGCGATCTCGCTGAGCAAGTCCCCGGCAAGGCTCATAAGAAAGACCAAGCCCAGGATAGCGAAGATGTATTTGCGACGGTTATTCCGGTTATGCGCGACAAGCATGACGGCGATGACAACAATAAACAGATCGCATAGGATCGTGATGTATAGCAATAGTGATGTAAAAGCGACCTCTATGTTGCCTGAAATGGCGGGGACTGCGAAAAAAAGCGCCGCCGCTCCGGCAAGGCTCAATACAGCGCCTGCGGCAAGCACAGGTTTTTCGATCCGTATCTTCTGCCGCTTCAACACCCTATAGAGTGCGATGATAATGGGCAAGTATCCTGTTGCCATGAGGGACATCCCAAAAATGGCGATGGAGGGATGATCGGTCAAACTAGGGACGATATACCAGATGATGCCCGACAGTGTCTGGATGATAAAGAGCGCGATCAACCCGGAGAACGTGTCGAGAAGCGCTTGATCGTCTTCAGAACGGTAAAGCAGCAGGCAGATGGGAATACAGAGGACGGAGAGTATAGTCGCGGAAAGGATGAACGGCAACTGGAGATAGTTTTGTGTGACCGAAGAGATAATAAACAATGAAACAGCGACAGCAATAGCGAACTCAAAAGCCGTTATTATTAGCGGTAATACGATATGATTGGACTTACTCATTTTATTTCACCAATCAAGCCCTATTTTGGCTACTTTTAAACTCGCGATATGCTACAAATCCTTATTGGTTGTCATGCACGCTATCACCAATTTCTCCCATCAAATAGCATAAAAGGCCGAGACGATCCATTTGCATGATTCAGCATGATTCAAGTGGTATAGTAGCGTTCCCGGACCGGAGGACCGTTGTATTTATCTATCAGGCGCCAATTCTCCGATCGCCCCACCCACCCGAAAGACAACAACTCCAACCGCTACTCGAAATTATCGAGGACGAACCGTACCCCGCCCACGGAATCTCCAAGCCCCCCAAGACAGACACTCAACCTAAGGGGCCTGGATCAACAGAGCCGGAAGCCCGCCGACCGTAGATTTGGGCGGGTCGGATTGCCAAAAGCTACACTGCAGACGGGTTTCGCTTGTAACAGGGCGGAAAAGGACCTTTAATGTACGAGAGGTTTTTTAACACGGCCGGCATCGTAATCAACGGTGCTTCAACGGTGCTTCAGCCATAGCCCGGCGGACACCGTTCAGTTCGCATCAGGGATGGTTCTGATGATAAATAAAAAATTTGAATCGGGCTTCATGATACCGATCCTCCCCGGCAAGACGGACGAGACAAGAAAGTTCTGGGAGGAGCTGAGCAATGCCCGGGCCCACGAGATCGACGAGTACGCCCGCAATGTTGGACAGTCAAGACTGCTGGTATACCTCCAGCACCTGCCCCGAGGAGATTTTCTAGTCCAATATATCCAATCAGATGTAGACGTGGCGACCTCTTTCAAACGCAACCTAGAGCAGCACAGCCCTATAGCAAAGCATATCCAGCGTGCCTTCATGGACATCGCCCGATACGACTTTACCCGGCCGGAGAACGCCCCGAACATCGAAAAAATCTACGAATGGAGCGCTCACGAAGAGACGGGACTGGGCGGCCAAGCAAGAAAATGCTTTATATTCGCTTTCCCGCTGCTATCCGGCAAAGCCGACGAGTTCTGGCACCAGTTCGAGTCGAGACAGTCCAACCAGACGATAGTGGAGGGGAAGTACCGAGATCAAGGCATCTTGCGACTGGTAGAATTTTTGCAAGACCTGCAACACCGTCCCGGCGGATTATATGCAGTGAGCTACCTGGAATCGTACGATGATCTGAGGACAGTATTCAGCCGAGCTCCTAATGATGTCAGACAGTTCTGGCTCGACACGTCAGGCATCGATCTAGCCAATCCCAGGGGTCTGCCAGACCTTGAACTACTGTTCGAATGGAACGACTCCTCAGGAATACGAACATCGGAGGCGCAGAAGGCGTACACGATCTAACAAATCAAGCCAAGCGAGGCAAGCGAGGGCGTCCCCCCAGGCGGAGCATTCATTACAACTATCCCGGGCAGACACCCTCGAAAGCTGCCAGCCCTTCGGTTGTCGGAGGCAGTTGAACGATGAACCTGGTGCCCAGGGTGTAGTCGCCTTTGATCCTGTCTTCGATCTCAACGGTCTCGCCGAAGCTATCAACCAAAGTTTTCACCAGGTAAAGCCCCAATCCGCTGCCAGTGGCTTTAGGCCGGCCCTGCTGCAGCCCGGAGAATAACCGGATCTTTTGCTCGTCCGGTATGCCCGGACCATTATCCTCGACAGTCACTCTGAAGTACGGCTTCCCGCCGCTGCAGACTCATGACCTCCTCATGGTACTCTGGAGCCACAACGTCCCAGATCGTTCTCCCGATAATGTCGCTCTCTTTCAAATGGAGGATCTTCTCGACATTTTTGGTCATGAACTGCCATCGGCCTGTCAGATCAACGGTCCAGAGAATATCCCCTGTGTTCTCGAGCAGGAAACGATACCTATCCTCATCTAGCCGCAATTTATCTTTCTCAGCTGAGTTCCCGGTCTTTACGGCTTCCATACCAATCGCTACCAGTTTGTTTAATGCCACCCATAGACTATCCAGTTTCTGCGAAGATCAAAACGATGCTACAATTTTTCTGTATGCAATGATTATCCTTGCCAAAGAAATGACGAATAAATGACGGCCTGAGCACGCTCAATCGCGGCAGTTTCCAGAGAGCACCGCCAGGATGAGGGCTTCACGGCCGGAACGCTTCTCCAACCCTCATATACCCAGTCCAGCCATTCTTGACCGCGCAACCCAATACCGTCCCACCCCACCTCGAAGCCGCCGCCCCAAGTCTGTAGACGAACACAAAATACCAGTCCGACCCCCCCGGTCATGGACTCCAAACCGGACCCCGAACTTATCCTCGATCTACAAGACAACCGCTTTCGCCTTCCGAGAGGCTCTCCCTGGCGGTACACTCGCCGATCTCCTAGGAGACCTCCTGGAAATACTAAAAAAATAGGGGTGACAAGGGAAAGGCAACTTCGGAAACATCTTTTTCGAGATCTTTGGCTCCCGATACGGACAGATACCCTTGAGCGTGCCATTTTGAAAGAGAGGATCCCCTCAACCTTCCTTCAACCCTTCAATGGGTGACCAGGCGTTATCCCTTCAGGTATTCCTCGACCCTGTTCAGCCACTCGTTGGCCAGACGTTCGAAGACGGTCTCTTGTTCCACTTCCAGTCCGTGGCCCGCCCGATCCAGCACTGCAAACGTACCCCGAGGGTAGTTTTCTATGATCTGCAGCGCGTCCATATATCCGACTGTGGCATCTTGACGCCCTGCCAACACCAGAGCCGGCCTATCAAAGGGTCGGGGAAGCTTGTCTACATCGAACGAAAACGGATATCCATACTTCATCAGCCGCTCGGCAAACACCTCGTCCTTAACCTGCATCCCCGGGACAATATCTGCTTGGAACCGCTCCCATCTCCGCCTGTCCTGCAGCACCAGCATGCGTTCGAAAAGCTCTCGCACTTCAGATTGTGCGATTCCCCCTAAAATTTCCCGGTCCCTGACAAACACACGGCGCTCCGGCAGCCGCCGCCGCCCCCTCTCAGCGACGATAACAGGACAGATAAGCAAGACGCCGCCCAAACGCTCCGGCATCCGACGGACAAAGCCCCTGGCCAAGTATCCTCCGTAGGATTCGCCAACAACCAGAAAGACGCCTTCAGGCACGATCTTTTCTATGAACCGTACGACCGTATCTAACATCTGATCCGAATTCTCAACCCGGCCCGCCTTCGTCCGGCCCATACCCGGCAAGTCAACGTATATACGCCTCCAGCCAGGCCGAGCCCCGAAGATCGGCTCCATACATCCAGTCATAACATGATGATCGATACCGAACCCATGGATCATTAGCACCGGGACCCCCTCACCCCTGACCTCATAATACATTTCCAAACCGTCGACTTCACAGATCATGAACAGTATGTCAGCGGAATGAGCCAAATAAGTGCTGCCCCACCCACCTAGTGGGGACTGCTCCGAATTACTCTCCAAGGTACCGCTTCAGTACCGTTAAAGCGTTCAGCGAGATCCATTTGCTGGCCTCTCCCTTCCGCTCGATATCGACCTGGAGCTGGCCATTGAAGGTATTTTCGAGTTTCCATTTACCTTGCCGATCTCGCTTCGCCAGCAGCAATTCGATGGCTTCGCCCATTCGCTCATCTCGACAGCCCAGCCGGGTCAGCACCCGCAAAATTTCCAGCGCGTCGGTCTGATACATCAGAGGGAAGCCAAACCTCTTCCAGCCCGGTTTGGACACCCGGCCCAAGTCGTGGCTTCGCTTATAAATATGATGGTCCAGCAGGAATTCGGCGCCTTTTCCGATCGTCTCCTTCACGGCAGCCGATCGCTCCCCCTCCGGAATTTCTGCCAGCGCCTTCAGCGTCTTAACGACGCCCATATGACAGGTATGTCTTCCCCAGCACATCTCGTATTTATCGTAAGGCCAGCCTTTCGCCGGCGCGTCCACACCGTCATCAAAACGCTGGTACGCCACGATCCACTCAACGCCTCTCTGGACGCGGGCATCTTTCAGATAGCCGAATCGGATCAGGCTCCAAATCATGTTCCCGGTCAGGCAGGGCAGCACTTCACCGTGCCTTCCCCCGCCCTTTTTAATCGCTGTCGACATGGAAAAGCCGCCGCTCTCCGGATCCTGCGAATTATCCAGCATGAACTCGCAGGCCCCACGCACTCTACTGTGGTCCCCGTCCGCCCCCAGCTCCGCCAAGACCACGAGCTGCCAGACCGTCCCGGTATATTTCGCCGTATAAAACCGCCTCGGATCCTCCCATACCCCTTCAGACGTCTGCTTCCCTATGATCTCGGGCACCGGCCCGGTCTCCATGATTTTACGCTTTGCCGCTATCACCGCCTGATCACCCTCAGACTTATCCAACAGGTCGCGCAGGGTAAAATACCGCACAGAAGGGTTATCGTCTTCCAACAACCAATCCGTCAGATCGGCGGATAAAACCGATTTCCAATCGCTCATAGAACCAACCCACACTTATACTTCATACTTTTGCCAGTGTACAATAAGCCTTTCTAGTCTGCAGTTACAAGCTATCACCACGCCAATCTCAGACGATCGATTCCCATCCCTTCGATACTAAACTCTCTGACATACCCCACGGCCCCAAGATCGTAAAGCCAAAAATCTGGGAGGAGAAAATTGGGGGCACGCTTCAGGGTTGCGGCGCTGGGCTGCATGACGTTCAGCAAGGGCGACGATCCCCTAAGCGGGGCGGTATGGGCCGGAACGGATCCCGATTGTAACCTACTCGTCAACGCTCGTTTTATCGTTGGATAGCGTTGGGGATGACCCCTGACAGCGGCTCCTGTATTATCGCTTCGCCGTGCATTTGCTCAGCGATAGCTCGGCAACCGCCTTTGCACCGCTCCAGGCCCGGGCAGTCTGCACATTTCAGAGGCACGGCCCGTCTAAATCGATCGGCGGCTGCCGACGCCTTAATCTGCCTGAACGGTTCTCTTCTAAAGTCGCCCAGAACTACGGGCGAGTGGTTGCACATTCGCATGCCACCGTCAGGGCCGATAGTGTAATAAGCGCCATACCCTCCTGCGGGGCAGGTGCCGAAGGTGATCCGCCGATACTTTCCGATCTCTACCTGACATGGCAGGATGGGCACGCCGCAGTGTACGGGGATGCCGTACTGCTGCGCCAAACTTTCCAACCGGTCTAAGTGGCTCGCAACCACAGGCGCCGGCAGCCGCAGCTCTTCCATATAGTTCAACCCGTCCCCTCCCGGGTTGAACGTGTTATACATGATCACCTTCGCCCCCAGCGCGATGGCCATGAGGCATGCGCCTTCCAAGCTCGCCGCGTTCGCCCTCGTGGCCACGAAGACTGCGGCGAAGCTGCCGCCCGCGGCGTTGAGGCTGGCCATCCCGTCTACGACAGCGTCGAACGATCTGGACCGGGTAAGTCCATCATGGATCGAGGCAGTGTCGCCGAGCAACGGTAGCTCGTACAGGTCGACGCTGTCGATGGTCCGGCCTATGTTTTCCTCTGAAAGTAGAGTGCCGTTGGTGATCAGGTTGAGCCAGATACGCCTGCGTTTTATGTCCTGCAGGATCTCCGGCAGGTCGTCCCGCAGAAACGGCTCTCCACCACTGACAGTGATCAGGCTCACCGAAGCCTCGCGCTGCAACTTGTCAGCGATCTTCGCCCACTCCCCCGCGGACAGCCCCTCCAGAACCGACCGGCCGGGGCGTTTCCACACATTATAACAGTATTTGCAGCGGTTATTACAGGCGGAC
>Ga0187785_10000433_pt1 | contig 15639 bp, 24 predicted proteins | sample 0815_BV2_4_20_MG_FD_132466 | JGI IMG/M metagenome (GOLD analysis project Ga0187785, IMG submission 132466) | Tropical peat soil microbial communities from peatlands in Department of Meta, Colombia - 0815_BV2_4_20_MG | ecosystem: Environmental > Terrestrial > Soil > Wetlands > Peat | place...
CCTTCTCCAGGCTGCGGCCGCCGAAATAGGCAGTGAGCACGATCATAGCCCACTGTGCCACGTCGCCAGAAAGCGCATCGGTTGTGCCGAGGCCCAGGACCTTGTCCCAGACCACGGCTTTCCACACGTAAATAATGAACGCGAAGGCGAACTGCGGCCGCGGCAATGCCGTGTACCACCGGCCCTGCTCTGCGGCCAGAGTTTCCGAAGCCAGCTCGCGCTCGCGCTGCTCAACCGATAGTTCACGAGCGGCAAGATCGGCGGCGATCTTTTCGCTGGTATTTTCGGCCGTAAGCTTGGCGCGATAAGCGTCAAGCGCGGCTTTCGCAAACGGGCCGCCAAGTAAACTGCCAACCCAGCCGAGAATAGCGGACAGCATCTATTTCGCACTCCCTGCGGTGCGTCGCCGCGCCACTTCGGTGATAAGCCCGATAGCAATGACATAGTATGGAATATATCTGGGCTGCAGCGCACTCTGGATTGCAGCGGTCACATTGGGATCCGAAGCAAGCGCCATCAGCGCGGCGGCAGCAAGGCCTGCCAGTACCTGCACGCGTGCCCAAAGGATGGTGACGGAATTGTTGAACCAGGATTTGATCTTGAGCCACATTGATTGCATGTCTCCGAAGTCGTGTTTCATGATGACTTATCCGCGTGCCGCCACGCGGGCCTTGAAAGAATTCGCTGCCATTGCCAGTGCCGCCGAGAGGGTGGCCGGCGAGCGTGAGTGGTGCATCATCGAGCGCCTGCATCAGCGCGCCGGTGATCAAATGCGCCTCGCGGTGCCCGCCTTGGCGCGACCATGCATGCAGCATGAGTTGATGCTCCTCCGCAGGCTCGTCTCCGGCGGAAAAATCGGCGATACGCGCCTCGCCGAGCGTGACATAGGGAAATGCGGCCGCGCGCGGCGGCTCGTCATAGACTTTGGGGCCGCCGAGAACGGAAATAAGTCCGTCATCGGCACTGAGCGCATCGCGCACGGCGGCGCGAAGCGCGGCTGAAGCGTTGATTGACATTATAGATTCCTTGTTAGTCCTCGCGTTCCTCGGCTTCGATCGCGAGAAAACGCCGGTCGGCACTCAGGCTGATGGCCAGAATGCCGTAGATGCGCGTGCCGTCCTGGAAACGGTGGCGCGTCGTAATGTTGGTGCGTGCTCGCACGACAATGCGGTAATGCACCTTGCCACCTGCATTGTCGGCGGCGACATTTGCGGTGGCCGACAGCGGCAGGACTTGCGCCCAAAGCGTTGTCACGACGTCGTAGAGACGCGTGACGCCGCCGGCGCCATCTTCGGTTTCGGCCGGCGCTTCCAGGAGCAGCCGGCGGTTGAGATCGCCGGGCGCGGTCATAGCGAGAGCAATCGGTAAGGTGCGACCAGCGCGGCAAGGCTCGCCGGCAGGATCGCGGTCGAGTTGGCGGCGCCAACCAGCCCGCGGTTTTCGTACCAGTGCGCGACCAGAAGGCGGAGCGCCTGCCGCAGCGGCTCCGGCACGTCATTCGCGCCATCACCGAAGCCGATCGTCACGTCGATCTCGATGCCGGCTGCGTTCCGGCCGGGGGCCGGCAGAGCCCAGGGCATGAAAGCGAGGGTCGAGGCGCCGAAGTCCGGCACAAAGGCCTGCGTGTCAACGCTTTGCGGATGACTCTGAAGGTCATAGACCCGCACGGCATTGAGCGACCGCAGCGGCCCCGGCTTTACGGCGATGCGGCCGTGATGCGGCCAGCAATCGAACACCATTCGCCAGTGCTGCGTTATCAGCCCCAGCCGCGCTTGCCCCTCGACGTGCATGCGCGCGCCGGCAATCAGCGCTCCGATAAGCTCATCGTCATCGCCGTGCTCGACACGCAGGAATGTCTTGGCCTCCTCGAGCGATAACGGCTCGGCGGCAGGCCCTGTCAGCAAAATCGGACTCATGTGCTATCCTTCACGGGCATGTCCTCCCGTGTCCTTTCCCTCGTTGTGTGGTTGATCGTTGTTGCGCCTGCCTGGGCGGTGACAGGCAATGCGCCGCCGGCTGCGCTGTGGGCGGCGCGACCGATTGTGATGATCGTCGACGCGCGCGACGATCTCTGCACCGGCACGGCGCTGGCACGCGACCTGGTGCTCACGGCCGCGCACTGCGTCAATCGGGCTGTCGACTACACCATCAAGCCCTACCAGACCGGCATGCAGATCCCCGTGCGCACCATCGTGCGTCACCCGGGCTTTAATTACGCAAGCTATGCCGCAAGCCGCGCCACCGCCGACATCGCCTTGCTCAAGCTTGCCGCGCCTCTGCCCGATGTCGTGGTGCCGGCGACGCTCGCCGCCCCTCGTCGCGTTGCCGCTGGCGAAACGCTCACCATTGCCGGCTTTGGCGTCACGCTGGCCGGGACCGCGCGCGGGCTCGGCCTGCCACGCATGGCGACCTTGACCGTGACCGGCCAACCGGGCTCGTTACAGATTCGTCTCATCGATACCGCCACCCGCAACCAGCGGATCGGCCTTGGCGGCTGCACGGGCGATTCCGGCGCGCCGGCCTTCGATGGCGACGGTCCGATGGTCATCGGCGTGGTGAGTTGGTCGACCGCACCGGGCGACGAGGAAGGCTGCGGCGGCCTCACCGGCGTCACTCCGCTGTTGCTTTATCGCGGCTGGATCGTCGACACCGCACGCAAGATCAATTCACCGCTTGCGCCGTAGCCGCACATCTCCGGGAAATACTAACCTTCCCGATCGGACCTGCTCGACCGACGAGGAACGAGCAGATTGCCGGTAAATATTTGGACGGGTTTCGCCACTTTGGTTGAACGTTGTCATCTTCACTCTAATCAAGCCACGGTCAGGGCGCGATTTGGATGGGCGCACATCGAGCACTTCACCTTCGACGTGCAGCTCATCGCCCGGGCGGACTGGACGAGGCCAGCTTAATTCGTCAAAACCAACACCAAGAACGCCATCTGCTGGTCTAAATTCACTTTCCACAACGAGACGCATGGTTAGCGCCGCGGTATGCCAGCCGCTCGCCGCGAGGCCACCGAATACTGATTTGCGCGCGGCCTGCTCGTCGAGATGGTAGGGTTGCGGGTCGAACTGGGTCGCGAAAGCTATGATTTGATCCTTGTCGATCCGCAACCGGCCGGAGCGATAGACCTGGCCTACCGCATAATCTTCAAGATATTGCTTGGTCACTTTCATTTCCCTATCGGCGGTTAGGCAGACATGAGATGAACCCAGCAGTGGTTGGGATGTCCGCTTCCAGGGGCAGAGCGGAACATGGCACGGACACTGCGAGATGTCTGCTTATGACCCAAAACGGGCACAGGCTTCTGGCTGACGTGCTATTTCGCTTTTGGATTTAGCGTTCGGCAATTGGGCACACTTTTTTGCATGCAGTAATTCATCCCAGTGGCAGCAGTCGTCGCACATTGTTTTTCCCGGCAGTACTTTTCGCACGACCCCGTGAACTTTTGCGCAGACGCGGAGATCGTTCCTATCAATCGTGCAGTTGCGACAGCGGCAATTGCTAATGATCTGAACATGGCCACCTGCCTACATTGATTTTGCGTTCAGTAACTTTAGCACAATTTGCAATGTCTCAACGTGACGCCGATCGCAGCGAGTCACGCTGTTTTTCCCGCAGGGCAACCGTCGACTTGGGACCCGATGGACGCGCGCTTGAATTAGCTCAGATGTGGGCCTGGTCCGGCTGCCTCAAGCACCGCTGCACGCCACTCGCGCTTCACCGGAAGGATTGGAGGCATCGGCGCGACGTCCGGCTCGGGGGTCGGTGCCGCGATCGACTGAATGTTCTCGGTCTGCGAACCTCTGCGCATAAAGACATTATAGATGAGCCACTGGGCGCGATGACGCTTGCCATGCAGCGGAAATCGATTGGCGATTGAGGATACCGTATAGAAATTCCCGTACGCTCTGCCAATTCCGACACGAAGTTCGTCCCCCGACATTTGCGCCGGGCGATACACGACATGACCCTGGTCGTACATCGTCCAGTCGAACGAAACTATCCGGTTTGCCTTTTTCATCTCATACCAGGTCAACGTGCCGGGATATGGCGTCAGGGTCGAATAGGCGCAGGCATCGTATTTGGCGTCGATGTTAAATTTGACGGTATCGTCAAACACAGCGTGGTCATCACCGTCGAAGCCATACATGAACAGCCCGAACACCATGATGCCATAAGAGTGGACCTTCTCGACCAGAGCGGCGAAAGTTTCAGGTCGATTGACGTGTTTATGCACGCTCTTGAGCGTTTCGCGTGATATCGACTCAAAACCAATGCTCAAAAGCGTGCAGCCGCTTTCAGCGGCGAGTTCAAGCATACGGTCATCTTGAGCAAGTTTGGATGTAACGCCGGCCTGCCATTGAATGTTGCGCCCCCTCAATGCACGCATAACTTCTTTCGGACGTTCCGGCGTTCCAAAAAAATCGGCGTCGTTGATCGAGATGGTGCGGGCGCCACAATTCTCCATTTCGTGGATGACTTCATCGACCGGCCGATAGCGGAACTTCAGTCCGTTCATCAGCGGCTCTGCACAGAACGTGCAGCCTTGATGGCAGCCTCGCGAAGTTTGGACAAAGGTCTTATTCACATAGCGGTGTTTCTTCAAAAGGTCGTAGCGTGGCATCGACAGCCCGGCCATTGGATGCAAAGTGCTGGACTTGTAGACACCCCGCATTTGCCCCTGCTTGAGATCGTCCAGCAATTTGTCGACCACGAGCTCGACCTCCCCGATGACGACAGCGTCGCTATGCTTCAGCGCTTCCTGCGGCATGAAGCTCGGATGCACGCCGCCCATGACAACCGGAATGCCCTTGGCACGGAATTGGTCGGCGATCTCGTATCCGCGATTGACGTAACTCGTCATCGCTGAAATGCCTACGAGGTCGGCTTTCAGATCAAAATCGATTTCCTCGATATTCTCATCGGTAAGGACCACCTCGTATTGGTCGCGGGGAATACAGGCTGCCACAGCGAGCAATCCGGCAAGAGGCGAATACAGTGCCCGATTAAAATAGAGCGGGCGCGTAGTAAGCGAATCGGTTTTCGGGTTGATAAGGTGGATAACGCGCGTGCGCACGAATACCTCCTTCAGAGAAAACCCCCCAGAGCCATCAATCTAGTCTACGCGGGGATAGTTCCTTTTTTCGACAAATAAATGTCGCTCCGCTGCTGATGCACGAAACAATGGCGCGACGGTGCACTCTCCTGATCTATGAAGCCTCGCAAGGTAAAGCGAAAATCACAAATTCGACATTTGCGCTTATGACCCAAAACGGACATTCAAACGGCCCTTTCCCACCTCTGCGTGAAACCGGTACGATAGTTGTGGGCTTGGGGATGGAAATGAAGCGACGCGAGGTCATCAGGCTTATCGCAGGCGCGGCGGCATCCTGGCCGCTGGCGGTGCGCGCCCAGCAGCACGATGAGGTCCGCCGTGTTGGCGTGCTTGTGAACGTGGCCGCGGATGACCCGGAAGCTCAGGCCAGCGTCGCGGCGTTCAGGCAAACCCTGCAACAACTGGGCTGGACCGAAGGGCGCAATCTGCAGATCGACTTTCGCGGGGCGGCTGGCGACCCGGAACGGATGCAAGCGTTAGCAAAAGAGCTTGTTGCGCTTCAACCCCACCTGATCCTGACCAGGAGCACGCCGGTGACGGCGGCACTCCTGAAGCAAACGCGTACAATCCCGATCGTTTTCACGGTGGTCTCCGACCCCGTCGGGGAACGCTTCGTCGAAAGCCTGGCACGTCCGGGAGGCAACGCGACCGGATTCACGAACGTCGAGTCCTCGCTGACGGGCAAATGGCTGGAGCTGCTCAAAGAGGTCGCGCCCCGCGTCAAGCGCGTGGCATTCATCTTCAATCCGAAATTGGCCCCCGGCGGCGGCTCGTATTATACGCGCCTGATTGAAGCGTCCGCACCATCGTTCGCGGTCACGCCGACGGTCGCACCGGTTCACGGTGCCGCCGACATCGAGCGTGCCATCGGCGAATTCGTCCGCGAACCGGACGGCGGGCTCGTTGTGTTGCCCGACGCCACCACCCTGGTCCATCGCAAACTGATTGTCGCATTGGCGGACCGGCATCACATACCCGCTATTTATTCGTTCCGTATTATCGTCACCGACGGCGGCTTGATGTCCTATGGTATCGATGTCGTCGACCAATACCGGCAAGCGGCAGGTTACGTCGATCGCATACTCAAGGGCGCAAAGCCGTCCGAGTTGCCGGTGCAGTTACCTGCAAAATTCATGCTGTCGATCAATCTGAAAACGGCGAAGGGGCTTGGGTTGAATGTGCCATTGCTCCTGCAGCAACGCGCCGACGAGGTGATTGAATAAGACTGACAATGTCCGCTTTTGGCCCTTTGCGACGTGCCGCTTCCCCTGACGAATCGGGGGTAAACCCAAAGCGGACCAAAGACACCGGTTTGGACCCGGGCAGCCCTCGGCACAATGAAATAGGTGCAGGTCGGTCGGTGTTGTTATCGATAACCGATCCACGCAGGCAGGACGACAGAGGCGCTGCATGATAGCAGGCAAGATAAAGGTTTTTTCAGTGGCCGTCGGCGTGGCGGTGCTGATAGCTGCGCCGGCGCAGGCTGGTAAAGTCAGCAAGAAGATGTCCGCCCCTCGGGCACATACTTCCCAACCCCAGGCGCCGATCTACGGCTGGGCGGGCCAATACCGTGGCACAGATCCCGATCCGAATATTCGCTTTCAGCTGATACGGGATCAAAACTTACGCTGACTTCCAGAACCGTTACCGACTGGCAGCAAACAGCAGCAGTAACGGTGACCTAACTAAGGTTCGACGGCAGCACGACGACTTTAGCGCCAACCGGCGTGCGCTCGTAAAGGTCGATCACGTCGTCGTTCAGCATTCGGATGCAACCGGAAGAGACGTTGCTCCCAATCTTCCAAGGCTCGTTTGTGCCATGGATGCGATACAGCGTGTCCTTGTTGCCTTGCCAGAGATAAAGCGCTCGGGCGCCCATCGGGCTATCAGGACCGCCGGGCACACCTTCGCCGCTTGGTAATTCCTTCAAACCGGCTCTCAGCTCAGGGTGCCGTACGAGAATGTCGCCGGTAGGGTACCAATCCGGCCACTCCTGTTTGCTGTGGACCTTCGCAACACCCGACCAGCCAAATCCTTCGCCACCGACGGCAACCCCATACCGCAGGGCCTTCCCGCCACCCTCGACGTAGTAGAGGTAATGCTTCGCCGGGTCGACAACGATCGTCCCGCGCGGCTCACGTGTGACATATTGAACTTCCGTTCGGCGGTAAGCGGGATCAATCTCCGTCGGGTGCATGGGCGCGCTCGCGCAGCTCGCGAGGCCCAATATTGCCATGACGGAAATACCGCCAACCAGGATGTGACGGCTCAGAGCGCGCATGGGAAAACTCTGAGCCTGTGCCGTGGCGAAATCAAGAAAGGAGAATTCCTGCGGCGACGAGCTTTTGGCCATTGGCCGCCGGAGGCAATGTCCGCTTTTGACCCGAAGCGGGCATCAGCTCATGCCCATTTTCAGAGTACGTACGGGATCAATCGGGCGGCAAGTTTTGATCCCGCATTATCTGAAAACGAATGTTCGCATCGGGGTCCCAGCCGAGATATCTGCCATCCCATGAGTAGATCCCGCGTTGGGGCTGGGAAACCTGTACGTTGTGATCCGATACCTTTTTTTTGCGGGCTTTGCTGGCAAGCGCTGGCGTAGCCAGCAAAGCCGCTGCACTAACAACTGCTGACAGCAGTTTTATCTTGCCCGAGATCATGTGGCATCCCTCGTATGAGTGCTTTGTCTTTCCTTGTATACGGTAGTGGGGCCACTGCGGCGCTCAATAGGGTCCGCATTCACATTGATTTGTTTTTTTTGCAAACAGTTGACGGAATAAGGGCCAGCGCCAGGTGTCTCGAAACATTTGTATTGCGCTGCCGAAATGTCTGCTTTCAGCAGTCAAGCGGACATGGCTCTTGCGCCGCAAAGTCTGCTTTTGACCCAAAGCGGACATCACGTTGATCATTGACGTTCAACAAGAGTCCATCCGCTGTAGGAAACAAATTTGAACGTCTTGTTCAGCCAGCCCTCAACTGCGACCACGGCTGACATGATGCGTGGAAAAGGCGACGGACGAAGAATATCCACGAACATGCAATAGCGCAGCTGGTCGGTCTCGTTGGCGGACACATGCAGCAGCGTATCGTCGAAGATAAACAGCTTATCGTCGCACCAATAGTGCGTTTTGTCGCCAACCACGATGTAGGCCGACTCATCTTTAATGTCGTTGATGTTATACAAAAGCCGAAAAGTCGGGCGCAGCCACCCGAAATGCGGTGAGGTTGTAATCTTCTTGTTAAAGACAGACAGTCCGATGGTCTTGACGTATTTCCAAGGCTCATCGAAGGCAGGAACATCCACTATTGCGTCGACTTTGACTCCATAGCTGCGCCAAAAGAACATCGCACGTTTGTGCTGTTTTGCCCGCTCCTCGACCTTACGAACGAGATCAGCCTCGTTCGTGACCCGGATCAGGCGCCTTACTTCGTCCTGATGATCTGGCGGCAGATCTTCCAGGCGATAGACGCCTTTGTTGATGTACGGCAACGAGAACAAGTCGAGCAGGACATTGATGGGCGAAAGCATCCAGAGTAGGAAGCCATTGCCGATGAAATAGCGTCTTAGCGTCGATAATTGCAGTCCGTGATTACGGCAGACGTCATACAGGCCACAGGCTGCATAAAACAAAGCGATCTTGGGGAAGAAATATGCGAATGGGGCGAGTACGCAGACGGGGATCAACAGTCGTCTAAGGGTAAACTTCCAAATTCTGTCAAAGAGCGCCCGACCTCTCAAAGGTTCGCTAAATGTGGTACTCACATGCCACCTCACCAATGCAAGTGTTGCGACTTCGTCTTGCGTTCTTCGGATCTGTTTAGAAGAAACTTGTACTCCTGGTCACACAGCGCGCACAACGTAAATTGGGCATAATTTTTAGGCCCAAAGCTGCGTGTCAGAAGCACAACTGATGTCCGCTATTGGCCCTCAGCGGACATGCCGTCTTAAGTACTAGAACTAAAACGGATATAACGATTGCACTGCGAAATGTCCGCCAGTGACTCCGAGCGGGACATTGGATGCTACAAGCTTTCCGTAGCTTAACGATCTTAGTTGAGCGGGCGGATGCCCGCAGAAAGACACCGATGCGCATTTTCATTTTCAAGTCTGGCACCAGTGCCGAATTGCGGGCATTTTCGGACGATCAGGACGGCGACAAACTGCCGGCACAATTCCGGCCCTGGCATGCAATTGGTGTCGTTCGCCCGGATTCGATTCCTCCCCATAATCTGAACCGGGGCGTGATTGAGGCATCAATCGCTAAGGACGGTTTCCAACTGTGGCGCATGAAGAAATAATGGCGTCGTGCGGATATGACTTTTAGGAGCCGCGCCACGATTAATGGTCCGTTTTAGACATCGCGCGCAAGGCCATGATTGCAATGCGTGCGGAACTTGCGTATATGCGTGCTGTTCGCGATTGCGCCTGCCCTTGCAGTTTCGGCCTTAACGGCCTTCCCCCAAGAACACGCAAAATCCCGGATGCGAGACCCATACGAATGTTTTGTATGGGGCATTGACGCCTTTGCGCGTTTTATAAGGAGGCCATGATGGCCACAGGTATCGTTAAGTTCTTCAATGCCCAAAAGGGCTACGGCTTTATCGTGCAGGACAGCGGTGGCCCGGATGTGTTCGTTCACATCTCGGCAGTCGAAACTGCTGGCATGCACAATCTCAACGAGGGTCAGAAGCTTTCGTTCGACGTGCAGGCCGATCCGCGCAGTGGCAAGTCCGCTGCCGCAAACCTGCAAGCGGTCTAACTTCCCTTCCGAAGATGGCGCCAGCGCGAAAGCACTGGCGTCTGTCTTAAAAAAATAGCGAAGAAGGCGGGCACGCCGCCCAATGCTTAGGTCGACTGGTGAGTATTGCCGTTACACGCATCCGAGAGGTCAACTGAGATAGTTTATGTCCGCTACCGACAAGTCCGGCCAATTGACTGCCGATCTTTGCCGAGCCAAGGCGAAAGACTGCGTGGACTTGGCACAGCAGGCTTCATCGGAATCCAACCGTATCATGCTGGAGCACATTGCCGAGACATCGCTCCGCATTACCGATAGCCTATCGGCCAACGATGCATAAATATTCAATCGGCCAGCTCGTGTATTTCGAAGCGGCGTTCCAACACAACGCTGCGCGTGGCCAGTACAAGATCGTCAGGTTAGTGCCAGTCGAGCAAAACAATAGGGTAATTTATCGAATCAAGAGCCCGACGGAAGCATTCGAGCGCACCGCGGAAGAACATCAGCTGACGATCGAAGTCGCGTAGTCTTTTCTGTGTCTTCTTACGTGTGGTGCGCAAGGTTCAAACCGGATTGTCGTTGCGTGAGTGCGCCCCTCCAGACAAGGGAACATCAATTTGCAGGTCTTTGTGCGCGACAACAACGTCGATCAGGCTCTCCGTGCTTTGAAAAAGAAAATGCAGCGTGAAGGTGTATTTCGTGAAATGAAGCAGCGGCGCTCCTATGAAAAACCTTCGGAGCGCAAAAACCGGGAAAAGTCCGCCGCGATTCGCCGCGCGCGCAAGCTCGCGCGGAAGAAGGCGCAGCGCGATGGGCTTATCCCCGACACGCCCAAGAAGAATCTTTTGGACGGAAAGAAGCCCGGGGAACGCCTGGGGTATCGGCCACCGCCGTCAAACTAATGTGGCGGTTCTTCCGAGAGATCAATGACAGACCATCCCGATTTTTCCGTCGTCGTAAAAAATAGGGGCCGCCTGCCAAATCCCTGGAAATGGGAGATTTATCGCGCCGGCCGCAACAGCCCGGTCAAACAGTCTAAGGTCTATTTCAGCACTGTAACCGAGGCCAATCGCGCCGGGAGGAAAGCACTCAGCTTGTTCCTCAGCGAGCACCACGATGACGTGCCCTTGGGATGGCTGCCCAAAATTGATCGTTCAAAAACCAGCAAATAGGTTTGCCGGGTTTGCGCTGAATTCTTGTCCACTGATGGCATAGGCGGACATTGGCTGCCCGTCGCCCACTAGCCGGCTCGCGCGCGGTCCACTGCAACTCGCCTAAAATTGAAATTTCAAAATCTGAGATTTCCAGGTACGGGCGCGGAAGCCCACCAGAAACTTTCGTCAGGCATTTCGCGGCGAAAAAACACACACTGCTGAGTGCTCGATACCTTCGTATAGTTTTTTTCTCTTTTGGTTCGCTGGGAAAAAATAGCAAAAATTTGGGGAGCTATCGCAAGACCCGTGCGGGCTTTTGCCATTAAGCAATCGACCGGTGGTCTCGCTATTGCCGGTGCAAAAGCGGCCCTCAACACGGATGGACAAAAATGATTGCTACGCGCGTTACAGAAACTTACGCGAGCCTCTTTCTCAAGTCCAAGCAAGAAGACGGCTCACGCCACGCCGCGATTGCGGTGATTGGGGCTTTCGAGGTTCGCCTGCTCGAATTGTCGTCCGTCAATTCCCCAGAGGAATTGGAGCTTTGGGTTGAACTCTATGATCGAGATCTTCAAGTCGGCGTTGATGGTTGTAAGTGTGGTGATTTGGATGAGGCGATAGATGCCGCGCAATTCCTGACTGCCCAAGCCAGACAACAAAGCCGGGGGTTCTCCGCGATCCTCCTTCGAGCGATTACAAGCGAATCTATAGCTCCCTGAGTGTGGCGCCTGTCTTGCCTGAAGAATTTGGGCATCGCGTCGTCGGTTACGGTGGATGGCCTGTGGATTAAACGCAGTGAATGGTTATCCGATGGTGCTTGGCTGCGCACATATCCATGTGCATGTCGGCTAATGTTTGCCGATGGATCAGATTATCAAATACGTGCTCGACCAGATGCGCGTGATAGGAGACGCCCCAGCCGTCTTTGCGGGGGCTATTTTGGTTATCGCCGGGACTATCTGGTGGGCTATGAGTTGGCGATATTCCAGAATTATCAAGAACAAGGAAAGAACCATTGCCCTCTATAAGAACAGGCTCGGTGGTGCATCTCCAGATGAAGCAAAGGCCAAAATAGATAGTTTGGAAGGCCAAATATGGACTCTAAAAGACCGTGTATGGCCAAAGTTAACCCCGGCATCCGTCGCGGATTTGGAAAACCTACTCAAGACAAAGGCGCCCCCGCAACAGATCACCATTCTTCCTCAAGACATAGACTCTATGTTCCTGGCGCGTGACCTTGTAGATACGTTCACGCGAATTGGATGGGCCGCCAAACAAGACACCAGAACGAACGGAATTCCTGAAGGTCTTAGTGTTTGGCCAGACAATGAGTTGGGCCTCGCCGTCCGTGACGCTCTCGATAAGGCCACCGGTGTTCAGGTCACGATAAGAGAAGACAAGCATGTACGCGAACACGGCAATATTGTTATTGGGATTGGGTACAAGATGGTCTGATGTTTGAACTCTGCAGAAACTCAATTAGCGATCGCGCGCTTTAAATCATCCCGATATCTCATATACGCGTCCTTGCGGCGTTTGTTGAATTCTCCCCAGGAGATGCGACCGTTAGAGAAGTCTGATGCGAGCTTCTTGCTATCAACCAAGCCCTTTTCAATAAGCGAAGCTACAGCCTCTCCAGATTTGAATTTATACTGGCGATTTATGCCAGCAAGCTTCTGGTTGCTTTTGGCAGAAATGTCTTCCCATTTCAAAAATGCTATTTTTTCGCTGCTCGAGATCTTGGATTTATCCGAAAGCTGTTCCCGAGTAGCGTCTTCCGCTTTGCACGGCATCTTCTTGGCAAAAAGCTCTTGAAGGTCTGGCTGTACGCAAACTTTGCGCTGCTCCTCGATGACAGCGCTCGTGTCGTCTTCATAACCTTTTAGATTGGCGGCGGGGGGCGGTGTCAAAGACTGTTCTTGCTGCCCAACACAGGCCACAAGCGCAATACAGCAAATTAGGCCGGCTATACGGACTCCAATCCGGATTTCAGCCGGGCCCCCCTTAATAACCGCGCGGCGGACCGTCCGCCACCGCAGGGAACGCAATCGCTGCCTCCATAACCACAGACACGGCGCTGGCCTAAGGGACTAAAAGTCGTTGGCATAGTTACCGGAAGAGCCCCCACGGTACAATCTAATACCGATTATTGGGTTCCTGCCAGGCGCGAATGGCGCATCGCTTTATCACGAGGCTGAAGCCGTTGGGGTCAAAGCGGATATCGATCGGCGAAAACGTCGTGTCCACTGTTGCATAAGCGGACATGACTCACGCGGAGACCGCTGTCCGCTATTGGGGGGCAAAGCGGACATGACTCTGATCCTAAGCCGCAGACCATGCAATCATAGCGTGGTAATGTGTCTTGTTGTGAGCATGCCGCAACGGGAGGGGTCCATCGATGGGGAAGGCGCTATGTCTGACTTTCCTTCTCAGCTTACTTTTCCCACAGTGGGCCATCGCTCAACAGCCAATCGCGCCGGTCCCAATGACGCCCTTCGGCGACGGCCAGGATTCCGTGCTCACGGGGAATCTACAGTATCAAGTGCTGCAAACGACGTTTGTCATCGTCGTGCCAGCCGGGTTCGTGACTGACTTTGCAAGCACGCCGCGCGCGTTGTGGTCGGTGATACCGCCGACCGGACGCTATCAGCTCGGGGCCGTGGTTCACGATTTCCTGTATTGGGATCAGGGTTGCACGCGCGAACAGGCTGACGCGATTTTTCGCGTGGCGATGGCCGAAAGTAACGTCAAGCCCTACGAGCGCGATCTGATGTGGCAGGCGGTGCGCCGCTTCGGGCAATCGGCGTGGAACGACAATTTAGCGGCTAAGCAAGCGGGAAAGCCGCGTATCGTTCCGGCCGCTTATATGAACATTCCCCCATTGGTAACGTGGTCGGATTATCAGGACCAACTCGTGAGGCACGGCATCAAACCTGCGCCGACACCTGCGGCACCCCCGGTATATTGCACGGCGGGCATAAGTGCGACGCTGCCGTCGCCGTGAGTCCCTTTATGTCCGCTGTCACGCGGGCCCGGATCAAAAGACCTGCTCGGATTTCGGAGAGACCGCCACGAGGCGGCGTATATCCGCTTGTGGCCCTAGCGGACAGATGGAGCTTCAAGCGCATTCACAAGAGTAGTGGGGCGCCTGCCGCCGATCACCTGGGCGATGCATGTCTGACCGGTTTGGCAGCTAACGACGCAGTCGGTGCCAGGGCCACCATGACAATTGGTTCCACAATAGTGTCCCGTCGTATCTTGTGAGAATTTTCCACCGGCTTTCTCGCAGACGCTTTTGACCTCCTCGGCGCCGTGCTTGCCGATAGATACGTCGCGAGCGAAAGACGGGACACTAAGACCAAAGACGCCAATGAGGATGAAAGGGATGGCCAAACTTCGCATGACAATCTCCAATAAGGTACGTCACCCCCCGAAGATCATCTCAAGCGTACACCTTTCCAGAACGTGCCGTCCTCGGCGTGTGTCACAACCTATGCCGCTGAGGGGGAGTGTCCGCTAAGACCTAAAGCGCACATTCGCATCCTCTAGCCGCACAGCGCCGCGATTGATCCAAGTCAAGGCGGTGTTGGCTCCGCTCATATATTCAGTTTTTAACATATGAGTCAGCTTGCGCGCGAGAGGGAGAATTGCGTGATGCTCAGCAAAAAGGCCTGGTCCCCTTATCTCGCCGGGATTGTTATCGGTCTCTTGCAAATTCCGGCGTTCCTGCTGATCGAAACAGCGCTTGGCGCTTCGTCTTCCTATGTGACCGTCGGGGGCATGTTCGCCTCGTGGTTCGATCCCTCGATTCTGAAGATTGACTACGTCGCTCGTCACGTCGCCGCCACTGGCAAGAACTGGTGGCAGGTCGCGCTCGTGGTAGGCGTCGCTTTCGGTGCGTACATTTCAATGAAACTCTCACTCGCCGAACGGCGGCCGATTTCACCGATCTGGTGGCGCGCGCTCGACACGCGGTCAGCAGGGAAGCGGTACGCCGTCGCCTTTGTGGGCGGCTTCCTGTTGCTGCTCGGTGCGCGTATCGCGGATGGCTGCACCAGCGGTCATGGCTTGTCCGGGATGGCGCAGTTGGCGGTTGGATCCACGGTCGCGGTTGCTGCCATGTTCGCCGGTGGTATCGCCACGGCGATGCTGCTGTTGCGTCGCATCTGAAAGGAGATCGACCATGTCAGTCATCCTCGCCATTGTTGTAGGAATTGCGATGGGCGTCGTGTTTGGCTTCTCGCTGGAGAAATCGCGCGTATTCGAGCCAGGCATCATCGTCGGACAAATGCAGTTACGAAACTTCATCATGCTCAAGGTTTTTCTCACTGCGGTCGCAACCGGTGCGGTTGTCCTCGCGGTGCTCAACGGTTTCGGCTATGTGAAACTTCAGCCGAAGGTTGCGGCTTACGGTGCGGATATTGTTGGCGGGCTACTGCTCGGCGCCGGAATATCATTGTCGGGCGCTTGTCCGGGTACGACGCTCGCGCAGATCGGTGCCGGTTATCGTGACGCGTTATTCACACTCGTTGGCGGCTTGTTCGGCGCTGTCACATATTCCTACTTACAGCCTGCGCTTGCCAAGACGTTTCTCGGCCAGAGCGGGGCCAAGCTCATCTTCAGC
>Ga0187785_10000434_pt1 | contig 15629 bp, 13 predicted proteins | sample 0815_BV2_4_20_MG_FD_132466 | JGI IMG/M metagenome (GOLD analysis project Ga0187785, IMG submission 132466) | Tropical peat soil microbial communities from peatlands in Department of Meta, Colombia - 0815_BV2_4_20_MG | ecosystem: Environmental > Terrestrial > Soil > Wetlands > Peat | place...
AATCAACGGCGTAAATCCCGTGGCATCTCGTGCATTCACGTCTGCACCTTCTGCAAGAAGACGGCGGGCCTGTTGCAGATCCCCACTGCGGCAGGCAGACAAAAGCAACGTATTCTTGTCCGGCGGTTGCGCTGCCTGCGCGTTTATGAGGACTGCGTGCGAAATGATAATAAACAGCGGAACGATATATGTGAGGGCATGTTTGAATGCCGGCAGGGGCCGCGATACATGCAAGGCTGGCCTCTTCCGCCGATCATCGGATAGTCCGCTTGTTGACGGCAATTTCTCTCCAGGGCGGGTGGCCGCCTTTCGTTTATAATGCACTGATCCGAAACGCATCGTTCACACCAATCCAGGCGTTCAATTTGGTTAGTGCCGCTTTCGAGGCTTGCCGGGAGAAGGGCCTGAGCATCTTGCCTTGAGCGCTGCCGTCACATTTTGAAGTTCCAGCTTGGCTTCTGCAAATTCCGATTTTTCACTGCGGTTCAGTTCCGAGAAAACACTGTGTTCCCGTCTTCTAAATTGATTAATCTTTCTCAACAGAGGGATAAGCATTCCCCTCAGTTCATCGCAGTCCTTCGTCGCGTACTGTTCGAGATCGGATTTTACCGGACCAAGTGATTCGGATTCCGGAGGGTATTTTTCCAGACAGTCTTCCATTTGCTCTTCGGATATTCGAATTTGTCGGATCAATTCGTTGATCTTGTTGCTCAAAGCTCCCATCGTTTGACTATTGTGCTGGTCCTCTTCAGTCTGCACGGCTGTGGTATATTCCTGCAGGCGCATCTTCTTCCGTTCCAGATCCATTCGCAGACTATCGCAATCGATCCCTGCCGCTGCACCCAATTCCGCCAAGCACAAAGCCGCAAAGAGCACGAGTCCCAATGCTCGCGGGATGGCGGACAGCAAGACACAAAGCCATTTTCCCATTTTGAGAACCGGGCGAGTGAAATAGCCCAGCGCAGAATTGAGGAACAATCTCGTTGAGTTCCTGCTCCGCGGCATCCTGGATACGTGATCATCGCAACTCATGAGCTGCGTCGAGTGCATCGAGAAATGCCGGCGAGTATGTTTCTCGCGCCTTCCAGATCCAAATGGCAAACACTTCTCCAAAGCACAGACCCTCACTTTGGATTCACAGTATTGGGATCTTCGAATATCCTCACACCTCCAACTGAACTCGGCACCGGTAGGGGCGAGCCAGCACGACTGAAATATACTCAATTACTGAAGTTTGCAAATCTTTTTACAGGGTTTGAGGACCAGTTGCAAGCGGTTTCTGAATGAAACGGCGCAGCCGTACCACACCTTGACCGGATGTTGTTGGACTGAATTAATGAAACCGTTCCAGTGCGTTTAGCGAGTCACCGATATTGCTGATTTCATTTGCGCCACATGGGTGGCAGTAACGGCCGAAGTGGTGTCATCCGCCGGGACAATGAGAAGAGCGTCGGAGATTGTCCGGAATCCATTCAAGGTGGAAAAGGCAGATATTGCGTTGTTTTCAGGGAAAAAATCTCTGGAAGGTGAACTTTCGCTCGAAGAAATCCGCTACGCTCCATCAAGATAGCCGTTCATGACAGTCTGACCGCTCCGGGTGACCTTTGCAAACACAAGCGAAGGGTGGCTGATTGCTTCCAAGCGGAAGCCGTGCTTCACATAGAAATCTATCGCTCTACGGTTCTGGGAGTCTACACTAAGAGCGTATGTGCAGTTTGCGGGAAGACGCGCCTCGAATGCTGCGAGCAGTCTTGACGCAAGACCGGTTCCCCGAGCTTCACCAATAACTGCAATCGACAACAGTTGCATGGCCGGAAAATTCTCCACGGGTCTAGGCGGCCACACCAGTCCTTTGAGACGGCCCACAAGATCCCGGGGACGCATCACGGCCTCGAAAAGACAGAGTGCGAGGTTTTCCTTGAAGAAGCGTTTTCGAGCAGCGGCTAGGTCGTGGGCAGATCCGCCGACGATGAACCCGTTTATCATGTCTTCTTCATTCAGAAGAAAAATGCACGTATCACGGAACAACTCGTACCGCTTTGCAACAATTCTGTCGGAGTATCCGGATAGGCCGCGACCGATAAACGCCTGCTTGTGAATTCGAGCTATTTCCTTTAGGTCTTCTTGTCGAACGCTCCTGATAGTCATAGTATCCTCATACTGGAAGGACGATCCGAAGGTCTATCTCGTGGGCGCACTTCCTCGCACCGGCAATTCAAGAATGAAGGGATCTCCCTCAACTGCACCACGACTGTTTGTTGCCCGGGCCAGCCCCGAATAATCCTGATTCTCCAGCCGATCCATGCGGCTTCGCCACCATTTCAACAAATTCGGGAAGTTGAGTTGGAAGAAGCTCCAGACGGTATCCGAACCCCTGAAGCAACCCGGCACACGCTTCCCGCATTTCTTGTCCATGAGTCTCAAGAATAATCACGGGGCGATGCTCGGTTATGATTTTCTTCGCTCCCAGGAGAGCTCTGTATTCTGCCCCCTCAATATCCATCTTTATCACACGAGGCGATTCAATTGCCCCGGATTCGTAAAGATCGTCGAGGCGCAGAACCGACACCGTGGTGCGGCCCTTTTCAGAAAGGCTGCCTCCCAGGTGACATTCTCCTTCAGCGAAAGGCTCTGTACCCGCGCATTCCGAAACGGCAGCTTGAATTGTGGTGACATTCACGATTCCGTTCAGCCGGAGGTGGGTTTGCAAATACCTGTAATTTCTGGGGCTCGGTTCCACTGCAAGGACACGTCCATGCTCTCCCACCAACCTGGACGCAAGAAGAGTGAAATAACCGACATGCGCCCCTATATCCAGCACAGTGTCTCCCTTTCCCACCATTTCACAGAAAATCTCTTGTTTGAAGCGTTCGAAAGTTCCCAGCCACTGTTGGTGTGTTCCCGAGCCGATGATCCACCTGAATCCTCTCAGCGGACCCTGAACAATTCTCACCTGTAGACCTGGAGGAACGAGACTGAGAGGGGCTCTTATTGCTTTTCCCAGAAGAGAGTTCGCGGAAATGGCATTGCTGACGAAAGCAAAATCGATCATGCCAAATGTCCTTTCATAAGCCCTGCGCCGGATTAGCACGAAAATTCCGTACCTGTTGCTGGTCGGAGCAAGTAATGTGCCAGCAGATTTTGCGCAGTGTTAACCGGAGGCGTTCGCAAAGACAGCCCACGTGAGTTTTCGAGGACGAGTAAAAAAAGCTCCGAATCTCCATTTGTGGGATCGAAAAAGTCCGGTAAGGGTTCTGATACCGTTTCGCTTTTCAAGAGGTAGTGTAACGGGCATGGCGCTCCGCTGCGAACGGCACCGCCTGATACGGATTCGCCTTTTTACAGGTAACTCGATTCTGGACACAGGCTGCGGGCACTCCTTCGCTGCGGACGACGCAGAGCCGTCTCATCACTTGGCTCAGGAGAGCCGCCAGCCCTGCAATCTCATAAATTGTGCGGCGAATGCGTATGACTTGCTTCGGGGCCATGCCCGCCCTCGGCCCAGGGTGCTTTCCTATTGGCGAAACGGTATGAGAAGGATTCTCGCCACAATTCAGCAGAGTGGGGCTGCGGTGCTCCGGTCGAGCATGTAAGATTTCGACGGAATGAGCCTCCAATGAAAGCTTCCCTTGCCCCTGAGTCCGACTGACGCGAGACCAAGAACCGCAGTGACGGGGGACATGTGGCTGCGATAATCTAGAAGTTTTCGAAGAACCGGGCAAAAACAGGGCTGAGCCAGGCGCCCAACCCTTGAAAGCCTGAGGGATAGCATGCAGCGAGGGCGAAGCATACTACGGCTATAAGGATGACGATCTCCCACATCGGGCAGGGTCGTTGAAAAAATCTCATGAGGAAGGCTCCCGGGAAAACGCGTCTCACACTTCACCTTGTACGTCAACGTGAGTGATAAGCTGCGAATGGACCTTTCAACCCATCGGGCTCGGTTCGACGCCCGATCCCGTGCATCAGAAAAAAATCTCATTGACACGTCACACGAAAAAGATGTACACCATTCAAAAAAATAACGAGCACGAGTATGAGGACTAAAATCATAATTGGTGTTTTGATTCTGTCCTTGAGCTTCCCTGCAGCGTCCCACGCGTTCGGAATTCTCAGGTACCTCTTCGACGCAGTTGCCAACCAGCTGGGTCTCGATCGAGGACCGATTCCGAAAACATTCCCGAAACCTCCCGTCCCGCCCCCCGGTCAGCCCGGTCCGAAACATCCCGATGCCGGAATACATATTCAGGCAGAAGGTTTTTAGGCCGCAGTTCAACACTTTAAATTCGATGCTTCTCCACGCGCATCTCTTGGAACGTGTTGCACGTAGTGCGGCGAATTGCGTTCACTGAAAAAACTCCTTGCTCGTACCTCCGCTACGCTCTCGCAACAGGAGAAGATGACGTATTGAGAGAACCTCTCGAATCGGTCCAGGGATTCGCCGCAAGACGCATTCGAAACCCCGAGCCGCGTGAGGGAACACGCATGTACTCCCGTGCTGACAGCCCGCACAACATACCGAGCGTCATGAGAAAACCTCTATCGTCAGCCCACGTGTGCAGAAAAAAGCAACTGATACTAAAGACGAGAATGTACACGACGCCATTCACATTCTTACTCTTACAGAAAAACCAGCCGCATGCCAGCAACGACACAAGGAAGAGACTGAGGCCAAGTATCCCGCCTTCCACCGCGTGCCTCAGATATTCAACGTGAGTTTCCGTTATACGGTTGTAACCGGTTCCACGGCCCACAATAGGTGATTCCCAGAAGACTTCCATTCCCGATCGAAAAGCGACCATTCGGTTGTCGTCTCGGGTAACCATGGTCTTGTTGCCCAACAATTGGTCAAACCTGGCCTGAGATGCAGGGTTCTTGTACAGGTCCGAGGCGCTTTTTATGTGGAATACGGCCATCCCCACTACGGAAACAGCCAGAGCCAAGAAGCAGAGAGCGGCCACTAAACTCGCAACCTTGCCGGAGCGCAGCATATTCTTGCTAACAAGTAAGACGTAACACAATGCAAATAATACGAAAACAGTCTGTCCGCCCCGGGAAAGCGTCATGAACTGGCAGATCCCTGCCAGAGCGAGAAAGCATACATCCGACACTCGTATCCTATCAAATCGAAAAATAAAACTGCACAGGAGCGACAGGTGGAGCGCTGCCGAATTAGCATCAACAGCGAATCCCGCAGCTCGATAGTCCTGTTTACTGAAGAACCCGGGATATTCCATGTCCAAAAAAATACTTACGATCAAAGCGGCCAATGCAATGCTAACGTAAGTCCTATATCGCGACCGGAAAAAACGTAATGACATCAGGCCAATACCCGAGAGAAACACGACCAGGTTTAGCACGGAGGAAAAAATGTATTTTCCAAAACCCTGAACGTTCGCCAGCGGATGCAATCCCCACAAGACGTAAAACGCCGCCATGGCGGTAAGGCAAGCAATGATGGGCGCAGAGCGTTTCAAGTACCGCAAGAATTCAGGAAATTGTGTTTTGCTCAAGAGAAACAGGGCTAGTGGGCAGACAAAGGCAATATAGCCTAAGGCAGGTTCCGGAAGTTCAAATAAACTGTGAGGCGCCTTACCGAACGTCGTCCACTCTGCTTTTCCCAAAAATAGGATCATGCACAATGCAAAATAGACGTGAAGGAGGCCGCGCGTGAAAATCATCGCTGTTCCCCCGTACGTGAGCGGACATCGCGCTGGAGAGACATCCCCATGTCTGATGTTTCCCGCGCGCGGAGAGTCACTCTTGCGAACCTTGCATTCACCGTACCACAATCATAACCATTCCCGAAAAATTCAAGTTGAGAGCAATCCTTCAGTCGGCCAGGGGCATGATCGTTTCCCCGTCATTGCGAAGAGTGAAACGACGAAGCAATCTCGATATTCAAGTGCAGAGATTGGTTCGCTCCGCTCGCAATGACAATCTTTCAATCTTTTCGCGTATTCAAAAGCGACATTTTTTGAGAATCCCTATAGGAGTTTCCGGGAAGGGATGAAGCCCGGGCTGTCTTTACAAAATGGGTTCCTCCACTATTGCTTTCTGAAAGCCCATTGTACTGAATCGGCGTGGCACCGGGGCATGGCCGGTCGGGTTGGATGGCTCTGTCGATTATTGGACGCACGAGGTCTCCCCGGAAGTGCGCTTTTGCGGACGAAGTCCTGATCACTGCTTGAGCTTCTTGCCTGAGGAGCTCTCTCCTGTCCATATCCTTAATATTATGGAGTGGGCGGGGAGGTGGACACCGGATCATGTGAGTCCCAGTGCGAAAGCAGCGGTTTGCCGGGCGATTGCCATGGGGATTCGTGACTTTCCGGCAGCAAGGAAGGACGATTCCCTCGGAATGGTACGCAGCTCTGCCGCTCACTTCTGGGAAATGCGGGAGAAATAATACTCGGATAAAAGTGGTTGTTGAGTTTTTTGCGCCCCGATTCTGAAGGACTCACTGATCGAATGTGGAGCCACATTTTCCGGGCTGACACGATAAGACCGCAAATTCACCAGCGTTTAGTGGCGACATCTCCATTGCCCGTGACATGGCACACCTGATGCATAATGAGGAATGCAGATACCATTATGAAAGCAGAATTGCTGCAAAGCCCGAACGCAAAAAGCCAGAGGGATTAATGGGCTTCTTCGGGTGTGGAACGTGCACGAGCCTGATAGTACAGGCGACTTTTTTTGATACGTATCAAACTGTTGTGAATGACATTTATTGAACGACACCTATGAACTCGTTGAACGTATGAAGATGCACCGAGGGGGCCCGTGCTAATTTCGTGACGCATAGAGCGAGAGTGACCCGTCGCTTTCGCCATAAAGCGTAGACGCTCTTAGTCAGTGCAAACACGCAGCAGGTTTTCGACGTAATGTCGTGAATCAAAGTGATTACACAACGATACAATAGTATCGCGAAGGCGGAGCCTATCTCTTCATGAAAAATCAAAAAAGTAGGGACATCATGAGAGCTGTAATTTTAGCTGGAGGCAAAGGAACACGACTTCTTCCGTATACCACTATTCTACCGAAACCGTTGATGCCAGTCGATCAGCAGCCCATTGTCGAAATCGTTATTCGTCAGCTTCAATATCACGGATTCACGCGAATAACCCTGGCTCTCGGGCACTTGGCACACCTGATCAAAGCGGTACTCGGGGACGGTCGTCATTTGCAGGTAGACATCGACTATTCCCTCGAGGCTACGCCAATGGGCACCAGTGGTCCTCTTTCGCTCATCAAGGACCTGGATCCAACGTTTCTGGTCATGAACGGCGATGTGCTCAGCGATATCGATTTCACAGACGTCTTGCGATTTCACCGAAGTCAACAGGCAATAGCGACCGTCGCGGTACATAGACGCAAGGTTCACATTGATTACGGGGTCCTGCACAGAGAAGGGTATCGGTTGCTTCAATACAAGGAAAAACCGAGTATCGATTACGAGGTGAGCACCGGAATTTACATGTTTGAACAAAAGGTGCTCGATTACATTGCGCCTTACGCGTACCTCGATTTCCCGGAACTGGTGCAAGTCTTGATCAATCATGGTGAGAGAGTGGTCTGCTATCCCTTTGACGGAATTTGGTTCGATTTGGGTCGAATAGAGGACTTCCACCACGTCCAGGACCAGATAGATCATCTGAAAAACAGTATTCCTTTTTTCGCATGATTCGGGGTGCCGTGAGCCGTACCTGCGCACGGTAGGCAATGCGCCGAGCTCATATCGAACACGAGGCAGATTTAGAGATATTCGACGCATGTTTTTCGTCCGCAGAGGTCAAAAGGGGCTTTTCAATGCTGAAGCGATGTATTGATATTGTGGTGGGTTTGACGGGACTGATTGTGGCTGCGCCCATCATGCTGGTGATAGCAGGTATTCTGAAGTTTGAATCCAAAGGACCCATCATTTATAGATGCAGGCGCATCGGAAGATGCGGTCAAAGCTTTGACATGCTGAAATTTCGTAGCATGCTGGCAAACGCGGACAGTATCGATTGCAAACTGTGTATAAATTCCGACGTGCGGGTAACCACGTTCGGAAGCTTTCTCAGACGAACGAAACTAAATGAATTGCCACAACTGTTTAATGTGATAAAGGGCGACATGAGCCTTGTGGGTCCGAGGCCGGAAGACCCTAAATTCATGACTCACTACTCGGACAAGTGGGATGTCGTCCTTCAGGTCAGACCCGGAATCATGGGGCCCAATCAGATTTTACACCGTAACGAAGAAGACCTGTTCCCGCCGGAACGCGACCCGGAGAAATTCTATATCGAGTCCATATTGCCGGAAAAGTTGGACCGCGACGTGGATTACGTCCTCACGAGAAACATGTGGCGAGACTTGGCACTTCTGACCACGGGAGTATACGTTTCAATATTCAGGGGAGAATTCTGGTCGCGAATCTGGAGTCACCCGGACTTGCTCTGGCAAATCACCCTGGACACCACGCTGTCTCTCGGCGCATATGTCGCCGCGTGTTTCTTGCGGTTTGAAACATTGGATTTTGAACAAGGGTTTTGGATCAATCTTCTTATCATTGTGGTGGTGAACCCCATCGTATTCGGGACAATGGGCTTGTATCGCCGAAGTCCACGGTTCTTCTCGGTGCCTGACTTGTTTATGGTGGCCAAAGTGGTGGCTGTTGCCGGGGTCGTCCAGATAATAGGCAACGCGTTTTTTGTCCCGCTCCGGGAACATTCCCGCGCCGTGTTTTCCCTCTATCCGCTCATTCTGTTGGCACTGATGACAGGTGCGCGAATACTCCAGCAGCTCGCGTTGGAAAAACTCGAACGCAAACCGCTGGAAGGCCGAAAATCCAAGAATGTGCTCATTTACGGAGCCGGCCGTCTCGGTTTGGAAACGGCTCAGCGCCTGCAGTTCGAGGGGGGAATTCACATAACGGGCTTTGTGGATGACGATCCCAAAATGCGGAATCGCTCCCTCCTGGGAATCAAGGTAATGGGTACCGGCAGTGATCTGGCATTTCTGAAAGCACTTCATCGGGTGGAGAAGGTATTCATCGCTTTCAATCCTCAGAAATCCAAAGCCCTGAAGAGGGCTCGACAAAGGTGCATAGACGCTGGGCTGCCCGACATTCTGATTCGGTCCGGCATTCCGGAAGTCCCTGGGAAACTTCTCTCTTCGAGAGCCTACTTCAGGGGAATCCGCTTCAGCGACGTTCTTGGCATGAAGGAAGTGCAACTGGACCTGGACAAACTGGAGCCGTTTGTTGAAGGTTCCGTGGTCGCCGTGGTAGGAGCGGGGGACCAGCTCGGTGAGCAGATTTGCCGTGAGCTTGTACGCCTCAGGGCAGGCAAGCTCGTCATCATTGAAGAATGCCAGGCGAGATTGAGCAGAATAAACGAAGTCCTTCATTCGATTGGCGGCTCCAGGACGGCCTACTTTTCCTATTTTCATCCCCTGGGATTCCATGAATTGACTGAAAAGGTGATGAAGAGCCATAACGTGCGATGGGTGATCTTTAACCAGACAAACCGGGCGATGGCCAACTCTGATTTGAACTTACCCACACTGGTGTTCGCCAATTTTGTCAATGCGGTCAGGTATGTCGAGATGGCGAAACGCCTGAAATGGAATTTTCTCACCTTTGTCTCGCCGTATCTCAAAGCGTCCTTTTCTCCTGCAGAGAGGAACCTGCATCTTCTGGCGGAGAATTACGTCACCTATGCTGCCCGATCTGCCGACACGGGCTTCGGAATAGTGAGGGTTTCCAACATCCTCGAAAACGATGACGAAACGTTCAGGAACGCGTGCGAAAGAATAAGCCGCGAAAAACCGGTATCATTCTTGGATGAGGAGATGAAATTTTCGTCGGCACGATATTCGGCACGAGTTGTGCTCAATTGCCTGCCCCTCCATGACCGCGGAGAGACGTTTGTTGATGGAGCAGGCCTCTTCATGGATCTCCGAGCTTTGTTGGATTTCTACTATGAAATACAAGGAAATCAAAAAGCTCGAGCTTTTGTCCGCAGCTTGCCCCTGGAGAAAGACGACCAAAAGCATATCGCATCGCCGCAATCGGACGTGTGCTGTTTGCCGACGAATAGTCCTAACATATTGATGTTGTCCGGGCAAAAATTGGTTGAAGCCGACGGCCACGAGGAATTGATAAAATTGAACATGCATTACCTCAGTCCCCCTGAAAAGGAAGCAATAGACTGCTTTTTTTCCTTCCTCAGAAACGGGGACGGGCAAAGTGCGTATTCGACTATGAAGTCTCATCACGAGAACACTACTGTATTGAGAAATTATTGCTAGAAAGCAACCGTCCCTGTGGGCGACGTCACATGCGTTGCCGTAGTGAGGCAGCGCAAGAAAAACGTATGCTTGGTAGAAGAAAAAAATGAATGTACAACATGAACACATCTTGGTTACCGGAGCAGGCGGGTTCATCGGAAGTCATCTGTGTGAGGAGTTGGTCCAACAAGGCGCCAGAGTTCGCGCTATGATCAGGTACAACTCGCTTGGGTCTCACGGCCTGCTGGAGCACCTGCCCAAGGACGTATACGAGAGTCTCGACATCGTCCCCGGGGACGTGCGAGATTCCCACGCGACGGCAAAGGCCGTATCCGGATGCCGCCTGGTATTTCATCTTGCCGCTTTGATAGGGATACCCTATTCCTACCATGCGCCAAAAAGTTATGTTGATACGAATGTGTGCGGGACACTCAACGTGTTGCAAGCCTGCCTCGAGGCAGGGGTGGAGCGCGTAGTCCACACCTCCACAAGCGAAGTATACGGAACGGCCAGGTACACACCCATAGACGAAAATCATCCGCTTCAGGGGCAGTCTCCCTATTCCGCCAGCAAGATCGCTGCGGACAAAATAGCCGAAAGTTTTCACCTGTCCTTCAATCTTCCGGTTGTTACCATCAGGCCTTTCAACTGTTTTGGTCCGCGGCAGTCTGCCAGGGCGTTCATACCGGCAATGATATCCCAACTCTTGAACGAAGCTCAGGTGCGGTGCGGACTGCTCACGCCCGTGCGGGATTATACCTTTGTCAAGGATACGGTTTCAGGGTTCATTCTTTGCGGAACAATGCCGGGAATTGAGGGAATGACCATCAACGTCGGTTCCGGACAAAAGATATCCATGCGAAACCTGCTCTATAGAATCATGGACAGGACGAACGAGCAAAAAGAGACCGTCTCTGATTTGGAAAGAGTCAGACCGGAAAAGAGCGAAGTGATGGCGCTGGTGTGCGACAACAGTAAAGCGAAGACTTTCTTGGGATGGACGCCGAAATATTCCCTCGATGAGGGGTTGGACCAGGTAATAGACTATTTTCGCAACAATCGCCGCTTAGTCAAAACCGATCATTACGTGGTGTAACATGTCTTGGAAAATAGCACTTGCAGAAGTCTCATTCGGTACAGAGGAATACGATGCGATCAAACGCGTCTTGGACTCGGGATGGGTATCCATGGGACCCGAGACGGAAGCATTCGAATCCGAATTTGCAGATTATCTCGGCATAGGACACGCTGTAGCGGTTTCGTCGGGAACCACGGCACTTCACCTTGGACTGCTTGCTGCAGGGGTGGGGTCGGGAGATGAGGTTATCGTTCCTTCGCTTACCTTTGTTGCAACAGCGAATGCGGTTTTGTACGCCGGAGCGATTCCTGTTTTCGCCGACATTACCGGCGTGGACGACCTGAACATCAGCATCGATCAGATCGAGCGAAAAATTACCCCCAGGACGAAAGCCGTCATTTGCGTCCATTACGCAGGATTTTCCTGCGCCATGGACCGTCTGAGATCTCTCGCGCAATCCCGGGGTCTCGCAGTGGTGGAGGATGCCGCTCATGCGCCTGGAGCCAGCTTCCGGGGCAAGAAATTAGGTACCTGGGGGGACGTAGGTTGCTTTAGCTTTTTCTCCAACAAGAACATGACCACTGCCGAGGGCGGAATGGTGGTGACTGACAGCCTTCCGATCGCCCGCACAATAAGGATGTTGCGGTCTCACGGCATGACGACGCTTACCTGGGACCGGCACAGGGGCCACAGTTTCTCTTATGACGTGGTTGAACCCGGGTTCAACTATAGAATGGATGAGATACGAGCGGCATTGGGTAGAGCCCAGCTTGCCAAATTGGAAGACAACAACGCAATGCGCAGAATTGCGACTGAAGGATTGCGCGATCGCTTGGCCGGTGTGGATCAGATTTCGATTCCGTTTCAGGATCAAGCGCTCGAAGAGTCTTCCTGCCACATATTCCCCATTCTAATCGACAAAGCCGGCAGACGGCCCGGCCTCATGGAACACCTGAAAAATCAAGGGATCCAAACGAGCATACATTATCCACCGGTGCACCGATTCTCAACGTACCAGTCGAATGGCCCGGCACGGGCCGACGGCCTTGCCTTCACCGAGGACGTCGCGTCTCGTGAGATAACGTTGCCGCTTTTCCCGCGTATCTTGCCCGAACAGTTGGATGCAATCTCCTCCGAAGTCCGCTCATTCTTGGAAAAGTGAATGACCGTCGCAATCCAGGCAGGACACATCGACCGCAGGGGTGGCTCTGGTGAGAAGGGGGAACTCCGGCAGCGAGGCAAATCCAGCGACAAACTGGCGTGTAGTGCCGTTTTTCCGGACCCGATCCCTTTTTGGATATTATCATACGAAATCAAAATGCTCATGCGTGAGGAGGTGGCGATCTGCAATTGTTACTATATTGCTGCGCATTGAAAATGGTGCTTTCCGTCTGCAGTCAGCCAGGTTGTCCTCGCAGGTAAGCAGGCCGTCCGAAGCGAAGGGGACACCCGGCTGGTAGACGCATTCCTGATGCGCAGCACTATGGCAAGCTTGATTCAGGCGAACACGGCGGAATAATACATCAAGAAATTAATACAAATACGAGGAACGGTCATGAGAGTTTTTATTGCTGGTGTGGACGGTTATCTCGGTTGGGCTCTGGCACAGCACCTTACAAAAAAAGGGCACACCGTAGCGGGTGCAGACAATTACATGAGACGGGATTGGGTCGCGGAGATGGGCTCCCAGTCTGCCACGCCTATCCGGAAAATGACGGAAAGAATAGAAGCCTTTCGCGAAAATTTTGGAAAGAACCTTCAGTTTTTTCGGGGTGACCTCATCGATCATGAATTCGTCATGAACATATTCAGGCACTTCAGGCCCGAGGCAATCGTCCATCTCGGCGAGATGCCCTCGGCTCCTTACAGCATGGTGGACGCGGGACACGCAGTCTTTACTCACAAGAACAACCTCTTTGGCACCCTCAACATCCTCTTCGCCATGAAAGACGTGTGTCCCGAATCTCATTTGGTGAAGCTCGGAACAATGGGAGAATACGGGACCCCGAACGTGGACATTCCCGAAGGATTCTTCACCATTGATTATCGAGGGCGAACGGACACGCTGCCGTTTCCGCGCCAAGCAGGCTCATGGTATCACCAGACGAAGGTTCACGATTCCAATAACGTGATGATGGCCTGCCGTCTGTGGAAACTGCGCTCCACCGACGTTATGCAGGGAGTGGTCTATGGAACCAGAATAGACGCTATGGGTGACGATGCCAGACTCTTGACCCGTTTCGATTTCGACCAGTGTTTCGGCACGGCGATCAACCGTTTCTGCGCTCAGGCAGCGGTAGGCGAACCTCTGACCCCGTACGGCAGAGGAAGCCAAAAAAGAGGGTTTCTGCCTCTGAAAGACTCGATGCAATGCCTCACGCTAGCCCTGGAAAATCCTCCGGAAAAAGCGGAGTACCGAGTTTTCAACCAGTTTGAAGAAGTTTACGGACTTACGGAATTGGCCGAAAAAGTGCAACAAGCGGGCGCCGCACTCGGGCTAAACGTACAGATTCGAAATGTGGAAAACCCAAGAATGGAACAAGAACAGCATTATTACAATCCGGATCACAAACATCTGCTGGAATTGGGATACCAGCCGACTCACGACATGCAATCCGAGCTGAAAATTGTTTTGAAGGACCTTCTGGAGAACAAGGAGAGGATAGAGGCTCGTCTCGAGGCTTTACTCCCCGATATTCGATGGGACGGCAACCGCAGGCCGGTACAATTTATGGATGAAATCGAGAATTCTTTCCCGTTCGGGATGGAGATCCCTTTGACCACGTTTATTAGCAAGAAACACCGATAGGCGGGTCGAGTTCGGCCCCTTTCCACCACTGAGAAGACCTTCGCCAAAGGTTGGTCTATGAGAGCTTTTCAAATTACATCTCAAACTGCCACGGCCTTTCTTGTCAGATTGTTCGGACTGGGCCTCATGTACCTGTGCACAGTCGTGGCTGCCAATTGTTTGGGTGCTGAACAATTCGGGGTTTTCAGCTCCGTTGTGTCGCTCAGTCCCATATGGGCCGTCATAGCTGCGGGAGGGGTTGATTTTTTCGCCACAAAGTCCATAGCAACGATTTCGGACAGACATTCCATCGAGATCGCAAGAGAAGTCGCTCTTTCCCATGCGGTCGCGATGGTCGGAATTCTCGCGGGATTGGTCACTATTTCCTTGCTCGTGGTGCTGGCAGTCGATTGGGGTGTGGCTGAAGTCAAATACACAGTGCTCATCCAGTGCATGTTCATATTCCCTCTCATCCTGCTGATGAACATGCGCCAATACGTGGCGCTGGCACTCACAAACGCTTCAAATTCCATGTTGCCCGCTCAAATAGTGCTTCCTACGGTGTTTTTGGCAGTTCTGACAGTTGCACACGCTTATGTTCCTGAGATGAGCGCCCAATTCGTCGTGATAGCCTATAGCGGGGCCACTCTGGCAGCCGTGATTTCCGGGATTATTCTCATCCGAAGGACAATCTCCATAAGCGAGATCCTTTTTCTTCCCCTGGGCTTTCGGGACGCATTCGACCGGCTGGCGTCAGGGCGTACGTTTCTCATGGCGTCGGTTGCAATCATGATCATGAGCAACGCAGCCACCGTCCTGTTGGGATTTCTCATGGACTTCGAGTCTGCCGGGGTTTTCTTTGCAGCATTACGAATCGCGGGTCTCGCGTACATACCGCTCAACGTGATCGAGCAGGTGGTCATGCCGCCGGCGGCAAAGTTTCACAGCGTGGGGGCGCATCAGGAATTGTCGAATCTCGCGAGATCGGCCACAACGCTTAGCTTTATGGGCGGAATTAGCGTGACGCTGCTTCTTGCGTTCTTTCACAAACCCATCCTGGCCGCTTTCGGCAAGGATTTTTCCGGAGCAGGTCCCGTGCTGTTGATACTTCTGGCAGGCTTTGCCATATGCGCAGTGACCGGGCCGAAAGTCTCTCTGATGCGCATGACCGCACTGGAGCGGGAATGTTCGATATGTTACTTCATTGCTTCCCTGGCGCTCCTGCTCACCGTATATGTGACGACTCGTTTCGCTGGCATACTGGCGGTCGCGGTATCGTATGCGCTCATTTCGGTGACGTTAGATACGGCGCTGTGTGTCATTTTATGGAAGAAACGCGATCTTCTGCTTTTGCCGTACAAGCCGGGAATCCTCCTCGCAAGACTGAACAGGACCGGATGGCGCCAGGCCTCTTTCAATGAAAAAATGAGGCTCGTGCGGAACATGTTAAGCTCATGAACACAGGCGGAACATGCACCATGCACCATC
>Ga0187785_10000435_pt1 | contig 15576 bp, 13 predicted proteins | sample 0815_BV2_4_20_MG_FD_132466 | JGI IMG/M metagenome (GOLD analysis project Ga0187785, IMG submission 132466) | Tropical peat soil microbial communities from peatlands in Department of Meta, Colombia - 0815_BV2_4_20_MG | ecosystem: Environmental > Terrestrial > Soil > Wetlands > Peat | place...
AGGGCGCCACCCCAGTAGAGGCGAAAGTTTCGGCGATTATGGAGTCTGTCGAGCGCTACTCGTCCGAGTTGCAGAAGGCGGATAAAAGAAAGATCATCATAGGTACCTTCGATGAGGTCTCGAAAAAATACCGGGCGGTGGCACCCGAGAATCTGATCCTTCCTGGAAGGCTGATGACGGACGTGAGGCTGGAATGGTACCGGAGCTATGATCTGGCGAGCAAAAAAGAGGTTATGCTGCCGTGCAACGCAATATTCCACCCTTATAATGCGGCTGTATGCAGGCTTTTCCGCAGCAACACCAACGGCCTTGCCTCAGGCAATACGCTGGAAGAAGCGGTCTGCCATGGGCTCATGGAGGTCGTGGAGCGGGATGCGCTTTCGCTGGCTGAGACCACCCGCAACACCGGCAGAGAAATCGTCGTCGGCCCGGGCGATGGCATCGCCTATGATCTCTATAAAAAATTCATTATGGCAAAGGTCGATGTCAAGCTCTGGTACCTTCCAACCGACACAGGGATCCCTACCGTTATGGCCGCCTCTGACGATAAAGAACTGACGGACCCCGCGCTGCTGGTTATGGGTGCGGGCACCCACCTAGACGCTAGGATAGCCGTGCTGCGGGCGCTCACCGAAGTCGCGCAGAGCCGGGCGACCCAGATACACGGCGGCAGGGAGGATACGGACCGGGAACGGATCACGCGCACCATCGGCTACGATCGTATGAAGCGCTTGAATCGGCACTGGTATGCGGAGTCCGGGGATAAAGTCGGTATAAACGAGTTGCCGGACCTATCGACCAGTTCCCACAAAGGCGACATCGTGAAAGCAGTGGATATTCTCAAGGGACTACTGTCCGACGGTGTCATCATCACTGATCTGACTAGGGCGATCGGCATCCCTGTAGTCAGGGTAACCGTCCCCGGCATGGAAATGTATGCCATTGATCATGAACGCATTGGCAGCAGGTGTAGGAAGGCGTCTGTGGCCAGGGCTTCGGTAGCCTCGAGAAAGGTCTCCTCATGATCGTCATTTACGCTGGGCCAACGTTGTCGGCCGAAAAAGCCCGGCAGGTCATCCCCGGCGTTGACTACCGTCCCCCGATCGTCAGGGGCGATCTGAATTCCCTCCCGAAGGGAACCCGGGTCGTCGGCATTGTTGATGGCGTCTTTTTCAACGAAACTGCAGTCGGTCATAAAGAGATCATCGCCGTCATGAAGAAAGGCGTCACTGTGGCCGGAAGCTCCAGCATGGGCGCGCTTCGAGCAGCAGAGCTCGCCGATTTTGGGATGATCGGAGTGGGACGGGTATACGAGTGCTACCGATCAGGCCGTATCACGGACGACGACGAAGTTGCCGTCACCTTCAACCCCGCAACCGGGGAGCAGATATCACAGCCGCTGGTCAATATCCGATACCAGCTCAAAGCCGCGGAAGGAAAAGGCCTCATCACCACAGAAGAGCGGCGTTCGCTGGTGGCGATGATCGGCGGGATGTATTACCCTGAACGCACATATCCGACGATCGTGGAGCTTGCTACAGTGGGAGGCATCCTGTCGGATTCGCAGGGCGACATACTGCTGCAGTACGTCAGGGAACATCCAGTGAACCTCAAAGCCGAGGATGCCTTCATGCTGCTGGAAAAGATCAAAGAGATATCATCACCCGGGTAACCGATGACGAACGCTGCTACCTGGACGGTCGTATAACTCTGACTTTTGCAGGGATTTCACGTGGGTAACTCTAAAAAGGTTTTGTGTTTTCATGGTACCCCACGATAAAACCGTCGGGAAACGTCAAAACATAGCAAGGATAACCAACCGTGTGTGTTGTGCGGTGGCTTGATAGGTGGCTCACATCAGACCGGACTCGATAAACTCGATGAACTTTTTCAGCCTAGAAGCCCGATCCGGGGAGGCCCTCCGTCCGACCATATCAATGAACTCTTCCTTGTGCTCCGACCTGATGCACGTAAGGCTCTCTTCGCCATTCTCCGCCAGACATAGCAGGTAGTCCAGTTCCTCGTCGGTCAGCCGTTCGATTCGTTGCCTGAAATCATCCCGTGACTGTGCATAATGCATTGATATAGGGGGCAGTATCGAACGATACTTCCGGCCCGATCCGGCGCAGGTACCATCATCGCATAATTCCGGCGCAAGCTTCTTGAGTATCTGCCAGTCAAAATCCGTAAGCTCTCTCGACAATCTCTCTCATACCCCAGGTGCGATCATAGTCTATGCGACCCGACGATAAATATGTTTCAATAGTAGATATGCAAGTAGCGTAGATATGCAAGTAGCGTAGATATGCAAGTAGCACATGGAAAAGAATGGGAAAATGAAACGTTTTTTGAGGGTAGACATTTTTTATTGAAGAGGGTCGTTTTTATTTTGAGGGTATATTTGAGGGTAGTACTTTTTAGTACTTTTCTTTTTAATTTGAGGGTACTTTTTAATTTGAGGGTAGCGCGGCGGTTTGTCCTAACCGCCGCATCGATAACCATCACCGTCCGGGTGATGGGGAGGGTAATGGATAAGGTGAGGGTTACTTCTGCAGTCGGACCACGACGACCGATGTATCCTACATCTTAAGCGTGCGTTAAGTCCTCCCGCACAACCAATCCCATCCCTACAATAATCACATGAACAGAAGTATTTTTATATTTTTCCCAAATAAAAGCTCGTCTTCCATGGTAATTGACGTGCGATATTCGAAATATCGTTGAAGCATGCCGGTTGTCGTTCCAGTCAAAATCTGTAATGCCGGGATATATTTTATCGAAACGTGTGCCTGCGAGATATGAATTTTCGAGACATATATGCCTGGAATATGATTTTTCAAGACATGTGTCACTGAATCAATGGCATATAGTCATTTTAACATGAAGCTAAATCGGCAGCCTATGGCCAGTCCCACGGTCAATAGTATCGTATGGTTGCTGGCCGGCGGGCAAATATCTAAGAATAGACTACAATTGTGCTGTATAGGCGAAAAAAGGATCGCGGACGAAAAGGTTGGCGAACGTCCCTATCAGAAGTTCGCCGTGGTGGTCACGCGCTCGCCAGTGTTGCCATCGTATGTCCGATCGAGGATCCGCGTCTTTTTTCCGTCCGGTGTCATCATCATCCTCTGGTATGACTGGTGGGATGTGACCGGGCTGTAGAATGGATTAAAACCTCCAAATGGCAAACCGATCCCTGCGGAAGTCGAGAGGTCGTTCATGGGCCAGATCGACTTTTCCACCTTTGTGGTCGTGTCCGGGGTGTCAACGCTATTGGACAGGGTATTGCCAAGTGAAAAATGATCCGGGCCAAGTTTCGGTATGCTAAACAGAGATGCTCCGATCGGAGAAACCATCATTGCCAGCATCGCCAGTGCTACAAGCGGCATGATGTATAGAGTTCCCTTCATCTTTAAATTACACCCTCCTGGTATCAACTAACTACCCGCTAACGAGTACAATGCCCGAGTTTAAAAGAGTTTATCGAAAAAATGCCGGCTACAGATAGCGATTAACCGGTCACCCCCAACCCACCAATGGTGATGGACTACTACAATAGCATGTAAGGTTGCCCGGGAAGAACGTCGTCACATTCGTCCATGTGTAACCCGCATCAGGACCCCGTCTCTCATATACCTTCTACTTTGATCGGGCCCGGGTTGCCGATCACGTCAAACGTTGTTCTATCGTTGACCCTGCGGAACTCTAGGCTGAGGTTCCCTTTGCCCACCCGTAGGTTTTTGACCGTGACATATTTAAGCCAGTTGGGCAGCGCTGGTTTGACATATAGCTTACCGTTCGGCGCGTCTGGATAGAGTCCGAGCATCGTCTGGATAAACAGGATGATGCTGCCTGAAGCCCAGGCCTGAGGGCTGCATGTGGAATGGTATATCGCCGGCGGCTTGTTCTCCTCACGCCGGTACCCGCAGAATAATTCGGGGAGACGGTAGTCGAAGTGCCTGCACGCTTCGATCAGTCCGGTTATGATCTGGTTTGACTCCTCGGCGAAGCCATAATTTTTGAGCCCCCAGGCGATAAGCGAGTTATCGTGAGGCCATATCGATCCGTCATGGTAGCTCTGGGGATCGTAGGCTTTCTCGTTCGACGAGAGTGTACGCAGCCCCCATCCTGAGAACATGTCCTCGTCCAGGAAGCGTTTTGCCATCGAGCCGGCCTTGCCCTTATCGATCAGTCCGGACCATAGGCAATGGCCCGGATTGGATGTGATGGAGTCGACAAGTCGCTTATCCCTGTCGAGGGCTTCCGCATAAAAGTTCTTCTCAGGCATCCAGAATTGGTCGTTGAACTTTCGTTTAATGTCTGTTGCTCTATCCTTCATAAAGGCCGTCAGTTCGCTGTCGGGGTACATCTCCGCGAACCTGAGCCGGGCGTCGTACGAATACCCCTGTACTTCGGCGAGAGCGATTGGCGGCTCCGCAAGGTTGCCGTTGCTGAACACGATCGAGTCGTGGGAGTCCTTCCAGCCTTGGTTGACCAAGCCAAGTTTCTCCGACATGCGGATGTACTCGATGTATCCGTCTTTATCCAGATCCCCGTAGTTGTCGATCCATCGTGCCGCCGCCTCTGCCCCGCTATGCAGGTCGGATAGCAGGGCCGGGTCGCCCAGCCAGCGATTAGACTCCGACAGTAGGATTAGGTATAGCAACGTGGCATCGATGGTACCATAGTAGGGCGTATGGGGTATGTGGTGCAGGTTGGCCAGCTCGCCTTCCCTGATCTCGTGCAGGATCTTGCCCGGCTGCTCATCGGTCCATGTATCTACCTTATTGCCCTGGTAGATCGTTAAAAACCGCAGCGTCGATTGAGAAAGGGTCGGGTTCAACATTAGCGTCTGCAGGCTGGTAATCAGGCTGTCCCGACCGAAGATCGTATCGTACCACGGGATGCCTGCCGCGGGGACTAGCAGTCCTTTCTTGGTATTGATAATCAGTGATCGTAAATCTAGTATGCATGTCTCAATGACACTGTTCATCACGTCGCTGTCCGTAGATATCTGGGTGAGCTGGCGCTGCCACTGGTCGTATGACTCCTCGATCTCCTTCTTGGCCACGCCGTACTCCTGCCGTATGACCGGTACCCCGCCCAGGGTCATGACCACCTCTATGTCGATCTCCTTCGTCTCATAGGGCTCGACTTCAACGTTAAATACTGCCATGTCCCAGTATATTTCCGGAACCGGCTTGAAATAGAACTCTGTTCTGCGGATCACGTTATCAAGGCCCTCGTATCGTAGGATGATGTTCTTGCCCTCCTCACCTTCGATCAACGCCCGCAGGCCTCGACGTACCTGGCTGATTCCTTTTACTTCGAAGATGTCCCGAAAGTCGGTATCGTAGGAGAGTTCTAGCTGAAGCTTGACCGGGACGCTATTCGTGTTTTTTACGAAAAGCTTCTCATAAAAATTTGTGCTGATAAACATCGTCCTGAGGATGTGAAGGGTGCCTTCAGGCACGTTATCCCCGTTTATTCCGATCAGCTCGGGATTGGTCAGGGATATATTGGCGATGTATCCCCGCCGAGTGAAGCTCAGCGGCACCATGCTTGTACCATTGAGCTTCAGTATATACTTGTTCAGGTATCTAGTATCCGATCTGAATAGGCCGAGAGGGGTGCCTCTGGGTACGTTGCCCATGTTGTCTGTGACCATAAAGGTCGTACCTTCGTTTATGACTATGGTATCGTTCATAAGCGGAAGCCTTGTGCCATCTAGATCTTCGACTGGTCCGCGTAGCTGGTTCCAATGCCTTTGCTATCTGGTCCAGGCTCAATCACGGTGTTCATGCGATCTACCTTTTTCACGATGCTCGCGTTCACCAGCCGGTGGTAAAGGTCTTCCATCTTCAGGGCCATCTTCCGCGAGTCAAACCTCTCAAGGGCAAGCTCTCTGCCGTTGACCCCGAAATACCTGGCAAGCTCCTGGTTCTTGATCAGTTTCTCGATACTATCGGCCAGCTGCGCGGCCAGCGTATTAGGATCTGGGTCTAGCACGATACCATTGATCCCGTGCTGAGTGCTCTCCACCAGGCCGCCGCTCCGAGTGACGATGACCGGCTTACCGCATGCCATCCCTTCGACCGGGGCGATCCCGAAGGCTTCACCCTGGGGCATGATCGTTGGATACAGTATGATATCGGATGCCTGCATATACCAGGGCATCTCATCGTTGGTTGCCGCGATGAATAGGATATTATTGCCCACCTTTAGGTCCTTGATAAACGATCGGGTACATTCTCTAAACGCAGGACGCTCATTTTCGAAGTCCACAGAGTCGCCGTTGCCGCTTACTACCAGGCAGATCTCGGGGTATCTGTCCATGAGCATGGATACCGCCTCAATGCTGTGCAGGGTCCCTTTCGATTTGCACGCCCTTGCCGGATGAAACACCACCTTCCTACCCTCCAGGCCAAGCCTGGATTTGGCTGTCTCCCGGTCGGGCGCCACGTCATATTTGCTCAGATCGACCCCGTGGTAATGGACCTCTACCCTGTCCGGCGGGAGATTCGCATCGAATATGCAAGGGCTCTTCATGTGGTAGCTGACCGCGACGATCTTATCCCAGCCGATATCCTTGAGCAAGTGCCTGCACAGGGCGTCCTCCCAGTAGTTATGTATCGTGAGCACGATAGGTATGCTGTACTTCTTGGACAGTTCATCTAGACACTCGGCATGATCGGGTATAAAATAGTGGAAGTTATGTGCGTGGATAATTTCAGGGTTCTCCCGGACGATGAACCGCTCCATCATATCGTACACGCGATCATACCGACCGGATACAGGGGCTTTGCGCTGTAGGAACTCCAGGCTCATATACTCTTCTGAGGTGATGTTGATCCAGCGGCTTGACCGATCGTCCCTCTCCGGGTGTGGGCAGGTAAGCAGCGAAATCGCGTGCCCTCTCCTGGCCAGCTCTTTATAAAGATAAACAAGATGTGATTCGACACCTCCGACTACAGGGGGAAACGCCCAGTGCATAACGCCAATTTTCATAATATCGACCAAACCCAATTATCTTTTGGCTTTTTTAAATCTGATCTCTATTAAAAACAGCAATGGTTCTGGCCGCCCACCTTTTTAACATTAGCATCCGGCAGATAGCTATGCGATAGCTAACCTCTTGGCATTAGCAACTTCATCGTGACCGCGCCCGGGGAGAACCTGGTGTCCGCTCCCTGCAACGAACGGATCTCCCCGCTGCCGACCCACTATTAATAAACACCGATACAAACTCGTTGATCTTTCCCGAATCCGAATCACAGATCGATCCCCGCGCCCCTTATCCGACATATCCGGGAGCTCGAAGAGAAGATCGAGCAGAGTCATGTTGTAGACCGCCAGAAATTCAAAGCCCCGGCTATCGAACATCTTTGCCGCGTACCCAACGATAACTACCTTTACCACGGGACCGTTAAGCTACCCTCGCGACCTCACATAGACCCTCCTCGCCACTACGACGAACTGGATTTAGTAATCCAACCTACCGAGCGTTATCAAACGGACACACCACTATTGTCACATCCGCAGAGAGAGGTAGTAATCGGTCCATTACCAGTCGATTTTTTCCGCATCCCGTACTGCCCTGCTGATAATTCATAGGACAGCCATCCCGCCGCGTTAACCCCCCATCGAGATTTGGTCCCGGGTATTCGGCCTCCGAGGATCCTTAGCGTCCAGGATTGATGTTGTCACCCATAATCAACTATCACCGGAGATCAAGATACGCCTTCGAGAATGATACTATCGTAGCCGGCAAATCTTAGCTTGAGTTCTCGGCATCCGCCCATGCATGAGTCGGGAACGTGCCGTCAGGTGCGATTAGGTTGCCGATGCGGTACTGTTTCCGGTTGGCGTTGCAGTTGCCTATGATCACGCTCATGAAGAGGTACAAGAAGTTCTTTGTAGCGCAGACCCCTATTTTTCCTGATCTCCCGCACCGCGCGTGGTATGCAGCCAGAGCTTTTCATCATAGGCAGGCTCTGGTGATGTCAGGGATCTCCTATCTGGTAAGTGCGATCCGTCAGGTTAATCCGCAGCAACTCGACTCAGAGACCTTTCATGCAAATATCTCCTCGATGATGCCCGCATTTCTGAGATGATTCTCGACTTTAACGCGATCATCGTCGGAGAGCTCTTGCAGCGGCGCCCTGACATGACCTGCCGGAAACCCCTGCACTGTCAGCGCATACTTGATAGCGGCCGGAAATGTGCCGACCTGCATGGCTCTGATGGCATGGTTGAGCGACTTCTGCAGTTCAAACGCCTTGCAGTGATCGCCACTGCACATGGCCCTGTACATCTCCGTACATATCCTGGGCGCGATACATGCACTGCCGATCATCATGCCCTTTGCGCCAAGTGCCAGCCCAGTGCTGGCTAGGGTATCCATTCCAACCATCACCGAGAACTCCCTGGGGGCTCTGTTGATGAATTCGGCCAGTTTCGCCGCGTCGCCCTCGCTGTCCTTAAGCCCGACGATCCTCTCGTCCATCGCAAAGTCATCCATAATGTCGGGCATGATGCGGTTACCGGCAAACGAGGGGATGTTATAGGCCATAACCGGAAAGTCGATTGCACCGACGATGTCCAGATAGTGGTGGGCGATCCCCTCCTGTGTGGGATGATAAAAGTACGGCTCCACAGCTATCACCGCATCGGCTCCCGCATCCTTGATGTGCTTGGCCAGCGCTATCGTCTCTCGGGAAGAAGCCGACCCTGCGTTGATAATCAGATCCATCTTTTTCACCGCCCCCGCTGCAACCTCCACGACTTTTCTCCGCTCATCCCCGTTCATCAGCGCAAACTCGCCAGCAGTGCCCATGACCAGCAGGCCATCTATATCCGTCTCCTCAAAATGCGCCATGAGCTCTTTTAGCAATACGTTATCAAGGTCGCCGTTTCTCCGGAACGGCGTGGGCATAGCAGCATACACTCCCTCAGGATGATACATACAAAACGCCTCCACTATCTTTTATATGGTGGGACTATACGGATATTATACGTTATACCCGAAATAACGGTGGTACTTGTAACCGGGTTTCCTCAGACTACTACAATTAAAAATATGCCGCATAGAGCCTTCGAATGAGAACAAATGCTACGCTTGAATATAAATTCCCATCACCCATGTTTGCTGTAGTTGGTATCTGTAGTCTTGCGATCCGCCCTTGCGATCCGCCCTTGCGATCCGCCCTTACCAGGATTCCTATAGTTATCACGAAAATACAAAAATACTGGTTAAAACACGAGGGCATCGACAAGCGTGGATAATAAACGGACCCGACTCACTATAACCTATTGCAAAACCATCAAAAGGACTATAACCGACTTTTCTCTATCGTTTGTCGTGCTGCAGCCAGCATTCTCTGATATTCAACCAGCGGAAACGACAGATCTGATGGCAGCTCGCTAAAAAGGCGCAATTCGACGATCTCTTTTGCATCAGGGGTGATCGGGAGCTTTTTCCCGATCACGCCCGAATACACTAGTCCGCCCTCTTCGCGTTCCAGCGCCCTGAGGTTGCTCACGTCATATCCGGTCTCTTCCCTGAACTCGCGTATGGCGCCAGCCTCGGGATCTTCACCGTGATTCAGCTTGCCGCCGGGCATCTCCCATGACCTGCGGGCATGTCGGACCATTAGAAAACGATCGCCGCTGAACGCAATGACATAGACATAGTGGATCGTCATAGACAACACTGTTAAGAGTGGATTACCACGCCCTGGGGGCTATGGTTTCCTGTTTCATAGAAAAACGCTGTCATCCGTGGGTGGTATAGGCGTGATTCTTCTTCAGGCTAAGGCCGGAGACCGGCCTTACCTCTGAATGTTCTAATGTTATATAGTCGTTTGGTTAATAATGGAATGCATGCTGAAAGAGCTGAGAGGTTAAATTTACCCTGCTAAAACGACTAGGTTTGATAAAACCTGTGCCCATCAAATAAAATAAAAGGTCAGGCTAGGTTAGAATGTGACCCGGGTGTTGGCAAGCGCCCACTCGACGATCCCGGAGTATTTGTCCTTCAGGCTGTATTCGTATTTGGCATCGTACGAGTTCTTGTGTGCATGTAGGATGCCAAGCTTGGAGTGTATGACGCCCAGCATCGCAGTGACCTGTTTCAGCGTAATTGAAAAGTTACGTTCGACGAGGATCCTGTGGAGCGTGTCCGCGGTCAACCTCTTGAGTTTTACAAATGCCTGTAATACTACTCTTCGTGTACCGTTGATGTCCGTCTTCAGATAATCATCTAGACGTTTAGTAATCTCATTTACAATGAAATCCATTTTAATCCCTACCGATAATCCCTGATGGTATTTATGACATAGTCATATTTAACTCTTTCTTAACAAGCAGTTAATTACGATCTAAATATATTAATTAGATATTGTAGGTGACGGGCTAGAAATAGTCCGATTTGTCTGAGGTAATATGAAAGATGTTTTTATCTTAATTTGAGAAAAATTTTCCCTTGCTATACCATTACTGTATAATTTTTCTTGTTTTCTTTCATGCGGCTACCGGGAATTGAACCCGGACTTCGAGCTTGGGAAGCTCATGTCATAGCCACTAGACCATAGCCGCGCCTGAACAAAAGATAAGGTTATTCATATATGAATTTTTTGATTTCTGAGGACTCTAGGGTTTTTTAGGTGCGGGGCGCTGTGAAGATGCTACGTCCACGCTTGACTTTTTCGGATGGCAGCGGGACTTCAGGTTGTTAAAAAATGCTTTTAATGGTTATCTGGTGGTTTGTTCGCCGTGTCATTGAGTTCAATCCACCTCTTCATCATGTAGACTACCGTCCCGTTCGTCGAGGTTATGGCATTGAGCGAGTTGCTTTTTATTGGTATGACCATAAGCGCCTCCGTGTCGTCGACGACTAGCAGGAACATATTTTCCATATCGGGCATATCGACTATGGACGACATTTTTCGTTGGGCTTCCTTTTCGGCCGGGCCGGCCATATCCATTATCTGGTCGATGCTCACTGTCCGTATGCATACATCGCCGGTTTTGAACAGGGTCTCCATTTGTTTTTGCGGTCCATCGCCATCGGACATTATTATCAGGCGCAGCGTAATGCCTTTTTTTACGAACTTTTTGACGTACCCCATATACCTCTCAGACGTCCGGCAGTATACACTTTTTCGGGCATTCTCCATCATATCCCGGATCTTGAACTCCGAATTCTTATCACCGAATATGCAGCATAGGGGTGGAGGGGGTTTTTCGACCAGCTCCTGTTTCTCGGCTATTTTGAATTCTTCTATGGCCGCTTTCTTTGCGCCCTCGTACTTTTTTGTGATCATCTCAAGCGCAATATGGGGGCGATTATCGCCACAGCACTATTAGTGTACTTCACACTCAAGGCTCGAAGAGACAGCAAGCCCTCGATGCCTGTTCCCCATCCCGAAATAGAGCGGTGACAGGGACGAACATTACTGGGAAACCATGGCTTGAGCTGCCGTGCCTTGACGGCAACCATGGTTTTAACCTCGGGTTTCCATGGCCTCATCAACGCATCCACAGCCCCACTAACTAAATACGTTGAACCATAAGTCATGGAGGCCTCTAGCCAAGAAACCTGATGGCATCGTCGCAGAACTGGAGGGCGCCTTTTCGTACAGGCAGCTCACCTGACCGCCGGAAGCAGGTGAGCCGGGTATTTCGGGGGATATGGAACTTGCCTATCTCTCCCCTAATGTGCCGTGACTTCCGGATGTTTTTCGAGGGTCTGGTGGAGGCCTGCATGAGTGATGTCCCACAGGCCAGTTCGACAAACCACCTCTCCGAAAGAAGCGGTAGAGGGGGGTATTTTGGATTCACGCGACGCTCGTACATGGGTCTTGGCTCTTTAGCGGAGAACTTTCCCATCTTCCCAGGAAAAACGACTCTAATACGCTTGGAGGCGTTGCTGCGCGTTACGTTCTCCATATTGGGCATGCGCAGGATACGGCGCAGGACAGACCGACAGACCCTGTCGTGGATATTGATACGCCATACGCCGTCATGGCTGACAATGAGTACTTTATCGACTAGCTTTGGGATCTCTAAGGAAGCCTTCAGCGCAAACGGGGCGTCGACAGGGCCAGAGATGATGGAGGATCGCTTGCCTATGACGGTCTCAAGAAACGTCCTGACGAACCCCTCGTAGTATGCCGGGCTGTGGGGGAGGTTGCGCCACTGACAATCAGGCCCGAGTATATCCGCTGCATATACCTGAAAGGTGCCGGCGAGACACTCGAAAATGAACCGCCACTCATAAGAGCCATAGTCAGAAGAGATGCTGGTAGTGATGAGCACTGGCTTGCCGTATCCCCTAACTCGATACTCGTAGCCTCTGCCCTTGAAGAAAAATTTACCTAGAAAATCGCCCTGCCAGTCTTCGTGTAGCACAAGACAGGCTCGATCTTCGGACGGAAAAACGTTTGTCCCGGCCGGAACGACCGGGCCGTCAGAATACTTTGCGACGGCCGATCCTGCGTTGTACCAGGAGCGCCGAAGTTCGGACGTGGAATACAGGGGATGAGCAGCGGCCGAAGGCCACGGTCGATCTTTTCAGAATTGCCTCCCTTGGATCAATACATTCCTCGATCAGCGTGCAGGCGTTGCCGATCTCTGCTCCGAAATGGGCGTCGCTTCCGCCTACCTTCGCCTTACCATGCAGGGTGGCAAACGAATCCGCCATATCATTGTACCGCCTGAAGATGCACCTGGCGTTGATAACCTCCACAGCATCGATAAGAGGCGCGTCGTGGTCGTTCAGCCAGAATGCAGAACCCCGCATACTATCGAACGGATGAGGCACGATGACAACACCTCCCTGCGCTTTGATCTCCTCGATTACCTTGACGTGTTCCCGAGACTTGATGTCCTCAGTCAAAAATAGTCCGATCACGTCGCCTCTGTCTGTATTCACTTCACAACCGCAGATCACGTCGATGCCTTCGGGTTTCAGCTTGACTGCTTCCATGCCACCCCTGATTGTGTCATGATCGGTGATAGCGATGCCGTTCAAGCCTCGTTTTTTGGCGATTTTGATCAGATCCCTCACATCCATAATTCCGTCTTTAGAGTATCGGGAATGGCTGTGCAGGTCGTACTTCAACATAATTATGCCCTTCTTGTATTATTCCTGTCCTCTGATCAACTAAATAGCTTCCGCCGGCTTAATAGCCGAACAGATCGACCTCAGCCTGATCCGGATAATCGTTTCGCTAGCATATGCTAGCTAACTTTAAATAATCGAAGCTCCTATGGATAATTTGCTAGCGATTACTAGCTGAACTGCGGGGTCATTCTCATGAAAATAGCGGCAATTATAGGAAGCCCAAAGGGCAGAGGCGATGGTTATGCTATTATCAGGAAAATCGAGCAACACATGAAAGGGATTGGCGAGGTGGAGTTCGAATACATCTTCCTTAAGGATGCTAATATAGGCATGTGCACAGGCTGCATGAGTTGTATGGCTCATGGCGAGGATACATGCCCTCTCAAGGATGATGATCTTGCGCAGATCCGGGAAAAGATGCTGGGGGCCCATGGCCTGATCCTCTCCTCGCCCATCCACGCGAGGGGAGTGACCGGACTGATGAAAAATTTTATCGACCGGCTCGCGTATACGATCGGCCGGCCGATGTTCTTTCACCAGAAGGCCCTGCTGGTCCTCAACAGCGGCGGGGGCAGAGGGAAAGGGGACTTTGCCGCGCTTGGATTTGCAGTAAACGGCGCTCGAATCGTTCACAGACTGTACGTCCTGACACCGTGGTATCCACTGCGCGAGAAGGCCCTCCGACGAAATGATAAGGCGATACGGCTGGGGGCTGAAAAGCTGTTCAGGACATGCCTAGATACAAACCTGCCTGCTCCCGGTATCCTAGATTACCTGATGTTCCGGTTTTCCAAAGCCTACAACATGCGTGAGTCAGTTCACCTGCCCGCCTGCAGCGAGTACTATCGCGGTAAAGAGTATTACTACGAGACGGGAATCAGCCCGATCGCCAGGCTGTCAGTTGGTGTTCTCCTGCCCATATTCATGATGGCTGTTAAAGATCTCTTGCCCGCCGACGAGGGCGAAACCCACAAAGCTGCGAGGCCAGACTCATGAAGATCGTGGCGATCATGGGCAGCCCGAAGGGCAAAGGCAGCGGCTATACCGTCGTCAGGGAGATCGAACGACACATGAATGACCTAGGCGAGGTGGAGTTCGAGTACATCTTTCTCAAAGACGCCAACCTGGGCATGTGTAAAGGTTGTTTTAGCTGTGTACCACAGGGCGAGGATCGCTGTCCGCTGCAGGATGACCGGGCTACGATAGAGGAAAAGATGCTGAGGGCGGACGGTTTGATCCTTTCCTCCCCCATCTACGTGTACAACGTGAGCTGGCTGATGAAAAACTTCATTGACCGATTTATGTATACTCACCATCGGCCCAGGTTCTTCCGCCAGAAAACCATGCTCGTCCTGAACAGCAATGGTGTAGGGTGGAAACAAGCGTTTGTGGCGCTCCGCCAGGCTCTCGGCGGCGCCAGCATCGTCCACGAGCTATCGGTCTCGACTCCCGCATATCCGGTAAAAAACGAGAGGGCCGTCCGGCGAAGTAAAAAGGCGATACAGATAGGGGCCGAAAAATTGTACAAAGCTTGCCTGAACAGGCGATTACCTCAGCCGGGCATCAAAGATTACCTGATCTTTCGGGTTTTTCAAGGTGGCTTTACCGAAGCTAAAGAACTCGTGCCAGCCTGCTACCAGTACTATCGTGGTAAAACGTACTACTACGAGGCAAAAATCGGGCCGGTCAAGAAACTGATAGCAGCGATCGCGTTGCCTTTAGTTGGGTTTGTGGCAAAGCACCTGCTATAGGGAGAAATGATGTAACCTTGCCGACTGGCAATGGATCAGCCTGTACTGACTGATCCACTACCTCTCATCTCTCCAGCCTAAGATATTTATGACAAAACGCAGTATCTTTTTGGTTAGTTACTCTCTAATCCAGGCGGGCGACATGAAGCGAACTGACGACAAGACCGAACCTCCCCGATCTCGGGATAGAAAACGCGCCGGAACTCGGAATGGCCGGAGGACCAGGGAACGGATCCTCCTCGCCTCCATCAATCTTTTCTCCGAGCAGGGCTACGACGCGGTGTCGATCCGGGAGATCGCAGCCGCGGTCGGCATCAAGGACAGCTCGATATACCGGCACTTTGAGAGCAAGGACTCGATCCTGGACGAGATCCTGAGCTACTACATTTCCCGGAGCTCCGCGGCTGCCCCGAGTCTCGAGCAGACCGCGGATAGAGCTGCCGAGATCGGACTGGAGCAATTTTTCAAGGAGTTCGGGGCCTTCTACCTGGGGTTCATGAGCGACCCGGCGACGCAAAAGATCTGGCGGATCATAGCGATCGAACAGTACCACAACGAGAAGATCAGGCGGTTTTTCAGGGATAACATCGTCGGTCTCGGCGACCAGATCTTCGAGGAGCTATTCCGCCTGATGGTCGAACGAAAGCTTCTGAAAGGCTACGATCCGGCGGTCCTCTCCAGCGAATTTTTCTCCTTCGC
>Ga0187785_10000436_pt1 | contig 15565 bp, 17 predicted proteins | sample 0815_BV2_4_20_MG_FD_132466 | JGI IMG/M metagenome (GOLD analysis project Ga0187785, IMG submission 132466) | Tropical peat soil microbial communities from peatlands in Department of Meta, Colombia - 0815_BV2_4_20_MG | ecosystem: Environmental > Terrestrial > Soil > Wetlands > Peat | place...
GCGGCACCGGGCTCGGTTTGGCTATCTCAAAACAGTTGAGCATTCTAATGGGCGGCGACCTGACTTTCATAAGCAAGTATGGGACAGGTTCAACCTTCATGTTCACAGCCCGTTTCGACAAACAGCACATATATGAGCCTGCAGAAAAAACCTCCCCATTAGGGACTGCAGCGCTCAGAGTACTCGTAGCCGTTGCGAATGACACTACAAGGCTATTTCTGTGCGAACAGATGGCCGCCTGGAATATCAGAAGCGACAGTGCAGCGGATGGTCATAACGCGCTGAGGATGTTGCGCGAAGCCAAGCGGGCCGGAAATCCCTATGATGTTGCACTGATTGGAACAAGAATTGCCGATATCGACAGCCGGGGGTTGGCTCACACGATTAAGACAGATTCTGACATAAGCGATACCCGGCTCATAGTATTGACGCCGGTCGGGCGGCACGTAAGCAACGGCCAGATGAAGTCTGCGGGCATCGACGCCTGCCTGAGCAAACCGATAGTGAGATCCCAGTTTTTCAACTGCATGGTTTCAGTTTTGAATCACGCCACCGGATCATCGTTGCCAATGCTTGACGCAGACGCTCCGGCTCATAATGCTGCGCGGTTCGAAGGCCGTGTGCTTCTGGCCGAAGACAATCAGACAAACCAGGCCGTAACAAGGGGGATGTTGGAGGGATACGGATTAGTCGTCGACATCGTCAATAACGGCAAAGAAGCAGTGCAGGCTTTTTCGGAAACGCATTATGATCTTATATTCATGGATTGCCAGATGCCCGATATGGACGGATATGAGGCCACCAGGATCATAAGAAAAAAGGAAGAAGAACAGCGGCACGGCAACGGAGCCGGCACAAGCATACCGATAATAGCCCTGACAGCTCACGCAATGCAGGGCGACAGGGAAATATGCATCAACGCCGGTATGGATGATTATCTTACAAAGCCCTTCAAGAAAGCTGAATTGCACTGTATGATCACCAAATGGATTAAAACCAGCTCTGTATTGCCTGACACAGCAGGTGGGAGTTCTTGTGCAGATAACAGTGATTTTCACAGCCGGGGCAGGTGCTCATCTCCAGCGGATCATGGAGATTTTTCTACGGTTATAGACCGCACCACTCTTGATGAAATATCAGGTGCAAAAAAATGCGGCGGGAATGCCTTGCTGGCCAAGGTCATAGGTCTATACGTAAAAAATACTCCTAAGTACATAGACGCATTGCGCACGGCTGTAGTAACCGGTGATAGCCATGCAGTCGAGATAAACGCTCATACCGGCAAATCCAGCAGCGCAGCTATTGGAGCCAAGCAGATGGCAAAGCTCCTCCAGGAGCTTGAAAATATGGGCAGGACCAACAACCTGGATACCGCAGCTATGTTGCTTAAGAAAGTAGAATCCGAGTATAAAATGGTTATGGCTGCATTGGAGCAGGAGCTTCGCAAGAGAGATAAAACCTGGCCGACAACAAACTATTAACAAAAGCGTTATAGAGCGATAGATATTATGCGGCACGATGGAGAGAATGTTATGAAACCGATATCACAGCGGGATATACCGCTCATAATGATTGTTGAGGATGACGAGACAATGCGCTTTTTGGCCTCCGAACTTCTGGCGGAAGCGGGATTTGAGGTGGAGGCCGTTGCCGACGGTCTTACGGCTATGGAGGCCTTTGATAGAACTCAGCCTGATCTGGTTCTGCTGGATGTGCAGATGCCGGGGCTTGACGGCTTTGCTGTTTGCAATAAACTGAGGAATATGCCCTCCGGGGAATTTGTCCCGATTCTGATGATGACAGGACTCGGAGACACAGACTCGATTAACAGGGCTTATCAGGTTGGAGCAACAGACTTTATAACAAAACCTTTCAAGTATGCGATATTAGGCCACCATGTGCGATACGTTTTGCGCTCGAGCAAAACAGCACAGGAACTAAGGATTAGCCGGGAGCGTTATGCCCTGGCCGCTTTGGGCGCAAACGACGGTCTCTGGGACTGGGACATAGATTCCTCCTCGGTCTACTACTCGCCCAGATGGAAGTCGATGTGCGGGCATGCCGAAAATGAAATCGGAGACAACCTGGACGAGTGGTTAGGCAGAATACATCCTGATGATGTAGTCCAGGTTAAGATGCTTATCAGCGCACATCTGTCCGGAGCAAGCGACCATTTCGAGGCGGAGTACCGGGTGCGCCATAAGGATGCCACTGATCGCTGGATGCTCTGTCGCGGCGTAGCAGTAAGGGACAATAACGGGAAAGCCTATCGCATGGCCGGGTCGATCTCCGATATAACGTCTCGCAAGCGTGCTGAGGAACAGTTGGTCCGTGATGCCTTTCACGATTCACTAACCGGATTGCCCAATCGTGCGCTGCTTATGGACAGGCTGCAACATGCATTCACAAGGTCGATACGAAACAGCGAGCATATCTTTGCTGTCATCTTCCTGGACCTCGACAGATTCAAGGTTATCAACGACAGTATGGGGCACAATACCGGCGACGAACTGCTTGTAGAAGTGTCGAAGAGGCTTAAAGAGTGCGTCAGAAGCGGAGATACCGTAGCGAGGCTCGGAGGCGACGAGTTTGTCATCCTGGTTGAGGATCTGGATGATGCGGATCATGCCAGGCAGACAGCGGAAAGAATACAGCAGATTCTAAAGGTGCCTTTTGTTATCGGTGGCACCCAGATGTTCATTTCCTGCAGTATAGGCATTGCATTCAGCTCTCTCGAATATCTGAATGCCGATGAGCTTCTGCGCGATGCAGATACGGCTATGTACCGGGCAAAAGCAAAGGGGAAGGCGAGGCATGAGATTTTCGACAAGTCTATGCACGCCCAGGCTGTAACTATATTGCAGCTCGAGAGCGAACTCAGAAGGGCCCTGGAGAATAACGAGTTCCACCTTCACTATCAACCGATTGTATCATTGCGCACCGGACAGGTGGTAGCGGTAGAGGCCTTGATCAGATGGGAGCATCCCCGGCGTGGCACCATTATGCCGGCAGATTTCATCCCGTTCGCTGAAGAGAACGGCTTGATCGTACCCATAGGAGAATGGGTGCTGCGCACGGCCTGCAGCCAGATCAGAAAATGGAACGACTCGGGCATGACAGAGATGTCTGTTGCAGTCAATGTATCCCCGAGGCAACTCAAACAGAAGGACTTCGTTCAGACGGTCTCGATGATCCTAAACGAGTCAGCCTTGAAAGCCTCGTTGCTGGACCTTGAAATAACCGAGAGTGTAATTATGGAAGATTCGACTGATACGGTTGATGTGCTCAATAAGTTGAAAGGGTTGGGAGTTCATTTATCCATCGACGACTTCGGCACCGGCTACTCGTCCCTGAGCTATCTGCCGAGGTTTCCGGTCAACAGTGTCAAGATAGATCGCAGCTTTGTAAGCAGGATGATGAAAGACCCTCAAAATCTCGAAATCATTAAAACAGTCGTACTGCTTTCCAACTCGATGGGCCTGGAATCGACGGCAGAGGGAGTTGAGACTATCGATCAGCTCGAGAAACTTAGGGAACTTGGATGCAGCCAAAGTCAGGGGTATCTGTTTTCCAGACCCGCGGGTCAAAAGGAAATTGAGCCTATATTAAAAACGGCCATAAAAGTCTCCGTGCCGCTGGACAAAGACAGGACCTTAAGGGACTTGCTTTCCGAGTTGTCGAAATCCGGCGTGAAGCATTGACAATGATTAAGGGGGCTCTACTGCGCCGCAGCTCGAAGGTTCACGCATGAAATACACGCGAAGACTCGTTCTGGGTGCCTTAAGCCTTGTCTTCTTATTTTTCATTACCGGCACCTGCAGCCCCGAAGTCAATGAATACATGCCTCAGCATCTTCGAGTAGGCTATTCGGCAAAGTTCCTCAACGATGTGAGTCTCGCAGATGCCCAGGTCGCCATAGAACTGTGGACAAAGGAAATGGCCAAGAGTTCAATCCTGAAGGTGCAGCCCAAGGCGTTCATCTTCGACAATCTGCAGACAATGGTTACCGCCTTGCAGAATAATGAAATAGACATGGTAACACTGACGGCAATGGACTTCATAAAAATCAGGGATAAGGTTGCCATAGAGCCGGCCCTTGTTGCAAGCAGACGCGGGGCTGCAGGCGGAGACGAACTGGCCCTCATCGTGCGACGAGACCAGGGAATAACCGACGTAAAACAGCTTAAGGGCAAAAAGGTAATGGTTCATGCGTATATGCTCGACAGCGCCTATATCTGGCTAAGCAATGTTGTTCACCACAAAAAGCAGCCGCTCAAGGATAAGTTCTTCGGGTCGGTCCAGGAGGTGAAGAAGGCGTCACAAGCCGTGCTGCCGGTATTTTTCAAACAGGCCGATGCAGTTGTGGTGAGCAAGAATGCGTTTGAAACAATGTCGGAACTCAATCCGCAGCTGGCCAGGGAAATGATGATAATTCACTCTTCGGAAAAGCTTATGTACGGAATGATCTGCATGAACACGCATTTGAGCCCAACCATAAAAAAAGACATCATGAACAGTGCCGTAAGCATGCACAGATCTCCGGCCGGCAGGCAAATCCTTACTCTTTTTCAAATAGACAACATAACGGCCTACAAGCCTTCGATGTTGTTCGCTACTATGGCGTTGTTGAACAGATATGCGCCTGAGGATGGATCAGGCCTGTAAGCACGTCGTACAATCAAGCCGATTCGGCTTTCTTGTGATAGACTACCAGCGGCTTTTCCTTCTTCTGGATTGACTCTTCATTGACAACGCACTCCGCAACTTCCTTCTTCGAAGGTATCTCGTACATTATTTCGAGCATTACGTCTTCCAGGATCGCCCTCAGCCCTCTGGCCCCTGCCTTTCGCTCTATCGCTTTCTTTGCAACCGCTGCGAGCGCACCATCGGTAAACTTCAACTTTACACCGTCAAGAGAGAAAAGCTTCTGATACTGTTTCACCAACGCATTTTTTGGCTCCGTCAATATCTTGATAAGGGCGGTTTCATCAAGATCGGTCAGCGTTGCAACCACTGGAAGTCTGCCTATAAACTCGGGGATCAAACCGTACTTCATGAGGTCTTCCGGTTCGGCGGTACTGAGCAGATTAGACTCTTTCTTCTCGACCTGCTTTAAAGGCTCAGTTCCGAAGCCGATCCTCTTCTTGCCCGTCCGTTCCTCTATGATCTTGTCCAGCCCCACAAATGCCCCCCCGCATATGAAAAGTATATTGGTGGTATCCAGCTGAATATACTCCTGCTGCGGGTGTTTCCTTCCGCCCTGGGGCGGAATGTTTGCGATGGTGCCTTCTATGATCTTCAGGAGGGCCTGCTGCACACCTTCGCCGGATACGTCTCTGGTGATCGAAGGGCTGTCGCTCTTGCGACTGATCTTGTCTATCTCATCGATGTAAATGATACCGATTTGTGCACGGCCGACGTCATAATTGGCGGCCTGCAGCAATTTTAAAAGCACGTTTTCAACATCCTCACCCACGTAACCGGCTTCGGTCAAAGAGGTAGCGTCGGCTATCGTAAACGGCACGTCAAGAAGCCGCGCAAGAGTCTGCGCGAAAAGGGTCTTGCCGGTTCCGGTGGGACCTATCAGAAGTATATTGCTCTTCTGCAATTCGATGTCGGACTTCGACCCTTTGTAGATCCTTTTATAATGATTATGCACAGCCACAGAGAGAATCTTTTTGGCCCTTTCCTGGCCGATCACGTAGTCATTCAGAAATTTATGTATTTCCGACGGCGTCGGCAGCTTCCTCGCTCCGCCCTGCTCGACACTGCTCAACTCCTCTTCAATAATCTCATTGCACAGGCTAACGCATTCATTGCAGATATAGACCATGGGGCCTGCGATCAACTTTTTTACTTCATCCTGCGCCTTTCCGCAGAATGAGCATCGCAGGGTCGTCTCATTATTCTTCTTTGCCATCATCGTCCTCCATACCCAGTGCGAATGAAGCTGTCACGTTTCGGCAGACAGGTTATTTCTTTACATCCTTGAGTGAAAAGATGACCTCGTCAACAAGGCCGTACTGCTTGGCATCATCGCCCGACATGAAGTAATCCCGCTCCGTATCTATCTTTATCTTCTCGATGTCCTGTCCTGTATGCTTAGCCAGAATGTTGTTCAGTACATCCTTCATTTTCAATATCTCGCGCGCATGTATCTCAACATCGGTAGCCTGTCCATAAAATCCGCCTATAGGCTGATGAATCATGATGCGCGAGTTCGGAAGCGCAAACCTCTTCCCGGCAGATCCGGCGCATAAAAGCAGCGCACCCATGCTTGCAGCCTGTCCGATGCAATAGGTGCAGATATTAGGTTTGACGTATTGCATTGTGTCGTATATCGCCAGCCCTGCCGACACAGATCCGCCCGGCGAGTTCACATACACATGTATGTCCTTATCAGGATCTTCGGTCTGCAGAAAAAGCAGCTGGGCGATAACCACGTTGGCTATGTTGTCATCGATTGGGGTGCCTATGAAGATAATCCTGTCCTTGAGAAGTCTCGAATAAATGTCGTAAGCGCGCTCGGTCCTTCCGGTCTGCTCTATTACTATCGGCACGATGCTCATATATTACTCCTTCTCTATCCTGGCTTTTGCAAGAAGGGCCTTCATGGCCTTCTTTTCATAAATGGCATTCTTGATACCGTCAAGAGAGCCGTCCCTCGCGACGTAATACTTGATTACGTTTTCGGGGGTGACGTAATACCGCTTCGAGAAGTTCATTATTTCTTCCTTCAGCTCATCCTCCGAAACCGAGATGCCCTCTCCTTCTCCTATTATATCCAGAAGTATCGAAACCTTCGCGCTTTTAACCGCCTTAGGTCTGTATTCTATTGCCAGCTCTTCGTCCGTTCCGGTCTGTTTCCCTGCCGCCCTGATTTCTCCCAGCATCCTTTCAAGCTCGAAGTTAACCATGCCCTCCGGCGCATCGAATGGGTAAGAGGACAACAATTTTTCGATGATTTCAACCTGCTTCTTCCTGTCGGCCTCAGCGGTCTTGGATTCGCTCAGGTCTTCTCTGACCCTGTCTCGAAGACTTTGGAGGCTTTCCATTCCAAGATCCTTTGCCAGTTCATCATCGATAGCCGGGATATTCTTTCTCTTGATATCCTTGATCACCATCGTAAACCTGGGAGACTTGCCGGCGAATTGCGTAGATGAATCCTCAGGGAATGAGACTACGGCCGAGCATTCCTCCCCCTTCTTCTTTCCTATTACCGCATCGAAAAATTCCTTGGGATAAGGTCCGCTTCCAATTTTTATAACAGCGTCTTTCATCTCAACACCATCGTCGGTTGTATAGTCCAGGGTTACAAGGTCGCCCGATGCAGTAGCTTCGTCCGTCGCCTCGAATGTCCCTTTTTCTTCAGCTACACTCTTTAGAATAGCATCGACCTCTTCGTCTTTTATCTCGATGGGAATGTCCTTGACAGCTATATTTTCATAATTCAAGCCCTCGACCTTCGGCCTGACTTCAACCGTAAAGGTCGTAACAACAGGTGCGTTTCTCTTGAAATCAATGCCCTCTTCCATTTCGGGCTTAGCTACAGGCCTTATATCAGCCTCTTTTACGGCTTCCATATAATACTCCGGCACCAGCTTCTCCAGGACCTCGGACTCGACCCCTTTGCCGTAACGCTTCTCAATTATGGACATCGGAGCCTTGCCTGACCTGAATCCCGGCAGGTTAGCCTTCCGCTGCGCGTTCTGAAGACCTTTTTTGACCTCGGTCTCCAGCACGTCGGCAGGTATTTCTATAGTAAGACGTTTCTTGGTCGATGATATTTCTTCACAGGACTTAAGCAAGGCACCCTCCTAATATTATAATTGCGATCGATTATCAGTATTCAGTTTATGAGTCAAATTGTTGTTTTGTCAATTTAGTATGTAATGCCGCGCTGATTATTCGGCGTCGGTCCATGCGCTCTAAACAAAAAATAAGGGATTCCCAAGAACCCCTTATCAGACTGCCTTTAAGATCATGCACTGCTAATTTACAATCATACGCTGTTATCAGTTCATGCCTAGGCTTTCGGAGTGGACTTCTTAGCCTTTGCAGGTTTCTTCTCAGACTTCTTTTCTTTCTCTTTGTCCGCTTCCTTGCCGGGCTCCTTCATAACAACGTCTTCATAATCGATAAACTCTATTATCGCCATCGACGCACGATCATTGACCCTCTGGCGAGTCTGAACTATCCTGAGATAGCCGCCGTTGCGGTCTGCAAAGCGGGGAGCGATGTCCGAAAAAAGCTTGGACATAACCGTCCTGTTGGGTATGTAAGACATGACCATCCTCTTTGAGTGAAGATCGCCCCTTTTGCCGAAGGTAACGAGTTTTTCAGCGATGCCCTTTATTGCCTTGGCCTTCGCAACAGTAGTCTCTATCCTCTGGTGCTCGAAAAGAGAGGAAACCAACCCCCTCAGAAGTGCTTTTCTCTGATTGGCCGTCCTGCTGAACAGCCGTCCTGCTACTTTATGACGCATTGCTGTCACTACCTCCTTTGGGGGCCGCTTCAAATCTCATTCCAAGGTGCAGTCCCATGGAACTTAAGATATCTTTTATCTCGTTCAGCGACCTGCGGCCAAAATTTTTCGTCCTGAGCATCTCATTCTCGGTTTTCTGCACAAGGTCCGCAATAGTCTTTATATTGGCGTTCTTCAGGCAATTATATGCACGGACTGACAGCTCGAGCTCGTCGATATTCTTCAGCAGATTATCGTTAAGCATCGCACCGGATACAATCTTTCCGGAGGCACCCGCAGGCTCTTCGGTCGAGTCGCTCTCCTCGACGAATATGAAAAGATCGAGATGCTCCATCAGAATGGACGCTGCGTCGCTTATGGCCTTTTCCGGGGTTATGCCGCCATCAGTCCAGACTTCCATAATAAGCCTGTCGTAGTCGGTAGATCTGCCGACTCTCGCCTTCTCGACCCAGAAGTTGACCTTCCTTACAGGACTGAATGCTGAATCCACTGCTATAACGTCAACAGGAAGTCCGTCTTCCTTGTTCTGTTCGGCAGAAACGTAGCCCTTGCCTTTTTTTACGAACATCTCCATTTCCATGGTTGTCCCTGAATCCACCGTGGCAATATAATGGTCCTTGTTCAATACGTCGACGCCCTGGTCGGTTATGATATCCGCACCCGTCAGCACTTTTGGTCCCTTAATATCGACCGTTACAGTTCTCTTATTGTCGCCATGAAGCTTTAGTCTCAGCTTCTTTATGTTAAGAATGACATCTACAACATCTTCCTTGACGCCCTTGATTGCCGAAAATTCGTGCAGAACCCCGGCTATCCTTACTCCGGTAACAGCTGCGCCCTCTATTGACGAAAGAAGGACCCTGCGCAGTGAGTTACCTATAGTTGTACCAAATCCGCGCTCCAACGGTTCAACAACGAGTTTTCCGTATGAATCGGTCCGCGTTTCCGCGTCAAAATTAATCTTCTTGGGCAACTGAAAGCCCCTCTTCACAAGGTCCATTTAAGGCCTCCCTATGCCTTTGTTCTATTATTTATACTTTATATTTAATCTTAAACAATGTTAAGTGCCGGTCGCTTGAGCCAGCACCTTCCGGTTACTTGGAATAAAGCTCGACTATGAGCTGTTCCTGAACCGGCAGCTGTATTTCATCGCGCGTAGGCACACGAACGAATGTGCCCTTGAGGGCTGCCGCGTCGAACTGTATCCAGTCGGGAACACCCCTGTGCTCGGCAACGGAAAGGCTCTCAGCTATGGTAGAATTCTCTTTGCTCGATTCCCTGACCTGCACGGTATCGCCGGGTCTTAGAAGATGCGACGGTATGTCCGAACTGCGGCCATTCACCAGGAAATGGCCGTGCTTGACAAGCTGACGCGCTTCTCTGCGATTGGCTGCAAAGCCCATTCTGAACACCGCGGCGTCAAGTCTTCTTTCAAGGAGCTGGAGCAGCACTTCACCTGTCACGCCTTTCATCCTCGACGCCTTCTCAAAATACAACCTGAACTGGCGCTCCATAATCCCGTAAATTCTTCTGACCTTTTGCTTCTCCCTGAGCTGCAACCCGTAGTCTGAAAGCTTTCCGCGGCTCTGGCCGTGCTGGCCCGGAGCATATTTCCTTCTCTCTACGCCGCATTTTTCTGTATGACACCGGGTGCCTTTGAGAAAGAGCTTCTCGCCCTCCCTCCTGCACAACCTGCACAATGGACCGGTATAGCGTGCCATTATACTCTCCTCCTCTTCGGCGGCCTGCAACCATTGTGCGGTACCGGAGTAACATCTTTAATCAGCGTTATATCAAGTCCCGCGGCCTGAAGTGCGCGGATTGCGGTTTCCCTGCCGGCGCCGGGGCCTTTTACAAAAACATCGACATGCTTCAAGCCCATTTCCATAGCTTTCTTGGCAGCCGATTCAGATGCCATCTGTGCAGCAAACGGAGTGCCTTTCCTCGATCCCTTGAATCCGAGGCTGCCCGCGCTGGACCATGCGATTACATTTCCCGTAGGGTCAGTGATAGTGACAATTGTATTGTTAAACGTGGTCTGTATATGCGCCGCGCCGCTTGGGATATTCTTCTTTACTTTCTTTCCGCTGCGTTTTTTCTGAGCCATTTAAAGTGCACTCCTCCTTTACTTTTTCTTCACGATAAGCTTCCGGGGCCCCTTGCGGGTCCGGGCATTGGTTCTGGTTCTCTGTCCCCTTGCCGGCAGGTGGGCCTTGTGCCTGAGACCGCGGTACGATCCGATATCTATCAGCCTCTTAATGTTCATGGCCAATTCGCGCCTCAGGTCGCCTTCAACCTTCTGATCCTTTTCGATAGCGGCCCTTATTTTTACAATGTCTTCGTCGGTAAGGTTTTTGACTCTTGTGTCAGGATTAACGCCCGTCTCGCCAAGAATCTTGACAGATAGAGACCTGCCTATTCCAAATATGCGTGTCAGACCTATCTCAACACGCTCGTTTTTGGGAAGATCAACCCCGGCTATTCTCGCCATAAAAAACTCCTTTATACATATGATATAAATTATTTAACTATACAACAGCCGCAAGCCTTCGCAGTCGGATCAACCCTGGCGCTGTTTATGTCTGGGGTTTTCGCACAGAACGCGCAAAACTCCCTTTCTCTTGACTATCTTACACTTGGAACATATAGCTTTCACTGACGGTCTGACCTTCATTCTTCTTCCTCCTCATCACAAAAAGCAAAAGGCCGGCATTGCCTGACGCCCCGGCTTTATTATTCTATTTAAACCGGTAGGTAATTCGGCCCTTAGTCAAATCATAAGGCGACAATTCCACAGTAACCTTGTCTCCCGGCAAAATTTTTATAAAATGCATCCTCATCTTGCCTGAAACATATGCGAGAATGACCTGCCCGTTTTCAAGTTCTACCCTGAACATCGCATTCGGCAATGGTTCAAGTATTGTTCCCTGTACTTCTATGTTCTCATCTTTGGCCATAATCGTAATCAGACAGTATACCTTTTCATCATATTTTAGTCAATATTTTAGGACCTTGCTTCGTAATGGCTATCGTATGCTCGAAGTGAGCAGACCATGAGCCATCGGTCGTTACAGCAGTCCATCCGTCATTAAGAACCCGAACGTCAGAGCACCCCGCGTTGACCATCGGCTCTATGGCTAAAGTCATTCCTTCTCTCAGACGCGGTCCCTGTCCGGCCTTTCCATAGTTCGGCACCTGAGGTTCCTCATGCAGCGATCGTCCTATTCCATGCCCCACAAACGCCCGCACTACAGAATAACCATGCTTTTCCACATGCCCCTGGACCGCTGCGGATATATCGCCGACCCTGTTGCCTACTACCGCCTTTTCGATACCCAGCATCAGGGCTTCTTCAGTAACCTTCAAAAGCTGGGCACTTTCGGCCTTGATATCACCGATCGGTATCGTCACAGCGGCGTCACCATAAAAGCCGTCCAGAAAAGTACCTATATCAACCCCAACGATATCCCCAGCTTTCAGCCTCACGGACCTGGACGGGATACCGTGAATTACCTGTTCGTTCACCGACACGCAGGCACTGGACGGATAACCCCTGTATCCGCGAAAAGCTGCCTTAGCGCCGCGCTTGCTTATCCCCTGGTCAACAAAGCTCTCGATGTCGGCAGTAGACATTCCTTCGGTTATGTGGCCCTTCAGCCCGTCAAGCACCTCTGCCACTATGTGGCAGGCATCTGCTATTTTACGGATTTCCGTCTCTGACTTAATAATTATCACGCCGCGAGATAAAAATTATCCTCTTCTTCCTTTGAGTCTGCCCTTTTTCAAAAAGCCCTCATAGGACCTGGTTATCAGATGGGATTCGATTTGAGAGACCGTATCAAGCGCCACTCCGACCGCAATAAGCAGCGATGTGCCGCCAAAGTAAAAAGGCACGTTGAATCTCGCAATCAGCAACTCGGGAAGGATGCAGACTGTCGAAAGATATACGGCCCCGACAAAGGTAAGCCTTGTAAGGACGCGATAGATATACTCAGACGTTTTCTGGCCGGGGCGTATACCGGGAATAAAGCCGCCGTGTTTTTGAAGATTTTCGGCTATATCGACGGGATTGAAGATAACTGCCGTATAAAAATATGCAAAAAAGAATATTAATCCTACATATAAGATCGAATGGAATATAGAACCGAACGACAGCTGCTTGGCGACCGCCTGGACCCACGGGATAGCAATGAAGCCCGCTATCGTTGCAGGAAACATGATTATGGACGACGCGAAGATGGGCGGGATGACGCCTGCCGTATTTATCTTTAAAGGCAAGTGCGTGCTTTGACCGCCGAACATTTTCTTGCCTATAATCCTCTTTGCATATTGCACCGGGATCTTGCGCTGGCCGCGTTCGATGAAAATTATTCCGCCCACTACGAATACCATCACGGCCACGAGAAGTATCACGAAAAATATTGAGAGCTCGCCCGCGCCGACAAGCTGAAAGGTCTTTACGATAGCGTTGGGAAATCTTGCGACGATTCCGGCGAAGATGATCAAAGAAATACCGTTGCCTATTCCGCGCTCAGTGATCTGCTCGCCGAGCCACATGATAAATGCTGTGCCGGAGGTGAGTGTAATCACTGTGAGAATCCTGAAACCCCAGCCAGGATTGACAATAAACTGTCCGCCGCCCATGCCCTCGAGTCCAACAGCTATTCCGAATGACTGGATCGCGGCTATGACCACGGTCGCATATCTCGTATATCTTACTATCTTCTTTCGCCCCGCCTCGCCTTCTTTTGCCAGCTTGCCCAAAGCGGGTATTACAACTGTCAAGAGCTGAAATATGATGGACGCGCTGATATACGGCATTATGCCGAGGGCAAATATCGTCATCTGCGAAAGTGCGCCTCCGGAAAACATATCGAAGAAGCCCATCATAGCGCCGCCCTTGGCGGTCAGAAATTTGCTCAACTCCGAGCCGTTGATGCCGGGTGTCGGGATATGTGCGCCAATCCTGTAAACTGCAAGAAGTGCCAGCGTAAAAAGGACTCGGTTTTTCAGCTCCGGTATCTTGAATATGTTGCGAACGCTGCTGATAACGCTCAAGGTTAGATGACCTCTGCCTTGCCGCCGGCGGCTGTTATCTTTTCGACAGCGGATGCGCTGAAGGCATGAGCCTTAACAGTTACCGCTTTGGCCAAAGTGCCGCCGCCGAGTATCTTTATGCCGGACTTGGCATCTTTCACGATACCCTTTTCCTGAAGTGTTTCAGGAGTGATTACGGAAATGTCCGCTAATTTTTCCAGATCGTTCAGATTAAGTATTGCAAATTCCCTCTTAAATGGATAGTTCTTGAATCCCCTTTTCGGAAGCCTCCTCTGCAGCGGCGTCTGGCCGCCTTCAAAGGACGGGCCTTTCGGGCCTCCGGACCTGGCCTTCTGGCCTTTATGTCCTTTGGTGGCCGTTCTGCCATGCCCTGACCCCATGCCGCGACCTATGCGCTTGTCCTTCTTGGTGCTTCCTGCTGCGGGGGTGAGATCCTGTATTTTCATAACTGCCCTGTTCCTCCCATCAAATTTAAGACTGCCGCGATATGACCGAAAATTATCTTATTCATCAAAAGCCGGTTTGTGCGCAGTGGTCATAATCTATTGGCCTGTTTCTTCGACTACCGCCTCTTCCTCAGCCTTGCCCCTGATCTTGAGCACCGTATCCGGATCTTTCAGATTAGAAAGCCCGTCGAGGGTGGCCTTTACTGTATTAAACGGATTATGACCGCCGAGAGACTTGGCGACAACGTCCTGAATGCCGGCAACTTCAAATACAGCCCTTACCGCGCCGCCGGCGATAAGCCCCGTGCCCTTAGGCGCAGGATTCATGACGACAGAGTTGGAACCATACCTGCCGATTATACGATGAGTCAGCGTTCCTTCGCGCAGGGGGAACCGGATCAGTCTCTTCTTTGCCTGTTCAACGGCCTTTCTGATAGCCTCGGGCACTTCGGAGGCCTTCCCTTTGCCGACGCCGACTATGCCGCTTTCATTGCCGACAACAACGAGCGCACTGAAGGAAAAACGCCTGCCTCCTTTCACAACCTTTGCAACCCTGTTTATATAGACAACCTTGTCTTTAAGTGTAAGCCCCTCAGCCTCAATTCGCTCCGTCTTCATTAAAATTCCAGTCCTCCCTCTCTCGACCCTTCGGCCAGGGCCTTGATGGAGCCGTGGTACCGATACCCGCTCCGGTCGAATACTACCTTTTTCACACCGGCCGCCAAAGCCTTTTTTGCTATCAGCTGCCCGACCTTCTTGGCAGCCTCGACATTGCCTTTGTGGCCTTCCGTTCCCTTTATCTCTTTGTCAAGCGTCGAAGCGGCAACAACGGTTGCACCCTTCGCATCGTCAATTATCTGGGCATATAAGTTGTTTAGGCTTCTGTAGACACTGAGCCTCGGTCTTTCCTGTGTACCGGCAACATGTTTCCTTATCCTCTCGTGCCTTCTCTGCTTTCCAATCTTCTTCGAAATCACTGGTGCGCCCTCCTGATTACTTCTTGCCGGTCTTGCCGGCCTTCATCTTGAGTCTCTCGCCGACAAACCTCACGCCTTTGCCCTTGTAAACATCCGGCGCCCTCAGCTTTCTGAGGTTTGCTGCAACCTGACCGAGCACCTGTTTTTCGATGCCGCTCAGCGTAATTGTCGTCATCTTATCGTCGGTGGTCGCAGTAATTCCGGCCGGCAGTTCAAATTCGATAGGATGTGAATATCCAAGTGTAAATGTTATCTTGTTGCCCTTCGCCTGCGCCCTATACCCAACGCCCTTGACTTCAAGCTGTTTCTTGAAACCCTCGGATACGCCATTTACCATATTCGCTACAAGGCTGCGAACGAGTCCATGCAGGGCCCTGTCTTTCTGCAGATCGGTGCCTCTCTCTACGACCACCTTGCCGTTATCTACAACAGCCTTGATGCTCGTCGGAGCTTTATAGCTCAGCTCTCCCAGGGGCCCCTTGACCTTGATAAGGCCTCCCTTAATGTCGACGTTGACCTTCTGGGGTATATCAATCGGTTTCTTGCCAATCCTTGACATTGCGGTCTCCTTACCAAATGTAGCACAGAACTTCGCCGCC
>Ga0187785_10000437_pt1 | contig 15522 bp, 12 predicted proteins | sample 0815_BV2_4_20_MG_FD_132466 | JGI IMG/M metagenome (GOLD analysis project Ga0187785, IMG submission 132466) | Tropical peat soil microbial communities from peatlands in Department of Meta, Colombia - 0815_BV2_4_20_MG | ecosystem: Environmental > Terrestrial > Soil > Wetlands > Peat | place...
AGCAGTACTCGAAAGTTCTGTCGGATTCGTTCATGACTCTCGCCCACATTCGAACGATCCAATCATGTCGTTGCGAGGACCGGAGCGACGAAGCAATCTCGGTTTTGGCCCGTTGGAGATTGCTTCGGGCTTCGCCCTCGCAATGACAATCTTCCAATCTTTTCGCGTAACCATAACCGACGTTACTTTTGATACGGATTCGTATTCTTTACAGGTAACTCTATTCTGGGCACAGGCTGGGGGCACTCCTTCGCTGCGGACGACGCAGACCCGTCTCATCACTTCGCTCAGGAGAGTCCCCAGCCCGGCAATCTTGTACATCTTGTGGCGAATGCGTATGATAATCCCTATACGTTCCCAATGACGGTGACGCCGACTGCATTGCGGAGAACTCCTCCACCGAAAGGCAGCCGTTTTTGCGCTCAAATCGGACCTAAAACATTCTGCAGGCCCAACGGTAGATTTTTTCCGCTGCTTTGAAATGCTGGGCAGTATTGAGAACCACCACCATGTGTTCGGTCTTCTGATCCTTGAAAAGAGCGACGATGCACTTACCGGCCATGTTGGTGAAACCCGTCTTGGCTCCGGCTATGGGCAGATTCTTGGTGAGCAGCCTGTCGTTGGAAATGAGGCGGTAGTCCCTGGGTACAGCATTGCGGGTGCGCATGGTATGTGTTTTCGTGCTGCTGATCTGCGCGATCAGGGGATTGTTGAACGCGTGCTTTGCGATAAGGGCAACATCCTCCGCAGTCGCGGTGTTGGGCCGTCGTGCATCCAGATTCCTGCCCTCTTTTCGGCCGAGGGTCATTTTCATGTCCAGGCCGCTGGGAGTAAACAGCGTTGTTCGAGAAGCACCCATGAGCGCCGCGCGACGGTTCATCGCCACAATAAAACCGTCCCGGCCGCCCTTCGGGTAGGAACGTGCCAAAACTTCTGCACAATCGTTACCGGACTCGATCAACATTCCGTGAAGCAGATCCCTGACCGTGAAGAGGTCTCCCGGTCGAATTCCCACTTTATGACGCTCGACTTCTCCTATGTCGGCAGGCACCTCGAGAACTTTTTCCAGATCCATTTCGTCAATGACCGTCATTGCCGTCAGCAATTTGGTGATGCTCGCGATGGGTAGAGGCTCTGAAATGTTTTGAGCCAGAACTACTTTGTTGGACGAGCAGTCTACACAAAACATTGCCTTGGCTCTTACCGGAGGCCTTGAATGGCCTGTCGCTTCAGATTTTCTCGGAGAAACGGATGGAAGGGATGCCTTGGCTTGTCGCGGGCCGGAGTGGACATTCCGAATGCTTGGCCGGTCAGCGAGCGGAGCACTCACGTACGGCCGGAGTTCCTGCGGAACGGAGATCTGCCCGGCCGGTCTCTTTTGAGCCGCCGCGGGCCCCGTGAGCGAAGCAGGGCGCACCAGATCGGATTCCTTGCCTGAAATGTGAACCCTTCGATAGTCGACGTGCCTCGGGACAGCGGATTGGATGGTGGGCGAAGGGACGGGTTTTCTATTGCTTATCGCGGTTGCCATATCGTCAACCGAGCTGTTGACGGTTCGCAAGGGCTCCAGAGCGGAAGCTTGCGCCCACTGAAACAGACATGCAATCGTCGCACATAAAATGAAAGCAAAACGGCTCAACAATGAACCTCCGCGGTCGGCGAGACCCGTATGGATCCTCGCGGAAAACCGTTACTTCAAAAGTGAATTATAATCCAGGAAAATTGTTCCATGCTTCCATCACATCGTACTTCAGTCTCAACTTGTCAAAAATACATAGAAATGTTACCGATGTCAAGCATATTTGCTGATGGCGAGGGCATGAACCGACTCAGCAAACCCGCTATCCAAGGGGAAAAATTGCTTCGCTGCCCTCTCACTGACAGCCTTTCCCCATCCGTAGCCGAATGGATACCATGCCGAATTCGTTTGGTTCGCAAAAATAGGGCCTTGTTCCGGCGTCACCCGAAGTCCGCTCAGAAATCCGCAGGGTTGATGGTCGTCACATAGGTGAATTTTCCGTCGTGAACCGTATTGACGACCATAGCTTTTACTGCGTTGCCGTCCGGTTTGAGCGTAATCTTTCCCGTAATGCCCTCAAAATCTTTCGTGGTCGCGAGTGCATCGCGAACGCGTACAGGATTGGATGAGCCCGCCCGTCTTATCGCGTCAACGAGTATGAGATACGCGTCTGCCGCAATGGCGGTAAAAGCGTTCTGGTTTGATCCGATCCTTTCCAGGAAAATGCGCCCTCGTTCGTTGGAAATCATGTCCGGATGAAAGTGTGCCGTAAAATATACGTTTTCAACCGATTTTCCACCCAATTCAATAAGTTCGGGGGCCTGGGCTCCATCCCCGGAGATGATGGGACCCTGGAATCCCATGTCTCGAGCCTGCCTGGCAATGAGCGCGCATTCCGTATAGTAAATAGGAGCATATATGATGTCCGGGTTGGCGGATTTCATGGAGCCCACCTGGGGGCTGAAGTCACGATCGCCGCTTCTGAATTTGGTCTCCGCAACGACAGAGCCGCCGCCCTTGGTGAATTCTTTCTTGAAGAAGGTTGCCAGCGCGACGGAATAATCCTGTGATACGTCATAGATCAATGCGGCAGTTTTGGCTTTCATCCTATCGAGGGCCAGCTTGGCCGCCACTCTGCCCTGGTCCGTATCGATGAAGCATACCCGGAAAATGTAGTGCTTTCCCTGAGTAACTATCGGGCTTGTCGCAGTGGGAGAAACCATGGGAATCTTATGCCTTTCGGCTATATCAGCCCCGGCAAGGGTGTTTCCGGAAATCATTTCTCCGATAAGCGCGGAGGCTTTGTCTTTTTCTATGAGCCTGTAAACGCTGTCTGCAGCATCAACTTTTTCCGACTTCGTATCGGCAAGCCTCAGTTCAACCGGTCGCCCCAGCACGTCCGGTTCCATTTTGTGCGCCGTGGTGATTCCTGTCCACGCAAGTTGGCCGTATGCAGCCACATTGCCCGTCATGGGAAGATAAGCGCCGATCACCACCGGTTCAGCCGCAGCCGCAGCCGTCCAAGCAATGGCCGAACACGCCACGACGAGCAGGGAACGCAGTAACTTCATCTGTCGCATCCTGCGGTAATCTGATTGGAATCGTGTGCTCTCACGTATGACCGTAAGTATGCTCCCTCTGGCGTGGCAGTTTTGATTCTGTCGAAATCCAGGCATATATTATTCAGATACTGGAAGATCAACGCTTCGCCGTTTGTGGACAGAGGTTTTATTCCGCACACGAAAAACCCCAGCTTCTCAACATCGCCGGTCAGGTGATACGTTAACGGATTCGTCATGTCGCAATACAGTTGTATCGTCTCGATGCGTTTCATGCGGAGGTCCTTGAGTGTCGCCTTGATCTCACCCACCACATTCGCTCCGAATTCCTCAATTTCCAGGAACGCGACTCGGGTGTGAAGAAAATACATGGTGCTGATCTTGCATTCAGGGGAAAAGGTGGTTTCATGTTCGGACGGGATTTCGAATCGGGGCTCTACACCCATGTTTCGATACAAATCTCCGATGAATCGCCTGTGGTGATCGGGAACGTACACCGCCACCGATTCCGGCTTCATCAGGTAGCGAAAATAGATCAGATAGGTTTCTCTCTGGGGAAGAACGTCAGTAAGGTCCTTGAATGAAACCGTCGCCGGTCCGAGACCCGCAAGGAGCGCGCACGCAGTCAATCCGAACCGGTGGGCAACTCTCTGGGAATACACATGATTCGTGGCGGCAAGGACGAACAGAGCCTCCGAGCCGTCTCGTTCCGCTCTTTGCACGAGATGTTCCGTAAGTTTGTTCAAGCATCCCAGCCCCCTGAATTCAGGCTTCACTACTGCAAACCCGAGTTCGGCAGCCCGGGAATTTTCTTCCCAGTTGACCAGCGCGCAATGCCCGATGATCTCTCCGGTTTCGGTCACCGCAACTGCAGAAGATATTCGTCCGGTTTCATTCAGTTCCACAATGCGGTCCGGAAAATAGATCTGCCTGAATACAAAAGAATATCCGTATGCCCTATAAAAGAGCCTGGCAACCTCTACGGCTTCGGACGGCAGCATGGGACGAACTTCAAATTCAATCCGCTCGGTAACCCTGGCAGGTCTGTGCGGTGATGAGGACGGCTCACAGAGAAATTGATAATCGATTGCGGGATTCTGCAGGTATTTTACCAGGTGCAGTTCCTTGCCTTCGGGGCCGAGATTGCGAAAGACCACTTCATCCCATTCCCCCTCAGGTTCCTGTGAACTGGGAATGCGATCGCAAGGCTTCTTTTGGTGCTCATCGCTGAATGCATAGTCCGTTCGGTCCAATGGCAGTCCCTTGTCCCTGACGACAACCTTAAGCCCCATGGAAATACGTTCACAGCCTATGTCCAGGGATGCCCTCTGTCCGGAATCGAAGGCCTGTCGAATGACGAACGAGACTGCCAGCGCCACACCGGCGGCTATGTCTCTGCAGGCTTGTTCGTCAAATCCGAAGACTCTTGCCACTGCTCCGGCATACGAGGACGCGGTTTTCGCATACGACGAATCGTTTGGGATCGTGAGGACGGAGAACTGACACTTTTCCATAGGTATTCCCCTAATGGGCCATCCTGTTGGGATAGCCACCATGCAACCCGAACAGTAAGCATTCGCTCTCGCGAGGGAACCATCGCTTCCGTGTCATGCGAGGAGCAAAACGACGAAGCAATCTCTCTATTTCAGGGCAAGGATTGCTTCGCTTGGCTCGCAATGACCGTTCTCGCCATCCGTACCCAAGAGATACACCTCGCCTCAACTTGACTGTACTTTAGGGTCTTGATTTATCACGGTCAAGCGGGCGCCCGTTGACGTTCGGATGCATCCCTTGAAACCGACTACGGGCTATACAGGGATTCTCAAGAGTAATGTAGGCGTAGATTACGCGAAAAGATTGGAAGATTGTCATTGCGAGGGCAAAGCCCGAAGCAATCTCCAGCCGACCAAAATCGAGATTGCTTCGTCGCTCCGCTCCTCGCAATGACTTGATTGGGGCATCGGTACGCGGGCCAGAATTATGAGAAGATCCGACACAATTTTCGAGAACCGATATAGTGCTGCGCATGAGGCATGCGTCTGCCAGCCGGGTGTCCAGTTCGCTTCTGACGGCCTGTCTTATACGCATTCGCCACAAGATTTATGAGATTGCGGGGCTGGGGGCTCTCCTGAGCGAAGTGATGAGACGGCTCTGCGTCGCCCGCGGCGAAGGAGTGCCCCCAGCCTGTGCCCAGAATCGAGTTACCTGTAAAAAAGAGAATCGGTATTACTGCGCTGCCAGGACAATCTGGCTGACTGCGGAAAAAAGGCACCATTTTCAATGCGCAGCAATATATTCGCGGCGAAACTACTCACAACCGTGATCGCATGCCGAGTCGACGTTTGGATGGTGGCTGCCTTCGGCGAAAAACGGTTCGGCAGTCGTCCGTGATTTTCTCCCTCCGGAGTGCTTTTTGTGTTAAACTTATTAATTTTCAGGCGCTACCGATTCGAGAGGCCCCCGGCCTTGAGCGGACAGGTGTTGAATTCCCGAATTCTATCCGACCGTGAAAAGTGGTTCGCCTGAACGTTGAATGCTTCCGAGACCGGTATCATGATCGGCGAAATCCTCCCATATGTCGACAAAACGGGGAGTGCGTTTCGAATAGGAGAATGCGGGGAAGAACATACTGCCGACCTGCAGGAAATGTATGACACGTTCTCTCCGAAAGCGATCTCCCAGGGACTGCCTCCGGCGAACGACAAAATTCGTTACGACTGGGTCCGGCGCATGCTGGACCGCGGGATAAATTTCGCGGCATGGATGGAGTCCAAAATAGTGGGTCATTCCGCTCTGATTTGTGATCTCGACAAGCGGGACGGAGAGTATATAATATTCGTCACCGCAGCCTATCGGAACAGAGGGCTCGGATCCGAACTGACGCGCATGACAGTCGACAAGGCCAGAAATATGGGACTTACGACTCTCTGGCTCACCGTGGAGTCGTACAATTTCCGGGCCATTCACGTCTATAGGAAAGTCGGCTTTGCATTCTGTGACGAGGGTGAGCTGGAAAGAACTATGATCCTCTGTTTGTGAGGTGAACTTGGCGCTGAAAGTTGGGATAGTTCGCGACGTGAGGTATCTTGAACACAAACCGGGCATTGTGCATCCCGAAAGCCCGAACCGTCTTCGCAGCCTGTACCGGATGCTGGACAAGGATTTCGTCGATCGGGTGATCACGATCGAGCCGGAAATGGCGACGCTCGAACAGCTGGAACAGGTGCACACGCCGGGATATGTCAAACAGATCCTCAGCACTGCGGGACGGGACTTCACCACATTGGCTCCCGATACGCCGGTCAGCGCCAACACGTACATAGCTGCCTGGCTCGCCGCAGGCGGCTGTATCAAGGCAATGGATGCGCTACTCACCGACGAATGCCGGGTCTGTTTCGCGATGGTTCGTCCCCCGGGACATCACGCTCTAAGAGATAGAGCAGGTGGTTTCTGTATTTTCAACAATCTGGGGGTGGCGGCAAAGTACGCCATCAAGCGGCACGGCATAAAGAAAGTGCTCATAGTGGATTGGGACATTCATCACGGCAATGCCCTGCAGGACCTCTTTTATTCGGATAACAACGTACTGTATCTCTCGTCGCACTACATGGGATGGTACCCGCATACGGGAGATTGGGAAGAAACGGGAGAAGGGGAAGGAACGGGGTATAACGTGAATATCCCCGTACCCAAAGAACTGGAAGACAATGACATTCTTCATATTTATCGCGATATTTTGACGCCCGTTGTCCGACGGTTTAAGCCGGAATTGATTCTGGTTGCAGCAGGATTTGACGCTCATCAGCGCGATCCCCTGGGACGAACGCGGCTGTCCGAAAAGGCGTATTATTGGCTGGCTCAGCTGGTTCTCCAGTTGGCCGATGCAGCGAAGGGCGCTCCTCTCCTCTTCTCGCTGGAAGGCGGGTACGACCTATGGGCGCTCGTCAATTCGGTGAGAGAAGTCCTGAACGTCTTGACCTTCGACGGCAGGAGGGGCAGGATTCCGCTGGTATCAACCCGCGTGGGCCGTGAAGTGGTGGAAAGAGCGCGGCAAGTCCACGCCAAGTACGGAGTCTGGACGTCATAAACAAAACAGGAACTTGCGGATCGCAGCAATAGAGCGGTCCTTCGTGAACGAAGAGCGGGACAACCATGATAAAGGCAAGAGTCAGGGCTGAAAACCCTGAAGCGAATCTGAAATCGTACTATGAAACATACCAATCGTTTCGCTGGTCCGACGTGGAAGCGAGTCTTTTTCATACAGAAAACGGGCAGATAAATATTGTGCAGGATGCCATCGACAAATGGGCCGACGATCCTGTGACTAGGAACAAGCCTGCAATCATTTTTGAAAAAGCGGGACAAAGCACGAGCTTCACGTACGCGGAAATGAAGGAAAGATCGTGCAGGTGGGCGAATCTGCTCACCAAATACAACTTCAAGATAGGGGATCGGGTCTTCATATTTCTGCGGCCCTGCCCCGAAATTTACTTTGCGATGTTGGCCTGCGCCAGAATCGGGGTGATTTTTTCCGTTCTCTATCCGGCACTCGGGTTCGAGGAACTCGGATGGCGCATTCTGGATGCGGAACCGCGAGGGCTGATTACTCATCCGGATCTCGTGGGGCGACTTCCCGAAAATGCGATGCAGGACGTGAAACACGTTTTTCTCACCGACGGCCCAAAAATGGGGCTTTTCTCCGGCGAGGTGATTCTCGACCAGGTTGCCGAACATATGCCGGAGGAATGCGATATCAGGTTCTTGCCTCCCGAGACTCCGTTGTATCTCCTCTACACGTCAGGGTCCACGGGCCCTCCCAAAGGGGTCGTACACGCTCATCACGATATGGCCGGGCACCTGATCACGGGGAGATACGTGCTGGACTTGACTGAAAGCTCGGTGCTGTGGACGGATGGCGAGCCCGCGTGGGTCACGGGCACCGTGTACGGCGCATTTGCTCCGTGGCTCTGTGGAGCGACATCCATAATTCAGGGAAGCCAGTTCGATGCATCGCAGTGGTACCGGACACTGGAAATACACCGGGTGACCACCTGGTACACGACGCCCCGCTCTGTGCGTAGGCTCATGCAGGCGGGCAAAGACCTGCCGCGGCAATATGATTTGTCTCACCTTCGCCATATAGCCACGGTAGGAGAAACCTTGCTGCCCGAGCTGTTTTACTGGGTACGGGAGAACCTGAAGCATTCGCCCCACGATACGTGGTGGATGACTGAGACCGGAATGATTTGCATGGCGAATTTCCCGTCGCAACTCATCAAGCCGGGATCCATGGGAAAACCGGTCCCCGGCGTTGAGGCCGCGGTGCTGGACCAGAACGGCGAGCAACTGTCGATTTTGACCCTCGGAGAACTGGCTCTCAAGAGTGACTTGCCATGCTTGATGAGAGCCGTATGGAGGGATGAAGCACGATTTACCGCATACTTCCGCAATGGATGGTTTCTTACGGGCGACATGGTGATCAAGGATGAAGATGGGTACTACTATCATCAGGGCAGGAACGACGATCTCATAAAGCTCGGGCAAAATTTCGTGGGCCCGTATGATTTCGAACAGGTCGTCGGGTTGCACCGTGCTGTTGCAGAAGCCGCGGTCATATCGAAGAACGCCACTCCGGGCGAAGTGGAAATCAAGGTTTTCGTCAAGGTCAATCGGGGGTTCCCTGCATCGGAGTCGCTGAACCTCGAAATTCAGAATTTCGTGAAAAACAACTTTGCCGATTTGCCTTCGCTGGAAATCGAGTTTATTGACGAATTGCCCAAAACGCGGTCAGGAAAGGTCTTGCGAAGAGTCCTCAGAGCGCGAGAATTGGGACTGCCGAGCGGAGACCCCCTCAATCTGAAAGATTGAGATGAGCAGATCGAAGCTTGTAACGGTGAAACAGTTGCGCCTGGGCCCCAAAATTCTTGAAAGGAAATGATTCGCCCCTAGTTTAACCCGTTTCGGATCGGTTTCAGAGCGTAAGAGAGGAAAACACATTTGGCTGTGCTCCATGAGAAGAATACCGTAGGAATTGAAGAGGAAATCCAGAAGTCATACCTGGATTACGCGATGAGCGTCATAGTGGGACGGGCTTTGCCGGACCTGCGCGATGGCCTGAAACCGGTCCATCGAAGAATTCTGTACGCCATGCACAAGGCGGGGAACGTCTGGAACAGAGCTTATCGCAAATCCGCTCGAGTCGTCGGAGACGTAATCGGTCAGTTCCATCCTCACGGAGACACAGCCGTGTACGATGCCCTGGTACGCATGGCTCAGCCTTTTTCCATGCGATATCCCTTCGTGGACGGTCAGGGAAACTTCGGCAGCGTTGACGGTGATTCGCCTGCGGCCATGCGATACACGGAAGTCCGGATGGCTCGCGTCTGTCAGGCCCTCATGGAGGACCTGGACAAGGAGACCGTCGATTTCGCTCCGAATTACGACAATACCCAGCAGGAACCGGTCGTGCTGCCCGCGGGTTTTCCGGTCCTTCTGGTAATAGGCTCTCAGGGAATAGCCGTGGGTATGGCGACGAGCATACCACCCCATAATCTGGGTGAAACGGTGGACGCCACCATACACCTGGTGCAGAACCCCGGAGCGACAATACCAGAACTCATGCGTCACCTCCCTGGTCCGGATTTTCCCACCGGAGGCTTCATCTACGGCAGGCAAGGAATAATGGATGCGTACACCACGGGTCGCGGCAGTGTACGCATGCGGGCAAAGGCCGAAATAGAGGACGCGGGGAAAGGGTTTCAGCGGATCGTTGTGACGGAAATTCCGTATTTGGTGAACAAGGCTCGCATGGTGGAAAACGTCGCGGATCTCGTCAAAGACAAGCGGATACCCGGTATACGGGACATTCGGGATGAATCTGCGCGTCAAGGGATGAGAGTGGTCTTTGAGCTGAAAAAAGACGAAAATCCAGACGTCGTGCTCAATCAACTCTTCAGGTATACCCAGCTCCAAACAAACTTCGGAATTCAGCTTCTCTGCGTGGACAATGTCAGGCCCCGCCAGATGAACCTCAAGGAGATTCTCCAGCGGTTCATAGATTTTCGACGGGAAGTGGTCATACGCAGAACCAGGTTTGAACTTGCAAGAGCCCGAGAACGGGCCCACATTCTCGAAGGCCTGAAGATAGCGCTGGATCATCTCGACGAGGTAATAGCCATCATCAGAGGGGCGGAAAATCCTGCAGCGGCTCGTGAAGCGCTGGTGAACACCTTTGCATTGAGCGAAATTCAGGCACAGGCAATTCTCGAGATGCGCCTGCAAAGGCTCACAGGATTGGAAAGAGACAAAATCCTTCAGGAGTTGAAACAGGTCACGGCCCGTATGGAGGAACTGGAAGGCATCCTGGCTTCCGAGCAAAAGATCCTGGATATTATTGTCTCTGAACTCACTCATATTAAGGAGCAATTTTCGGATCTCCGCCTCACCGAGATTGTCGACCAGGAAGGCGATATGCTGGACGAGGACCTCATTCCTCGGGAAAACGTGGTGGTAACCTTCTCCAGCAAGGGATACGTGAAACGGCTTTCCGAAGGCCTGTACAAAACCCAGAGGCCGGGCGGAAAGGGAAGAATCGGAACGAAAGTGGGGAGCGAGGACGTCGTGAATCAGATCCTGTTCGCGTCTTCCCATGACGTTTTGCTCTGTTTTTCCAATCGCGGGAGAGTTCACTGGATCAGAGTTTTTCAAATCCCGGAGGAGGGACCGTACGCCAAAGGCAAGGCGATCATTAACCTTCTGAGACTGGAATCGGGGGAGAAGATCCGCAAAATCCTGCCGCTCCAGCAGCTCGGCACCGAAGGATTCGTGGTCATGGTTTCGGCCAAGGGGAAAATAAAGAAAACCGCAATTGAAGAATTCTCCAGGCCAAGACTCTCAGGTCTCATAGCCGTGACCATAGAACCGGACGACGAACTGATAGGAGTAAACTTCGCCACCGGAAACAGCGATATTCTCCTGGCCACGGCAAAAGGAAAAGCAATCCGGTTCTCCGAGGATCAGGTGAGGCCCATGGGCCGGCAGGCCCGGGGCGTCACCGGCATCAGGATGAAACCGGATGATTCGGTCATAGGAATGGAAGTAATCGGTGACGGAAACGGCACGCTGTTGACCATCACCCGCAGCGGATTCGGGAAACGCACTGCACTTTCGGAATATCCCGTGAAGCACCGCGGGGGCCAGGGTGTCATAACCATCAAGAACACCGCCAAACTCGGAGACGTGGTCGGCATCCAGACGGTGGAAGACTCCGATCACCTCCTGATTCTCACGTCCGGCGGAAGAATCATTCGTCTGCGAATGGACCATATTTCGGTGATTGGCCGGAACACCATGGGCAGGACTCTTGTTCGCATGGACCCCGGCGAACACGTTGTGGACGTGGCGCGGGCAGAAATCTCCGAAGACGAGGAAGCCGAATCGGAAGGAATCGAAGAAGCTGACGTCCCGATTTCCGACGAATTGATTGAAGAAGATTTTGAAGATGAATTGGAAGATGAAGAAGAGCCGGACGACGAACCCCAGGCCGACGAATGATGAAGCAGAGGAGTGTGAATCCGGCGATAAATGGAGATTCCTCGAACATACCGCGGATGTTCGTATGGAAGTGTACGGAGTCACGTTGCAAGAGCTTTTCCTGAATGCTGCCGAAGGTTTTACGTGTCTCCTCGCTTCCGGTGCTCACATTGAGGAAGAAATAGTTCTGGAAATTATTCTGGAAGCGGCGGAACCGGAAGAGCTTCTGGTGAACTGGCTTCGCGAGCTGTTGTACGAACACGAGACTCGCGGATTTCTCTTGTCGGCCGTAGATATTTTCGAACTCGCTTCCACAAAGCTCAGGGCCAAAGTTACGGGAAACAGGCGCAGCTCCGATGACCAGCGGGAGATAGAAATAAAGGGCGTCACCTATCATGCTATTTCCGTGGAAAAAACAGTCTCCGGATACTCGGCGAAAATCCTGTTCGACATCTGATGAAGATCCCCCGGAACACTCCGAGTGGACGCGGTGGTTGGCTCCGATTGCACTCATTCTTTTGACGGCTGCACTGATCCCTGTCCGTACGAACAACGTGTTCCTGTTCTCTCTCATCAACGGATACCATGCGCCGTTGACGGACGAGTTGTGGTTGTGTTTCACCACTCTCGGCGACGGCCTGCTCCTGGGGGTTCTCCTGGGCGCATTCTTGATCGTGAATCCCCGCGTAACGGTTTTGGGCATTGCGCTCCTGGTGTTGTCGAGCGCTTTGGTGCACGTGCTCAAAGGCATGCTTCCACTTCCCAGGCCGGTCGTGGTGTTGTCCACCGTGCACGTGGTAGGCCCGTTGCTGAAATCGGGGTCTTTTCCATCGGGACACGCTGCAGCGGCCATGTCAGCCGGCCTTGCCATCGCCCATTTCTCGCCGTCCAGGAAGGCTGCTGCTGTGGCTCTCGGAATGGCAGTGCTGGTTTCCCTGTCCAGAGTGTTCGTCGCCGCTCATTTTCCTATGGATGTCCTCGGCGGAGTTATCTGTTCAGTGCTCTTGTACGTCCTCATCGGAAACGCTCTATGGCCGAGGATTGAAAAATTCATTCCCGACCGCCCTCGGTTCTGGAGTACCTCGTTTCGAATCGCCTTGGGAGCGGAGTTCGCCGCCGTGCTCTTCGCCGTGACGGTTTACGCGGCTCGATTTGCCGAGTCTCCTCCTTTCGCAGTCACACTGGGGATCGGAATATTGTTGTTCCTTTTGTTCGGCCTCAGGCAGGCCGGAGCGCAATAGTCGGTATTGCTGTTGCACGGTTTTCAATAGAATCGCTCATGGTTATCCTTCGAACAGGAATGGTGCGAAGAGGCGGGAGGTGTCCGCCTTGCGGGAGGAGATGATGTTGCTATGGCTCAGAAACCGTACACATTGGTACAAATTGATGAAGTGCGCTGGCAAATTCCCAGAAGCGGGAAAATGCGGGTTCCCGGTCTGATCTTTACCGATCCGAACATATTGCCGGATATTGAAAAAGACGAATCGGCCGATCAGGTATACAACGTGGCACACTTGCCGGGAATTGTTGCCCGGTCCATGGCCATGCCGGATGTCCACTGGGGCTACGGTTTTCCCATCGGCGGCGTTGCGGCATTCGACATGGATGAAGGTATCGTTTCTCCGGGCGGCGTCGGATATGACATCAATTGCGGAGTCAGGCTGGCGCTGACCGACTTGGATAGAGAAACGTTGTTCCCGCAGATCAGAGGACTCATTGACGCACTGTTCCACAAAGTGCCCAGCGGTCTCGGTTCCAGAGGCGGAATCAAGCTGACGAAACCCGAGATGCAACGCATGCTCAGGATGGGAGCTGAATGGGCCGTGAAACAGGGCATGGGAGAGCAATCCGACCTCGAGCGAATTGAAGAGCAAGGAGTCCTGGATTGGGCCGATCCCGCTGTGGTAAGCGATCGGGCGTACGAGCGTGGCAAGGATCAGTTGGGAACGCTCGGCTCGGGAAACCACTTCCTGGAAATCGGATTCATCGAAGCGATCTTTGACGAAAAAACCGCGGCCGCGTGGGGCATCTTTCCCGGGCAGATCACGGTGATGGCGCATAGCGGTTCCAGGGGATTCGGTTATCAGGTGTGCGACGATTTTCTTGCGCGAATGCTCAAAGCTGCGGCCGAACAGCGGATTGAGCTCCCGGACAGGCAGCTTGCATGCACTCGTCTGAATACCGCGCTGGCACGGGAATATCTTGGAGCCATGGCTGCGGCCGCAAATTTTGCCTTCAACAACCGTCAGATTCTGATGCACCTGGCGCGGGTTACCTTTGAGGAAGCACTCGGGTATTCGCCTCGGGAGCTTGGCTGGCGTCTTCTGTACGATGTTTGCCACAATATAGCGAAAATGGAGACTCACAAGGTGGACGGGAAGGAGAGAAAAGTGTGCGTTCATCGCAAAGGCGCGACCCGTGCATTTCCGGCCGGCCACCCTGCACTCCCTGCCGTGTATCGTTCCACGGGACAGCCCGTTTTGATTCCCGGAGACATGGGACGGGCATCGTACGTGCTCGCAGGGGATCCGGGTTCAATGGACGAGACCTTCGGCTCCACGTGCCACGGAGCAGGCCGGCTCCTCTCCCGGCACGAAGCGCTCAAGAGGACAAAGGGTAGATCCATAGAACGCGAACTCCAGGACAATCTCATTCACCCCAGGTGGGTGGGCAGAAAAACGCTTCGGGAAGAGTTCCCCGAAGCATACAAGGACGTGAGTCTCGTGGTCGACGTGGTGCAACGGGCCGGTCTCTCCCGGAAAGTGGCCAAAATCAGACCACTTGGAGTGGTAAAAGGGTAAAGAAGAAATCTAAGGCAGTTCTCGAAATTTCTGTCGGATTCGTTCACGACTCTCGCCCACATTGCGACCATGCAATCATGTCATTGCGAGGAATAGAACGACGAAGCAATCTCGGTCTTGGTCGGTTAGAGATTGCTTCAGGCTCTGTCCTCCCAATCTTGCTCGTTTGAAAGCGCAATAGTATCAGCAATTCCGACGTACCCTCATATCGTTGAACGCGGTTCCGTGCAGCCGGCCGCCCTCATCCAATCCGGGAGACCGGCCGCTGACCTTCCAGTGCGCGCCGTAATTGCCCAGGCCGCCCATGACGACCGGCGGAGCGCTTCCCAATCGCATGCCGAACACCATGAACCGGGCATGCGCGTCAACTGTCCGCATCGTATTTGGAGCATCAGGGAGACACATGGATACGGCGTACGTCCGCTGCACGTACTGTTGCACGATCCACGGCTCGTTCTCCGATTCCATGCGAAATTTCACGAAATCCACCACTTTTTGCGCGGAGGTCCTGGATCCTCCCATCCTGAAAACGCCTTTGCCGTGGCTGTGAAAACCGCCTCGACCCGCGCCGCACTTGAACACCAGCGATTTTCGTAGAGAACCGGGTAGATCCGGAATGTCGTCCAGTGTCTTGACTGGCGAAAACCTGTCCCTTTCGCTGTCAGACATGCGTTCCACGATAGGGGTCAGATCGAGTTTCCTATTGTTCAGCAACACGGTGGGAATGATGATTTCCCTCAGGTTCGGCGGAAACAAGCTCTTGAACTCGGCCATAAAGGGAAGCGCAAGTCCCCATTTTTGCCGGTACATGAAATTGAGTGGCGTCTCAACCCAGATTCTGCCTTCTACCGTTGCCCGGGCCAGTCGTTCGAATCCTTCCCGGAACGGATTGCCGAATTCCACTCCGTAGAGAAAAGATACGGGGTGCAGGTGGGCTCCCTCACTCACAAAATAGCGACCGGACCGCTCAACGATTCGCAGGGGCAATTCGTCCCGAATAACCGGCAACCAGCTCGAATTCAAAGAAGGGGCAAGATTCTTCAGGTAATGTTCGGATTTGAACCAGTGATTTCGCACCCCGTTCACCGCCACGGCCCCGTCTGCGCCGCCG
>Ga0187785_10000438_pt1 | contig 15512 bp, 16 predicted proteins | sample 0815_BV2_4_20_MG_FD_132466 | JGI IMG/M metagenome (GOLD analysis project Ga0187785, IMG submission 132466) | Tropical peat soil microbial communities from peatlands in Department of Meta, Colombia - 0815_BV2_4_20_MG | ecosystem: Environmental > Terrestrial > Soil > Wetlands > Peat | place...
AACCCGACATGCCAAAAAATACGTATCCACTCAGTTACGGATGGCAACAAGACTGTCATTGCGAGGGAAGCGAAGGAATCTCTGCCCTTGAACACCGAAATTGCTTCGTCGTTTCACCCCTTGCAACGACCCGGAAACGATGTTCCCTCGCGAGACGTGAATGATTTCGAAAATACCAAGATAATTCTTGACGAAATCGGGCGATCCCTACATATAATGCCCTCCGCAAGAGGATCGGGCCCTGGATTGGGCGCGTCACCGGCCGCCGACCATTCCTTATCCGCGCTAGGGGTTTGCGGCGAAGCCAGACAACTCAGGAGAGAGAAATGATTCACCTTGTCGAACAAATACTCGAACTCGTCGGAACACTCATTGGCTACGTACTCAACTGGCCATTTTTGTTGGTAGTTTTTCTCGTATGGCTCGTAAGTCGGTTTCGCGTTCAGATCGGTTCCATGCTTGATCGCCGTTCCTCAGTGGCCGCGGGCGAACTTTCCAAGAAGATTCAGGAGGCGCTGGATCCCTTAGCAGCAAGAGTGGGAACGCTCATTTCCCAGGTGTCGGATTTGCAGTTGCAAATGCGGAAAGTAGAGGATGTGCAATCCATCGAACGGCAGAACCGCGCGATGCAGCCACTGGTGGAGAAAATCGAGGCTTTGGAAAAAGGTATTTCCCAAATTCAGAACAACGTCGCCACGTTTTCAATAAGAGACGTGCCGCAGCAGCTTCAGGCCGCGCTTGATCCGATCCAGGCGCATATGAAAACCTTTGGCGATTCCCTGGCCGAATTCGAGGAAAGGATTCAGAAAGCCGCTTCAGGAGCAGAACTGGAAGATGTCAGAATCAGGACAGACGGCTTGCTCGACAAGGTGGGCACCTTGGCGGATTCGCTGATGCGCATTGACGAACTCGTGGGAAATGCGGTTTCAAGTGCAGATCTGGAAAGAGTGAAATCCGAAATCGGTCGGACGGGTCGCGACGTGCAAGAAATGGGAGTGATACTTGCCAGTTTGAAAACATCAATTGAATCAAGTCCATGGAAGGATTATGTTGGCGAAGTCCGGTCACATCTCAATCAGGACCTGGAAAAACTGTTCGTATCGTTTGATTCTCTGCAAGCGCAGGTTAAGACTTGTACTCCCGGATCCGTGACAGCCAAACTCCAGGAGGATCTCACTGCGGTGAGCAGCCACCTGGCGACGGTCAAGGGCGATCTGGAGTCACTCTCAGGCCGCGTGGAGATCCTGCCGAAAGAACCGAAGCAACCGACAGCGGACTCGAAAAAACTTGCTCAGGAAATCAAGGACTTGAAAGACGCCGTACGACAGCTGCAAGCTCCGCAGCCGGTGGGCGAAACTGAAGCAAAGCCCAGGAAACGCGGCAAATCCGCAACCACACGCACCGCTTAGTGAGACATGCTCAGTTCGTATAACAAGTGAGCATTCTTGGCAATGGCTGCCGTGTTTTTCCGGAGTTCGGCAAGAACCCCCCATTCGATGCTGATGCCACAGGAGCGCTCTGCTCCACGTTTGACAGCCCAAGGCGTACTCGGAAACAAACCCCTGGGTGAATGTGTCAAAAAAGGTACAAACGGGAAAGGGGCTAGTGCGTCTGTACGAGACTGAGTGACGGCATTGATCGCGAAAAGGAGGGTTTGCCATGGTAAGACTTGAGTTTAACCCGCAAGAGTCTTCGATGATGAACGAGATCCTCCACAGTTATCTTTCTGAACTCCGGCTCGAGATCGCGGACACCGAGAAGATGACCTTTAGAGAGGATCTCAAAAAGAAAGAGGTATTCATCAAAGACGTTCTTCACCGCATGGAGACGGAGATCATGCAGTGAGTGCCCAGCTCGGGTGATTCGTGATAGGTCACCCTTCCGGTGATTCGTGAAATCACCACCTTTCCGGTCCGAACAAGTTACGCGAATGGACTAACGCCCCGTGACGGGGCTTTTTTATTTCTTGATAGAACGTGAGACGACAGGTGGCTGTGCGCTTCAAGACTGATTCGGCATCCATCGGTTGAAAAACTGCTACGAGATCACTTGAGAAATTTTTGCAGCTCTTTGGCATCAGGAGCGGAAATATGCGTAATTTCAAAACCTGCAAAAATTTTCTTGTTGCGACCGGTTTCTTGGTAGGTGACCCACTGGCACGTTGCTTCGAGCACGAGGGGTAAACCGGAATGAATATTTCCGGGGCGTATGATAAAATTTTTCACGTCGCCGACACCGGCATCTATCCCTTCGATACAGAGTCCGTTCTCGGACAAGTCACGGATGAATCCGGTCTCAAACGGATTACCACCGTCAAATATCCTCAAAGGAAACGTGATGCGACGCCTTCGAATTCTTCTGATGCTCGCTTGTACGGAGCACTGATATAATGAGGGTCGATCGTCGAGTTCTGTCTTGTTCAGGGCGTTGACTTCGAGAAGCTTGCGAAAAAGAAGGCGCATGTTTTTCGTAGACAATCTATACTTGTTTATCAATTGGGATACGGTGAAGCCCGAGCGAATATCCCCGATCAGTTCTCTCGCTTTTATTTTTCGTTTTTCGCCCATTGACAGCTCCTAATTCGGTCCGACTGACTGCCAAATCTCGTGAAAACAACGATACATTTAGTTTACCACAGGGAGCGAAACGAGAAAAGAGCGCCGGATGAAGGCTTCCCGGCTTTGCTGCGCATCCGCATGTAGCAGCTCTCGAAAATTCTGTCGGATTAGTTCATGACTTTCTCCCACATTTCCAACCAGGCAATCATGTCATCACGAGGAGTGGAACGACGAAGCAATCTCAGTTTTATTGGTTAGAGATTGCTTCGGGCTTCGCCCTCGCAATGACAGTCTTCGAATCATTTCGCGAATCAAGACCGACATTACTTTCGAGAATCCCTCTAGCCTCCTATGGGCTGGTCGGCACGGAATTTAACGATGCAAAAAAGTTTACGTCTAATCAAACAACGGTCGAGCAACGCCCCGTCCTAAACCGGTTCTGTGTCAGGAGGAGAGTTCTCATGCAAATTATCAAAGTCGTGTTCGTTGTCGGTGTAATGTCGCTGGCGTTGGTTGCCTTCTTCCCCGGCTCCAGCAATGCTCAACAAACGCCTGGCCCCGTTTCCGGGCAACTCATGCAAGACACCGTGGTCAACCCTGGCGCGGCAGGCATTACGGTGCCAGTCACAACAGTGCGGTGGCGCGGCTGGTATGGTCCCCGCTGGCGAGGTTGGTACGGCCGCCCTTACTATCGCGCTTATTGGGGACCGTACGCGTACGGGGGCTACTGTTATTCGAGGCCGCGATGCTGGTGGAATGGGTATCGGTGGAAATGCGGGTCGAGAAGGGCCTTTGTGTACTAGCGGCATCGTGTTCAACTGAGAGGAAATCGCGACAATACAGGTTTCCTCTCACGGGTTTCGAGAGTATGGGCCACCCCGGGTTGCCTGAACGGCTGGTTCACGTCTGTTATACTGCCCGACGGTTCCCATTCCCCGGATTTCATACGAATGAGCTTTCGAAAACGTAAGATAGGCGGGCTCTTCCTTGTAAAGAGTGTCCAGCCGATTTCACGTATTTGACAGCGAAAAGATACAAGACGGTTACGATCGTTGTTTGGCCGGCTTTTGAATCGATTCGTTTCGCTGTTCTTCTGCCGACGGCTAATCTTGTTACTCAACAAGTTTTCCCTCAAAACCATTTGACTGGCCGGACCAAAGGGGGTTACCGTTAAGAGAGGACATGTAACGAACCGAACAAGGCATATGCTCAATTTTTGCTCTGGTGGCTTTCTGATTGTGCGCATAATGGCGTTTCGGGGGACCGCAGAGATTCATCGTGAAATTTGAGATGTATTGTGATCTGCGTAATGAGTATCGATGGCGCCTGGCGACTGAGGGCGGAAGAATCCTTGCCGTATCCGGTCGAGGATTTCTCAGCAAACGGGAATGCCTGAATGACATTATTCTGGTACAAAATTCCGGGAATGCCGCAATAGAAGACCACGCGATTCTCGACGAAGAGACCGTAGTGGTCTGAGCACACGGTTCGGACTCATACTGTTGCGCTTTCAAATACGTGAAATCGGCGGGACACTCTTTACAAAGAGGCTCCCCCCAATCTCACTTTTTTGAAAGCGCATTCGTATCAGCGGCCACAACGTGATGAGGCCAACGGGAAGCGCAAGCGAATGTCTCCGACCTGTTTCTTGAGCGCGGAGGGCATTCCCGGAGGTTACGAACTCGGAATACCCTGTTTTGCAATGACAGGGGTGCGGCGTCGTCCCGCATGGGTGAACATAAGGGGGAGGATAATGAAGAACATTGTCGTGGCAGTAGCGGTAGTATTGCTCGTGTTGCCTCAAAGCAGTTCGTTCGGGCAACAATCCGGACCCGCATCCGGACCCGCATCCGGACCCCAGAGGTTCGGACGAAGCTTTCCGGCCTTCGACGAGGGATATACAGGAGCTCGCGGTGGGGGCTCGGCATCACGATCGTTCGCCGCCCGCCCCGCCCGATTCGGGTTAATCTTTCCTGAATGCGCGGGGGCGTTCGCTCCTGAATGCCCGGGGTACACGAAATCCCGTGCCGCACGGGCGAATGTGAACCGCACAGTGGAGTATTTGCTGCGACGAGGGGTGGACGACCCGCTTTCTCACCCCGCGTACGTTGCTGCCACCTATGCGGAGGATGCCGTGTCCCAGGAGGTGGATGCATGCAACAGGGCGTGGCTGAGAGCCCACAGTATATACAGGGGTACCGCGATCGTGTGTATCGGCGACGATGCGACGCAGACCTTGACGTCTCTTTTGCTGACGCTCCTGGGTTTCGACGCAGTTAAAGTTCCCAGGCCGGACGGAATCATGAAGGAGATAAGCGCCGCGCTTGCTGCAGACAGGCCGGTTCCCATTGCAGTGCTCGATGTGCGACTGACGAGCCCGGAGCTGCGGACCGAGGTTTATAACAAGCTGCGCTCCACTTCACCCGGCGGAATAGTGATCCCCCTGTATCCCAGGCCCGGCGATCCGCTTATCGCTCAATTCAGAAGATTCGGTTTCGCGAATTTGTTGCCGGAACCGTACGATCCTGTGCTCCTCACGGACGTCCTGAGACACATTACAGGAGGTGCGGGTCGTCGCCTGTTCTAGACGGATTCTCAAAAGTAGTGTCTGCTTCGACTACACGAAAAGATTCGGGGACCGTCAATGCGAGGGCGATGCCCGAAGCAATCTCCCATTAACCGACACTGAGATTGCTTCGTCGTTCCACTCCTCGCAACGACATGATTAGATGTCCGGATCTTGGCCGAGAGTCATGAACGAATCCGACAGCATTTTCGAGAACAGTCATAGAAGGAGGAACGAAGTTCTCCGGTCCGGGAGTGAGATGTGTCCGACGCCGGCTCCCGGAGTCAGTGCCTCGATCGCCCTTCTTGCACGTGGGCATTGCGAGCAACGCAGTTCCGGGCAGTGCCACACCAGGCTCGGGAAAAGGAAAACGCAAGCAGGTTCGTGTTTTAGGAAAAGAAAAATCCGGCAGTGGATCAGTTCCAACTAGCCGGATGTGTTGTCGCTTCGTGGTGGAGCTGGACGGGATCGAACCGACGACCTCTTGAATGCCATTCAAGCGCTCTCCCAACTGAGCTACAGCCCCACAAAAGAATAGTATAAATTCAAAACGGTTTTCCTGTCAAATTCTTTTCCACCCGTTGGACGAAGCATTCCGGATATTCAAAGGCAGAGATTGCTTCGTCGATGCTCTCCTCGCAATGACAGGCCCGAGCGGTGTCATTGCGAGCGAAGCGAAGCAATCTGCTGCGGCAAACATGTGCGACCTGATGTAAGAAAACGTGTATCTAGCCGTTCAGGTTGAGGCTGAAACCGAGAATCTCGGCCGGATCGGCTATTCTCAAAACCCGGACCGGTCCTTCCGTCACGATCTCCCCTTCTTTGACGCGGCGCATGATTTCCTCTACGTCTTTATCGCCGATCTTGGTCTTTTCCTTCAGATCTTCCAATTCAGGTATCTTGCGCAGGGACAGGAAAACGAATACCTGGTCACCCGGTCTCTTGGGGTCATACGCGAATCCTTTCGGGCCGGCAGGGACGGTAATGGGATCGTGAGCCATGATTTTCCCGGTATCCCGAATGAGCGGCTCGGCTTTCTTGTTCCTCTTTCCCTTCTTCACTTGCGCGGGATACAGCATTTCCAATCCCTTGGGACTTTGGCGGAAAACGTACGTGTATCCGTTGTCGTTGGATTCGAACCTCAGCTTGTATTCGTCTCCTTTTTTCAATGCAGTATCAAAGGGTTCGGGAGGGCCGTACTGTTTTTCGCCTTTGTGCTTGACTTCGATCTGGCTGCTCATGCCAACAATAGGATTGGGAATTACTATTTTTTCGCCTGCGGCCGGTTTGGTCATGTCCGACGCGTCATTGAATGAAGCCAGTTTAGCGCCGAGAGCGGGATCGCCCATTTCGTTTTCTGCTATGCTTTGAAACGTATCGCCTTCCCGTGCGGTATACGTCCGTGTGTCAGGGTCATTTCCGTCCTTGCGGGGTTTGGCGAGATCGGACCATGGAAATTCTTTGAAGTATTCCCCCTTCAACTTGAGAGGCGGTTTGGTTTCCTCTATGACGGGAAGAGGAGGGGGCTCATCCTTCTTCTGAAAGTACGCGCAGCCTGAAACAAGCCCCACTACAAGAATGACAAAAAAAGAAACGAGGGGTCTCTTCATAAGATCCTCCTGGATCAGCGAATAGCCGTCTGATCTCATTTGACAATTCCGGGGGGAGGGGTGGTCGCCTTCTGCGAAGGAGCAGCTTGCCGCTGTGGAGCCGCAGGCGCGACCTCCTGAATTCCCTTCCATTTCGTGATTACCGACTGCACCTGATCCCGTGCCTCCTTGGGCGCGTACTCCAGCCCTTTCCAGGTAAGCCGATCAACCGGCTGAACGAGTCTGGACGTCTTGATCATGGGCCAGTCGGGGATTCCTATCAAAAGCCCCTGGACAGCCGCCGCAACCACGAGAAAACCGGCTGCGACACCCATGACTGCACCAAAAATTCTGTCCAGCCAGGTCAACCTGGTCAGGTCCAAAAGTTTGGCCAGTATCCGTCGAACAACAATAAAAACGACCTGCACTCCAATGAACACGATGATCACGGAGAGAATCATGGAGATGTTCGGGTCCAGAGAAGAAACTTTTTTCAGATAAGGCTGAACCACCGGATAGTATTTGAATGCCGCCGCAGTGCCCAGGACCAGGCTTGCAAGCGAGGTAAGAGAACGGACAAATCCCTTCCACGTGCCCAGGACAAAGGTTATAAGCAGTGTGCCGACAATGAATATATCGATGAAATTGTACGTTTCAATAGAGTTCATAAGCACACGTTTCCTCAGGAAGCAAGGTCGACACTCTTCCGGGTACAGGCGAACTCCGCCATGGCCGAATCGTTTGTTTCATCTTCCACGGCATCAGGACAATTTCCCAACTTTCGTCGATCGTCGAGAAACTGCCTTTGTGCGGGAATCGCGGTGGACCCGATGAGGATGAGTTCCGGGCTTATACTTTGTCTCGCAAGGAGTAGATCTTCTTCGTCTCTGAAGAGCATCGGTCCGATTCCGTCGAAACCCCAGTCCAACGGGTAATCCGTCTCCAGCATGTCGTTGGCATCGCAGTCCAGAAAAATCCGGCCCCCGCGCGATTTCACCGCCGCGGTGATTTCCAGCAGATGTTCTCTGATGTACGGATCGATCGCTGCAGCGACGTTCCCGGACGCGGGAAAACCCCCAGGGCTCTCGCGAAAGAATATCAGCTTGACTCCTGCATCCAGCATGGCCCAAACCGCGCTCATATGAAATTCTTTCCAGTACAGGAACACGCGCCGCGCGAAGTTCGGGTCGTGAGTCAACATGTGAACGGCCCTTTGCACGTCGAAGCTCATCCACAGGGCGTCCCATAAACCGAAGCCTACCGTTCCGGCAAGAACGATTCTGCCGCCAACCAAAACCCGCAGTTTATTGAAAAAATTCCTGATGCCGTCCTCTTCGTTCAGCTCCCGGGAACCGACATAACGCTGCCAATCTTTTCGTGTGCGACAGCATCCGCCCTGGTAGGATAGTTCCACGAATCCGCCTTCTTCGGATTTGGCTTCGAAGACTCTTCCCACGCAATCCACCACGATTCCCCAGGCCGCGAGATCCATGGCAACCGGATAGGACACTACTGAAACATCGAACCCTCGCGCCAGGTCGGCCTTGACCTTCAACAGAGAAGAGCGATGAAGAAACTCGTCCAAGAGCCCCATTCGTCTGATTCTGCCTGGCGACCGCCTCATGAAGCGGCCGGTAAACAGCCGCCGAAAGGCCTCAGCATCCGTCAAGAGGATACAATCCGGTCTGGATGGATCACCTGCAGGGGAAAGGGTTGGAGCATCATTTGAATTTCTAGGCATTTTTTGTATTGATTTCAAGAGGTGCATGGGCTTTCCGTACAAACTGCTTCCTGACAGGTGGGTTGTATTACGACGTATTCTATTTGTCAATGAAAATCAAAGTGTTCTATAATTAAGCTCAAGCCAGAATGATAATAAATCCCGATAACATTCTCACTTGTCACATTTTTACCCGCAAAAAAAATCAGATGCGTATAAGGCCCACCCACCGGGGACTATCCGCAACGAAAACAAAACAATCGCCGTAACGCCTCAGTTACGGACGGGAAAAGGCTGTCATTGCGAGCGCAGCGAAGCAATCTCTGCCTTTAAATATCGAGATTGCTTCGTCGTTTCACTCCTCGCAATGACAAAGGTTAAGCACTTCCCCCGAGTAACTGAATGATTACCAATCGCCGCATCTTTGTCTTGACACAGCGTGTTGTCACCATGTTAACTCCTAGTCTTAAAGTCTCTTGACGGCAGGCACAGCATGAAAAAATGGACTCGACCATCCGGAAGAAAACTCGACGAACTGAGGCAGTGGAACATTTCCTGTGGAATACTCGATCATGCAGAAGGGTCCGCACTGATAGATGCCGGAAAAACGCGGGTTCTCTGCGCCGCGACCGTGGAAGACAAGGTCCCGCAATTCCTGAAAAACATGGGCAGAGGTTGGGTTACCGCTGAATATTCCATGCTTCCCAGGTCGACCCATACCCGATCCCCGCGGGAGCGCGGCGGAAGAATAGGTGGCCGTACCCTGGAAATTCAGAGATTGATCGGCCGATCTCTCCGGTGTGTGACTGACCTCACCGGATTCGGGGAAAAAACCATCACGGTGGACTGTGACGTTATTCAAGCTGACGGCGGGACTCGCGTCGCGTCCATCACCGCAGCATGGATAGCACTCCACAACGCGTTTACCACACTGCAGGCAATGGGGCACATCCACCAGATGCCTCTCCTGGATTCGGTGGCTGCGGTGAGTGTCGGAATAGTGGAAAACCAGGTTCTTCTCGATCTGGACTATGATGAGGATTCCGCGGCCGAGGTGGATATGAACGTGGTGATGACGGGTCGAGGAAAACTCGTGGAAGTGCAAGCTACTGCAGAAGGAACTCCCTTTTCGGTGTCCCGCATGAACTCGCTCATCCGTGTTGCGCGCACGGGGTTGGCAAGCATAGAAGAAATTCAGATGGATACTCTTCGAGCCGTGGCTAAGGCCGCAGCGAAGAAATGATACCAGTTCGCTTTTGAACAGGAAGATTAGGGGGGACCTGGTAAAGAGTGCTCTCCCAGATCTTCTTGTGTTGTCGAAGAAGCGCTCGTCTCGGACGAGGCCGCTGCAAACCTGCTTGCAAGCTTCTTATTCTTGAGCGCCGGATTTGCGCACCGGGGATTCCGAGAGCTCGGGCGTCTTTGTCCCTGCTTCCTCCGCTGAGTGCATGACCGGTGAACCGCTCGTTTTTGAGATTTTCTCGAGAAGGCTTTCCTTGTGCTTTTCGTCCCCAACTAACTGCATGGCTTTCTGATAATCGGTCGCTGCTTTCTGGTTTTCACCTTTAGCCAGGTAAACCAGGGCGCGGTTTTCATAAAATACGGGATTCGTGGGATCCAGCGATACGGCCCGGGAATAATCGTCGAGTGCGCGGTCGTATTCGTTGCGTTCGTGATAGATCAATCCCCGGTTGTTGTAGCCGATGGCATCCGCTGCATTGATTTCCAGGCCTCTGTTGTAATCGGCAAGAGCGGCACCGATCTCGTGGAGTCTGTAGTACGCGTCGCCCCGTATTCTATAGAAATCGGCATTTCCCGGCTCTTTTTCCAGTGCGGCGCTGAAGTCTTCTATGGCTTTCTTGTGCTGACCGGTCTTGTGGAATGTCAAGCCTCGATCGCGCATAGCCGCAACCAAGCCAGGATCCACCTTCAAGGCCTGAGTCCAAATGGTGACGGCCTGCTTCTCCTTGCCCTCCCGATAATTCTCCAGTCCTTCTCTGTGTAATTGCTCGGCATAGCTCTTCCGAATGGTCTTGATCTTGGTCTCCACGTTGACGGGAAGCTTTTTCCCCGAGGAAAGATCCGCTACTTTGAAATAAGCTTCCAAAGCCTTGTCATAATGCTTCTGCTTTTCATACAGTTCGCCTAGGGCAAGGTACGCCCGGGCATTCTTCTTGTTGATACTGATGGCCTGTTTCAAGTCCTTGAGCGCCTGATCCAGGTCCCCTCTGTCACGGCGCACCATGGCAAGGGTTGTCAGCGCTACGTAGTCTCTTTTTCCATACTTCAGAGCGAGAGTGAGATCCTGCAAAGCTCCGTCCAGATCTCCCTTTCGGTATCGTGCAGTCCCCCGGTTGGCCAGGGCAAATCCGTAATCCGGTCTGATGTCAAGGGCGCGATTGTAATCCTCGATCGCCTGATCGTACATGTCTTTGCGCTTGTACGCGACCCCCCTGTTGTTGTAGGCCAGGTGATCCCTGGGGTCGAGCTGGAGGGAACGGGTGAAGTACGCGATGGCGTCGTCGAGACGCTCCTGCTTCAACGCTTCTACCCCTTGATTGTACAGCTCTACCGCGTCCATATCCGCAAATGCGTGAAGCGGAACCAAAGCACAAATGACGGTAAGAAACAAAAGCTTTTTCATCTGCTCTGCAGTCCTCTCGGTTCTTCAGAGAATGCGTGACTGAAAAGATAAGGTTTTCCTCGTCCACACAGCCCGGCTGTTGACGTGGGAACACCGGAAGGCGGGGGCCTTCAACTTGAAACATATTTTATAACAATAGGATGAACGTTTCAAGTGAATGGTTCAAGATCTTTCTTTTATAACAGCAAACAATAAAGCATTTTTTCTTGACACGCCCCTATCAGCATGTTAAAGCCACCCCTCAGTGAAGTCCCACAAGGGACTAAATTTAGTTGCCTTAACCTGAGCTACGCCGCTCAAGTTATATATGAAGGATTTAAGCCAAAGGAGGATGGTATGGTGCTCAGATCAGTCGCGGCCGTGTGGTGTCTTGTCTCCCTCTCCATTATCTTTCCGATATCTCATGTTATTGCAGGTGGACCTCCGGCTTGCATGCCACCATCCTGTGGTCCCGCCCCCGTGTCCTGTGCACCACAAACCTGCGGGCCTCCCTCGTGCGGTTCGGGCGGATCGGGCTTGCTCGGCTCAGGATGCTTCGGAATTTGCGCGAACATTTGCGGTGCAGTGATCGGCTGTCCCGCTTTCATTATGAGCTGCCTTTTGGCCCCGGCTCCCGTCGGTCTCCCGTGGGGATCTGGTTCCAAATGTGGACCGCCTCCCTGCGCCCCTGTCTCGTGCGCACCTCCAATGTGCGGACCCCCTGTGTGTGCACCTCCAATGTGCGCTCCTCCGATATGCGCTCCGGCTCCCATCACGAAATGCAAACCCGTATCGTGCCAACCGACGTGCGGAGCCTCTCCATATCAGCCTGCTGCATGTGCTCCTCCGGTGCCGCAATGCGGACCCGTTGCTTCAGCGCCGGGGTACTATGCGGGAGGCGCTTCTTCCCCGATGTGGGACCTTGCTTCCGGAATCTTTTCGCCCCTGTTCGGTGGTAACTCGAATGGGACCGGTGCCACTTGGTAGCCACGTCCCTTCAATGGCATGATTTCACGAATTCTGGGAACAGCGTATAAGACTGATGCTGTAACCGGGTGACGTGATCGAATGACGTCCGACCAATCAGAGAGTTGCTGGGGACCTATGCAACGGCTCTGATCGTAGGAGAGGGGTCATGGGTTCCCCTCCATATACGTGAAACCCAATTCCTCCTTATCCACGGGGACGCAAGACGTCCCCTTTTTTTTGTACGCGCTGGGGGCAGGGTTTCACCGGTTCTTCCATTCTTCTTTGGTCTCTTGTTTCAGCCTTCTTTTGCGATCTTTCTGGAGTTGGCGGGAAACGAGGCCCTCCTTGATTTTATCCTGTCTTTCTCGTCTTTCGGATTCAAGAAGCTCTTCCTGCTCTCTGCGCCTTGCCTCTGCCAACTTTGCCTCGTACTTTCGCATACGCACGTCATTGATGACGGTCTCCTCCAGGGCCTGCCAGTTCTCACCCGCTCCGCTGCATTCGGCCTTGTGTTTGTTGACAAGAGATCCAGGAATGGACGAAATGCGCATGCCGCAAAACGTACACACAAAGGCCGTTTCGTCGGACACTGGCGGCAACTCGTGAAATCCCGCAGCGCGGAGTTCCTGGGCCGATGTCTCCTTCTTGATCCACAGATCTCGGCGCCGGAGATAACCCCACCCAGGGCGCTCGCACCAGATGGTCTCAAGGAGGTTCTCGGGTTTATCCAACCTGTAAGTGTAACTTGCGGGATGTACCCAAAGAATCTGTTTACTCGACATTTTCCTTCGCATTCGTTCAGTACGGTTTTCGGTGAAGGCCACGACAGGGACGTACCACGCGTACCGGCCAGCCACGGTTGCTTGACATATATCGAGATGATATTTAACTTTACAACGAACCCAGCTGTTCCGGCAATGCATCCAATAAACTTCTTCAGGAAATGTAATGGAAAATTATGGAGAATCCGCAGAATTGCCGCGTGTCCTGGTAACCGCGGTGGGCAGTCTTCCGCATCTTGAGTGCGGTGCGGCGGTGGAGCTCATATTCAGAACACTGGCTGCAGCACCCCATGTGCCTCAGCTCTCCAGATGGGACCCGAGAGAACAGATGTGGATTCAATGCACTGAGGGGTTACCCCGGTTCAAGGTCGACCTGGAAAACCTGAGGTATTGGTTTGACACGTCCGGCGAACCGATGCAGGAAGTTGAGCGTTTTTATCACGACTATTTGGAGATTGTGGACGGCGGGAAATCAGAGGCTTTTGCCATAGGCCCGGAATACGGTAAAGGACTCCATGCCTTTCGAGGGCGGTTAGCCGAGCATTCGGGCAAACTGCCATTCGTGAAGGCGCAAATTACCGGTCCGTTGAGTTTCGCTCTCACGGTGCAGGACCAGAACGGGAGACCGATATTTTACGACCCTGTTTTTCGCGATGTGGCGGTGAAAGCAATGGGGCTGAAAGCAGCGTGGGTGTTGGAACTGCTCAAGCCTTTGGCCGAAAACGTCATTATCTTTTTCGATGAACCTTGCTTGAGCGCTTACGGTTCATCGGCGTACATAGGCGTATCCAAGGCCGATGTGGTCGAATCGCTGAACGAAGTGATCTCCATGGTTGCGGACAGGGGCGGAGTGCCAGGAATTCACTGCTGTGGGAATACGGATTGGGGCATGCTCATGGAGACCGGCACTCGCATTTTGAACTTCGATGCAGTTGATTATCTGGACTCTGTGGCGATCTATGCAAAGGACGTGAGGGAATTTTTGACCCGTGGCGGAGTCCTTGCCTGGGGGGCGGTTCCCAACACGGAGCGTATTGAAGAAGAATCCGGCCGAGACGCGGTAACGCGAATACGAAAGGGGATTACAACACTGGAGAAGTTCGGAGTTGACCCCGCGCTCCTGAGGCGGAACATGCTCATCACGCCTGCCTGCGGTTGCGCAGGCCTGAGCGTTGAAATGACGGAAAAAGTCTACGGCGTGTTGTCGGAACTGGATTCCGAGTCTGTCGAAGAAATGCTGAAAGGATGAACCGTGCTGGGAAATCCGCTGAATTGTTATCGCTGACATAGCGATATCGAAATAACGAGAATTCCACAAATATCTGGGATGAAAGGACTTGTCATGGGTACTACGCTGGCAGTTGCAGGTAAAGGGGGAGTCGGAAAAACCTCGTTCACTGCTCTCATGATAAAGGCGCTGGTGGAGTCCGGGAACAGACCGCTTCTAGCCATAGATGCGGATTCGAATTCAAACTTGCACGAAGTTCTCGGAGTGAAACAACCCAAGAGCGTTGGTTGCGTTCGTGAGGAAACGAGAAAAATAGGCGAAAACATTCCCGGAGGCATGACCCGCGACAGATTTATGGATTACCAGATTCAGGCCGCTCTGGAGGAGACGAAGAACCTGGATTTTCTGTCCATGGGACGACCCGAAGGCCCGGGTTGCTACTGCATGGCCAACAACATACTCCGTGAAATCATCGGCAAGCTCACAACGAATTATAAATTCGTTGTCATAGATAATGAAGCGGGAATGGAGCATCTTTCCAGACGTACAGAACAGGAAGTGGATCATTTGTTTATCATTTCGGATCCCGCGCCCAGGAGCCTGCGCACGATAGGCCGTATTGTGGAGTTGATCGATGAACTGGGCGGCAGGGTTCATAACAAGCATCTCGTACTCAGCCGGGTTCAGGGGGCTTCCGAAGATCTGTCCGAAACCATCCGAAAGGAGATCGAAAGGCTCCCGTACCCGCCTGAAGCTCTGATTCCGTTCGACGACACGCTGGTGAACCTGGATCTCCAGGGTGAACCACTGCTGAAAATACCTTCGGATGCATCCTCCTACGTGGCAGTGAAGACCATGCTCCAGACGCTCGGTTTGCCCGTGTGATTGGCCGTCCTCAAACATTCCTTGTCAGGGACGCCGTTTATGCGGTGTCCCGCCTTGCTCTCCCGAGACTCATTTGCATTCACAAGCGAACATTGTGGGATGGGTTCCAGCTGGAATGGAGTAACCGCTGCTGCATAAGGGGAGGCTGCTCAAGCGACAAATCTTGAACCCTGTGCGTGACTTTTCCGCGCATACGCGAAGTCTTTCACATTTCGTGTGCCCGTTCGGTAACGGGCGTGAAAAAGGCTGTCATTGCGAGCGAAGAAAAGCAATCTCAGCCATTGAATAGCGAGACTGCTTCGTCGTTCCGCTCCTCGCACTGACACGGAAACGATGGTTCCCTAGTGAGACTCAAGGATCACATTTTATGTATCCATTCAGTTACGAGTGGAAAATGATCGTCATTGCGAGCGTAGCGAAGCAATCTCGCCTTTAACTATCGAGACTGCTTCGTCGTTTCACTCCTCGCAATGACAGAGGATAGGCACTTCCCCCTAGTAACTAAAGCGTTACCATTTTATTGTTTCTTGACTTCCCTGATGAGTCATGTATACTAAACAATGAATTCTCTTTTTCTTTTTATTGATGAAAG
>Ga0187785_10000439_pt1 | contig 15495 bp, 17 predicted proteins | sample 0815_BV2_4_20_MG_FD_132466 | JGI IMG/M metagenome (GOLD analysis project Ga0187785, IMG submission 132466) | Tropical peat soil microbial communities from peatlands in Department of Meta, Colombia - 0815_BV2_4_20_MG | ecosystem: Environmental > Terrestrial > Soil > Wetlands > Peat | place...
AAAAAGCGTTGTTCCAGACACAAGGTGTCTCCTATGGTTCGCCTCCATGGGGGCATACATCATCCTTCCACTGGCGGGATCCAGCCAGGAAAACGTTACTCCCGGATCATGGTGAGGGTCATCTTGAACCGCTCGTGTGCCTGGACCGCATGCGGGATATGGGCCGGGAGAATGATCAGCTCGCCGGATCGCACCGTGAACGGTTTCCCGGCAATACGGACTTCGGCAGCACCGTCAGTGACTTCAAGGACCGCATCGAAAGGCGCAGAATGCTCGGATAATCCCTCGCCGGCATCGAAGGCAAAAAGGGTGATGGTGCCCGCCTTTTTGAAGACGATCATGCGGCTTGCGACCGTACCCTCCTGGTACTGGAGGAGATCGTTCGTAACAAGAACCTTCCCGATAAGTTCTTCGCGTTTTCTGTCAGGTGCGCTCTTCTCTTCTGTTCCGGTCATCTGATTTCCACCGTATGTCAGTACGATCAGGAAAAATAAAAAAGGAATTCCCGAAATTACCTGGTTATGCCGGGACCATCCGGGCGAGGTCTTCCCGGACCGTAGTGTTCTTGTTAATCCCGAAGCTCGTGACGAGCACGTTCAGGATACCGGGAGAGACAAAGGCCGGCAGCTTGGGCCCGAGGGTGATGTCCTTCACGCCAAGGTTCAGCAGGGCGAGGAGGACGAGCGCTGCCTTCTGCTCGTACCACGCGATGTTGTAGGATACCGGGAGTTCGTTGATCCCGACATTGAACGCCTTTGCCAGTGCTTGGGCAACAACGACCAGCGAGTAGCAGTCATTGCACTGGCCGGCATCGATGACCCGGGGGATGCCGCCTATGGTACCGAGGTCGAGGCCATTGTACCGGTACTTGGCGCAGCCTGCCGTGAGGATGACGGTGTTCTTCGGGAGGGCCTGTGCAAATTCTGTGTAGTACGCCCGCTCGCTCTGGCGGCCGTCGCAGCCTGCCATGACTACGAACCGCTTGATATCGCCTTTCTTCACGGCTTCGACAACCGTACCGGCAAGAGCAAGAACTGCATTGTGAGAACAACCGGTGATGAGGTCGCGGCCGGGGACCTGCAGGTCCAGGGGCGGCTGACTCTTCTTTGCATGGGCGATAACTGCAGAGAAGTCCTTTTTTCCGTCCTTTCCCGCCGTGATGTGCTTCACACCGGGGAACCCGGCAGGACCCGTTGTGTAGATCCGGTCCTTGTACGTGTCCTTGGGCGGGACGATGCAGTTGGTGGTTACCAGGATCGGGCCGTTGAACTTCTCGAACTCCTCCTTCTGGTGCCACCAGGAGCTGCCGTAATTGCCGACAAGGTTGCTGTACTTCTTCAGGGCCGGGTAGGCATTGGCCGGGAGCATCTCGCCGTGGGTATAGATGTCTACGCCGGCATCCTTCGACTGTTCGAGGAGCTGCTGGAGATCTTTCAGGTCATGGCCCGTGATCAGGATCCCAGGGCGCTTTCCGACCGTGGTCTTCACGGAAGTGATCTCGGGGTTGCCGTATGTTTTTGTGTTTGCCGTATCGAGCAACGCGAGCGTGGCAACGCCGATTCCCCCGCATTCGAGGACGAGGGCGGTCATCTCCCCAGCCGGGAGATCGTGCAGGGTGGATGCAAGCCCCTTCAGCATGAAGTCCTCGATCTTCTTGTCGGAATACCCGAGAACCAGCGCATGGTGGTAGTAAGCGGCTACACCCTTGAGTCCGAAGAGGAGAAGAGCGCGCAGGGATGAGACATCGTCACTATTTGCTGCCGCAGTCGCGATCTCAGCAGCCTTTGCTGCCATAGCAGCATCACCGGCCGCTTTCCAGGTACAGGCATCCGGCTCACCGGCATGAGCCGGCAACGCATCGCGCATGACCGCAGCCTGGGCGATAAGTGCGCTGATCCGGGCATCGTCGAAGTTGGTATTGGTCAGGGTTGCAAAGAGTGCTTCCGCGATGAACGATCCTGCGTCAGGGTTCGCCTTTCCGTTTGCACCGGCAGCTATGTTGCGCTCGGCAAGTCCCTTGCATACATAGATGAGGACATCCTGCAGGCCGGCAGTCACCGCCTCCTTCCCACAGACCCCTTTGACCGTGCATCCGCTTCCTTTCGCGGTTTCCTCGCATTGGTTACAGAACATGATTTTGTCAGTCTCCTTTTGGTATTCTTTTGCTACAAGGTTTCTTTTGTATACAATGGTTAAATAGCAAAGAGTTTCAGAAAATATACCATGGACGAGTCCTGCACAGTCAACCTGACCGTCAAGTACCTGACGAAAAAATGGACGCTCCTGATCATTCTCGAGTTGTACAAAGGGAAAGATCATACACGCCGTTTTTCCGAGCTGATGGATTCACTCGGTGACATCACCCAGAAGATCCTTTCCGAGCGTCTCAAGGAGCTCGAGGAAGAAGGGATTATCACCAAGCGCGTCGATGCAAAGACCTTCCCCGTGAAGAGCGAATACTCCCTCACCGACAGCGGGCTTGACCTGGTCGGCGTAATCCGTGGCATCAAGATGTGGGCGCTGAAGTGGAAGATTGACAATCTCCCCTGCAGCAAACAGGACTGCAGCGTTTGCGTGCTGTAATGGCGATACCGTTTCGGGATTCGTAACGGGTTTAAAAATCAAGGGTGATGTACTATGTTTCCGCAGAATCCAGGCAATATTTTCGGTTTGGAAACAAGTAAAAAAAGTCCATGGAAATTGCAAAAAAAGGGCTCTGGAGAAAACCGGGCTAACCAATCACATAAGATAGCGATGGAGCCACGGGCGCTTCGCAGGCCAGAGTCGGGGCTCGCCCCGTGGAGTCAGGTTGTGGGCTGGACTCTTCTTCGAAATACATGAATTCAAGATGGGGGTCAAAGGGGTGCACCCCTTGGGCTGCCTCCCCCTCTGGGAGAGAGAGGGGGTCACCCTCACAAATTCGATGTCGTATCACTGGAATGAATTCACCAAAGCAAAAAAAGAGATCCATTTCTTCCTGGGGAAAACTCTGACGCTCCCAGGGGCTTCGCCCTGCCGCTGTGGTGCCTCTCTGGCGATAACGCTTTTTATTTCCGGAATCGGGCGTTCAGGTAATAAGCGAAGAATCGCACGCGCCCCCGACCTCTTGGAGGCGGCCTGATGTTCCTCCAAAAAGGATTTCACCGAAGCATCAATTTCGGTCATATGGGGAATTGTGTATCCCTCCCTGCCGGACAGTGTTTGCGCGTAGGGAAAACGAGATATCGGAGCCGGTTCAGGGTGGGAACGGCATATTACTCCGAATCAATATATGCGATGCCTGACGCATAAAACGGCCCCTCCGCCTTGTGCGCTCTTCATTGTACCGTGTCCGCGAAAAGATCAGGACCATGATGCTACCACGGCGCGTCCTTCAGGCTGTAGCATCTCATCGCACTTTGACCGAGCCCCGGAGCTATCATTCAGGTCTCATTCAGAAAACGATTGATAACCACACCCAGTATATTCCCAGCTGCAGAATCGTGAGGGGCACCCCCACCCGGATAAATTCCAGGAACGTCAGATTTTCTCCTTGTTTCTCCGCGTTCTGGATAATAATCACATTGCTTGCAGCTCCCAGGATCGTCAGGTTCCCCGCAAGCGTGCTGCCGACAGCAAGGGCCATGAGCTGTGAAGTGGTTTCGCCGGCCTGCAGGATCATGGGCTGGAAGAGGGCCACAAACGGGACATTGGAGATGAACTGGCTGATCAGCACGCTTGTCCCAAGGATCATCGGCACGGAAGAGACCAGCCGGCTGTCCACGAATGACTGGAAGAACCCGCTCTCCCATACGCTTGCCATCAGGACGAACATTGCGGCAAAGAATATGAGTGTCGGCCAGTCGACCGCCCGGAGCAGCCTCAGCCTGCGCGGAGAAACGATGAGGACCGGTGCGGCTGCACAGAGAGCAATGAGGGGCAGGGTGACAAGGATCCTTCCGCCAATAAGGGATGAAATGATGTTCACTGCAGACAGGATGAAAATAATGGCAAGCGAGCATTGCGCCAGCAGGGTCAGGTCGGGCTCAGGGGAGGTGGCTGGTTCTGGTAACGGTTCCCGCGGTACGAATTCTCCCGGGAACAACAGTCGTATTACCAGATAGGCTGCGAACAGGGAAATAAGGGTCGGGACAAGGAGGAAGGTGATGAAGGTCAGGAATGGAGCCGGCATACCGGAATTCACCGCAACGAGCAGATTTTGGGGGTTGCCGATCGGGCTCATCACGCTCCCGGTTGTTATGGCGAATGCCAGCGTGAGGAGGAGGAGTTGTTTTGAGATCTTCCAGCGGGCCGCGAGACCCAGCACGAGAGGAGTCCCGATGATGGCAAGCGTGTCGTTCATCAGGAAAGCGGCGAGGATACCCATGCCGAAAAGAATAAGGAGCACGAGGAGGTCAGGATTTTTTGCGCGGGAAAAGAAGCGTCCGGCAATGGCTGCAAGGTAACCACTTTCCGTCAAGGTCTCTCCGACAATAAACATCCCGAACAGGAAGGCCATGACGTCCGGGTTAATCGCCCGGAGTGCATCAGAAAGAGCGATCTGTCCTGTCAGGAGCACTGCAAGAGCTCCTGCCAGCATGATCTGCCAGATGCGGATGGTGAACCCGCCGACCTGCCGTATTGCAATGAGAAGGAAGACGACAGCAAGGATGATGACCGGGATGTACGTGGATCAAGGTAGGGAATACCGGAAGAAAGGTATTGGGATACTCCGGTGAAAAAACCGAGCCGAAAGTCACGACCCCTCATCGCGTTTTAAGGAAAACCCGTTATGGATTACTGGTCCTGTTTTTCCCGGAATGGAAATTGCCTGCCGTGCCCCGCGAGAGGCCCTGAAGCGGGGAGCCCCCGGCAGAGTTCCAGCAGTCAATACGTCGTTTGCATCTGAAACTTCTGATCATGGATATTTCATTTGGGCCGGTACATTAACCTGATTTTTATCGTCCTGCGTTTACTCACCGCTCAGGCATGATTTTTTACCCCTCTCCATTTTCATAAAACAATATTCTCAAATACTCATGGATGATAATCCCATCATGAAATTCCGGATTCTCATCTCTCTTATCCTTGCTCTTGCCGTTCTTATGGCGATCGCAGGCTGTTCCTCTCCCCCGCCCCCGCCGGTAGTCACACCCACTCCATCCCCCACGCCAACACCGGAACCTACCACCCCTCCGACGCCGGTTCCTACGACCAAAGCTTCCATTATTCCGGGCCCTACGGACGCCCTGCCCCAGCCCTGGCCCCTCTCATTCTCGGTTGAAAAAGCGGGGATGTATTCGACCACCGTTATTACTCATTTCGATGGCGGGAAAGGTCTCATGTACGTCCTGCGAATGGATGTCCGTGTAACTCATCCTGACGGGACTGTGGTGACAGGAGGAATAGACAAACCGAAGATGGGAGATACCGTAGAGCTCCCCGGCACGAACGGAACAGACCGGGTGGAGGTCATGGTTACGATGGCGTCAGGTCTGACCTACAAGGTTGTCGACCAGCAGGTGCCGTACAAGAGCCTTGGGTAATTTCGGGACAATCGTTTTTTTTTGATATTTTTTATTTACCGCCATGTGACCGGATAATCGTTAGTCGCTCCTTTTATCCGAATGAGCGGTGGTTATGCAAAAGTAACCGTTTTGTCTCCCGGATATACGTTCCTGAAGTTATAACCATAAAAAGCAATACAGGAAAATACCCGCGGTACTACAGCTGGTCAGGCTGCTCAACCTTCCAGTGCAGGAGAACCCCCTGTTCTATCCTCCGCATCTCGATGAGGCTGAGTCGGGGGAACTCTGCCTCGACAATGAATCCTTCCCCGTCAGCCAGGGTGGGAGCATTTCTGCCGGCAATGATCATGTTCCCGATGAAGGTGTAGATCTCATCGACGAGTCCGGCTTTCATCATCCCGGCAATGAGTTCTCCACCCCCTTCGAGCATAAGCCGGCGGATCCCCCTCGCGCCAAGTTCGTCCATAAGGGCAGCGAGGTCCACTTCTTCTTTTCCGGTACATATCACCGTCGCGTAAGGCTTCAGGGCGGCGACCTTCACCGGATCGGCAACCTCAGAGACTGCCAGAATGCGGCAACCGCTTCCCTTATTGAGGACGGATGCGTTGGGTGGAATCCTGGCATGACTGTCAACAATAATCCTTGCCGGATGTTCCGGGAACCCCTGGTCGATCCTATGCTGTCGGCAGTCCTCGCCCTTCACGGTGAGCGATGGATCATCAGCGAGGACAGTCCCGATACCTACCATTACTGCGTCGCACCCGGCCTTGAGCCGGTCAACGCGGGTAAAGTCCTGCTTCCCCGAAATCCTGACCTGCCGGCGCTCCCGCGTCGAGAGTTTCCCGTCGGCACTCATTGCCACATTGACCACAACATACGGGCGCATAGCGTAAATTTGGTTACGCGGCTGGTGTTATCAACTCACCTGTTTTGTTATTGTATCGGATGGATTTCCGGATTCCCCATGATTGCGTAATTACAAAATTTGGGCAGATAATTACGGTTATATTTTTTTTTGGAGACAGAAAAAACCTAATTTGTTATAGTATACATTAAAATACCAAGAACATCAAATGGCGAAGATAACTATGGGTGGAGGGCGGGTAACCATGCCCGGTCCAGGTAATGCGGAAGCGGGTACCGCACGGTTTATGATCGTTGCGACTCTCATCATTTTCTGTACCATAACTACCGCTCTTACCTTCTCGCGTTCACCTGGACTGGTCAGCTACCAGCTCTTCTTCATTCCAATCCTCTACGTGACGTATTTTTTTCCCCGGAAAGGTCTCATTGTTGCGGGACTCTGTGGCATCATCTACCAGGCTATCGGGTACTATTACCGTTTTCCGGATCCTGCAGCACTGATCAGTGTTACATCGGAAGCAGTTTTATTTGTCATTATTGCATTCCTCATAACCTTCTTCATTGAGCGCATCCGCGAGGGCGAAGTTCAATACCGGAGCGTGTTTGAGCATTCCCAGCTCGGTATCCTGATCATTGACCAGACCGATTTCGTTATCCGACGGACCAATGAAAAAATTTCTGCAATTCTCCATCGGAATCCTGAAGAACTAAAAAAAATGGCGTTCACTTCCCTTTTTTTTGATGAGCCCGAGAGAGACCGGTTTCTTGACAGTTTCAGGAAATCCACGGATCACCAGGATTTTGAAACGCGCCTCCGCACACAGGCAGGGGACATCTGCTGGGTCAACCTTTCATGGAGCGGGATGGGGAGCGGCCTGGCGAGCCTGACCCTCATCGATATCAATGCAAGAAAACGTGCAGAAAAAGCAAACCATGTCTCTATGCTGAAATACCAGCAGCTCACCGAGAATTCCCCGACGGGAATTCTTGTTATCCGTGACAAAACAATCGTATTTTCAAATCCTGCCTTCTCTCATTTTTCCGGGCACTCTCCCGGGGAATTGCTGGAGAAGAATATTCATGAGCTTATTGAACACCACGACAGGGAAGGTTTCGTCTCTTTCATTGAAAACATCGCCAGCGGCGGGCCGGTTTCCATCCAGAAAGAGTTCCGGTTTGTAACAAAATCCGGGGAGATCCGGACGGCAGTGGTCTTCGCAAATTCGCTCCCCGATAACGGGAGGCAGGCGGCGATGATCAATATCATGGATATCTCTGTCCAGCAACGGCTTGAAGAGAAGATCCACCAGGACAATGAACGTCGGAGAGGGATTATTATCACGGTGGCGCATGAGCTCCGCACACCTTTGCAGCCTATCCTTGGGTACCTGAACCTTCTCATCCAGGACCCCCAGAGTTTCGGGATTCTTGACGATACCAAAAGGATGCTCGAACGGTGTCTTGCCAGCGTTGAACGGGAGCGCCAGATCATCAACCAGATGCTGGATCTCTCCGTTCTTGAGAGTGGCAGGCTGCATCTCAGTTATTCGAATTTCCTTATCGTCTCTCTTGTCAACAGCGTTCTGGACGCCGGCGGTTATCCCTCGAAATCCGCTATCACGGTGGATCTTCCCCAGGACCTGATTGTGACGGCCGATATGGACAGGCTGTACAGTGTCCTTGATTCTCTCCTTGAAAATGCGGTCAATTACTCAAAACCACCCAGGAAGATCACCATCTCCTGCCATCCGGGAACCGACGGGGCACCCCACCGTATATCGGTCGAAGATAACGGCATTGGAATTGCTCCGGAGATGTATTCTTCCATATTTGAGCCATTCCAGCTTGCTGACGCGGTAAAACTCTCCCGCAAATACGAACGGCTTGGCCTCTCCCTGTCGATTGCGAAGAAAGTCATGCAGATGCATGGCGGCGATATTACCGTCGAGAGTGTCATTAACACAGGGAGCATATTTACTGTTCACCTGCCGAGCAGGAGGCCGGACCATGACTGAGATCATGCTTGTCGAGGATGACCAGCCCATTCTGGACCTCATGGAGATCCTGCTCCGGCGGCTCGGATACGAGCCGGTCATTATCCCGGATGTCCGTGAAGCTCTTGAACGAATCAGGACGGATCCTCCTGCACTGATCCTGCTCGATCTGATGATGGCTCCGGTGAACGGCTGGGAATTTCTCGAAAAACTCCGCGGAGTGTATGGTATGTGTGAGCTGCCAGTGCTCCTTTTTACCGCCTCTTCGACCGTTGACGAGAAGATCGCTGACCTCAATGATCCCTTTCTCGGTGTCCTGAAAAAGCCGGCGTCGATTGACGAACTCAGAGCCGGCATTGAACAGTTCCTCCCGGGACAAGGCTTAAAAAATAACCCTGAATGATTACAGGTTTTTTCCCGCCCACGTCGCTGCACAAGGAGTTTTTCTAAACTCTTCTCATTTTCGGACAGGGGTGGGAACAGGTGAACATCCATGCCTCGCCTGTAAGAATGAGACGGAGATTATTAGTACATGGAGAACTATTGAGAGGATGATCCTGGATTGATTCTCCATGCCTGAACAAAAACACCACCTGCCGGATGCTGAGCAGCTGAAAAAAATTCTTGTTGTACGGGAGCATGCACGAGCTGATGCATGGCTCCGGAAGGACAAAAAGGCGCTTGAAGCACTGGTGACCCCGGATTACCGTGAGATCAGCAGTATCGGCACATTCAGCCGCTCTGAAGTTTTTGACCGTTTATTCCCTTCATTCACCCTGCATTCATTCACCATTGATGACCCCTCTCTCCGGATCACCGGGAAGGAAACGGCCGTGATCAGCTACCGGTGCAGTGAAGATTTCACTCTTGACGGAAAACGGGTTGAGGGGATATTCCGCGTATTCGCAACCTACCGGTATGAGAAGAACCAGTACCGCCTCTCATTATGGGAGATCCGCCCGGTCTCCTGAAGAGTGGGCGGGACAACAGCCTGTAATCCCGATCTTATCCAGGAGGTCCGTGACCGAACCGTCTTCCAGCAGGGCGACTCCCCAGGTTCCCTCTTCCCCTATAAAAAGGGCGATTGGTGAAACAGACGCTATTATTCCGTGATCGTGACAGAATGATGTTTCGCGTATTACGGGAACGATCGTACGGCATCCAAGAACCTGAGGGGCAAGGAAGCGGATCTCCGGCGTCATGTTGGAACTGCCCCCGCCTTTCGCCGTAAGAGGGTATCGCCGGCCCCCCGGACACCGGGATCCATTGATAACCTGGCTGCTGCGATAAGCACCAGGAGTGGATGGCGGATCGTAAACCGGAGGGTAATATCGAGGTTCAGGACTTCCCGGTCGAAGACCGGCTCCAGATCCACATACACCCGCGATGCCATCATGACAAACTTCGAAGCCCAGTAGATCCCGCAGATTTCACCAGTAGAAACAGGATCGCCAAGCCCGAGTTTCATGGTTCCTCGGGCATCAACGAACCGGAAGGCATTCCCTGCAACGGACCCGAAAGAGATCAGGGGCCTCACGATATTCAGAACAACGGTGATCACACCCCCGGCATTCAATCCGACGTTCCCTGCAGGTTTGGCCGCATCAGACTGGACCACAGTCCCCGGGGTCTCCTGATGTACCCGGTTTTTTGCCGATTCTGGCGAGGAGTCACCAACCGGGGGAGATTCCTTCGGGACGGGAACGGTCAGTACCTGGTGTGCTCCAAGAAGGATACCAATGCTGCTTTTGACACCGGTACCCGGGCTTCTCACCCCGAACCCGGCCCACGAAACCTCCAGTGTCCGGGCCGTGCTTGCCTCATCCCGGATAAGCCTGACGGAAGCCCTCACCGGGATTGCATAGAGAAGAAGCGCGAGGGCAACGACCGGGACCAGCAGGCAGACGAGGATAAAGACCAGGATCAGGAGCACATCCATAAAAAAGTTCAGAGGTCTTCACCGGTCTCTTTCTTCTCCGGCGCTTTGTTCTGGGTCATGGTCTTGATGGCATCGATCAGTTGCGGGGCCATCGATTCACTCAGCGCTGAGATAACCTGCGCTATCTGGCTGTCCTTTTTGAGGGACATAACCTGAACGCCCTCGGGCCCTTTTACATCCTTGTGAAGGATTACGAGGGCGACCGGTTCGATCCCTCCCCCTGCGCCTGCACCCTCGCCCCCGCCATCTTTCGAAGAGTTGCCCCCGCCACCGAATCCAAAACCATAACGGGCTACCGGCACAACCAGTTTGTCGCCGAAATCGACCGGGGCTCCCATTACATTCTTCGATGAGAGGAACTCTTTGAGTTCCACAGCAGTGTCTTTGAGCATCTGTTCATGGGACATAGTGTTCACTTCTTGAGGATTGGCGCAGGCAGTATATGAATTTTTTATTCTTCCCGGTTCACTGGGAATTCGTTACCGTCAGGGCAAATCTGTTCGTACGGGATCCAGGGTATTTCTTTGAACTGGTGCGAAAGGGTACAGAAAAGCCCCTGTGCCCGGTACGTACCGTTATGAGAGGCATGAGAGGCGCCTCGCTGCATAAGGAAATGTTACCGTATCACAGCTTTAGGGGGGTAATGAGGGCCCGGGCTGCCCTTTACGGTGATGATTTTGGAGTCACATCATAATACAACCAAAAGACCATGATTCTTCCATGGATTGAAGGATTCGACCAAGCTATTCCACCTGCAATACTTCTTAGAATACTATCGTCAATCTTCTTTTGTTCAGGGGGAAACTGTGATCCCGAGAATACCTGCCACTTCAAGGTAATAGGCCGCGAACCCCTTCCAGGATCCCCAGCGCTCTGCAAATGTGCGGGCTTCGCCCGGGGAAATTCTCTTTCCTTCATAATAAAATTGAGATATGGTCCTCCTGACCCCGACATCGTCCGCCGGGAAGACCTCCGGGCGATGGAGCCCCCGTAGAATCGTGAGTTCCGCAGTCCACCGCCCTATCCCCCGGATCCTTATGAGGTCTGCAATAATCTCCTCAGTCTCCGATAACCTCCGGTAACCTTCGATATCGAGATCTCCCCGGGTGATCTGAAGTGAGATATCTCTGATATACTCGCCTTTTCGGGTACTGAGACCACACGACCTGAAGACAGTGTCCTGAGTATATGCCAGGATCTCCGGATCCGGATAAGCATAATAGACTGTCCCATCGATCTCCAGCTGCTGACCGAGTGACCGGATCAGGCGGTTCTCAATGCTCCGGGCTGCAGACAGGGATATCTGCTGCTCGACGATAGAATCGACCAGAGCCTCAAATACTGTCGGGGTCACTGGTGCTCTCAGCCCGCGGAGTCTGCGCGTGAGCCCGTCCATGACAGGATCGTGATCGACAGCGCGATAGAACGGATCGAGGTCATCAGCGGTACTGAGCATGCGGATGACCTGATCTGCGATCTCCTTCTCGAGCCGACTGCTGACTTTTTTCGCGGAACGTGTAGTGAGGGTTAACAAGGGATTTTCAATGGTCCCTGCAGAAGTAACATCAACAAGTACGGGTATTCCGCCCTGCTTTACCACCTGCCGGAATGTGCCGTTCCGGAATGAGCGGATATCTGGTTCACCGGACGCGAAGATTGTACCACACAGCGCAAGATCGAAAGGCGCGGTGGGGTGAATTGTAAATGCCATCTCCGGACTATTGTTGTTTTTTGAAAAGAAGATTGCCCTGGTACCACCTTCATCCAATCATTCTGCACCCGTCCTCCTCGGGGAGGGTGGCGCAAGATGGGGGAATGGGTTTTACCGGGAGCTCTCAACGAGGTACCGCCCTGTATTTATTGTCCCTTTCCTATCACCGATTTCCCGTAAAAAGACGCCCCAGGTCAACCGCAGTCTGATCAGTCGTGAAGATAAGGAGCCCATCCCCTCTTTCCAGACGCGTCGTCATTTCGGGCTGGGTTGTCGTGGTGTTCCCTCTGCGAATCCCATAATCTGAGATCCCGTAGTGTGCCTTGAGATCCAGATCCGCAAGGGTCATCCCTTCGGCGATGGACCCGGGCTGGACAGTCAGCATATGGATCCTGAGCGAGAGGAGAACAGTATCCATTCCTGTGGCAGACTTTGAATCTGCGCCATTCCGGGTGAATTTTGCATATCCCCAGTCCTGGAGTTTCCGGACTATTTTGGCGATCTCCAGGTCAGGGAGATGATATTTCTTCAGGGCTCGCGTGAAGATCTCGCGTGCTGCCTCATACTCCTCGGAAACGACCTCGTCTGCACCCAGATCCAGGAGGTACTGCGCATTGCGGATGTGCTGGGTTCTTGCAATGATGAAAATGCCCGGGGACATGTTCCTTGCCTTGTTCACGATGAGCGGGACGGCCTCCTGTTCGGAAACCACGACAACGAGGGCCCTGGCCCGCTGAACGCCGGCATGTCTGAGCACTTCTTCCTGAACCGCATCCCCGAAGATGAAGAACGGACGCCGGACAGACTTCTCCTTACGGATGATATCTGGGTTCAGCTCGATGACCGTGTAGGGAATATTGGTAATTTCAGCAGCCCGCGCCACGCTTTTTCCGGTGATGCCGTAGCCGGCAATAACGATATGATCTGACATGCCCGCAGAATCAGGAACGGGCCGGGAAACGTCATCCCCCCTGAGTGCATTCTGGGGGAAAAGTTGATAGAACCCCGCCACGACCCGGGGACCGCTTCCCATGAAAAAGGGCGTCAGCGCCATGGTAATGATGGCAGAGGCAAGAAAGATCTGATATACCATATCGGGGATAAAACCCGCACTGAGGCCGTTCTTGGCAAGAACAAACGAAAATTCGCCAACCTGACAGAGTGCGAGCCCGGTTATGATGGATATTTTCGGGGGCATCCCGATGAGAGCAGACGCGAATGCTCCCGTAAGAATTTTGATCCCGATGATGAGGATGACGATGAAAACGATCAGGAGGATGAATGCCGGATCGCCAAGAATTGTGCGGGTATTGAGAAGCATGCCGATGGAGAGGAAAAAGAGGCTGGCAAAGACATCGCGGAACGGGATGATGTGGCTGAGTGCATCGATATTATAGTCGGATTCCCCGATAATGAGCCCGGCAACAAATGCGCCGAGAGTGAACGAGAGTCCGGCAAGGTTTGTCAGATATGCGACAATGATACAAATCCCTGCTATGGTGACGAAGAATAACTCCCGGCTTTTCTGTCGCGCAACACTGGTGAGAAGGCGGGGGATAACCCAGTGAGCCAGGACGACCATCACGAGGAGTATCCCGACAACTTTTGCGATCCCGAGGGGAAGGGCGTTCGTGTCAGTCCCCCCGCTGCCCATGAACAGGGGGGTTATCACCATCATCGGGATGATGGCAAGGTCCTGGAAGATCAGGATTCCTAACAGGGTCCGACCCTGGACGGTGTCGACTTCGCGTCGCTCCTGAAGGATCTTCATGACGATTGCCGTGCTGGAGAGCGATATGATGAACCCGAAGACCAGGGCACCCGTGAACGGGATATGGATAGCGTATGCCACGATGGTGATCGCGATAATCGTCGTGACAAGCTGCGCAAGTCCGCCAATCATGACCACCCGCCAGGACCTGAGGAGCTTGTCGAACGAGAACTCGAGGCCTATGGTAAAGAGCAGGAGCATGATCCCGATCTCCCCGAAATTGGCGATCAGGGATTCATTGGTGATCAGTGCCAGGCCATACGGACCCGCGAGCATGCCGATAAGCAGGAATGAGACAATGCTCGGGATCCGGAAGATACGGCTGGCATACAAAAATACCATCGAAAGTACGACAATTCCGACAAGAGCGAGCATGAAGTCCATTAGGCCGAACTCCCTGACATGACCCGGGAAGGAATCTGGTGCCGGTCCGAAACTCGGTGCACGATCATGGTGTCACTGTTGTTGTTGGTGCTGATACCTGATGAGGTACTCCCGTAAAGTGCAGGTCTCCCCGGGAGTATCAGGAAAAATCGTAAAAACGGGAGTGCCCCAGGCCTGATTTGAACAGGCGACAACTAGATCTTCAGTCTAGCGCTCTCCCAAGCTGAGCTACTAGGGCAGGAGTACAAATGTTGTTCGTTGTGACTAATAAATGATCTGTTTCACTCCCGCCTGCGCGGTTTTTCCCCGTGAGTTACCGTTCATTTTTATACGCCGGGATGACAGTATTATCCAATGCCGCTTCCGGACTCCAGGAACTCAAGCTCAGGGCTCGGGTCTGCGATTAAGAGCCGATCTGCCCATGTGGTCCACCTCACGCATAACGACCTCGATGCTGTGGGAGCAGATGCAGTACACCGGATGAAATACGGCAAAGAGGGGGTATTCACGATCTGGAGTTCCGTGGGAAAATTTCCTCAGCTCCTCCAGCTTGTCGCGTCATGCGAGGGAAAAGGCGACCTCCTCTCCATTTCGGACCTCGGGTTCTGCCGGGATGCAGAAGTGATGATGGCTGAGGCCCGGGCGAAGGGCTGGGTCGTGGAGTGGCGGGATCATCACCGGTGGCGCGATGAGGAGATACAAAAGACCGAAGCGAACGTGAACCTCCTTCATATCGATACTTCCCGGTGCGGTACGGGAATCGTTGCCGTCGATCTGGCTCCCGATAACCCGACGGCTCTTGAAGTCGCCCGGGTAGTGTGTGATTATGATCTCTGGAAACACCGTGATCCCAGGTCAGCGGTCCTTGGCCAGGTACTGCAGCGCAAGGAAAATCGCGACCATGTCCGCGACTGTCTCGTGCAGGGAATATTTTCCGATGAACAGATCGAGCGGGAATATGCGGCGATCAAAGCTGAGATGGATACCATGATGCAGAGGAGCATGAACCATGCAACGTTTGCCGGTTCAAAGTACCGTATTGTATTTGCTCCGCTCTATGGCTACCCAAGTGAAACGGCCCATTTCATCCGTGATAGCAGAAAAACGGATATTGAAGTCATCATCGGAAAGGACGGGAAGTTCTCCATCCGGTCCGTCCCGCCCATCAGCCATCTCATTGCCCGCGAATTCGGTGGAGGCGGTCATCCGCATGCAGCCGGGGGCTCCTTCAGATTCACGGTCATTGAACGGTTTACCTGGTGGCTCTTCAAGAAAAGCCGTCATTTCGACAAGCTGGTCACCGTTGCCGAAAGCCTTGACTAATG
>Ga0187785_10000440_pt1 | contig 15493 bp, 14 predicted proteins | sample 0815_BV2_4_20_MG_FD_132466 | JGI IMG/M metagenome (GOLD analysis project Ga0187785, IMG submission 132466) | Tropical peat soil microbial communities from peatlands in Department of Meta, Colombia - 0815_BV2_4_20_MG | ecosystem: Environmental > Terrestrial > Soil > Wetlands > Peat | place...
GAAGCGGTTTCTCCTTTGCGAAGCGCTCTGAAATGCTCTTCAGTACAGGCATTTCCTGAGCCGCCCATTCGATGCGAAGCTTACCCTTTTTTGCAAGGTTGATATCTTTCACGTCGTATTTTGCCATCTGTCCTCCGATAAAAATGAAATGTAGAGGCTCGGCATGCCGAGCCTCTACTTATATACTTATAGTCCTGCAGCCTTCCTCAGGGCACTCGCCTTGTCTGTACGCTCCCAGGTAAACTCCGGTTCAGTCCTGCCGAAATGGCCGTAGGCCGCGGTTTTTTTGAAGATCGGCCGCCTCAGATCAAGCGTTTCAATGATAGACTTTGGTGTGAGCGAGAAGTGTTCCCGGATAAGCGAGACAATCCTGGCGTCGGATATCTTGCCCGTACCGAAAGAGTCGATAAAAATGGATACGGGCTCCGGGACCCCGATTGCATAAGCTATCTGCACCTCAATCCTTTCGGCGATGCCTGCAGCCACCAGATTCTTGGCAATATATCTGCCCATATACGATCCGGACCGGTCGACCTTTGTACCGTCCTTGCCGGAGAAACAGCCTCCGCCATGACTGCCTACTCCGCCATACGTATCGACAATGATCTTCCTTCCGGTCAGTCCAGTATCGCCCATCGGTCCGCCCACGACAAACCTTCCTGTGGGGTTGATGTGATATGTTATCCGCTCTTCGTCGAGAAGCTCCGGCGGGATAACAGGCTTTATGACCTTCTCGATTATGTCCTCTCTCATTTCTTTAAGTGTAATGTCAGGGCTGTGCTGCGACGATACGACTATGGTATCCACCCGCAAAGGCTTGAAGTCTTCGTATTCAATGGTAACCTGGGTCTTGCCGTCAGGCCTCAGATAGCCCAGTATGTCCTGCTTCCGGCAATCGGAAAGTCTCCTGGCCAGCTTGTGGGCGAGCATGATGGAGGTCGGCATCAGCTCGGGTGTCTCGTTGCACGCAAAGCCGAACATCAGGCCCTGATCTCCTGCGCCTCCCGGATCAACTCCCATAGCGATATCAGGCGACTGTTCATGTATGGATGTTATTACCGCACAGGTCTCATAATCGAATCCGTACTTGGCACGCGTATAGCCGATTTCTTTTATCGTCTCGCGCACTATTGTGGGGATATCAACATATGTCGTTGTAGTAATCTCGCCCGCAACAAACGCCAGACCGGTAGTAACGAGAGTTTCACACGCGACCCTCGAATACGGGTCTTTACCCAGGATGGTATCAAGAATAGCGTCAGAGATCTGGTCCGCAATCTTGTCAGGATGCCCCTCTGTAACGGATTCTGAAGTAAAAAAATATCTCTTGTCAGTCGACATCGTCACCTCCACAAAAAATTATATTGTACAGGGCCGCAACCCATGCCTACCTGATCAAAACTTCCGCTATCTGCACAGCGTTAAGCGCAGCACCCTTTCTGAGATTGTCCGATACAATCCACATATTGATTCCGTTGTCGATGGATTCATCTTCGCGGATGCGTCCGACAAACACCTCGTCCTTGCCGTCGCAATGGATAGGCAGCGGGTAGATGCTTTTTTCAGGGGCATCGAAAACAATAATACCGGGGGCTGCCGCTAGGACCTCCCGCACCTGATTAGCGGTAAGCTTCCTTTCGGTCTCGATGTTAAGCGACTCGGAATGACCCCTGAATACCGGCACCCTCACCGTGGTGGCCGTAACCCTGATCGAGCTGTCGCCCATGATCTTCCTGGTCTCGTTTACCATCTTCATCTCTTCCTTCGTATAGCCGTTGTCAAGGAATTTGTCTATCTGCGGCAGTACATTGAAAGCGATCTGATGAGGATAAACATTGCACTGCACATTCCTGAAATTCAGCAGGTCCGCAGTCTGCTGCATTAGTTCATCCATGGCTTTCTTCCCTGTGCCGGAAACGGCCTGAAACGTGGTGACAATAACGCGCCTGATCTTTGCTGCGTCATGAATCGGCTTTAATGCCACGACCATCTGGATCGTTGAACAGTTCGGGTTGGCGATGATCCCCTTGTGCCACGAAAGGTCATGCGGATTCACCTCAGGCACTACGAGCGGGACTTCGGCGTCCATCCTCCACTGGCTTGAGTTGTCTATGACGATGCAGCCGGATCTCGCTGCAACAGGCGCCCAATTTTTCGACCTCTCCGCGCCCGCTGAAAAAAGCGCTATATCGATCCCCTTGAAGGAGTTCTCATTAATCGTCTCAACAGCGATTTTCTTGCCCCTGTATTCTAGCGATTTGCCGACAGACCGTTCAGAGGCGAAAAGTCTCAGTTTTTCGACTGGAAAATCACGCTGCTCAAGCGTCGCGATCATCTCGTTGCCGACAGCACCGGTTGCGCCTACGACTGCAACGACATATTTTTCTTTCATCTGAAGCACGGCCCTACTCCTTGATTTCAGTTGCAAGCTTTGCTACGAGATCGCCGACCTGGGTCGTCGAAAATCCCATCTTGCCTGCTGCAAGGCTCTTCAGGTGTTTGCCGGTCACTTCCATGACCGCCTTTTCGATCACCTTTCCGGCTGTATCCTCGCCAAGATATTCGAGCATCATCCCGCCCGCACAGATGGCCGCCAGCGGATTGATGACATTCTGCCCCGTATACTTTGGCGCAGACCCGCCGATAGGCTCGAACATCGAAACACCCTGCGGATTGATATTGCCGCCAGCCGCGATACCCATGCCGCCCTGGATCATTGCGCCGAGGTCGGTGATGATGTCGCCGAACATATTGTCGGTGACGATGACATCAAACCACTCCGGGTTCTTGACGAACCACATCGTGGTAGCATCGACATGGGCGTAATCGGTCTTGATCTTCGGGTACTCTTTGGCCACTTCGTAGAAAGTGCGCTCCCACAGGTCGAAGGCAAAGGTCAGGACATTCGTCTTGCCGCAAAGAGTGAGCTTGTTGCCTTTATTTCTCTTCTTACAGTACTCGAAGGCAAACCTGATACAGCGCTCCACTCCCTTGCGAGTATTGATTGATTCCTGGACTGCGACCTCATCCGGCGTGCCCTTCTTCAACACCCCGCCCGCGCCCGCGTAAAGGCCTTCGGTGTTTTCGCGCACGACGACGAAATCGATATGCTCCGGGCCCTTGTCCTTCAGTGGACACTCGACGCCGGGATAAAGTTTCACAGGCCTGAGGTTGATGTACTGATCGAGCTCAAAGCGCAGGCGAAGAAGGATACCCTTTTCCAGGATGCCCGGCTTTACGTCCGGATGACCTATCGCACCGAGGAAAATGGCATTATATTTTCTGAGATCGTCGGCAGCCCCTGCCGGGAGCACCTCTCCCGTCTTGATATAACGATCGCCGCCGTAATCGTAATAGTGGTAATCGAGCTTGAAACCGAAACGCGCGGATGCGGCGTTGAGGACTTTGATCCCCTCTGCAACCACTTCAGGCCCCGTCCCGTCTCCGCCTATGACTGCAATATTATATGTTTTACCCATGCCGATTCTCCTTTATCAGAAAAATTTACCCCTCAATTTTGCTATAATGAACCATTATTATAAACCTTTACCCGCTGAATTTCCAATGAAAGAAGTCATAATACTCCTCGGTCCCACCGGCGCAGGCAAAACCGCCGCCTCGCTGCTTCTTGCCCGGGCGCTCCATACGGAAATCATCAGCGCCGATTCGATGCAGATATACAGGCACATGGACATCGGCACCGCCAAGCCAACACGCGAAGAGCTGGCCCGGATCAGGCATCACATGATCGACATCGTGGAACCCTGGGAATCATACAGCACCGGCAGGTATATAGAGGAAGTCACGCCGATCATATCAGCTTTGCATATGAGGAACGCCATCCCGTTAATAGTAGGGGGCACAGGACTCTATATAAAAGCCCTGACAAGGGGCATCTTCAGCGGGCCATCCGCCGACAAAGCCTTGAGGGATGCATTGCTGCAAAAAGAGAAAGCGGATGCTGGAGCGCTCTATCGGCAGCTGCAGGCGGTCGACCCCCGCGCAGCTGAGTCTATAACCCCTGCCGATTTGAGAAGGACCGTACGCGCGCTTGAGGTGTTTCTCTCTGGAAACAAGAAAATGTCTGAAATGCAGACTGAGCATACGGAGAAACTGCCCTTCGATTTCATCAAGATAGGCCTTACGCGTGACCGAAAAGAGCTCTATGGAATGATCGACCGCCGGGTGGATGATATGTTTGCGATGGGCCTTGTGGATGAGGTGAAGAATGTCCTGCAACTCATCAGCTCGGAAGCGCGCAGACAGGGGAACGCTGAAATCAGGGAGTCGGAATTATCGTCATTGCAGGCAATCGGGTACAAGGAATTGCTCCGGCACCTGAGAGGCGAGCTTTCTTTGCCCGACGCAGTCGCATTGATCAAACAGCGCTCGCGCAATTACGCCAAACGGCAGTTCACATGGTTCAGGAAAGAAGAAGGGATTAGGTGGATCGATATAACGGGAATCACTGACACCGAGGTGATATTCGAAAGGATCGAGGCTGCAATCGGCAATACAGATGGGATTTGATAAATTCCTATCACAAGCTCAGCGGCAACGGGAAGAAATAGAGAAAAAGACCGGCGCAACTGTCTACCAAGAACCTACCCCTTGGATATATTATTGAATAAGTATATACGTTCTGATAGTATTTAAGGGGGTTGAGGCTATTCATTGCGGTGGTGCGGGGAATACCGCCCAGACAGGAGGAGTCATGAAAAGATTGATCTTATTTCTAATTGCCTTTCTTGTAGGGTTGTCCGGCATATCTTATGGAGACAATTACGTCATGGGACCCACAGACGTATTAAGCATATCGGTTTGGGGCAACCCTGAGCTTAGCGTGCCTCAATTGCCTATCAGGCCGGACGGCATGATATCTGTGCCTCTCATAGGCGATATCAAGGCCAGCGGCATGACTCCTGATCAACTCAAGGCCCTCCTGGAGAAGGAATATAAAAAGTACGTAAAGGCCCCTACAGTTAGCGTTATTGTGACGGCAGTCAACAGTGTTAGGATTAGTGTGGTCGGCGCTGTCAGGACTCCCGGGTTATTTCCTTATAAAAAGGGCATGACTGCTTTAGACGCGGTGCTAAGCGCAGGAGGATTTACCGAATTTGCCAATCAGAACAGCGTGATGATAATCAGACCGGATGGAAATATCTGGGTCAGGCTGAAGGATGTAATTAACGGCGACGCCAGCAAGAATGTTGAGCTTAACCCCGGGGATATTATAAGCGTCAAGTCAGGGCTATTTTAGAAGCGTGTTCAGGTCAGTTGCCTGAATATGGTCGATCTTAATCGACATTCAGCACTACGGCGAAGCAGTTGAACAGGACCCACACCCTGTCGCCCTTCTTCAGGTTCAGCCGCCGTCCGCTCTCTGAAGTAATGATGGAACAGAGCTTTGTGGATTCGGAGATATCCACAACATATTCAGTGTTAATCTTGCCGGTATTTATCTGCGTTACTACCCCGCTGAACCTGTTTTCCGCACTCGATTCAGTTTCCCCGTCGGATTTCTGAATTATAAGCGAAGGGGCTTTGACCTCGGCCGTAATCATCTTTCCTATATTCAGCCCCAGGCGGCCTACGCTGTCATTAGTGATAATTGTTGTAACCCGATGGCCTTCTATCGTAGACAGCTCTACCAGTGTTTGTATATCTCCCTGCCTTAGATTGCTGATCTTGCCGAAAAAGGTGTTCCGCGCACTAGTCTTCCTCGAAGATTCCCTTTCCATGAAATGCTTCGTCACCTGTCTAATCTCATCTTCAGAAAACGTCACATAAGAAGAGGTAAGATTTGGCGTTGAATGTCCCATGAGTTTTTGCACGGCCGGTAATGGCATATCCGCCTGCATCAATTCCACTGCGCGGGACTTTCGAATCATTTCGGGACCGCCCATTCGCATGGAGAATCCGGACATCTTTGCCCGTTCATAAAATTTCAGCCGCACAAAACCGGGATCGATCGTAAAAGACCTTTCTATAAATCTCTTAAACTCCGTATCAGCAAGCATATGCCTGAGCTCATCGGAAAGGGCTTCTGATATTTGCACTTCACGCCCTGTCCTGCCGGGATCGCCGCCGGCATTGCGAAAATATACCGCCCTCTTTTTATAGTCAATGTCCCTGAGGGGGTCCAGGGCCAGCACTTCATTCAGTTTGGCTCCAGTGTAGCGAATCAGCAGGAAAATGAGCAGAATCCGCCTGCGCGACAGACGCACATCCGTTCGCGTAGCGCTCTCTTCCCACTTCCGGAATGACTTCTCAATCCTTGCCAGCTCGATAGGGTCAAAATATTGCCTGTCATGGCGCATTGACACGATTCGTCCGTGTCCCTTGGCGTGAGTTATAAATGATGCGACAGACGGTTTTTTTTCGGGCATCCTATCTCCTTAATGTGACACGGGATGGGCTATCATCCTCTCGATCAAGTCTATCAGATTTCTTCATCGGCTGCCATTTGCGGAGCCAAAAAGACGCTTGACATATAGAAAAACAGTGTCTATACTATCACTAAAATTATAATAATCGTGTTATAATAAATCAAGATGTAGTGCCGATCGCCTCAGGAGGGTCCAATGGAATACCTGAATATGCTTTTCCCGATCTCCGGCGTAAAGACAAATATTCTGATCCCGCCTCTTGTCGCAATGGTTGTATCGTTCTTTACCTCTATGGGAGGAGTATCAGGCGCCTTCCTGCTTCTGCCGTTCCAGATGAGTTTCCTCAACTATACGAGCCCGTCCGTAAGCGGAACCAATTTCATATTCAACATCGTTGCCATACCGAGCGGGGTCTATCGTTACATCAAGGAAGGCAGAATGGCATGGCCGTTGACCTGGGTAGTCATTATCGGCACGCTCCCAGGCGTCTTCCTGGGATATTACATACGTGTGCTTTATCTTCCGGACCCGACGGCATTCAAGCTCTTTGTCGGCTTCGTTCTTCTGTATATCGGGGCCAGGCTTCTCTACGAATTCACAGGCAAGGCCAAGCTTAAAAGCACTGCAGCAAAGGCCCTGGATAAAAAATTTAAAGAGCGGGCGGATGAGATCAAAAAACAGCAGAAATCCAGGGTGGCTGCAGGATTGCCTGCTGACGCTGTAGTCAAGACCATTTCGATATCCCTGTCGAAGGTGGAATATGAATTTTGGGGGGAACGCTTTTCGTACAGCACCATCGGCATGTTCATGCTTGCCTTTATCGTGGGCATCATCGGAGGGACTTACGGGATAGGCGGAGGCGCCATCATTGCGCCGTTTTGTGTTGCCGTATTTCACCTTCCGGTTTACACAATAGCAGGCGCCGCCCTTATGGGTACTTTGATTACTTCGGTGGCAGGCGTGACATTTTACAGCCTCATCCCGGCAGCCGGCGGCATTTCCACTTCTCCCGACTGGGCACTTGGATTCCTGTTCGGAATTGGAGGATTCATCGGCATCTATGCCGGAGCTCGCTTCCAGAAATTTGTTCCGCAGAGATACATCAAACTGATTCTCGGCTGTCTGATCGTCTTTCTTGCCGTCAAATACATTTTGCAATATTTTATAAGATAACTTGCGATGGAGATTGAGACTGCATCGAACCGGCAGCTTTTCATTTCTTTTCTAAGACTCGGCCTTAGCGCATTCGGTGGACCGGCCATAGTTGCTCACATAAGAGCGCTCTCCGTCGATCGCCACAAATGGGTCAGCGAAGAGACCTTCAGGGACGGAATCGTCCTTTGTCAATCCATCCCCGGCGCGACTGCCATGCAGACGGCCGCCTATATAGGGTTCAGGACAAAAGGGATATCAGGGGCATTGGTATCCTTTGTAGGATTCGGATTGCCGGCCTTCCTGCTGATGCTCGTTCTTTCGGCTATTTACGAAAAGACTCGCGAGCTTCCGAGGGTAACTGCTCTATTTACCGGCCTTCAGGTTATCGTTATCGCCATTGTCGCAAATGCAACCTACTACTTCGGTAAGAGTACCATTAAGGACGTACGAAATGTTCTGATAGCGGCAGGCTCCTACCTGTCTCTTTTCTATGGGCTAAGCCCCTTTCTGTCTATCGTTGCGGCAGGGCTGGCGGGCATTTTACTTTTCAGGGGAACAGGGACGGTGCCGTCAATATCAGGCCCTAAAAGAAAAGACAACCCGTACCGAAAACAACTGGCCCTGTTCATTGCATTCACAGTCGCAGGAGTGGGCGCTCTCTATTTCGCCGACCGGGAGCTTCTGATTCTGGCCCTCCTGATGGCCAAAATAGACCTGTTCGCCTTCGGGGGAGGTTTTGCGTCCTTACCCCTTATGCTTCATGAAGTGGTGAACGTCCGGGGCTGGCTCGACGGAAAAACCTTCATGGACGGTATCGCCTTGGGCCAGATAACGCCCGGCCCCATAGTAATTACCGCCTCCTTTGTGGGCTTTCTGACAAATGGGTTGGCCGGTGCAATAGTTGCGACAATTGCAATCTTCACGCCCTCTTTTTTACTCGTGATCATAACGGTCCCCTTCTTCGACAGGCTGAAGGCATCGCCGATTTTCCTTAAGGTGACCGAGGGAATTCTGTCATCATTTGTCGGGCTTCTTCTTTTTGTGACGGTGCACTTCACGCTGGCGGTTTCGTGGGACATAGTCAAAGTTTTGCTGGTAACAGCCGCGCTGATCGCATTGTTTAAAAAGGTCGGCATTCATTATATCGTGCCGATTGCAGCCGTGATTTCACTGTTAATATTTCAGCAGTGATCAGGAAAGAATTGGATTGAAAGAAACGCTAGGTCCTTCCATCGATCAGAAACACCGAAAATTCCTTCTTGGCTCCTCCCTCGATATCCCTGACGACCTTTGATGCTGTTGTGGCGTGTATGCCGCGGAAGCCCGCATCTGCAAGCATCCTTTTCAGCTTTTCGCGGTCAAATCCGAAATGGAAAACCCCGGTGTTATCGCCGTGAAACATCCCGTCTTCGGCATCAAGATCGGCGAAGCACAGTCGTCCTTCTCGTTTTAGAAGATCACGCCACATATTGAACAACGCGCCGGTATCCGGCACATGATGAGCAGTCATGCTGCTTACGACAAGGTCATACGTGCCGACAACCTTTTCGCCCTTCTCGAAGTCCACCAGCTGGGTACGTACATTGGCAAGTTTTTGTTGCGAGATTTTATCGGTCAGAATCTTGATCATTCCTTCAGAGCTGTCCACGCCTGTGACGGATCGAACATACGGCTGAAGACGAAGCGTAACCAGGCCTGTGCCGCAGCCGAAGTCAAGGACATCCATATCCTTGTCCGGACTTACAAGTTTAATGATCGCATCGGCGACATCGTTGGCCAGTTTGACCCTTCCGGCATTTTGGTCCCATTTGCCGGCTTCCTTATTGAAATCTCTTCGCTCTTCCACTTTTCAATAATATGCGTCTGCGATCTTCTTCTCTACGGTCTTATTTCAACAACCGTGCCGTTGGGCACCAGTTTGGCAATCTCTTCTATTTCGTCATCTGTTACAGCTATGCACCCCCTCGTCCAGTCAACTGCAGACTGGTGATCGCCGACCCAGGAGAACCCGTTCTTAATACCGTGGATCATGATATCGCCGCCCGGAGAAACCCCAAGTTCTCTTGCCCGCCTTCTATCGCTTTCGTTCGGATACGAAATATGAAGAGACAGATGATAGCTGCTGTCGCTGTTTCTCGCATCGATAACATAAGTACCCTCGGGAGTTTTGTTATCGCCCTGCTTTTCTTTCGCGCCGTTGGGATTGCCGCCGAGGGCTATCTTATAAGTCTTGAGGGCTTTGCCCTTTGATAACAGCGTCAACCGCCGCTCTTTCTTCTCAACCAGAATCCTGTCAGCCGACACCCTGGAGGTTGCAAAAAACTCTCGTTGCAGTGCGGTGATCTCACTCTCTTTGCTTCTGATCCCCTGCTGGAGTGTTTCGACCTTCTTATTCAGAGCCGTAATCTCGTTTCCCCTGTTCTGCATGTCCTGCCTTAGAGACTCAAGCTGCGTCTGCTGCGAGGCAATCGTCTTATCCTTAATGGTGACGTTGTTAATATGGAATATCATCATCTCGCCGTCTTTCCTGTATACGCTTTCAGGATAACCCTTTACGAGCTTCTGAAAACATTCCTGAGACTTCTGATAATCCTTTTGCTCATTGCCGGGATAGGCATAAATAATGCCCATCTCGAATAGGACCCTATCTGCTGCGGGGGGATACTGCGCGCCAATCTGCTCATATTTGCTCAAAGAAGCTTTATAGCTGCCCTGTGTGAAAAGATCATTCGCTTCTTTGAGAGATGCCCGGGCTTCGGACCCCTCATTAAGATGAGTGCATCCGCCTATAACAATTGGCGATAGTATGACGCTGACAAAAAATAAATAGATATGCCTGTATATCCTGCGCTGTTTTCTTGCCATATTCACCTTCGTTTTAGTTATATCAATCCCTATAACCATTAGTACAACTTACACCTTTTATTGAAAACAACTCCTCTTATATTATAAATCAAGAATTGCCGTTTTTGTCATTCTGATTGTCTATAATTGAGAGCTGCTTGGGGTCGGGTAGATACATCGTCTGTGTGCTCGGCAGAGCGGAACATATGCAGGATAAGGAAGTAGCAGAGCCCAAAAGCCCTGCCGCTTCCTTTCCGGCGCAATAAACACAAAGTTAACAGCTCCTATAAATTGTCTTACTTCTTCATTGAACCCTTGAACGCTGCGTCAGCCTTCTGGGCTTTTTCATCGGCCATCTGTGCCTTTTCGTTTGCGATCCGCTCTCTTTCTTCCGCCATCTTCACGGCGTTTTCAGCGCGAGCCGCTGCAGCTTCAGCCTTCACCGTTGCCGCATCAGCGGCTGCCTTGGCTGCCTGCGCATCCTGAGCCGCCTGATCAGCTTTTGCCTTTGTCATAGTCTGCTGAGACTGAACGCCCTCGAGGTCTCCCTTTGTTGCACAACCAACCAGGGTAAGAGCAAAAGCGAGCATCAAGACTACCAAAAGAGTCTTCTTCATTGTCTAGTCACCTCCTTTCTGTTTAGATTCGAACTACTCTTCCTGACGGGCTCAATCAGTTTGCCGTCAATTTCAAGATCAATTCTCAAACGCTTGAGCGCGTCTTTAGCATCTTTAAGATCGCTGAATGGTCCTGCAATAACTCGGTATCTGCCGTTTTTTGACACCACCCTCGCCGGAATCTGCGGACCCTGGTGGTTGATCATGGCCGCGAGTCTTACGGCATCAACTTCGTCAGACGTATCAGCGGCCAGAATAGACCATGCATCCGCTTTCATCGGCGGTATTGCAGGCTTGCCATATAATTCGTCCGGATGTTTTAGCTCAACGGGGCTCGGAACTCCTTTCATACTTCCAGGCCGCATCTCAAATATAGGCACGGGAATCCCTCGGGCCTCGGCCAAAACCCTCTTGACTTTGTCCCAGTCAAGAGGGCGCCCCGATTCCCTTTCAAGTTTTTTCAATTTTGCATATATCCTGTCAAACTCTGACGCATCGAGATCTTCAAAAGGAGTATGAACTTCCAGATATACCACCCCATTTGATTGACCCAGCAGATATGGCTGGCTGATCATAATGACAGGCGTCTTGACCGGCGTATTTGCGTACACTTTCTTTATATCTTCCGGATAAAGCCTTATACATCCATTGGTAGCCCTGAGACCTATGCTCGCAGGCTTATTGGTGCCATGGACCAAATAAGACGGTTTGCTCAAATAAAGAGCATACTCGCCCAGGGGATTGTCGGGACCGGGCGGGACTGCAGCAGGCAGGGGGTCCCCCTTTTTCAAATGGTCCTTTGCTATCGAGGCGGGCACGTGCCATGTCGGGCGGGGCACCTTATGGTCCACGTACATTTGACCCATTGGCGAGGGCCTCTCCTCGGTGCCTACGCCGACCGGATGGGTCGACACGGTATAAGAATCCTGATTCCCCCTGAATTCAAAAAGCCTCATTGCAGCCAAATTGATTACGATGCCTTTCCTGGGAGCATCCGGCAGGATGAAACTAAGAGGCAGCATGATACGCTCACCCTCCTTTGGAACCCAGACATCTACGCCGGGATTGGCCGCGCTGACTGCATTGATTCCCAGATCGAAATGCCTTGCAATATCCGGCAGAGTATCTCCCTTTTCAAGAGTAATGAAAGCCAACCGCCCGATCACATCCTCGCTTTTAGAAGCCGGAAACTCCTTCGGCGGCCGGTATTCCTCAGAACCAATCTTTTTAGTACTGATGACAGCGCATCCAAACAGAGACAGGATACTGATCATAAAAACAATAATACGCAACCTGTTAAACAGCAGTGAGACATCAATCAGTCGGCACATGTATCAGGTAAGGTCCTCTCCTTTATGAAAAAAATATGCTTTAGAATAAAGTCGGTTTGTTAAATTTGAATGAAATATTTATGAAGATATCTTCATTTGAAGCCCATATCCGCAGTTGCAGCTATAACGGAAGGAAGAATTGAAAGGGCGAATGCTTAACTGATTGCAACTAAAGGTTTCTATCAGGTCCTGAAGAAGCCGGAGACGCCGATAGTGCGCCACGGCTCATTTTCTTATTTACACACTCTTCAAGTGTAAAAAGAATGTCAATTTCGCGGCCTGCAATCTCCTGTACTTTGCATAAAGCGTCATGCGGAATTGCATCCTTCAGCCTTTGGCATATAAAGTTCACACAGATAACATGCCGCGCCCTAAGCGCACATCCGCGCTCAGTCAGAAAATAACAAAGACTAGTATCGGACGGCCCGGATGGAAGAGACCTGCCCAGCAGCAGATTAATCAGCAGAAGAACGCTGCCGCTCTTATATCCGGTGCGAACACCACAACATGTTCCCTGATCATTGCCGGCGCAATCCGCGCACTCCCTCACGATTCCGGCACTGCTCATTGCATTCTGCGTAGCTCCGATGCGAAGATCCAGCTCCTGCAAAAGAGCTCCCACCTCTTCATCCTCCATCAGCGAGTGCCCGTAAAGCTCGCAAAGGCGGAAGGCTGTAAGCACCTGATCTTTCACTGTTCGCTCAACGAGCCTGGTTGTATCGATGGAAACCATCTTCATTAAACATAATACATGCCGCGTATTCTTTCGCGCTTCTGATTATTCTTTTTCAAGACTCTTCGCATCTATGAAGGGAACGGCCCCGGATGTGACTTTCGGCATATGCCCGTCCCATTTGTCGATGGCCCGTATGGATGCCTCGATCTGTCTCAACTTGACGAGCTGCGGGGTTACGTTTTCTTTCTGCAACCTGAGCGCCTCTGCCTCTGCCTTGGCCGACGCCACCTTCTGTTCAGCCTCGATCTTTATCCTTTCGAGGTCTCGCTGGGCCTTAAGGGCGAGTTGTTCTGCAGTCTGCTTCGACTCGATAGCCTGCGTGAACTGCTGCGAAAACGCGAAGTTGACAATTGAAAAATCGTCCACTACAACGTTGTATGTCACAAGCCGCTGTTTCAACAACTCCTTGATTTCAGAACGTACCCGCTCTCTCTGAGTGATCAGCTCGACCGCTGTAAATTTCGCGGTAATTGCTTTTACAACCTCCTGCACAGCTGGATCGATAATGCGTTCTTTGTACTGGGTACCGAGGTTCTGATAAACCCAGTTGGCTTTTTCGGGCAGGACATGATAGTTCACCGCTATGGTCGAGTGTGTATCCTGCAGATCTTTTGAAACCGACTCTGCGTCGGTCTGCGACTTGTTCACCCGCACGTCTATCCTCACAATCTTCTGCATTATCGGAACTCTCAGGTGAAGCCCTTCACCCAGCACCTGAGGCTGCACTGCTCCGAAATCAAGTATCACCCCTCGTTCACCGGCGCCTATGATCACAAACGGATTCATTATAAAGAATATGAGCAGGGCGGCGATCACAGATCCGATCACCCTTACTCCTCTGGCCCCTTTCGAGAAACCGCCCTTGATCTTGTTAACGAGGTCGAGGTCAGCTAGCGTCTTTTTTTCGTCCGATTCCATAATGCCTCCAGATGCCTATTGATTGCAGAAACTTCCAAATTGTACCGCCGTTCCGATGCGCCGTCAAGATGGAAAATATGTCGCACTACGCCTATATTGTATACGAATCGTTTATGCTGCATAATTTTTATAACCGGCACTTAGTGGAAACAGATAAGGGGATTGCATGAAAAACCAGGAGATCGCAAAGATATTCAACGAAATCGCAGATATTCTCGAAATCAAGAACGACAACCCTTTCCGTATCCGGGCTTACAGAAGGGCCGCTCTCAACGTCGAAAGCCTGACAAGTAACATCGAAGACCTGCCGGACGATGAACTAATCAAGATTCCCGGGGTGGGAAAAGATTTGGCGGCCAAGATCACCGAATATATCAAAACAGGCAAGGTGGCGGCGCATGAGGAACTGAAGAAAGAGGTGCCGCTGGCCGTCCTGGAGCTGGAGTCGGTACCCGGTCTCGGCCCCAAAACCGCGATGCTTCTGTACGACAAGCTACACGTCACCAGTGTCGATGAGCTTGCAAGACTCGCAGAAGGGCACAAGCTCGCCGGTCTGCCTGGGATCAAGGACAAGACAGAAGAGAACATTCTGAAGGGGGTCGGGATGCTCAAACGGGGTCGGGAGCGTCAACCTCTGGGCAAAGTGCTTCCGCTGGCCCTGGATATCGTCGATCAGCTGAAGGCAAAAGCGCCCCTTGCACGCATAGACATCACCGGCAGCATAAGGAGATGGAAGGACACAATCAGGGACATCGACATTCTCGTTATGTCGGATAGTCCAAAGGATGTCATGCACGTCTTCGTTCATCTGCCGCATGTCAAAGACGTGCTGATGCACGGCCCCACGAAATCAAGCATCGTTACAGCGGAAGGCTTGCAAGTAGACCTGCGCGTGGTTGAAAAAGAATCGTACGGCGCCGCCCTCGGATATTTTACAGGCAGCAAAGAGCACAACATCAGGCTGCGCGAGATGGCCGTAAAGAAAGGCCTGACCATCAACGAATACGGGATATTCAGGATCAGCGACAGCATGAAACTGGGCGGTGAAAAAGAGGAGGATACATACGAAATCCTTGACATGCAATATGTACCGCCCGAGATGCGGGAAGACCGAGGAGAAATCGAAGCTGCGATTTCCCATACGTTGCCTGAACTGGTCAAGGTCGGTGACATCAAAGGCGATCTTCACGTTCATTCCAAATGGAGCGACGGCAGCCATACCTTCGAACAACTTGTTGAGGCCGCAAAAGAGCGGGGCTATTCATATTTCGCCCTTACCGACCACTCTAAGGGCCTTGGCGTTGCGCGCGGACTGACCGTCGAAAGGCTGGTCGAACAAAAAAAAAAGACGGACGCCCTGAATAAAAAGTTGGGGAATTTCAAAATACTTCAGGGGACGGAGGTCGATATCAGAGGGGACGGAACTCTGGATTTTCCGGATAGCGTCCTTGCTGGGCTGGACATCGTCATCGCGTCGATCCATTCCGGATTCAAGCAGACTAA
>Ga0187785_10000441_pt1 | contig 15492 bp, 21 predicted proteins | sample 0815_BV2_4_20_MG_FD_132466 | JGI IMG/M metagenome (GOLD analysis project Ga0187785, IMG submission 132466) | Tropical peat soil microbial communities from peatlands in Department of Meta, Colombia - 0815_BV2_4_20_MG | ecosystem: Environmental > Terrestrial > Soil > Wetlands > Peat | place...
TAAGTGTAATGCAAAGCTAGCCGACCGCCGTCCAGGTCCCGTCCGAATTGCGGCAGGCGGTGCCGCGGGTGGTCTGGGGGTGGCCGTCAATATAGACCGTGTGGGTATAGGAACGGCAGTTGCGACCGGCCTGCTGGTACTGAGGACCTGGAACCACTGTGCCGTAGCGACCGGAATCCGGATTACGCCAGGAGACCGGGGCGCCCGATTGGCCACGCTCGAGCGCATCCATCTGCGCGGTATAGGCGCGCTCCTTGTCCTCATCGTCGAGAGCCGAGCCGATGCGGTTGCCGATCAGGCCGCCCAATGCACCGCCGATTGCCGCGCCAGCAAGGCGATTTCCAGTGCCTCCTCCGGCGACCGCTGCGCCGACCAGCGCGCCAGTGCCGGCACCAACCACAGTCCCGGCCGTTTCTCTCGGTCCCGGTCCGGTTCCCACTGCAGGTGCCGGCTGCAGTTCCGGTCCTGAACTTGACCCCATCCAGCCTGGACCCCCGCTGGCGCAGGCCGCAAGCGCGAGACCAATCATCACGACAGCCGCGGATTTCGGCGCAGACATTATCTTCCCCCGGGAAACAAGAAAACGAACAACGCAAATGGCACCTTTCATCAGTCTACCGGGATGGGACAATTAGGGCAAAACTCCGGCAGACAGCAAAACAGCGGCCTATGCGGCCGGCAAAACCAACTCCGCGCGCAGCCCGCCAAGCGGCGCGGTGCCGAGCGTCAGCCCGCCGCCATAGAGCGATGCGAGTTCGATGACAATCGACAGGCCAAGGCCAGAACCGGGCTTCGTCTCGTCCAGCCGTTGTCCACGCTTTGCGACTTGCTCGCGCTCCGACGGCGACAAGCCACGGCCATCGTCATCAACAATGATACGGACAACCTGACGGTCGCTCGCCTGGTCAGGCCGCTCCCGCACTACTTCAATGGACACTCTCGACGATGCCCATTTGCAAGCATTGTCGACGAGGTTGCCCATCATCTCCTCGAGGTCCGGCCGTTCACCGTGAAATTGGGCCTTGTCGTCGGCGTGTACGTCGATGATGAGATTTTTGTCGCGGTGGATCTTTTCCATGGTGCGGGCGAGCGCGGTCACGACAGGTGCAACCTCTGCAACCGAGCCAACCACCGTAAGGCGGGCGGCGAGACGAGCGCGCTCCAGGTGACGGGCCACTTGATCACGCATGATGTCAGCCTGCTCGAGTACTTTTTGTGCGAATGGCTCAACGCCCCGCGCCGCTGCTTCATTCACCATCACAGAGAGCGGCGTCTTCAACGCATGTGCAAGATTACCGACGTGCGTGCGGGCACGCTCGACTATTTCCTTGTTGGCCTCGATCAAAGCATTCGTCTCGCGCGCGAGCGGAGCGATCTCTTCTGGAAATTTTCCGGTCAGACGCTCGGCACTGCCGGCGCGGATAGCCGCAAGCCCGTCGGTGATGCGCTTGAGCGGGGCCAACCCGAAGCGAACCTGAAACGTGGTTGTAAGCAGCAATACAGCCGCGAGTATGGAAAATGTGACAATCAGCGCCTGATCGAACGAGCGCGTTTCTTCTGAAATTTCGGCCGCATCGCCGGCCACGGCGACGAGATAGTGACCCTCATCGCCAAGATCGATGTTTCGCTCAACGAGCCGGAGCCTCTGGTCTTCGGGGCCCGAGACGTAACCCTCGCGTGAACCGTCGGGACCGGCAGCAATGCCGTTATCCTGCAAATGCGGTAAACCACCGTCCCACAGCGAGCGTGACGCCCGGACTTCCGCCTTTCCGGGATCGGTTCGTGTAACCTGCCAGTACCAGCCGGACAGAGGCAGCTCAAACAGCGGTTCGCCGAGCGATTGCGGAAATTTTTCGCCACCTTCTTCTGGCGATGCGACGTCGGCCACCAGCGTACGCAGATAGACGCCAAGGCGGCGATCAAAGGCGCGTTCAACAGCCTGGCGATAGAGAGATGACAGCACAACGCCGGTGATAAGGAGTATGATTACCGCCCAGGCGGTGGCTGAAAGAAAAAGGCGCAGCGCGAGAGAGTTGGCGCGCATTCCATCAACGTGCATCAGGTGGCGTCAATAAATAGCCGAGGCCACGCACGGTTTGAATGATTTCAACCCCCAGCTTTTTACGGATTCGGCCGACGAACACTTCGACCGTGTTTGAGTCGCGATCGAAGTCCTGGTCATAGAGATGCTCAACCAGTTCGGTGCGCGATACCACACGGCCAGTGTGGTGCATCAAATAGGCAAGAAGCCTATATTCGTGGCTGGTGAGCTTCACGGGATTGCCATTGACGGAGACACGGCCGGTGCGCGTATCGAGTCTCACCGGCCCACAATTGAACTCGCTTTTGGCGTGACCGGCAGAACGGCGCAGAAGCGCCCGTACGCGCGCGAGGACTTCCTCAAGATGGAACGGCTTTGCGACATAGTCGTCCGCGCCGGCGTCAAAACCTTGCACCTTATCGCTCCAGCGGTCGCGAGCCGTAAGCATGAGCACGGGCATGGCGCGGCCAGTTCGGCGCCACGCTTCCAGCACTGAAATACCATCCATTTTCGGCAGGCCGATATCAAGAATGACCGCGTCGTAGGGTTCCGACTCCCCGAGATAGTGGCCCTCCTCGCCATCGAACGCGCGGTCGACGACATATCCGGCGTCGGTCAGCGCAGTGGCAAGTTGGCGATTCAGGTCGGGGTCGTCCTCGATCACGAGGAGGCGCAAGGCATTACTCTCCACTCAAGGGCCGGCATGAAACTCACCGCTCACAGCGTCAACGGTTGCGTCGACCACTTTGCCACTACGGCCAAGCAGAGTTAGCACGTAGACGAGTTTGTCGTCACGCCGGCAGAGGCGTGCCCGCACCACCTCAGAGTGTTTGCCGTACTGGCGGAGCGATTTAATGGCCTGCCCAAGGGAAATCGCCCGGTTGGCATCAACCGCGGCGCGTTGTTCCGCCTTAGTGAGACAGGAGTCATGGCGGGGGGCGTCCGCGGCGACGGCCGGTAGGCCTATAGCGCCGAAAACCAGGACGGCCGGGAGAAATCGGGGAACCGGCATGGAGGGGTGTTAACGGCGCGCCGGTGAACGCTGGCTGAACGGACAGCCTTGAAAGTTGTATCCGCTAGCTATCGAAACCCGCGAACGAGGCATAAACATCGAGCTTTTCGCGCGGAGAACGCCAGGAATTGATCGGGGCGGCCGCATCTTCGTAGCCGAGGGCCATACCCGAATAGATCATCAAATTGTCGGGAAGTCGCAAAAACGCACGCACGGTTTTGTGGAAAGAAACCCACGCCTGCTGCGGGCAGGTATGCAAGCCAAACCCGCGCGCCAGCAAGGCAACTGTCTGAAGATAACCGCCGATATCGGCCCATTGAGCTGGCCCGTGAGCTTTTTCACGCGCGAAAAATAAGGCCACGGGAGCGCCAAAAAATTGGTAGTTGCGCGCATACTGCTTATAGCGCGCCGGCCTGTCTTGTCGCGCCACATTGATTGACCGATAGAGTAGCTCGCCGACAGTAAACCGGCGTACCCAATAAGGTTCGGCCAGCGGCTCGGGGTAGATCGTGTAGTCAGTCCCCTCACCTTTTGGCAGCTCGGTCGCCATACGCGGAGCGAGCAACGCCACCAATTCTTCGACCCGCTGGCCAGCAATGGCATAGACGCGCCACGGCTGCATATTGCCAGCCGAAGGCGCGCGCGCCGCATGTTCTATGATTTCCCGGACGATTTTTTCAGGGACTGGCGTCGGCAAAAACGCGCGGCATGAATAGCGTGATGCAACAGCTTCAAGGACGTCCATAGATTGGCTCCGCGAGGTTCACCACAGTGTGAAGAGCGGGACGCGGCGTGCCAAGAGGCGTTTACAATGAAATGCTGCGCAACTACTGATGCGAGCGAAGAAACGAGGGCGAGCTTTAAAAGCTCGCCCTCGTTTCCCTTCTTGAACGTAAGCCGGATATCGCTGTCAAACGGCGTAACGTAGCTCAGTTCACAGTTTGCGTGAGCTTGCTCCAGTCGCCGGCCTGGACCCGAGCGATCGGCCTGTAGCCGCCGTGCCCGTCTGGTTTGAACACCGACGCTTCGCCCTCGCGCACGTCGAACCAGTCTTTGCCAAAAGCGTCCAAGATATTCGGCTTGTGCGTGACCACGATGATATTGGTCCCGGCGGGGGGCATCGTTGCGGCCACCTTGCGTAATGCTGCGGTACGCCGATTGTTCTCAATCGGTGTAACCACAAGCCCGCCCTCGGTATAGTCGGCCGACGTCTTGACGTCGCCGAAACCCATCAGTGTGCCGGTATCGATCGCCCGCTGGAACAGGCTGGTGTTCACCTGGCCAACGGGGATCTTTAGTTTGTGCAGCGACTCTCCAATCGATTTTGCAAAAGCACGGCCCTCGTAGTTGAGCTGGCGCTGCTGGGCAACGTTCTTTGGATTGAGTGGATCGGTGTCAGCTTGATCCTGATAGGTTGCGCCGTGGCGAAAAATGATCACATAGCCGCCATCACGCAATGCGGTGATCCAGTCGGCTTGCGGCAGTGCGGGCTGGCTGACAGCGGCCAACGACAAAAATGCCAGAAAAGCGCACAACGAAGCCAATCGAATGATGCGCGTTACCATAGGTTCTCCTCGCTGTTTTGATCGGGGTTCTCCGGATCGGCTAGCGAGCATCTGACGTTTCAGGCAACGCGGCCGCCGGGCTTTCATGCGTTTCGAACGCGCGCGGGTTCCAGATCAGTGAGACAAGAATCAGCGCAATGATTCCGACGTCCAGGCAGATGTTGGCGATTCTTTCAAAGGTGTCCTTCATTCAAGTGACACCGTCCCGACATTTGTGCTTAGGAACCCAAGCGTCCGGTTTACAGCGACAAAGTAAATGGCGGGCCAAACTAAAACTTGGACGAAAGCGACAATTTGTTGGTCAAAAGCGACAATCGACTCTGCCACCACTAATGCAGCGATGGAACTCCGACGATTTCAAAAACATTTCCGGAGCCGGTAGTATCGCACTTCAGACCAATCACGCGACTCACGCTTAAATCGCAAACAGCGTGGTTCCGGACCTCACATGTTCCAGAGGCGATGAATGACGTTGCCACAAGAAAAGCAACGCGATGATGCGCGCTGCATTCTCACAATCGCGGAAAACCAGGAGCGGCCGTGACGTCCGAAGCTCATCCGGGGCAATCCACCCGTTTCGTCTGCCGGTCGTACATGGCTGTGGTCCTTGCGCCTCAACCGCCAATACTGGAGTGGGTCGCCGAAATTGACCAAAAGACCCAGGGCGCGGGATGTTTCTTTATTGGACCGCCCGTCGTTCTCGACCTATCCGCCGTAAAGCTCGGCAAATCGGCGATCGCACACCTGCTGGCTGAATTAGAGCAGCGCGGCGTCCGCGTTATGGGCATCGAGAATGTCGATGCCGCCTCGACCGGCGTTGGTCTGCCGCCCTTGGTGCGATCCAGCAAGGGAGCAAGCACAACTATCGATGCGGTCGGGTTCACGGCACCGGTGCCGGACCCGCCTCGGAAGCCCGCCACGCTCTTGCTCGATAAACCGATACGCTCGGGGCAATCGATCTTCTTTCCCGATGGCGATGTGACGGTCCTCGGCTCGGTAGGCTCCGGCGCTGAACTTATCGCGGGTGGATCGATACACATTTATGGCGCTTTGCGCGGGCGCGCCATGGCGGGCTCGAACGGTAATACACGGGCTCGCATCTTCTGCAGCAGGATCGAAGCCGAACTCTTGGCAATCGATGGCTACTACATGACTGCTGAATCGATGGACAGAAGCCTGCGCGACCGGGCCGTCCAGGCGTGGCTTGAAGGCAATGAACTGAAGATCACCGCGTTGGACTAAATGCGATCACTCAGGAGATACATACAATGGCCAAGGTCGTAGTTGTTACTTCCGGAAAGGGTGGTGTTGGGAAGACCACATCGACCGCAGCCTTGGGAGCAGCGCTGGCGCAAATTGGACAGAACGTCGTCGTCGTAGACTTCGACGTCGGCTTGCGAAATCTGGACCTGGTGATGGGCGCTGAGCGCCGGGTGGTCTATGATCTAATCAATGTGACACAAGGCGTTGCTAAGCTTCCGCAAGCGCTGATCCGTGATAAGCGACTTGATCGGCTCGCGCTGCTTCCCGCTTCACAGACCCGCGACAAGGATGCTCTTACCGAAGACGGGGTCCTGAGCGTCATTACCTCGCTTCGCAAAATGTTCGACTGGGTCATCTGCGACAGCCCTGCCGGCATCGAGCGCGGTGCTACGCTGGCCATGCGCTTTGCGGATGAGGCCATCATTGTTACGAACCCCGAAGTGTCGTCGGTGCGCGATTCAGACCGCATCATTGGTCTCCTCGACGCCAAGACCGTCAGGGCCGAGCGCGGCGAGCGCGTCGGCAAGCATTTGCTCATTACTCGGTACGATCAGCCGCGGGCTGCCCGAGGTGAAATGCTGAGTATCGAGGACGTGCTTGACATTCTATCCACCCCACTCCTGGGCATCGTCCCGGAGAGCGAAGAGGTGTTACGCGCTTCGAATCTCGGCTCGCCAATCACAATCAACAATCCCAGTAGCGGGGCCGCGCGGGCTTATTGTGACGCCGCCCGGCGCCTCATGGGCGAAGATATTGAAATGACTGTTCCGACGGACAAGCAGGGCTTTCTTGGCAAGCTGTTCGGGCGGAGAGCGGCATGAACTTGTTCAGCCTGTTCAAGCGTCGTGGCTCTGCTCCGGTGGCACGTGATCGCTTGCAGATTCTCCTCGCTTATGAACGCACCACTCGCGGCTCGCCCGATCTTCTCGTCGTCTTGCGCGAAGAAATCCTCGCAGCTGTTGGACGGCACGTCGAAATCGACCCCGATCGCGTCACCGTGCAAATGAGCCGTGGTGAAAAAATGTCGACCCTTGAGGTCGATATTGAAATTCCGAATGCAGTCCGACCGACGCCAAATGTGAGCCGGCGAAAACGGGTTCCGTCGCCGGCTCATCGCCCGGCATAGGATCGGGCGCCCGCCGCGTCTGCCCTCTGTTCGAATTCGCTATATTGCGCGGCCTTTTGACCCAAGGCGCCCGCAGGTTTGCGCTCTGAATTGCCGCGTTTTTTGTGGGGGATAGCTGACACAACGGAGGTATCCAGGCGCTAATTTGAGCTAATCTTTAGGGGGGCGGCCATCTGCTGGGGCGGGGTATGAAAATACTTTTTGGGGCTGCATTGTTCGTGGCTGGTCTTACGACGACAGCCGCGGCCCAATTGGCGGTCGGACCAATCGCGATAACGAACACCGTAAACGGAATACCGATAACCGTTAGCGCGACTTCGACAATTACAGTTAGCGCCCTCGAAAACGAGCGCACGGTGGATGCTAGAATTTTTGTTGATCTGATAGATCTACAGCGAAAGTTTCCGAACGTCATGAACACGTTCGGCCCTCCTGCGGACAATTGCGCCAATCGAGGCGCCGATCGTCAGAGTCCCGTTGTCTCTCTCAAAAGCAATGCGCTGTGGCCCGTCGACGATCATCTTATAATGTCCATCAATGGCCATGTTGACGTTTGGTCGTGTATCGCCAGATCACCTAAATCCGGAATCGAATGGAAGCAGAAAAAATTTGGATTTTTAAAGATAAAGGTTCCCGTCATTCGTACTGTAAGATCTGTGACCAAGAAAATGGAGGGCAGTCAGTCGTTCCGTGGAAACCTGCCGGTCCAGTTAGTGAAAAAGGACGGAGAAAACATCACGTTCAAAATTGCCGAACCTGAGATAAAGATGGAAGGGCAAAATGCTCTTTTGACAAACGCCAACTTGAACCTTGCAAAAATGGATATAAACAAGAAGGCGCTCAGTGCACTTCAGAGCGCGATCAGTCCGGCCAAACTCAAGTCGGTTCTTCCTAAGGAATTTCAAAGTCTGAACATGAAAGTCGTTTCGACCCGCTTCAGGAGCTACGGCGGCCACGCGATTGCGGAGATTAATCTTGCCGCTACAAGCGCGCCAATTACCCAATAGGGACTAGGCTGGCGGTTCCTTTTGTCGGTGAGGGACCAAAGGAACAGAGGAGGACTTTGGCCGATCACCATTGTTCTCCGCCAGGGGAAAATATTTCAAAATCGTTTGTTCTAGCAATCTACAGATGTCTTCCGCCCTGTCCGGCTCCGCTGATTTCGCTGCGGATGCTGCAGATGCTGGAGCGTCCATCAGTCTCTCCCGTGAATGTCGTTTCTCTCTATTTTGGCGGAACGGCATATGCCGTTTATCTATGAGTCGGGCCGTGAGAGTGCAGTAACACTGCACCGCGGGATGTATTGGGAACAGGTCGAACCGGAGGTACTACGGTCCCCGGAAAATTCGGAAAGAGCCCGCTTATGGCCCCAGCAGGCGCTGCTGCCACCGGTCGCAATAGTCGTTGCCTGTGCTAAGTTTGAGAAACGACCGCCTGCGCAAGGACGACGGAGAACCCGGGAGCGATCTATGCCGAAGAAGTGGTCCAGACGTGACGTGCTGAAGACGTCGGTCTCCGCAATCGGGAGTACGGTTTTCGCGCAGCCGCTGAAGGCCGCCCCACCCCAAGCCGAACCGCTGACTCCCGCCTTGATCGAAGCCGCGCGCAAGGAGGGCAAGATTGCGTTCTATAGTGCGCTTGAACTGAACATATCGGAGAAGCTGGCCAGGACGTTTGAAGCGAAATATCCGGGCATTGCCGCGCGCGTTGAGCGCTCGGGGGCTGAGCGAATTTTTCAGCGCATCGGGCAGGAGCAGGACAGCCACATCAACGCGGTCGATCTTGTATGCAGCACCGACCCTGCACATTTTATTTTCTGGAAGCGCAAGGATTGGATCGCGCCATATGTGACCGAGGACATGGCCAAGAATCTGCCACGCGAGCAGATCAATCCGGACGGCACCAGCGCGACGGTGTGCGCCTGGTTTTCGGTGATCGGTTACAATACCGAACTCGTCAAGCCTGAGGACGCACCCAAAAGCTATGCGGATCTGCTCGATCCGAAATGGAAAGGTAAGATCGCCAAGGGTCATCCCGGCTATAGTGGGGCGATCCTGACCGCCACCTACCAGATCTCACGGGATCTTGGCTGGTCGTATTTCGAAAAGCTCGCACAACAGCAGGTGCTGCAGCTGCAGTCGGCGGCAGAGCCACCGCGCAAGATCGCGGCGGGCGAGCGCGCGGTTCAGGCCGACGGCAACGATTACAGCCTCACTTTATATAAAGACGCGGGACGTCCAGTCGAAGCCGTCTACGCGAGCGAGGGCACACCGCAGATTGTCGTCGAGACCGGCATATTCCGCAGCTCGCAGCATCCAAGCGCCGCACGGCTCTTCCAGCATTTTTTATTTAGCGTCGACGGTCAGCAAATCTTTATCGACTTCGCCCATCGCTCCTTCCATGCACAGGTGAAAGACAGGCCGGGACGGCCGCCCCTTTCCGCGATCAAGACCATGAAGAGTGATCCCGCGGCGGTAGAAGCGCAGAGCGAGGAGATTAAGGCGCGCTACACAAAGATTTTCGGCGTGTGATTGGCCGAAAGCTCCGCCGTTGGCCCGCTGATGCCGGCGCCGCCCTGCGCATAACCTGCTGATTTTTTGCGTTCTCATTCGTAGCGAGTTTTTTGGATTGTTAGCCTACCCGGCTGGGGCAACGCCGTTCGCGGCGGGATTGAGATTATTGCACGATACAAAATTATTTTTTGCTGCGTGAGGTACCCGGCTGCATCCCACCGCGGGCGTCTTCAAAACGTCCACGAATGATCACACTGCTGGTCCGCCAAGTTCTCATTTCAGTCGGACCGCGGCCACGATCATTTACGTAAATTGTGACCATTCCAACCATAGCTCTCCAAGAAACATGAACAGAATTCCGCGCGGGGAGGCAAATGAATGAGAGCGCTCGTCATCGGGACTCTGTTTGCAACGTTGATCGGCTGCTGTCCTATACCACCGCAGGCAGTATCGAAAGCGTGCGCTTCGAAGAGTTGTCCTGCCAGAACTGCTGCCAGTTCGCAGACGGAACTAAAGCGGCCGTCGTTCAAGCCAAATCCCGTGACAACAAAAATGAATGTCACAACGGCTACGGAAACATCGAAACTATCACCCACCGAGCAAGGAAGCCGGACCGGTCCAGCCGAAAAAGAAGCCGCCATTCCGACCACGCCGACAGCCGACACTCCGGCGGCCGTTCAGCCCGCCGAACCGCCGGACTCGATCCTTAAAAAAGCAAAGGCCACTATCGCCGCGAAATTGGAGGATCCAGCATCTGCCGAGTTTGCCGACATGAAGCGTGCTATCAGAAAAGATACAATTGGAGAGTCCGTCGACACCATATGTGGCCACGTTAAGGGCAAAAAAGCCTCGGGTGAAGAAACGGGAGAGAGGCCGTTTTTATATCTTGTGAAAGACGATAAGGCCTTCGTCGACGATGGTAACCCAAATTCACCGGCGGCGACCGCGTATCGCGCCATCTGCACGCCATGAATCGAAATACGCATTCTCGGCGGATAAGGCGAACATCACGGTTTCATCCCGTCATGTCTGCTTCTTATTGCCCATGCGCATGATGCTTGCACCAGTTCCGCCAGATCGAGCGATAGGCAGTTTCAACCTTGCGAGCGAATGCATTGGCGTCACACAACGGAGAGGCGGCGAGATCACGGCGAAGTCCGCGTCGCAGTTTGTGCAGTTGCGCCGGATCCGCCGCAAGCCCCAGTGCGATCTCGACATAATCGTCAACCGAGCCGGCGATCCAATCCGTCATACCGGCTTGAGTCAGTAGACTGGCGCCCACTCTGGCTGAATGACGATCGCCCTTCAACGTTACGACCGGCACGCCCATCCACAAGGCTTCGCAGGTGGTCGTGGTGCCATTATAGGGAAACGGATCGAGTGCGATATCGATATGCTCATAGAGCGCCAGGTGCGCAGTCGCACTTGGCAGCCACGCCATGAGCTTTACACGCTCTTTGGTGATGCCGCGCTCGGCCAGTCGCGCGAAGAACGTTGCGCAGGTCGCACCATCGCTGAACGGCTTTCCTTTAAGCAGCAGCCGCGAGCCGGGCAGCCGCGTCAGCAACCGTGCCCACACATCGAATGTCTCGCCCGATACCTTGGTCGGGTTGTTGAAGGAGCCGAAGGTGACGATACCGGCTTTAAGGCACGGCGGCTCCAACGTTTGTGGCGCGTCCTTCGGTCCGCAATAGCAAAGAAACCCGCCGGGAAGTCGTAGAAGGGTCTCAACAGCGGCGGCGTCAGCCACGCCAACAGGATCAGTAACGTCATCGACCAGTCGGTAGTCGATTGCGCGCAAGCCAGTGGTGTTGGAATAGCCGAGGTATGTCACCTGCACCGGCGCTGGCTTGCGCGCGAAGACACGCAACCGATTGTGTGACGTATGGCCCGCGAGATCGACCAAAATGTCGATACCATCGGCGTAGATTCGGTCGGCAAGAGCATCGTCTGGCATACCAACCGTTACAAGCCAGTGATCGCTCAAGCTGCGCAGATGGTCGTTGACCGCATCGGGATGGATCACGTCGGCATAGCAGAATACTTCTATGGCATCGCGATCGCGTGCTCCGAAAAGCGGTGCCAAAAAAAACGCAACGGAATGAGTGCGGAAGTCCGGCGAGACATACCCCACTCTCAGTCGCCGTTCAGTCGTGCGATCATTGTTATACACGGCCGGGCGAGGCGCCTGGACGCCGTAACGCTGGTCCCATTCGCTATGCGCGGCATATAGTTGTGCGGGCGTAAGGCTACTGTCGTAATTGCGGCAGAACAACAAATTTGAAAATGTATCGGAGTCTTCTGGCTTGAGCGCAGTCGCTTTGGCGTAGGCGCTGACCGCGTCATGAAGCTGACCCTGATTCATTAGCACGATGCCGAGATTGGCGTTTACGCCGGCATCGTCCGGGTTGAGACGAAGCGCTTGCGTATAGGCTTCCGCAGCAGCGGCGAGCTTGTTTTGGTCCTTGAGGACATTGCCGAGGTTAAAATGCATCTCAGCCGAGTCAGGCCTGAGCGCGACAGCGTAGGAATGGGCGGCCTCGGCTTCGTCGAGTCTGCCAAGGTCGGCCAGTGTGTTCCCAAGGTTCGATTGCGCCTCGGCTAATTTTGGATTGATGGCAATTGCGCGGGCATAGGAACCGGCAGCATCGTCAAGTCTTCCCTGATATTTCCGCACGTTCCCGAGATTGTAATGCGTCTCTGCGGTGTCCGGATTGAGCGCGAGAGCCTCAGTGAAAGCAGCAGCTGCGGCATCATATTTTCGTTGCCTCGTCAGCGCGATGCCGAGCTGAGAATATGCCAGGCAAAGATTGGCTGTAGCGCGCGAATGATCTGGCGTCACACGAAGCGCATGCGCATAGGCGACTATGGCTTCGCTGGGCCTGTTCGCAGCGATCAATGCATTGCCGAGATTGAAATGCGCTTCCGGATAGCCTGGCTTGATCCGAAGTGCCTGGTTGTAGGCATCGATCGCGTCCTCGGCTCTTCCCAGCTGACGTAATACCACGCCAAGATTGAAGGCCGAATCTGCATGGTCTGGCTGGGTTGCCAACGCACGGCGATAATGAGCCTCGGCCTCAGCCAGCCTTCCGGCCTCATGGTGCCGAACCCCTGCGGCGAACACGCTTGCGGCGGGGCCGGCAGGCATCGTCGACGGTGCGGTACCCCTGCCTTTGGCTGCAGCGCGACGCTCTCGGCGATTCATAGGCGAACTTTTGGGTCCGAATCGGTGGACCGGAGGATAGTTCACTCCAGGAAAAACGGCGAGCCGAGCGTTAGCCGGCACTGCGTTGTGGCACCGCCTGTTATCCGCATCCCTGCTTGCGGGCAGAGTTTTATAATTTAGGCTTGCGGGATGGTGACCCCTAGTGATTCGACAAATAGCGCACGCGCTTCGGTCGCGAAGTCGGTGGCAGAATCGACGTCAGCGGACGGGATCAAACTTCACATCGGCGGCCGTGAAAAACGCGACGGCTGGATGATTCTTGACGCGTTGCCGGGGCCAGTCGTCGATTACGTCGGCAATTGCACCGATCTGTCGTTTCTCCCCGACAACAGCTGCATGGAGGTCTATGCATCGCACGTGCTGGAGCACCTCGGCTACGACAGAGAATTGCCAACTGCACTTGCAGGTATCTATCGCGTGCTGCGATCCGGCGGCCGTTTGCGCGCCTCTGTGCCAGACCTCGACATGCTTTGCCGGTTGTTCCTGGATCGGTCGCTCGATGGCAACGGTCGCTTCCATGTCATGCGTATGATGTTCGGAGGCCGCACCACCGCTTATGACGTGCACTATGCAGGGCTAAATTTCGAATTTCTCAGCGCGTACATGCGCGAGTGCGGCTTTCGCGAGATCCATCGTGTTCCAGAGTTTGGCCTTTTCCAGGACACAAGCACACTGGTTTTCGGCGATGTGCCGATCAGTCTCAATGTTGAAGCAAGGAAGTAAGCGGCGGCGCGCGATACTCGTGGTTCAATGACATCGCACGGAGATGACGGAATGTCCGCTAGTGACCCAGTGAACAATGGAGGCCTTGCGAACTGGTCGAATCCGATCGGACCTAGCTTACTTTACGGCAGTTTATCATATTCTATTTGAAAGGCTTCATCCATAATAAGCTCAGCTCCCGGACCCAATGATTTGGCGCCGCAAGAATCGCAAACACGGACCGGTAGCACCACGTGAAAATAAATATAGCCTTTTTTGCTCCATTGCCGAAGTTCCAGTCCTTTTAACGAGCCGACGAGTCGTCCCTTGTTGCAAAGACCACAGACGATGGATCTTTCTTCGGCTGCCATTGCCACCCCAAATGACCTCGGAAACCTGTATAATGAGTGTGCGCGCGCGCTGTTTGACGCTTGTGTGAGGTACTTCACACTCGGATTTGGTTTACGGGCGCAGGGAACCGGCTTGGCGGGCCGCCGCTGCTCTCTTTGAAGCTCGGAGTGGTGGGCTGCCGGCGAACGAAAGGGAGAGCGCTATGAGCGAGATCGCACTCGACCAAGCAGAAGAGATTTTTACCTACAAAGTATCCGACGAAGCGCTGGAGACTGCGGCGGGCACGGGGAACGAAAAAGCAGGCCAGTACACGCTTTTTTTCTGCACTGCTTTGGATTTGTGCCCAGGCCCCTGACACTTCCAGGTCTCTCCCGATGGAGACGGAAGTGGATGCATGCCCGCCAAGATGCGAGGCCTGGACGGGTGGTGTGTTTGCACCACCACATTTCGTAAAAGTTAATTATCGTGACTCTCGGCTGGGCGGTGAAGGGGGTCGCCATGACAATTCTGACATTCGTCTCTGTGCTGTCTGTCGGCGTGAGCATTGGTTACGTAGTTGCTGGTGTGCTCCACGGCGCGCAATAGCTTGCTGGCCTCGATACGCTAAGGCTGGATGGGTGGTAACCGCGTGACGGGAGTGAGCATATGAAAAATAAAATCGTCGCTGCTTTCAAAAATCAGATCATCGTCGCCTTCATTGTGGGCGGAGCAATTATTGTTGCAACCGCAATATCTGTTTTTGCGCTGTTGCGACTTGTCTGCGTGGCGAGTATCGGGCCATCTCGGTCACTCATAAGGCCGGTCTCGGAAAAATTAAACGCCTTCAGGCGAACTGAGAACACCGCCTAAGCCTATTGCGATCACCGGCAGAAGTGCTCTCCATTTCCGCTTCCGAGGGCAAAGCGGATATCCGGCCTGTGACCCACAAGGAGGGCGCTGCCCTCGGACACCGTTTTTTAACGGTGGTGGTCACACCATATCTGCTTATTGCAACCGTAGGGGAATCCCATGCACACCCTCGCAACAGCCGCTGCGGCGGTGGGCCGGAATAAGACCGCGATCTTGCGTGCGATCAAAGCCGGAAAGATTCCCGTTGCTCAGACCGAGAGCGGCGAAATACAGATCGACCCTGCTGACCTGCACCGCATTTACCCCGCATTGCGGGCCAACGGTGCGCAGCATCACGTGCATCAGTCGCCGTTACTGATGCCCGTAACCGAATAGAGGCTGAAAAGCGAGGTTCGTGTCATGAAGCTTCGTGCCATCCGCTTTGGGCTCGCATTGTTGTTCAGCACAACCGGCGCCAGCTTGTGCCATGCCGATTGTGCCGCACTCTACGCGCTCGCTCAGCAGCACGCTTACGATATGGCTCGTCGCAACAGTCTCGATCATGCAGGCTTCATGCGGCATCGCGGCCCCTCAGGCGCCGTTGCAGAGAATGTCGCGGTCGGATGTCAAACCGAGGAGTGTGCGAGGCGCATGTGGATGCAATCTCCCCCTCACCGAGCGAACATGATGCGCGGCGGGTGCCAGGCCGTTGCCTCCGCGGTGTCCGCCAGCGGCCGCCGCTACTGGGTAATGGAGATCGGCGGCGGCGGTGGAGGCACAGCGCGGGATTTTTCCGTCGAAGGCAGCAACGCGCCGTAAGCGCATAGTCTCGTTTCATCTCACCTCTTGGCGAGAATGCGCGCCA
>Ga0187785_10000442_pt1 | contig 15456 bp, 26 predicted proteins | sample 0815_BV2_4_20_MG_FD_132466 | JGI IMG/M metagenome (GOLD analysis project Ga0187785, IMG submission 132466) | Tropical peat soil microbial communities from peatlands in Department of Meta, Colombia - 0815_BV2_4_20_MG | ecosystem: Environmental > Terrestrial > Soil > Wetlands > Peat | place...
ATATACAATTGACACGGTATCGCCGAGCATTTAGAATAGGACGCATGGAAGATCACAGACTGAAGGCCTTCTGTCTGGTCTACGAATTGAAAAGCTTTTCCAAGGCGGCCGCTGCAAAGTTTATGACTCAATCGGCCATGAGCCACCTGATAAAAAATCTTGAAGATGAACTGGGAGTGAAGCTTCTGAACAGGCAAGGCAAGTCGGTGTTGCCGACAGCCGCCGGAAAGACATTTTACAGCAATGCAAAGAAGATTCTGGACCAGTACAGGGCTTTAAGCAATGCGGTCTACGCTTCTGCCAGCATGGTAAAAGGATCACTGTCACTTGGCGCGACGTCAACGATCTCCACTTATCTGTTGCCGCAGGTCTTTTACAGTTTTTCACGGAAACACCAGGCTGTGTCCATTGAATTGTCTGTCTCTAATACAGAAAAGATTATTAACGACCTTAGGGAGGGAAAGCTGGAACTGGGCATTGTCGAGGGCAACCTGAAGAGCACGCCTGTGCATTCAGAGGTAATCGCCGAAGATGAGATCGTAATCATCGCTTCCGACGACAATCCTTTGGCGGCCCGGAGGAGCATCGACCACGGCGACCTTGTCAGGCAGGCTTATATCATGCCGGAGCCCGGTTCCGGCACCCGCGAATTTATAGACGATTTCCTGCGCGGCGCCGGGATGTCGCCGGAGAGCATAAATGTTTCAATGACTCTGGGAAGCCCTGAACTTATTTTGCAGATGGTCAAATCAGGGGTTGGTATTTCGATGGTCTCGAAGTGGTCTGCCTTCCAGGCCCTCAAAGACGGATCGATAAAGCTCCTGCCATTTTCGGGCAGACGTCTGCGCAGAAAGTTCTATCTGATACATTTGGGCAAGGAACCGCCAACCATTACCGCAAAGGCCTTCGCCCAGTTCCTTAAGGAATATCGTTTCTTTGCGCCCTTTTAGGCCGGCTACGCCGCCGCGCCCTGGCATGATGAACCCTGCCCTGCTGTGCAGCCGAAGCAGTGCTCGCTTACGGCTATTTCTCTTGATGAAAGGAGTGCGGCATCGAATTCATCGATAGTTTTCGGAATGTCGCCGCAAAGCGAAAGACCGAGCATCTGGTTGAAATCGCAATCGTAGAGAGTACCGTCCCATCCCACATTAATCAGGCTGCGGCACATTACGCCTTCAACAGCGGCGGGATTGAACGAATTTCTGAGCCGTTCCATATAGCGGTCAAGCTGGTTTCTCTCTACCAGAAAATTCCTGAAACGTCCAAGCGGCATATTGGTCAGCGTGAAGAGGCTGCTGAACGACACCCCGTATCGTTTGTCCAGTTCCCTGCGATATTCCTCCTCCATCCTGGCCTGACATGGCGGGAAGAACATGCCCTGCGGATTATGGACCAGATCGAGTTTGAGCCCTCCGTGATCGATCCCGAAACCGAGATTGTTGAGAACTCTGAGCGCACTGATGCTTTTTTCAAAAACGCCTTCCCCCCGCACCCTGTCCACCGCGTCGGAGCGATAATATGGCAGCGACGCTACCAGTTCAATTTCATGGTCCCTGTAAAAAACGGGCATGTCTTCCATTCCGGTTTCCGCATAGACGGTAAGATTACTTCTGACCATGACGTGACAGCCCAGGGCCCTTGCTTCTTCGATAAGGAATTTTAAATGGGGGTTCAACTCAGGTGCTCCGCCTGTGATGTCCAGGACTTTTATCCCGGACCCGGCGAGGGCTGAGATAACCGACTTCATCGTGTCGGGCTGCATGATCTCTTCCCTTGAAGGGCCTGCCTGAACATGGCAATGCTTGCAGGACATGTTGCACTTATACCCGATGTTTACCTGCAGGGTTTCCACCTTTGAAGCCCGCAGAGGGGGACAACCGTGCTTCCCAAGCGCCTCGGCAAATTCCATGTTACATGGATATCCTGTCGACGGTATTATGGGCTTGCACTGCATGAATGAGCGTAGCCCCGCCGCGGATTGCCGAAGCAACATGGACTGCCTCCGTAATATGTTCTAGGTTCAGCCCTTCTTCGAGGCAATTTTTTGTGTAGGCATCTATGCAGTAGGGACACTGAACTGCATGGGCAACGGCAAGTCCGATCAGGACTTTTTCGCGTCTGGACAGAACGCCCTCTTTCAGAGAAGCGCTGTACCACTCAATGAATTTCTTGAATAGGTCGGGACTATGTTTTCCTACTTCGCCGAAGCGGTCGAGGTCTTTATCGTCGTAATAATCACCCATTCAAGCCTCCGGACGGTATCATTAAATGGCCAGGCCGGCTGCAGGGCCGGCCTTTTTAGAAATACTGTGTACTGATTGCAGTTTATTTCTTCGGCTCTTTATGGCATTTGTCGCAATCCGTTGCAGCAAAGGCAATCTTTTCGTTGTGGCAGACCCCGCACAACTTGCCTTCGTACATCGGGTCCATCGTCATCTTCTTTGCACCATTTTTCATAGGCCAGACGGCATTGTGGCATTTAGAGCATTCAAATGCCTGCGTGTGGAATTCATGGCTGAAGGTAACCGGCGCAGCGCCGGAAGGTTTATAGACGATTGGTGCTTTCGGAAATGGGGCTTTTGCATGACAGTTCGTGCAATTTGTGTAGGCAAACGCCTTCTTGCCGTTGTGGCAGTTGAAACATTCCTTTTCGGCTGCATGATCGGCGAATGTAATCTTTATCTCTTCCTTTTTCATCGGGAAGAGCAGGGGATGGCAGTCGGAGCAGCCGTTCATGGCAACATGGGTTGTGTGCTCGAATTTAACGGCCGCGTCACCCTTGCCGAAAGATATCGAGGCCTGCGGAACCATGCCCTCGTTCTTCTTATGACATGCCATGCAGTTGTCGTTTGAAGGCGGATTCATCTTCCTCGCCCTCATCTTGTCGTGACAGTCGAAGCATGTCTGCATCTTCGTTTTGTTATTTGCCTGGCCGCTATGCGCGACGACAAGGTGGCAGTCTACGCAATTTATCCCTCTTTCTATATGCTTGGGATGGCGCGGGTCTATGTTGGCGTCAGACTTGACATTTTCAGTGAGCACATCGGGCAGGTTATGACTCTTTCTGAATCCCGGATTTACTACGCCGTCAATAGTCCTGAAGTGGATGCCGACCGACATCCAGGTTTCTTTCCTGGTCTTTTCATTCACGCTGTCGGAATGGCAAAACAGACACGTTTTGTTCGGCACCAGCTTCGCAGCATATGCCGGCTCGGCAGCCTCTTTTAACACGGCGAGCTTATGCTCAGGAGACCTCAGAAACTCTCCGTACACATCATTCAAGCCGCCCATTTTGGCCTTCATGTATCCGATTACGCCCGGGTCGCCGTGGCAGTCGAGACACTCTACACCTGCAGCCGCATGGGTCGACATTTTCCAGGTATAGAATTCAGTCAGCGGGCCTGTGCCTTTGTTGGGATGGCAATACTGGCAGAAAGCCGGCGCGCTTGTATAGTGGAGGGTTTCTATGCTTACGAACGTAAAGAACGCAATCAACGAGATGATTATGACTACCGTTAATTTAGGATTGCTGATTACGAAGTTTCGCGCTTTGTCCGCAAGCCCTTTTAGCCGTGATGCCATAAATTACCTCCGATTATGAAGACCCGATATATTATTTTAGCTTGGCGATTGGTGCTCGCCGCGTCAGGCGGCTTATTAGCGGATAACCTGGTACGCAGTTTCATATAATACCAGTTTTTAGAAAAATTTTCCTTAATGCGGATGCCGTCCCCAGGCCTTATTTGGAAGGCTTCTGCTTATGTAAACATTCCACATTATATGTAAACATTACATAGCCTGTTTCTCCAATTCTCAGGAGTCATTGCCGAATTGCCATATAAAACAGCTCAGACTCAGAAGTACTTTTAGTGGCATATGTCTTGCAAACCCTAAACATCATCTAAAGGTTTCAGGGGATAGGCCCCTCCCGACAAGCTGCCCCCCTTCCACAAAAACAGCTTCCCCTGAAACCTCCTTTTTATATGAAGGGGAAGTTAATGGCTGATCGAAAAATGCCGGAAAAAGAGAAGCTGATCGACACTCTCCGCATTCTTTTGGATATGCATCCGATCAAGTCGTCTCGATCCATAAATCTGACATTCATTTATATGGGGCTGCATGAGCGCTATCCCGGTCTGGTCTCGTTTAGTGAGCTCGATTCAATATCGAGACGCAAGAAGACCCCTGAGCAGATCGCTGAAGCAATAATGTTGGTCTGACGGCGTAAGTACTGCCGGGCCACTGAACCCTCTTTCACACGTTTCCTCTCCCAGTCATGCTGTGTTAATCTAATGCTGAATATGGATTTCATCGCAATAGCTCTTCAGTCGGGCAGCAGCGGCAACTGTATCTATATAGAGACACCTGGAATCCGCCTGCTGTTTGACGCCGGGCTCAGCTGCATCGATACCGAACGCCGGCTTGCAGCCTGCGGCCGGAGCGCCAGAGAAGTCGATGCCCTTATAATTTCCCATGACCATGCCGACCATGTTCGCCATGCCGGAGTCCTGCAGAGGAAATACGGCATGCCGATATATATCACGAGAGATACGCTCGACGTTGCGATTGCAAGGCATAGGCTTGGGCGTCTTGGCGACGTGAGGTATTTTCATGCGGGAGATTGCCTGCAGTTTGCAGACGCGCTCGTAAGGACTATCCCGACACCCCACGACGGCGTCGACGGAGTGATTTTTACTATCGAGCACAAAAACAGGCGGCTTGGCATAATGACCGATCTCGGCCATGTGTTTGACGGCCTGCGGTCGGAGATAGCATCTCTGGACGCGGTCTTTTTGGAAAGCAACTACGACCCTAAGCTGCTTGCTGCCGGATCCTATCCGGCTTTTCTGAAGCGAAGGATACAGGGTCCCTGCGGTCACATATCGAATCTGGAGGCTGCAGAGCTGCTTTTGTCGGCCAGGAAATTGAGATGGGCGTGCCTGTCGCACCTGTCTCAGCAGAACAATTATCCGGATCTAGCTATAATGACCCACAAAGCGGTCCTGCCGGGTTCGCTTGCGCTTTATCTTGCTCATCGCAACCGTTCAACCGGAGTGCTTTCCGTCTGATGGAACAGCTGTCTCTGCAGAAGCCGGGGATTACTCTTTTTGAACTCAACTCATTAATCAAGGCAGCCATTGCCCGTGCGCTTCCTGACCTCTATTGGGTTGTGGCCGAGATTGCGGACAGCAAGTGCAATCAGAAGGGCCACTGTTATCTCGATCTGGTCGAAAAGGAAGGCCAAAGGACTATCGCTCAGGCCCGCGCCACCATATGGGCATATGACTACCGTTCATTAAGCCGCAAGTTTGAACTGGCGACTCGAAGCCCTATCCGGCCCGGCATCAAGGTGCTGCTTTTGGCCTCGATATCGTATCATGAGGTTTACGGGCTGAGCCTGAATGTAAAGGACATAGACCCGGCGTACACAATGGGTGAGATGGCCCTGCGGAAACGGGAGATAGTCGAACAGTTGCGAAAAGAAGGGATTCTTGACCGGAACAAAGAACTGCCGCTACCCATTGTGCCTCAGAACATAGCCGTTATATCCTCGCCGACGGCGGCAGGCTACGGCGACTTTGTATACCATCTTGCGAGGAATCCATACGGGTATAAGTTCAGCCATCTCCTTTTCCCTTCAGTTATGCAGGGAGCTGAGACTGAGAAGTCGGTCATCGCAGCATTCGAGAGGATCGGGAAATCGAAGTTCCGCTTTGATGTCGTTGCACTCATCAGGGGCGGCGGCTCTGTAGCAGATCTCAGTTCTTTCGACAGCTATCTTCTTGGGCGCTCCATCGCCCTTTTCCGGCTTCCGGTCATCACCGGCATAGGGCACGAAAAAGACGATACGGTTGCGGACATAGTGGCTCATACCAGGATGAAAACGCCTACGGCGGTGGCAGAATTCCTGATATCAGGCGTTAGGAGTTTCGAGGATAGGATCGACGGCATCGACAATGCCATGCGTATCTTTTCTGAGAGGCTGCTGGCCGATGCAGCCCACGAGCTCAGTTCTCTTGCTGGCAGGCTTTCGCTTACGAGGATGCATGCCACCGCAGCGCCTTTTGCGCATATCAGCGCTGTTGAAAGAAATCTGGGGGTTCACATCAGGCAGTATATTCAACAGAAGCAAAGCCGGCTTTCCTCTCTTGAGCAGGCGATCAGGCTTCTTGACCCGTCTAATGTGCTGAAACGGGGATACAGTATTACTCGCTTAAGCGGGAAGATCGTGAAGGACTCGTCGCAGCTGGCAAAAGGTGATATAATCGAAACAGAACTGTTCGCCGGATCAGTCAGCAGTGTTGTGGCAGACGACGGGAGGAGCGATGGCCAGAAGTAAGGAAAACAGGGAGCCGACCTATGCCCAGGCGCTGGCTGAACTTGAAGAAATCATCGGCAGGATAGAGTCCGAAGAGGTGGATGTCGATGCCCTTGCCGATCAGGTAAAAAGGGCTGCGGCATTGATCAGGCTGTGCAGGGAGAAGCTGAGGAACACCGGTGAAGAAGTGAAGAAGGCGCTTGAGGAAATGGAGCCGCCGCAACCCGGGGCCAATTCTGTCGAAAAAGACCTGGGACTTCTCTGATGTTTCGGGAGGCAAGATGGAGCTGAGGGAGTACTTCCGCGTCGATGCAGACGTCCCCATGTTCGTGCGGCAGCTGACCAAAAATGATGCGGTAAATTATGATTGCAACCTGAGCGGGCAGGGATTCGGCGACGCCGTGAAAAAGGAGCTCGGTCGCCGCATAAACATCAGCGGAGCAGGCATCTGTTTCGAAAGCCAGACCCCGTATGCCACCGGCGACTTTCTTGAGATTCGTTTCATGCTCGAAAATGTCTATGAGGGTTTGATCGCGGTCAGCGTCGAGGTGCTGCGCGTTGAACGCCGCACTAAAGATTACTGTGTTGCCGTTAAATACGTCGCCATTGATGAACAGATCAGGGACCTTATCGTCAAGTTTGTCTTTCTGCGCGAGCGGATTTTGATACAGGAGAAGCGGGTAGGCTGGATATAACGGGCGGCAAAGACTGCTTCAGCCGGCCGATCCGGTCAGTTTCTGCCTGACAAAGTGCCGGGAATCCTGAAGCGCTCGCAAATCACCCTGCTAAAACGGGGAACATAAATCAGGTTGAAGACATCCTCTTTTTCCGGAAAAAGTTTCAGCACGGTTTTCCTGGTATTTTCAACAAGCTCGATGCAATCTTTTTGCGAAAGCTCGGAGCGCCGCATGAGAGATTCGGCATAGTCGACAATGATACGAAGCTGCCTGATCTCCTGCTCTTCCTTGAGTACGTCGTCGGTGCCATCCATCGATATATTATAGCATGTGCTCCGAAGGGCTGGACATTACGACATTGCATGTGCTATCATTAATCATAAGTTTCAGAAGTGTTTGTTCGCGAAGCGCCACAAAGACTTTTAGCTTTGTGGTGTTTTTTATTTCTGAAGGCTTAATTATGGCAGGAGGCAGTAAATGGCATTAGGCAAAGTAAAGTGGTTCAACGAGGCTAAGGGGTTCGGATTTATTACAGCTGAAGACGGAGGAGATCTTTTTGTGCACTATTCGTCGATACAGAGCAACGGATTCAAGTCCCTTGCCGAGGGCGACAGTGTCAGCTTCGATATTGAGAAGGGACCGAAAGGCCCCAAGGCTATCAACGTTGTAAAGCAGTAACGGTCGACACGACTTCAACAGGCCTCCTGATCCAGGGGGCCTTTTTTTTCGGCTTCAATTATAATAGGTCCATGAAAAAAGAAGATGCAGAGGCGTCCGAGGCCAACAAAATCCCTTCGAAAAAGCTTACTAAGAAGCAGCGGCTATGCATCGAATGCCGGAAGTGCTGCACCAAGGTTGGGGTTTATACCGATCCCTCAATCTACGAACTGCCGGAAAACGACGTGATTCATTTCTATCAGGCGCGCGGGGCAGAGATCAGCCGCTCAGGCAGTGATTTATTTATTCTGTTTGATCTTCCATGCCCTCATCTGACAACGCAAGGTTGCGCTATTTACGAGCGCAGACCGAGGATATGCCGTATATATTCAGGCCTCGAGGAATTCGGCGATGAGTGTCTCTGGTCTTCCCTGCCGAAGAAGAACAGCAGCAGGTGTCATAGAGCAGATACGGGAGCTGAGGCGGCAGAATGAAGGCGAAGAGGGAGCTTCATTTTACGCGGACTAATGGGCCGGTAGACGATGCGGTCGATCAATTGATGGAGCTCGCAGGCCCTGTCTGCTGCTCCGACATTGTTCGGGAAATCATCCTGACTGCGCTTAAGGCCGGGCTGGAAGAGGCTGACGAGGGGGACCTGAAGCTTATGAACAGCACCCTCAAGGAGATGAGATTCACCTCCAAGATATTCGGACCATACCGCAAGATCCGCAAGGTCACAGTCTTTGGCTCTGCGAGGACTGGGCCGGACGAGCCGGTATATCAGATGGCAGTCCTGCTTGGACGCAAGCTTGCCGAGGCCGGCTATATGGTTATTACCGGCGGTGGGCCAGGTATCATGCAGGCTATAAATGAAGGAGCCGGTCCGGAAAAATCGTTTGCTGTAAATATCAGGTTGCCTTTTGAGCAAAAGCTCAACCCAGTAGTTATCGGCAATCCGCGTTCAATTATGTACAAATATTTTTTTAACCGGAAGGTGGCATTTCTTAAGGAATCGGATGCCATCGCGCTTTTTCCGGGAGGCTTTGGCACACTTGACGAAGCCATGGAAACGCTCACCCTCATACAGACCGGAAAACACAATCCTGTGCCGCTCGTGCTTGTGGACGAACCTGGCGGCACGTACTGGTCCAACATGCTTCATTTCTTCGAGGAAGAGCTTATGAAGACGGGATATATTTCGGAATCGGATTTTCAACTGTTTGAGCGGGTCGATTCGCTCGGCGCTGTGGTAAGATGCATCGACAGGTTCTACCGAAGGTATCACAGTTTGCGATACGTCGGCAATCAGCTGGTTCTGCGGCTTACATCGGCCCTTGAACAGGTGCATGTGGACGATCTGCGCGAGCGATTTCATGATATCCTCACACCCGGAGGCAGGATCATTCTTTCAGGGGCACTGCCCGACGAGTCAGATGAACCCGGCCTTGCGACATTGCCACGCCTGGTTGTAGATTTCATCAGGAAGGATTACGGCAGGCTGCGACAATTGATAGACGCAGTCAACGCGTTTTAGACAGGCATAAAAAATCATTCTTTGTTTGTCAGTAATAACTGAGCTATCGTCAGCGCCCCCTGAGTTGATCCTGACGCAAAAGATCCTCCATATTATGACGGATCGCTTCCGACTTGATTTTACCGTCATTTATGCTACTGCAGCTGTCGGATATCTTTTGCTCAGCCTCTCGTCCGTGACGATAAAAGTACAATTTCTCGCAATCGCATCTCAGACGGGCCTTGACAGCCTTGGTACGTCTGCTGCGAACCTCTGCCACCCAGCATGCATCGGCACACCCACAGGAATGATAGGCCAAAAATTCGCCCCTGACCGGCCAATCCAATTCATATTCTCCAGTCCCTCCTGAGGCAAGGACTTCCTCTAGCGAAAGCATGCCGAAGATTAAAATAACAACAAGCCTAAGCGATCCTTTATGACTCGTATAGTTTTCCGTATCGATCCATCCTTTTTCGTAAAGTAAGTACGCACATTGTATGCACAGGCATAATACTAATTTCCCCGCGTGACCGGCAAAGTCGATCTCGCGAAGCGCTTGGTTAAATGGTCATTTCTATCCCATCATGCACTAATGTTTTAAATGATTGCGTAAATTGAGCAACATTTTCTCCATTAATATGGAAATAACCTGTCATAATTAAATCTCCAGGGAAGGAAGGTTTATGTTGTTCTATATGAAACTTTAAATCGAACCCTCCCTGTACATTGGCATTTATATTCAATTTAAAGCGATAACCGCCATCTAATGTAATAAGCCCCTTACGTGATCTCTCCATTTCCTCTATTTGTCCATAAAGACTTTCCATCCCGGTTATATAAATATCTTCGATGTCAATATGATGGCCTTCGTAGATAAGGGATATGGGATAATGAGGTATATCCGTAATCCCTTCATAGACTTCTCGTCGAATGATGATTGAATTCTTCATTCTATTTCAGTTCAACGCATAATCAACGCTAGCGGTCTTCATTATGTTTTTATTTCTGCCTCGTCGTGAATACAAGTTTATACGGGTCCACCGCGTTTCCATGTCTGTCTTTAAAGTTCTTATATCTCGGAGTATTGATCCATATGACATACCGTTTGCCTGGTTCCAGTTTCACCGGCAGCACGCAGGTCATTCCGTCGTCGGTATAGGATGGTTGTCCAGCAGTCTGTGGGAATGATTCCCTGTTTTCATAGCTCCACGACCAGCTTTTATCCATCATCTGTTTATTAAATGTCACGGTAATCCTGGTTAGAGAAGGATCAACGCCGACAGCACCATTCATCGGACTGGTGGCAACGACTCTCGGAGTTGCATCACCTGCAATTTCGGCCCCGTTCAACGAAGGGAAGAGAAGCGCTGCTATGATAATGAAGATCACTGCCGTACCATTTTTCATCTTATTCCTCCTTTTGCATGCCTTCACGTTCCGTCATGAGGGAAACAGCCACGCCGCACGCCAGTATTACGAGCACTAAACTCAGTAGGTACAGGTTGAAATGCTTCCCGATGGCAAGTTTCAGCCACTCGGCAATCAGCATCTTGACGCCAACCACCATGAGGACCAGTGCGAGGGCAGCCTTAAGGTATCTGAACTTACGCACCATCTCGGCCAACGCAAAATAGAGAGACCGGAGACCCAGGATCGCAAACACATTACTGGTGAATACCAGAAATGGGTCTCCCGTAATCGCAAAGATAGCCGGGATCGAGTCGACCGCAAATATCAGGTCCGATGATTCCACCGTCACTAGCGCCAAGGCGAGAGGGGTGAGTAGCAGCGTTCCCGGCCGGGCCTTGCGGACGACTTCGTCAGGCATAGCGTCTGCACCAGGAACTTCGCTCTCGTATGACGCCGGCGTCCCTGCCCGAACGATGAAGTGCTCCCCATGAAATCTCGCTGTTACCGGAAACAGGCTCCGAGTCAATCGTACGACGAAGTTCTTGCCGGGATCGGCGCTTTCGGTCTTGAAGAACAACATTTTGATAGCTGTCAGGATCAGAAAGACGGCAAAGAGATACAGGACCCAATGGAAATCAGCAATAAGCTTAGCCCCAAGAGCGATCATAATCCCGCGCAGGACCAGAGCGCCGATTATGCCGCAGAACAGCACCCGATGCTGGTAAAGCGGCGGAACTGAGAAGAAGGAAAATATCATGGCGATTACGAAGATATTATCCACACTAAGCGACTTTTCGATTACGTAGCCGATCAGGTACTTTTCAGTCGCGGTCGAGCCATCGTTAAGAAGTCCATCGACGGGATCAGCGCTGGTGCCAAGGCCGAACCACTGGCCATCATAAGCGAAGTAGACGAAAACAGCGAAGGAACACCCCATTGCGATCCATACTGCAGACCAGGAAACGGCCTCCTTGACGCTGACTCTATGGGCCTTGCGGTGAAACACGCCCAGGTCGAGCGTCAGCATGAGCAGAACAAAAGCGACGAATCCTATCCAGATCCAGATCATACTATCGAAGTGACTTTGCATCCCCATCCCTATTTGTTCCCTAGCGTCCTCAGGGCACAACGGCAAGCAGAGCGCGGCCTTCCGCCGCCGCTATCTGAGCGTCACTCCCTATAATCAGCTGGTTTGCAAGATGGCGCAACATCGTAACCAAGATAGTAGTACCCATGCCACATTCTCTTTGTTATTAAAGGTTCCCCTGCCCAGACAGTCAAATGCAGGCCTTCGCTGCTGGTGCATGATCGGAAAGATTCAGCCGTTCCATCACCGTTGAGGTCGGCTCTAATCTTACCATTCTTTATCTTAAAATCGCCGGTGAATCCCACCACGGCAATGGCTGGGTCAAAATGCTCTTCCCCAATCTGGAATGCATAAAAAGAAGCGCCCGGAGCGGTTTCAGAATTTCTTGAACAGCTTGTTTCAAGCTTTTTCATAATGCTTCTCTCTACAACTCTCTGCTGCTTCCCCAAGATGACCAGACTTATCGGCTGGTTCTCACGAATGGTAGAGTCCGAAATTGTAAGGCATCCATCTCCTGTTGCGGTGACCTCAGCGACGCCAATCTTCGTTGCGAAGCCGTAGACTTTCTGTTTTTCGTCTGCGTGTGCAGAGACGGCCATGGTAAAGAAAATTACAACGAGAAGCGACGTGATTCTCCGCATATCACTCTCCATTTCTTTCAATAGCTCACGCCGAAGCTCACGCGGAGGCCGTGCATCGGAGCCTAAAGTGTGAATACTGAAAACGTGTCTAAACCTGAGATCGCGGGCAACTTTCACGCCGATCCCTTGTAGCGCGATGTTATGTCAGTTCTTTAATAATATGCCGTGCAAGGGTTTCATCTATTTCGTTATGCCGGGGAACCGGCTGTTTCTTGCCAGTGGAGGAATTTATATATAGGTCGTGGTTGCTTCCATGCCTTTCAAGTTTGCAGCCTAATGCTGTCAATTTCTTGATAAGGTCTTTTCTTTTCATACGGCGAGTTCAAGCTTTTTTATCTTGTGTTTGGCCGGTACGTCCTCCATTGTCATCAATACATAAGCCTCTTTGATATTTCTTTCGAGTTCGGACAATGTTTCGCCCTGTGTCATTATGTCCGGGCGTTCGAGCAATTTACCCACCCAATATTTATTGCCTTTCCAGTAGATCATATTTAATTTAGTTTTCATGTCAAAACCTCGCAACCTTTTTTAATATCATAGCACTTTTACCCGTCATTTTCTTGGACATAACGCCTAAAGGTAGCGCTTCGTTGCACGATTATTTATATGCGTCTTTTCTGTCGCGTACAGCAATTATGTCCACAAGATTTTTATTATCATCAATTGAATAAACAATGCGGTAATTGCCCACTCTGATTCTCCAAAGATGTTTGTTGCCGGTTAATTTTCGACAATCGGCAGGGCAAGGGTCTATGGATAGATTTTCAATTTTTAGGAAAAGCCTGTTGATAATTCTTGCGTCGAGGGCTTCTAGTTCCTTCCGGGCTGAACGTGCAAAAGTTATGCTGTACTTAGACATGCAGTTTGCCGTGTTTTCTCAGCCGTTCTCTGACAGAATCAATGGATTCTCTAGGCTCGTCAGCACGTTGCCGCGAAAGCAGATTATCAAAAAAATCTTCCCAAATCTCGCCGAATTTTTTCAGGTTAATTTGAACTGCTATTTTTTGACCTTTATCATCAGTAACATATTGTATGCCTTGCATAATTAAATCACCTCCTTCCTTAGACTATTATCGTATTCTACCAAAAACCGCGCATAAATTTTCATTAGTTTGTCGTGTAACGCTGAAGGGAAGCCGTACACCGGAGCTTAAAGTGTGAATACTGAAAACGTATCTAAATCCGAAATCGCACGCAACTTTCACGCCGATCCCGTGGAGCGCACGGTTCGCCAAGCTTTATGCTACTCGTAGTGTGTCCACATCCTTATGACTTTGATTGTTTTGATATCGTCTATAATTTGATAAACAAGCCGATGCTGTATATTGATTCTTCGGGAAAACGTGCCGGAAAGGTCTCCCAATAGTTTCTCGAAAGGCGGTGAGTTTCTGTAAGGATCTTCACTTAGTATGTCTAGTAAGCGCGCTGCTGCAGACTTTAAGCCTGCCTGAGATATCTTCTTAGCATCTTTCTGCGCCTGCTTCGTAAAGACCAGCCGCCAACTCACCAACCTGGCTCCTCTGAGCACTTTTCAACAGGAGTTTTGATCCCTTTTTTGATGGCTTCGGGCATTCCGGGGATGGAAATAAGATATAAAGTCTCCTCTATGGCACGCCAATCTTCCTCTGATACCAAGACTGCTGAACTTCTTTTCCCTACAATCTGGATCGGGACGTGTGATTCTTTAACCTCATCGACCAGGTTATATAAGCGTTTTCTAGCTTCCGAAGCTGATAGTGTAGTCATTATTTATTGCCTCCTTCACGTACTCCTTATCGTACGTGATTCGGAAGGTACATGTCAAATTAATGGGCTAACGCTAAAGCTCACGGGGAGGCCGTGCACCTGAGCATAAAGTGTGAATACCGAAAAAATACCTAAACCCGAAATCGCGGGCAACTTTTACGCCGATCCCGTGAAGCGCTTTGTTATGCCGTCTTTTGCATCAATTTGGTGTCAAGTTCGAGTTCGTAAGAAAGAATTGTCTTGATGTTCATTTTTTTGGAAGCATGAAGAATTTCAATGCCGACTATTTTATTTTCCGCAGTTGTATCTAAATTTACGCCTTCAGATATTTCAATTACGCCTTCGGGCTTTTGATTCCCTAATTTTATGTAAACAGCATCAATTTCTTTATCGTAATGAACTTTCATTTTTTCCTTCCTTTCTTCAAAAAGTAATTTGTAATGACTGTGACAGTACCGCTCTCGACAGATACAACAATTTTCAGAGGATACTTTTGGCCAATACTCTTAATAATTTCATGTTCGCCTTGTCGTAATTTCATTGAAGATAAAATAGCAGACACTGCGGATTCTGGAATATCATATAATTTTGCTCGGCGCTTAGCATGTCGTGAAAATGTTATCTTCATGATGAGATTATAACCTATTTGCAAGTGCGCTGCTGTGACTATTTCCTATGGCATAACGCCTAAGCTCACGGGGAGGCCGTGCACCGGAGCTTAAACTGTGAATACTGAAAACGTGCCGAAACCTGAAATCGCAGGCAACTTTCACGCCGATCCCGTGAAGCGCTTTGTTATGCGCTTTTTTGATGCTGTGAAGCGTACCAGTCAATAAGACGCCGAATCATTTTCTGATATGAAGTGTGCTGTTCTTTAGCCGTTTTCTTGAAGAAATCAATGCTCGATTTATTCAGCGAAATTGTAATCTTTACATTTTCTTCCTTCAAGGCTAACTGCTCAGGCTTAGGCAGGAAATCCTTTATGACTCGCAATTCCCCCATTGGTTCTTCAGTATATTTTATTTTGGTCTTCATATATCTTCCTCCCTTTTCTCCAATAACCTGCTCCGTAAATGCGGATGACGTTACCCCGATACGTAAACCTTACGGTCATTATGCCTTCGTCAATGCGACCTATACAATAAAAGCGATCCTCCTCAGAGCTATGGTTAATATCTTCGACTATGACACGATCAGGATCAAGAAAAGCATGCTGTGCCAAAGAAAAGGACACATTATGCTTCATCTGATTTTCCTTGTCTTTGTTCTCGTCCCATTCAAACCGGGCTTTCTTCATAAATTTACTGTACTATAAGTATAACTAAATTAGCAATATAAATATATGGCAAATAATATGGATTATTACTCATAACGCCGAAGCTCACGGGGAGGCCGTGCACCGGAGC
>Ga0187785_10000444_pt1 | contig 15407 bp, 16 predicted proteins | sample 0815_BV2_4_20_MG_FD_132466 | JGI IMG/M metagenome (GOLD analysis project Ga0187785, IMG submission 132466) | Tropical peat soil microbial communities from peatlands in Department of Meta, Colombia - 0815_BV2_4_20_MG | ecosystem: Environmental > Terrestrial > Soil > Wetlands > Peat | place...
CTTCACCCTGTTTATGTAGCGTTCGGAATGAATGAGCGCGATGTCTTCATACGACGCTTTGCGCGGTTTTATATGCACCAGGCTGTTCCAGACGGCTGCCTTTTGCAGTGACTTGATGATTGCGGTCAGCCGATCGCTGTTTTCCGGATGACCGGCAGGTGTCTTATGTTTCATATAAATGTCATCGTATAGAAAGCCGACGCTTTTCATTAAGTATCAGTATACCGAAAAAGAATCATATTCAAAGAAATATTTTTAACTTTCCTGGAGATAAATTGACAAAAACGGTAGCGTCTGATATTGTAAAAGAGAATATTGAGCCACGAAGGCCAATGAGACCAGAAGGTCTTAAAGAAAGCCTTTGTGGCTTTTTTATTTCCGTAAGAGGGGGGATGCCCTTATGAAAAGAGTACTTTTGTGCACGATCTTCATGCTGCTGCTTTCCAGTTTGGCCTTTGCAGCTCATCCGCTGATCACTGATGATGCCGGTACTCAGGGCAAAGGGAAATTTCAGTTGGAAATAAACGCACAGTATGGCCGCGACGACAATGAAGGCGCAATACAGTATACTACGCCTGCCGCGACGGCCCTTACTTATGGAGTGATTGATCCGGTTGACGTCAGCATAGGCGTCCCGTATCAGTGGATAAAGACCATGGATTCTGAGACGACGGAGCGGCATGACGGTTTCGGAGATGTTGTGCTTGCGGTGAAGTGGAGATTTTATGAAACCGACGGCTTCAGTTTTGCTCTTAAACCAGGCATCACATTCCCTACCGGCGACCAGGACAAGGAACTTGGCACCGGAAAGGTTACATACAGCCTTTTTTTCATAACCACCAAGGAGCTGAAGCTATGGGCATTTCATCTGAATCTCGGATACATCGGAAACGAAAACAAACTCGACCAGAGAGTACCTCTCTGGCATATCTCGCTTGCCGCAGAAGTCGAGGTTGCAAAGGGACTGAAGCTTGTCGCCAATACAGGCATTCAGAGGAATACTGATAAGAACTCGAATACCGATCCTGCCTTTTTGCTTGGCGGCGTTGTCTACTCGATCACCGATAATGTCGATATTGACGCCGGTTATAAATACGGACTGACCAAGCCGGAAGTCGGCAATACAGTTCTGGCCGGCATGACGTTCAGATTTTAGGGGAGGCCGGAATGCATATACCGGATGGATATCTCAGCCCTCAGACTTATGTGCCTTTATTCGGGGTATCGGCGTGTGTCTGGACGATCGCTCTCCGAAAAATGAAAAGCGAGCTTTCTCATAAGCACATACCTTACCTTGCGATGTCCGCTGCCTTTTCCTTCCTTATCATGATGTTTAATATCCCAATTCCCGGCGGCACCACGGGCCATGCGGTCGGGGCTGGAGTAATCGCTATACTGCTTGGTCCGTGGGCTGCTGTCCTTGCCGTTTCGGTTGTGCTTATTATTCAGGCGATCATCTTCGGAGATGGCGGCATCACAGGGATAGGCGCCAACTGCTTTAATATGGCAATCGTAATGCCTTTTGTGTCCTACTGGACATTCAGGCTCATCAGGAGCACGGAAAATACCGGAGCCAGGTTTTACATCGCAGCATTCCTGGCTGGTTATCTGGGCCTGTCGGTGGCTGCAGTTTTAACCGGCATAGAGTTTGGTATTCAGCCGCTAATTGCGATCGGACCGGACGGCCTGCCTCTGTATTCGCCATATCCTTTATCTATTGCTGTGCCCGTAATGGCATTGGAGCACCTTGCACTGTTTGGCGTCCTTGAGGGGGCGGTTACAATGATGGTGCTTAAGTATTTCATGAAGCATGAACCGGATGCTGTTGTCGGCATGAGGGAGGCGTCATGACTGGATTTCATAAGAAGCTCTGGCTCGGATTGGCTGCCATGGCAATCTTGTCGCCTTTGGGAATATACCTGCCGGAGAAGCTCGGAGCAGGAGACGCATGGGGCGAGTGGGGATCTGATACATTGAAAAAAATGATCGGGTATTTGCCGGCGGGTCTGGAAAAACTTGCCGATATCTGGAAGGCGCCGGTGCCGGACTATAATTTCGGCGGAGAAGGCGCATCTTTCGGCTCCCAGGCTTTGTCCTACATTGGATCGGCCATTCTGGGAGTAGCCGTAGTAGCTTTACTCCTTTACCTCATTTCAAGGATTGTGATCAGGCATGAGAAGTGAAATACCGTCATTTCTGCTGAGCTCATCTCGTGCAAATGCTGACGCGCATCCTGCAATAAGGGGCGGCGGGCGCGCAGACATTTCGTATCTCGAAAAGGGCATAAACGACTTTGCGACATTATTTAAGGAAGGATATGCCCAGTGGGAACTATCGACAGGGACAGGCTTTCTGCACGGCATCGACGCGCGGGTAAAGATTGTATTCTGGGTAGCACTGATAGTTGTGATAAGCCTGAAGAGGACGATACTACCGGAGGCTGCGATCTTTATCTTCATACTCACTCTTGCGGTTTTTTGCAGGCTGAACTTGATTGGCTTCTATAAAAAAGTGCTTGCGCTGGGCTTTATCTTCGGGTTTCTCATCTCCGCCCCATCTGCACTGAATCTAATCGTGCCCGGAAAGGTTGTCTTGCCGCTGCTGGTTCTATCCCATCCTGGCAGCCTTTGGATATTCGATATCCCGCAGGTCATCGGCATTACCGACAGCGGAATCTCGCTGGTGTCCTTGCTTACGCTTAGGGTCCTGAACTCTTTGTCGATATCGTTTCTTATTCTCTACACAACGCCTTTTGCCGAAATCATTAAGGCCCTGAAAATCTTCAGGGTCCCCGATGCCCTGCTTATAATTATTTCCATGACCTATAAATATATTTTCGTGTTTGCTCACATTGTTGCCGACATGTATCTGGCCAAGAAGGCGCGGCTGGCGCGCGGCAACGGCAGGAGAGAGGCTCGGCAGTGGATTGCCGGAAGGATCGCCTTCGTCTTCAAGAAAACTCAGATAGAGTGCGAGGAGGTTTTCAAGGCGATGACTGCCCGCGGGTTTTCAGGAGAGGTCAGGATATTTCATCATCAGGATATTAAGATAAAAGATTGGGCAGCCGGTGTATGCCTGCTGTCCGCGAGCGCGGGGTTTCTATTGATATGATCAAAGTGAGCCATATCCATTACTCTTACTACAAGCAATTTACCGCATTGAGGGGCGTGAGTCTAGGGATCCACAGGGGAGAGAAGTTCGCTGTTATCGGATCCAACGGCAGCGGCAAGTCTACGCTCCTACAGATCCTCGGAGGGTTATTGTTTCCCTCGCAAGGGGAATATCTCTTTCAGGGGACGCCTGTTACTGAAGACAATCTTAAAGAAAAGAATTTTCTCCGCTTCTTCAGGCAGAAGATGGGGTATGTCTTCCAGGATTCCGATATCCAGCTTTTTTGTCCCACGGTCACCGACGAACTGCTTTTCGGTCCGTTGCAGGTCGGGCTGAAGCGCGAAGAAGCAATGGACAGGACGATGGAAATACTGAAGATGCTGAAGATCGAGAATCTGAAAGACAGGCCGACCTATATGCTTTCCGGCGGCGAAAAGAAGAGGGTGGCCCTCGGATCTGTGCTTACCATGAATCCCGACGTTCTGTTGCTGGACGAACCTACAAATGGTCTGGACCCGCGGACACAGGTCTTTCTTCTGGAATTGATCATAGCCCTGAACGAAGCGGGCAAGACAATCGTCATTGCCACACATGACTTGTCGCTAGTATCAGAGCTGCGCGCGCGCGTCGCCGTTCTTTCAGAGGAGCATGAAGTGGAAAAGACCGGTAATGCCGACGACATTTTGCATGATGAACAGCTGCTTCTGAAGGTCAACCTGATACATGAGCATATTCATTACCACGACGGCCATGCCCACAGCCATCTGCATTCGCATTATCTTTTCCACAAGCACTGAGCAGACGCAAAGTCAGCCGCTATTATCTGGTCTTCACCAGAAATGGTATGGCAAGCATCCATGGCAGTCTGATATATTTTGTGTCTCTGAAATTTTCCAGCCCGATAGTCATTCCATCATGCCCAAGTGACGGCTGAGCGCGGTAAGTCCTGAAAAGCCTGTCCCACCATGGAAAGTTGAAGCCAAAATTGCTGTTTGTCTCTGCCGGTATGCTTGAGTGATGTACCCTGTGCATATCGGGTGTTACAACGAGTCTTCTCAGGAAATTGTCGACTTCAGCCGGTATGCAAATATTGCTGTGATTGAACATGGAGGAGGCATTAAGGAGAATTTCAAAAAGGAGCACAGACCAGGCCGGCGCGCCGAGCACTATAACAACTGAAATCTTTATCACCATCGACACAACGATCTCAATCGTATGGAACCGGGCCCCTGTCGTGACATCAATATCGGGATCGGCATGATGCATTCTGTGCAGAAGCCATAGAAGCGGAACCTTGTGGAACACAAAATGCTGCGCATAGATTGTCAGGTCGAGAAACAGAAGCGAAAAAAAGCCCGCCGGTACGGAAGGGACCCTGAGTTCATTCAAAAGCCCCCAACCGCTCAATTCGCCGACAAAGGCCGTGCCGACCGCAGCAGCCGGAAAAAGGACCCTTACTGCAATGGAGTTGATAAGCGTGAGTGAAATATTATGGAACCATCTTTGCCGCTTCAAGGACATCAGCTTCCGCCGCGGCGCAGCCAACTCCCATATGCTCATGACGGCAAATACCGAAAGAAAACACACAAGCCGTATAAACAGCTCATTGTCTATGATGAACATATTCATGCTTCAGAGCAGCTCCTTATGACAAAAAAGTCCATGCATAAGGATACACGAAATTTTCGCACTGCGTCATGCCGGAGCTTTCGGCTTGCGGTTAGTGGCTTTCAGTGCCGTATGAGCGGGCATTTTCGACCTGCCTGACATACTTGCCTTTCCAGAGCATGTAAACAGCCGGGTATATGATCAGCTCGAGGATTGTCGAGGTAACGACGCCGCCGACCATAGGCGCCGCGATCCTCTTCATCACATCCGACCCTGTACCGTGGCTGTACATTATGGGTATAAGTCCTGCGAGAATTACTGCGACCGTCATTATCTTGGGCCTTATACGCTTGACGGCTCCATCCATCACCGCATCCCTCAGCGCATCCATATTTAGCAGCTTGCCCTCTCTTTTCCATTTCTCGTAAGCCAGTTCGAGATAAAGGAGCATCACCACGCCCGTCTCGGCATCCAGACCCGCAAGCGCAATAATGCCCACCCAGACAGCTATACTCATGTTATAGCCGAGCAGATAGAGAAGCCAGAAGGAGCCAACAAGTGAAAAGGGCACGGCAAGCAGGACTATCGCCGTTTTCGTGAAAGACTTGGTGTTGAAATATATCAGGATGAAGATGACGAAGAGGGTCAGGGGGATCACGAATTTCAGCCGCTCGTGCGTCTGAACGAGGTACTCGTATTCGCCGCTCCATTGCAGCCTGTAACCTTCCGGTATTTTTAGTGAAGATATCTTCTTCTTGGCGTCGTCGATGTAACCCCCTACGTCCCTGTTCGCAAAGTCAATATAGATGTAAGAGGTGAGCAGTCCTTCCTCGCTTTTTATCTGGGACGGGCCTTTTTCGATAGTTATGTCGGCCAGTTCGCCGAGCGGCACCTGGAGGATGCGCTGAAATCCGGCAGAGGGCGCAGGTTCGGGGGCGTTGTTGTCGGATACCGGAACGAGAATCCTGCGGATATCTTCGAAGTCGCTCCTCATGTCCCTGAAATACCGCAGGTTCACCGGGTATCGTTCCCTGCCCTCTACAGTTGTGGTGAGGTTCAGGCCTCCCACAGCCGACTGGATAATGTTCTGCACATCTCCGACGGTAAGGCCGTATCGTGCCGCGGCCTCTCTCTTAACATTGATGTCGGTGTAATATCCGGTCGTGACACGCTCGGCATAAACGCTGCGCGTGCCGGGTATGTCCTGAATGCGCTTTTCAATTTCGACGCCCAGGCGTTCGATTTCCTTCAGATCGGGACCGAGCACCTTTATGCCGACCGGGGTCCTGATGCCGGTGGAGAGCATGTCTATGCGCGCCTTTATGGGCATGGTGAAAGAGTTGGCTACCCCGGGAATCGAGAGCGCGTTGTTCATCTCGAACTTCAGCTTCTCGACGGTCATACCCGGCCTCCACTGATACTCGGGCTTCAGGTTGATCACCGTCTCGAACATCTCGAGAGGCGCCGGATCAGTTGCCGTCTCGGCCCGGCCCGCCTTTCCGAAAACCTGGGCCACCTCCGGTATATTCTTCAGAATCCTGTCCTGCATCTGCAGCAGCCTTGATGCCTCAGAAATCGATATGCCCGGAACCGTGACCGGCATATAGAACAGAGAACCCTCATACAGTGGAGGCATGAACTCTGAGCCCAGTTTAATGAACGGAAATATCGTGAGAGCCATAATGACAACCGCAATGACTATCACTATCTTTTTGTGATTCAGTGCAATGTGCGCTACAGGTTCATACAGTTTGCGCAACAGGCGGCTAACGGGGTGTTTCTCTTCGGGATATATGGTGAAGATATACTTGATGACAGGGACCTTGCTCAGGGAACTCTCCCTTATGAACAGGGACATGAGAACAGGCGTGAGCGTAATAGCCAGAAAAGACGAGAAGAGCATGGCGAACGTCTTTGTATATGCCAGCGGCTTGAAGAGCCTGCCTGCCTGCTCCTGCAGCGTAAAGACAGGAAGGAAGCCGACTGTAATGACCAGCAGCGAGAAGAAGAGCGAAGGCCCCACCTCTTTGGCGGCATCGATTATTACGTCAAGCCTGCCACAATACAGCTCATGATTGCACTCCCACTGCTCCATCTTCTTGTGCGCATTTTCGACCATGATGATCGAGGCATCCACCATCGCCCCTATTGCGATCGCAATTCCGCTCAGGCTCATGATATTAGAGGTGACGCCGAGATAGTACATGCAGATGAAGGAGATGATTATAGCCACCGGAAGCGTCAGAATCACTACCAGCGCGCTGGGCAGGTGAAATAGGAAGATTATGCATACGACGCTGACGGCAAGTGAGAGTTTCAGAATCTCATCCTTGAGGGTATCGATTGCGCGGTGGATTAAATCCGTGCGGTTATACGTGACGACTATCTTTACACCTTTGGGAAGGCTTGGCTCTATATCGGTTTTCAGCTTCTGTTTCACACGATCTATTACGTCAAGGACATTCTGGCCAAACCTGACTACGACTATGCCTCCGGCCACCTGCCCCTTGCCGTCGAGTTCAGCAACGCCGCGTCTGATCTCAGGTCCCAGTTGTACTGCAGCTATATGTTTCAGGTAGACCGGAGTGCCGGACCTGCTCGCTCCTACGGGGATATTCTCTATGTCGGCTATGCTCCTTATATATCCCCTGCCTCTGACCGCATATTCTGCGCCGGAGAATTCGAGCACTCTGCCTTCGACATCCTGATTGCTGTTTCTGACCGCATCGAGAACCTTCGGCAAAGCGATGTTGTAAGCCAGGAGCTTGTTCGGGTCGATGGTAATCTGGTACTGCTTTACAAAACCGCCTATGCTGGCGACCTGGGAGACTCCCGGCACGCTTTCTACGGCCAGTTTCACATTGTAATCCTCCATTGAGCGCAGCTCAGCGAGGTTGTGCCTTCCCGTCTCATCTACTATTGCATACGAAAAGCCCCATCCGACGCTCGATGCGTCCGGACCCAGCACAGGGTTCACGTCGGCCGGTATCTTGTTCTTGACCGCCTGGAGATATTCGAGAACGCGGCTCCTGGCCCAGTATATGTTGGTGTCTTCCTTGAAGATCACATAGATAAAGGAGCTTCCGAGAAAGGAAAAGCCCCTGACCGCACGCACTTCAGGCGCGGCTAGCAGGGTGGATGAGATCGGATACGTTACCTGGTCTTCGACGAGGTCGGGGCTCCTTCCGGGCCATTCGGTCAGGATGATCACCTGGGTATCGCTCAGGTCCGGAATCGCGTCAAGGGGCGTTCTCTGTAATGCCCAATATCCCCAGGCCAACATAAAGCCGACCATCAGGAATATTACGAACTTGTTGCGGGCGCTGAAATCGATTATCCTGGCGATCATTACTTCACAACGCCTTTCAATTTAGCCTCCGAATCGATGAGGAAATTGGCAGAGGATGCCACGCGTTCTCCAGCCTGAAGCCCATTGCTTATCTCGATCATGCCGTCGGATCTCATTCCAACGCCAACTTCGCGCGGTTCGAAGTTGCCTTCGCCTTTGTCCACGTACACCACCTGGCGCTTGCCGGCATCGAGGACGGCGTCTTCGGGAACGACAAGTTTTTTGCCGATGTTTATCTTAACTTCAACGTTGGTATACATCTGCGGCTTGAGACGATTGCCCGGATTTGGTACTGTAAACCTTACCTTGGCCGAGCGCGTCTCGCCTGAGATCGTTGGGTAGACATAATCGATATCGGATGAAAACTCCTTGCCCGGGAAATAGCTCAGGCTGATGATGGCCTTCTCTCCAGGCTTGACCAGAGGGAGCTCATACTCGAAGATGTCGGATAATATCCAGACGGTCGAGAGGTCCGCGATATCAAAGAGTTTTTCACCGGCTGCCACCCTCGCTCCCTTTAAGGCGCTCTTCTGCACCACATACCCGCTGACAGGGCTGTAAATGGTGAGACTTCGAATGGGCTTTCCTGTCTTCTCGATTTTATCGATCTGTTCATCCGAGATGTCCCACAGTCTCAACCTCTGCCGCGCACCCTCGATTATGACGTTTGAATCACGGGAAAGCATTGAGCCTATATCCTGGTTCTTTATCGACCTTTCCTCGTTCTTCCATTTCAGGAGGTTTATGAATTCCTGCTGTGTGGCGAGCAGCTCAGGGCTATAGATATCAGCCAGGGGCTCACCCTTGCGGACGTAACGCCCGGAGTAGTCTACATGGAGTTTCTCTATCCATCCGTCGAATTTAGTATTTACCGTCGAGAGCCTGCGCTCGTCATATGCTACGAGTCCAACTGTCCTGATAATCTTGCGCATAGGTTTGATTTCAGCGGTGACGGTTTTAACTCCTATGAGTTGCTGCTGTTCCGGCGATATTTCGACCGTAGGGGCTTCAGCCTGATCTTGGGCCTGTTCCGTGTTCTGCTGCGCGGGTGCATCTGTGTTTTTTGATTCGGCAGGGGGCTGTACCTGGGCGACGGGGGCTTTCTTCGCAGGCGCTGGATTCATGACATAAAAAGCAATCGCCGCCGCTGCTATGATTGCTGCGCCTATAATCAGCAGGATCTTCCTATTCATGCCCGGCTCCCAGGCTGTCACTGAAGTATGCGCTACCCAGCCCCGTTGCAGCCTCGATGCGGGCGATGGCCTTTTCATGTTCCGCAAATTGGCCCCAGTACGAGATTTCAAAATCGATGACTGACTTGAGTTTGCTTATCACTGTAAAGGCATCTACTGAGCCGGTTCTGTAGCCGGACAGGGCAAGCTCCACATCCTGGCGGCTTTTGGGAATCAGCCCATCCCTGTAAAGAGACATAAGTTTATCGGAACTCTTCAGAAGCGAATAATTGTCTCTGACGAACGAGATAATTGCGAGCCTTGTCGCCGCCCTGTCGCTGCTAGCCTCCATGAGAGATGCATTAGCTTCATTGACGGCATGCCGCTGCTTGGTCCTGTAAAAGATCGGCACGTTGATCGACGTTGTCAGGCTCCACATATCTCCGAAACCGTTGCCTCGCGCGATATAGCCGCCCGTAACCGTGAAGTCCGGAATATAATCCTTTTTGGCGAACGACAGCCTGGCTTCAGAAGACTTAATCGTCCCGTCTTTGGCCTTAAGCTCAGGCGACCGGTCTTCTGCGATCCTGATGAGCTCGTCTGTCGTATAAGCGAAACTTGAAGGAGATGTTTCCGCAGGCCTTCCCAGAGGCAGATCGGATGTTCGTCCGATGGCACCGCAGAGCTGAGCATCGAGTGACTGAATTTTTTGTCTCAATAGCGCCTCCTTTTCGACGAGCAGATACTTTTCTGTCTGGGCGAGCAGTACGTCCTGCTGTGAACCCTTTCCAGACGCATAGAGGGAAAGGGCTGCCTCTTCAACACGCGAGAAGAGCCTGTTTCTCTCACCGACCAGATCAGCGGTCTTATAAGTCGCGTACAGGTCGAAATAAAGCTCTTTTACCTTTGATATCGTCTTCAGCCGGAGCGCTTCATAGTTCGCCCTGAGGCTTTCAGATTCATGCCCAGCGGCCTCTCCCTTCAATGCAAGCTTGCCTGGGAAGGGGATTGTCTGCGACGCGGAGAATATCCATTGCGAGTCCTCGGACTGTCCGTATGAATACCTGCTGAACCCCTCATTCTGATAACCGAAGGAGAGCAGCGGATCAGGAAGGCTTTTAACCTGAGGTATACGATATTCAGCGCCTGATGCCCGATACATTGACGCTTGCAGTTCAGGATTGTTGTTAAGCGCCTCGTCTATAAGCCCCTGTAAGGTCAGCTCGTAAGCGAAAACCTCTGCAGCTTGAGTCGAAAAAAAAGCAGCGAGGGACAGACAAAAAACCGCCAGCAGCAACGCGCTGCCGACGGCCTTAGCTGGCTTTTCTTCTCTATTACTGGGCATCCACATTGAACTTCACGGTCGAGGTCTTTCCTCCTTTGCTTATCTTGACCGCAATGTTCCATGGTCCGGACATCGAAAGATCCATCTTGGCGGTATATTTCTGTCCAGACAATACGGCGTCGGTCTTGTAATTCATGGCGGGCATTCCAGGCATGGCAGGCATCGAGTAATCAACCTTTACCTTGGCGTCGGTCACATATTTGCCAGCTGAATCCTTGACCTCAATCTCTACGTTGTTGCTGCCGACTATGGGCGGGTTCTTGTCGAGCTTGATCTCTACGTTGTATTCTCCTGCCTTCTGTTTCACTTCGAGCCCCGCTCCGAATGCCGCTCCGAAAGCTATCAGAACCACGGCCATCGTCATCAATATTATCTTCTTCATATTTTCCTCCATCCAGCCTTTCATCAACTGCGAAAGGGTGCTTTATTAATGAGTATCAGCATCCATGATGCTTGTCAATGCTTGATTTTAACATTCGATTATGAAGGAATGATGAAGATCAACAAGAACTGTTGCGGGCTCTCTGTTTAGTAGCCCTCCAGTCTCAACGTCGAAAATATCATTTCGTATATCGAAATCGAGGCATAGATCATATAAAGGGCAAGGCTGATTATAACGAGCTTCTTCTGGATGACGGGGACGATGGTTGAAAGACTTGTAATCTTTCTGAAGGGCATCAGCGCCCCGATTCCCATTCCTGAGACCGCTCCACCCAGGAGGGTGAGGTATAAGACATAGCCGATGTAATTGTATTCCTTCTGGAGGATGCAGAACGGACAGTGATGGGTCGGGAGCTCGTAGAAATAGAGGGATATGAAGGATATGAGAGCCGCCACGGATAAGGCAAAGGTCGCCATGCTCAAGGCAGAAAAGATATATCCCGACCGGTTTTGTTTCAGATAGAAATAGATCCCCGAGGCAAGTGTCAGGCCCATGCAGACAAAGAAAGAAATCTCCATCGGAATGCGGGGAAGGGCTGCTATGCTGGAGGTGACGCCTTCGGTCTCAGTGCTGAAGAGGCTGCCGCAGCAGGATGTGATGACATTGGCCTTCATCACCAGGAAATATGAGGTCTGCGTGATCGTCTCTAAAATCACCAGCGGTGTCATGGCCAGAAGCAGGAGGTATTTCTTTTTGATGAGGGGATAATCGAAGGCCCTGTTGTCGGTGTAGTTGATGATCAGCCAAACCCCTGCCATCAGGAAATTTACGATCTTCAAAATTACGGTCGGGTAGCCGAACCGGTTGACGTTTAAGGTTCCGGCCGCGCACATGGCACCGACGAAGAGGGCATGTATGTCGTCCACCGTAAAGATGAAGAGAAAGAAGGAGGCGAGCTGGAAGGCCATTATATAGCTCATGATGGTAGAAAGCAGGTAGGTCTTTCTCTCCAGGCTAAGCTGAAGCTCGCTTCCGCTGCTTATGTCCCAGCGCCTGACGATCATGACACCGTAGTAAGCGGAATAGACCAGCATGAGGCTTACTATGATCGAACCGCACAGAAGGGCTATTATCGGGGGCCTGAAGATCATATGCCTGAGATGATCTTTCCGTCCCTCATCTCGACGACCCTGTCGACAATCGGCGAGTCGTATACGATAGGGTCGTGGCTGGCTATGATGATCGTCTTTTCCTGTTCTTTCAGACCCGACACAATCTCCATGAATTCTTTCGAGAGCCTCGAATCGAGGTTGGCCGTCGGCTCGTCGGCGATGATCACTTCGGGATCATTCATCAGTGCCCTGGCTATGCTCGTCCTCTGGGCCTCTCCCCCGGAAAGCCATTCTATTTTGGAGTCGGCCTTCCCTGAGAGATTGAACAGCGATAGGAGCTCCATGGCTCTCTTCTTCAGGATGGCGGGATTTTCTCCGGTCGGATATGCCGGAAGTATCACGTTTTCGATGACCGTTATGCCCTTGATGAGATTGAATTGCTGAAAGACGAAGCCGAAGGTTGTGCGCCTGATCTCGGTAAGGAACCTCTCTGGAAGGCTTGTAATCTCCCGTTCCGCCAGCATGATCCTCCCGGAGGTGGGCCGTGCCATGCATCCCAAAATTCCGAGGAGGGTAGTCTTGCCCGATCCGCTCGGCCCCTTCAGAACGGTCACCTCATGCCGGGGGATCGAGAGGCTGACCTTGTTCATGGCCACGAATTCGTTCGGTCTCCCCGCATTGAAGACCTTTCTTACATCCATGACCTGTATCATCAGAGCCTCATTACCGAATCGGGATCTACGGTCGCGGCCCTCCAGGAGGGGATGATGGTGGCGACCGTATAAGGAATGACCGTGAGAAAGAAGAGGGTGGCGAGCTGAAGCGGATCGATATACGGGATGAGCCTGAACTTCGGATACAGAACAGCCCATCCCTTCAGCACGGGTTCGAAGAGGGCCGATGATGCATAGAAGATATGAATATAAGCAAATACGCATCCGAGCAGAAACGAAGAAAGGGATATAACCGTTCCCTCCCAGAATTTCATCAAGATGACGTCCGAGGTCTCCCAGCCTATGCCCTTCAATATCCCGATCTCCTTCCTCTCCTCCGAGCTCAGGCCGCTGGCCTTGTCCCAGGCGAAGATGATGAAGGCCATGATAGCCCCTGCCAGGATCACCAGCAGTATGCCGCCGCGCCAGTCGAAGATGGTTTCATAGGTCCTGAGGATGTCATCCTTCACGATTGGCCGGGTGTCGGGAGCCAGGCGTCTTATTTTTTCGGCTATGGTGGGCAGTTCCTTGACATTTCTGACGGACAATACCATATCGGTGAAATAGCCGGCAGGCACTCCGGTTATCTGACGGAAATCGCCTTCGTTCATCAGCACCAGATCGGAGGACACAAGTTCTGAGTCGGAAGAGATTATATCGCCCACTTCCAGACTCACGAAAAAGCCGTCATTTGCCTTGAATGGCAGCAGGTCCCCTTTTTCGGCGCGCAAGGTTCTTGCCACGCCCTTGCCGATGACGATAGTTCCCTCAGCTACCGCAGGGTCGTCGGGAACCATCAGGGTATAATTTGCGCCGACCGTCGGGTCGTAATAATATCCCCAGAGGCGCCTCTTTACAGTCTGAACACCCCGCACATCCTTGATCTTGTCGATGTAAGAGGTTGGAATCAGCTCATGCCTTCCGGCGACAAGCCTCTGGATCACGACCTCGGGGCTCCTCTGCAAGATGCTGCAGGCCTCGCGTTTTAGTGCCTGGGTCGAAAAAAGCACGGAGGCGAGTCCGAAGACAACCAGGATGTAAACGAGCACCAGTGCGGTATTCTTCCTCTTTCTTCTAAGCAGTGAAGAGAGGGTGAAATCTAATATGTTTCGGTGTTTATTAATTCGGTTCATCTTAACCTGAGATGGCGCGGAGGTTCAGCCAGCGTGCCTGACGGAAAGTGCTCGATAGAGGTAGGATGATCCTGAAAAGGTGTATTAAGGTCCGCCATCGAGGGGTGCCTCATATACCTCGCATCCGTAAAGAGACAGAGGTCCGTCAGGCCGAGCTTTTCGATCATCGCTCGTTCTTCAGACAGCTTTTTTTGCGTATCTGCCTGCATCGAGAGGGCATCCAGAAAAAAGAAGAGGAAGGCCGAAAGATTCAGGGCAATGAAGAGAATAAAGATGTCCGATTTCCTGGCAGACATCAATCGAGACCCTTCAGTACGATTTGCGTAATATCCCTGAATTTGAGGGTTGACGTGCCCTTGTGGTCCTTCCTGAACTCCTCGGCATCTGAGAGCTTTTCAAAGGGTATGAGCTCCCTGCCCATCGGACCGAAGACATCGCTTCCCGCTACATAGAGGGCACTCAGGCCTTCTATCGGCTTCAGACTGTAATAGTCGGTTACGTAAACGGCAGCTATGTCGGTCGCCTTCCTTCCGGGTGCGAACTTGGCGGGGTTGAGATAAAACTTGAACATGTCCTTGGTTCCATCGAATACGGTATAGGTCCCGTCTTTGAATATTATCTGGGCGAGAAAATCGGGGTACTTCGCCACGAACATGCCGCAGACAGGGCATTTGTCCGATTTGGCAGGCTTAACCGGCTTCTTATCCCCGGCTTGTGCAGCAACAGCCAGAAATACGAAAAGGACCATGAATATGGCTATCCGTCTCACTTTACCTCCATGCTTAACATCTGTCGCACAATCCATAAAACTGGACCAGATGATTTGTGATCCTGAAGTTGTGTTTCTTCGACAAAGGCCCCTCTATCATCTTGAAAAGGCCTTTTCCTCTTTGAGAAAATCCGAATAGTCGATGATTCTGCCGCATGAAGTACATATAAGATGGTGATGATGTTTGCTGTTCTTGTATCCTTCCACCATCTCATACCTTGACCTGCCGTCCCCGAAATCGAACTTGGAGACTACGCCCATATTCACAAGGATTTCTAGAGTCCTGTATATCGAGGTCAAGCCGATAGAATTGTTTATGGCATGGACCCTTAAATAGACATCCTCCGCGCTCAGGTGTTCGTCGGTCTGGGCGAGAATCTGTAAAGTGAGTTCGCGGCCCTTTGTCATCTTGTGACCGAATTTCTTGAAATGCCTGTCCAGCCTGGTCTTATTCCGTTCTTCGGTGTCCATTGTAAGTGATAATGGTTTCCATTTGCAATCTGATTGCTTACAATTTAACATCGATACTGCGTCAGTGCGTATCAGACAAAGACTGAATTTCGTGTAGGAATACTTTCGACTTAGGGCTGTGAATTCGCCATTTCAATTATGAGACCCTGGTTTCAGGGGGCACAGGTTAAAATCGAGGCGGTCACGTCCCAACGTTGGGCATCGTGAACCTCCTTCCTAGGGAGCTTTACGCCCGAGACTTC
>Ga0187785_10000445_pt1 | contig 15406 bp, 11 predicted proteins | sample 0815_BV2_4_20_MG_FD_132466 | JGI IMG/M metagenome (GOLD analysis project Ga0187785, IMG submission 132466) | Tropical peat soil microbial communities from peatlands in Department of Meta, Colombia - 0815_BV2_4_20_MG | ecosystem: Environmental > Terrestrial > Soil > Wetlands > Peat | place...
CAGAGGAATTCAAACGGTACTCGTACCATTTGACGTTTTTAGTGTCGAATAATGATCCAAATGTGTTGCCGCCTGATGTAGAGACACCCACTCCTGCGGGTGTGGCAGAGACATTCGTCCCGTTAGGAGTCTCAGATGCCCCTCCAGATGTCGTTGTTGGCTTCGGGGTCGGAGACGTGCATCCGGCCGCTGTCAGTGCGATCAGAACTACCAGTACAGCCATAACTACTGAATATCGAAATTTCATAATATTACACCTCGTTGCTTGTGGACGTAGGCACTATAAACGAATTCAGCCTATCCTTTGAGCAAAATTCCCAAGCTATTTAGGCGGTTTACATCTTAAATTTATTCGTCCTTTCGCGCTGTCCTATGGGAAACTCTAGGGGGGCAAGATAATATGACGGGCTTAAAAGAGATGCCGGTCGCAGGTGCAATCACCATGATAGGCACGGGAATGCTAGCTTTCTCTAATTGTCTGGTATGGTGAGATAACAGTACGATCGCTGTTCCGGTGTAGTGCGGCGATCGTCTTCCTTCTCAAGCCATGGTGCAGCCTCTAACAATGATGTCCAACAAAAATTCATGGGCGACCGCGCAGTGGCAGGATGTTTCTATCCATAACCCACCGTACTACATTGCTTCGATCCTGCCATTCGCGCGGCCCGAAGAGGCCTACTGCCCCGCACCTTATCCTCACCTGCAGAAAGATGATCGCTGGGCCGGAAAGATGCCTATCCGGCCCCGATCTGTGTTCCATCCTTCCTCAAACCCACACGTCACTAAATTGCTTGCTTGTTTGTCTGGTTGCTTGCTTGTCTGTTTACTTACATGTGCTGCTACACAGGTTTTGATAATCGCGATTCTGCGCCTTGCTTCGCATACAACCCCTGCTGTCACCGGCATGTGAGGTCTGAATAGTAGATTGGACGCTTATCTTTATAAATATTGCCAAATTAAATAGCTGGTGACTACGTGAAGCATTATTAAATGCGTATGATGGCTTGCAGGACTATAATCAGTGCAATAATAGAAAAATATGCAAATACCAGGGCGAACACCCCAAGCATTGTATTTTATATGCTTCCTACAAATTTCGGACGCTTTTCGAGGCTTCTTGCAACCGGCAGCGGTCTGTAAGGCAGGCACGCGGTTTCAGTGTGGATGCGTGCCACCAGCTCATCCAGGGTCATTTCGACCTTATTTGGCTTGTTCTGCTCTGATTCGGCCCTGACAACCACGGGCAGCTTATCGTTATTAAGCTCGGCATCGCCGATCGTCACCACGTAGGGGATCCATTCCTTACCCGCGTCTCGGATCTTCTTGCCGATGGTTTCCTCCCGGTCGTCGACGTCAACCCGAATGTCATCCATCTTGTCGGCCAATGCCATAGCAAAGGGCACGTGTTTTTCTGATATAGTGACTATGCGGACCTGGGTTGGAGAGAGCCATACTGGCAGCATGGGCACCATTCCATTCTCGCTTTCCATGGCCTCCTTCTCCAGCAATCCGTAGATGCATCGCTCGATCGCTCCCGAGGGCGAGCAGTGGAGGATGATGGGCCGCTGTTTGTTGCCACGCTGGTCAACATATGTGATATCGTATCGCTCGGCGTTCTCTACATCAATCTGTACGGTGGAGAGCGCGCTAGCCTTGTTCAGCGAGTCGATGAAGTTGAACTCGAACTTTAGGACGAAGTAGAAGAATCGCTCCTCCCACATTTCCACGATGACCGGTTTGCCGACCCGGGTCATCAGGCTTTCGATGAACTCCCTGTTATTATCGTAGAACTCCTTGGTGAATCGGATAGCGACCTCGTAGTCGGATAGGTCGATTCCGATCGTCTCCAGGGTTTTGATGCACATCTCGTACTGGTCCTTAAACTCCCTCATCGCCCCGTCCATGTCCGTGCATAACGTGTGCATGTCGGGCATGGTGAATGCTCGGAGCCTGCGAAGGCCGACCAGCTCGCCTCTCTGCTCCTTCCGGAACGAGTAGCGGGTTAGCTCGATCATCTTGAGCGGGAGGTTCCTATACGATATGGTCATATCATGGCCCATCAGGAACTGGCCGAAGCAGGCGGCGAACCGTAGGAACAGGTTCTTCTTGTCCGCGATGACTGTGTACTGTCGGGCGGGGAACCGATCTAGGTACTTCTTAAGGGTGGGGTGCTCCATATCGTACATGATGGGCGTCTCGACCTCCATGGCGCCCTTTTTGAAGGCCTCATTAAGCACGAACTGCTCCAGCAGGCTCTTTATGGTTCGCCCCTTGGGGTAGTAGCGCATATTGCCTGGATCGCTGCCCGGCTCGTAGTCAGCGATCTCCAGTCGGCGCATAAGCTCGACGTGGGGAGGAACCCTGTCAACTGCGCGCTTCTTGGCCATCTCATAGTCCACGAACGCGCTGAGCCTCTTATGACCCTTATAATCGAAGTACTTTGGATCTTTTAGCTGTCCGTCCGTGTCAAGGATATAGAAGTAGCTCTTGAGCTTCTCCTCAGCCTTGATCGCCTCGGAAACTACTTCTGGCTTTTCGGCGGCTGCCGCTGGTGTGATCGTGACAGTCTCCACGCCTTCAGGACGGATGGTCCTGGAGAGTTCAGATAGCGGGTGGCCTTTGCATTTGATGGTGAACCCCTTGTACCAGCCGAATGGCGCCCTTGCGACCTCGTACCCCTTGCTCTTCAGAATGATCTCGAGCCCTTTCAGGACTTCCACCGCGGTCTTCGGTGAGGAGAGATTGGAGCTCAGGTGTGCGTACGGGTAAATCATGATCCGGCTTGCTTTGACCTGTCCTGCCACGTTGATGATTGACTCAGTGCCCCTATCGATGACATATCGAGGATTCGATTCATCCGGCTTCTCGACCGCGACGAAGACTGTGAGAGCCTCCTCCATGCGTCCGGACTTCAGGGAATCGTCGATCTTTTCGGCGACGGGGGTGCTCTTTTTCACCTCGTACTCGATGAAGTCGGAGTGGATGAGTAGTAATTGCATTCTTTCACCTAATGTTGATAGAATGAGGCGATTTTCGGTTATATAATTTGGGGTATGGGAATAGCGCGGGTTTTGTATTAAGCCCTTTAGATAGCGATCTTTTTCTCTCTATCCCCTGGTACTTTTATTCGTTAACGCGTAAAGTACATATTATTAACCATTAACAATATAAACATTTATTACTATAACTGTTAATTATAAATATTGGGTTGGGATCGACCACTATATCACTACAAAATGGGTGCAGTGTCTCCGAGATAACGATGTGTACTGGTGCGCCGCTGATCCTAGCTGGGTCGCAGGGACGTCGTGGGATTTTCGGTCCGCGGTTCTGCGGCGCATCCCAGGTGATATGGCTGACCGGTTCAGCTCGGTGCCTGGTATGTCATCGAACGTCTGAAGGTCACCTTCTGTACATAGCGTTGACCGCGTTGCGCATGATCAAAAGGCCGGGGAAGCGATCACCCGGAAGTATCATGAAAAGCTTGCAGTATATCCCCAGCATGTGCGAGCTCCTCAATCTCGAAGTCATCCGCTGGGGGAAAGCCTACGATCTGCCCATCCACGAGAATTACTGGATGACTGAGACCGGATGTAATGTGATCGCCAATTTCTACAATCTCTCTATCAAGACCAAGTTTGATGCCCATGCGTTCCCAGGGAGATCGAGTTTAAGGGTATCCTACCCAAAAATCTAAGCGTGAAAATAGTGTGTCGGGTGCCGAGGGCTGAGGGGGTAGGGCTCCCACGGAGATCTGGCCACGCTTGACGACTAATGATCATCGAGATCTTTGTAGATGTGTGTCTGGTCGTTTGCACTGACGCCCCTTGCCTGTTTCCTGAAAGTATCGCTCAAACCGCACCTGCTTATATTCTGATAGTAGCTGATTTACGGTCGATGACGCTTATCGTAATCATTGCATGACCAGATTTTATATATCATATTAAATAATTATAATTGGAATTGTGGTGGTCAAACCGTACCACTACGGCATGTTCACACTAATCGATAAAGAGCCATCATCGCCAGGTTATGGGCTTTGCTGCTTACAAATCTCTTCCGGCGGGATTGGCCTCGTATACGAACACAAAGCTATGCATGGAGGTGTGATCCCGGTTCAAGTAGCGATTAAAAGCGAAGGTAAAAATGACAAAGAACTGGAAGGATAACACAAAAATAGACCGAGTTTATCAGGAGTAAAAATTGAAAGGAGGTGATCACCGAAAAATTTCAACTACTTTAACCCGTCAGGGATCTTTTTTGTTTTTAACGGGAGCTATCTTGGACGAGAGATCGCCAGGAAGCCCGCAGGAATATCGATTATATTATAGTCCATACCCAGCGTATCATAGATCGAGCGCAGTCGCTTTTTATTGTAATAGTAGACAGGACAGCCTTTCGTCCAGAGCCACACCTTTCGGATGGGGGACTGTGGAGAGTAGATAGCAGGGTACGACACGATCATTTTCTCTTTCGTATATTCCTTCATCCGACGCAGGATATCCAACGGCTCATTCACGTAGTCCAACACCCCGATGGCAATGGTAATATCATATTTGTTCGGTTCATAAAACTCCTTCATGAAGTCCATACACAGGAACCGGATATCCAAGCGCGACCCAGACCATTGTTCGAAGGCTTTCGAGTACTCGCCGGCCATATCGATCATCGTGTTGGAGAAATCAACGCCGGTCACACGCAAACCTTTTTGGGCGAGTGGCAGACTGATCCGGCCGGAGCCACAACCAACGTCAAGCAGGGTCTTGCCAGGATCGCATGCTTCCAACGTCAGCTTGGCCCGGACACCCATACCTTTCCGGAACACAGTATTGACCAGTTTGTTAAATGCGCTTCCCCTATTATCGTAGATACCGTCAAAGTCAGTCGAGGTATCAATAAAATACCTTCGTACCCTTATATCATCATCCATACTGCATCCAGTCCCATGTCGACGAAAATCGGAAGTCTGTAACCAGTTTTCTCAAGCGTTTCTCGGTCTGACTCAGGTTATAATAATGATACCATCTCAATGCATTATGCCGAGGTTGCCCAGCATCCAACTCCCATGGATGGATATAGCAGATCGCCGGATACCCACGGCGGTTGATCTGCTTGATTGAGTGGTGAATGAATGAATAGGGCAGGAACCGCAGGTAAAAACCACCGGCTACTGGGACGTTGTACCTTGTCCCTGGCACCCGGTATACGGCCAGAGGGAACTCATAAAATCTTTCCGACGGGTCGTTCTCCTTGATATCATCCGTGGATGGATGATACGGATATAGCTTCGCATCCGGAATCCCATAGAGGTGTGTCTTGACCGGGAATATACTGGAATCGTACTCCAGGCCTTCCTTCTTTAACAGCCGGATCGCCCACGCAGTTTTATCCATAATGGTAAAAAAGGGCGCTCTATACCCGTGTATTTTCTCACCAGTCAATTTTCTCAGAACACTGATCGATCGTGATAGATCCGCCTTAAACTCATCCTGGGTCATCTGCGTAACCGCCCGGTGACTGTAGCCATGAGAGCCGATCTCATGTGAATCGGCGGCTATCCGCTCAATTAGCTCAGGGTGGAGGTCCGCTATATACCCAAGTATAAAAAATGTAGCATGCACATTTTTCTCCCTCAGGATCTTCAACAGGATATCGGTACTCTCGACCACCCTATCCTCATACTGGTGCCAGGTGGATATATCAAAATCCATGAACCAGTCTTCAACGTCTATCTGTAGAATATTCCTATTTCCTTTCATACGGTGTCCGCCATGAATGCGAACCCCAACACCTATCAAACACTTGTTTTACCCAACCCATAGGACTATACTATGTTACTATCCATCATTCGCAAGGTAAGTTAAACCTCAGCTATTCCTAAATAATTAACACAGATTAATAGATACTTGTATAATAACTACTTATAATTAACCGTTTGGTGCAGTATAGCTTAACTTACGATCTCGTTGCTGCAGGATAGAGAAAGCCCGCTTCTTTAGAGATGGAATGGATCCACCCCCTCGAAACCCTCATCACAATTCTAAAACAATCGAAAAAGTCTCTATCTAATGCACAGCGCAAATTATAAACTTGAACAATCGGATTTTGGTAATATCACCACCATCATGGTCCTCTAATAGTATCTACAATATAACCCAACCGTAAACCACCACACCAGCCGAAACTAAAGGGAGGCCGCCAAACATAATAAAAGAACGCGGGCCTTTCGGACACAACATTTATGTATAGGTATGCATATTTTAGGTTCGTATTTTATTCCGCTCCGGTAGTGTAGACCGGCCAATCATGTCGGCCTTTCGAGCCGACGACTCGGGTTCGAATCCCGACCGGAGCACTGGGGCTGTGGGGTTGAAATCCCCACTGCCAATTATTTCAATTCCCTGATCACTATGATGAACCAGGTCCTTTTCTTTTTGATGCTCCCCCTTCGCACTTTAACCCCAACAGTTGGGCGAATTTACTTTTCACACTGTTAAGCCAACATTTTCTAAAGGCCGTTTATTTGGCTTTTTTGAAATGCAAGATGACACCGGCCATGATAGAAGGACTCGCAGAAACAGCCTGGACCTGGAAAAAGCTCCTCACCTACCATTATACCCTACATTAGAGGACACTGGGAGAATTTGCGGTATTATTTAAATAACAAGCGGCTACATACTAACTGTTTAAATCTAGTGGTCGTGCATGTCAGCAAAACCAGGTTCTAAGAAAAAGGCTGGCGAGGCGTTGGAAGCGCTGGCTATGCTGGATAAAGTGGACATGGCGTTCCTCACCATCGACAAAGGGTTCCGGGTGACCTACGCGAACCGCATGGCTGCGGAGTTCTTCGGACGGCAGGGGGCCTCCCTCGTCCGGGTGTGCCTGCACGACTTGCTCGAGGCATGCCTGCCGCATACAGGCGTTTTCGACAGGTGGTACGACCGGATCTCGACCTCGGGCAAGGCGGGGGAACTGGAAGTGCCCGTGCACAACTTCCGCTGGGCACTATTTCGCCTGTACCCTCAAGAGAGCGGCATGACCATGATGATCGAGGACATCACCCATCGGCGCATCCGAGAGGAGCCTCAGCGCGCTGCGCTGCTCACCTTCAACAGCCTGTCTGAGGCCGTGTTCCTCTTGTACGAGAACGGCGCCATTTACTATGCCAACGACGCGGCGTTCAGCGCGACCGGATACACGCTAGAGGATCTTAAGATGCTCAGGGCCAGCGAGGTCATTCCTGATCTGGACCCCGAGCTTCTCATGCACAACATTGGTCACGCCCCGGGAAGCGCCCGCTTCGAGTCCGTGATGTGGCCGAAAGAGGGCGATGCAGTCTTGGTCGAGGTCTGCGTCACTGCCCAGAAGCTGTTCAGAAAAACGAATTATATCGTGTCGATCCGGGATATCACCGAGCGTAAGCGGGCCGAGGTGGTGCTGCGGGAGAGTGAGCGGGCGCACGCTTTCCAGTCTGCGGTTCTCGAGTCGGTGCGCGATCCCGTGTGGGCCACCGATCCCGACTTCAGGATCGTGTACTGGAACGACGCTGCCGCCGCCACGTTCGGTTGGACCGCTGACGAGGTCCGGGGGCGGCATACCGGCAAGCTGTTCAGGACGGTGATTCCGGGTTCGACGCGTGATGACGCCGTCGCGCAGTTACTACAGACGGGTGATTTCCGGGGCGAGGTCGTGTGCCATTGCAAGGACGGCCGCCAAATATTCGCCGAGATCAGCAGCCGCGTGGTCCGCGGGCCCGACGGCGAGGCGGTCCGTATCGTTAACACCGCTCGCGACATCACCGAGCGTAAGCGGGTTGAAGGGGCGTTGTGTGAGAGTGAGGCTAGATTGCGGGCTGTCATTGATGGGGCGCCGCTTGCGATAGCGCTCACCGGGCCGTCTGGCGAAATTCTTTTGCGTAATCCGAGGTTTGATCAACTTTGGGGTCGGCCGGCGCATGTCACTACGGCCCGCACTTATAGCGAGGTTTATGAGGGTTATCATCTCGACGGCCGTCGGATCGAGTCGGAGGAGTGGCCGGGAGCTCGTGCCGTCCTCAAAGGTGAGATCATCGAGAACGAGGTATATGAAATCGTCCAGGCCGACGGGCGGCGGATCACTTGTTGGTTCGGTTCGGTCCCGATCCGCAACGCCTCCGAGGAAATCGTGGGCGCCCTGGTAGTGTTCCGCGACATCACCAAGGAGCGTCGCACCGAAGAGGCGCTCCAAGACGCCAAGACACAGGCCGAACTATACCTTGACCTGATGGGCCACGACATTAACAACATGCACCAGATCGCTATCGGTTACCTGGAGATGGCTCAGGGTATCCTGCCCGACGGCGGTCAGAGCGAGTTCGTGGACAAGCCCCTCGAAGTGTTACATCGCAGCGCCCAACTCATCCAGAACGTGAGGAAGCTGCAAAGGCTCCACGAAGGGTTGATCCAGACGCAAGACGTGGATGTATGCCAGATACTCACGAACGTGCGGCGGGAGTTCGGCTCGATACCCCGGAAGACTATCACACTAAACCTCAATGGATGTGAAGATTGTTTTGTCCGGGCTAACGAACTGCTATACGACGTGTTCGCCAACCTGGCGGGCAACGCAGTCAAGCACACGAGGGACGGTGCGGATATCTATATCGACCTCGACATCATCAAGGACGACTCTGGCAGGTATTGCCGTGTTTGTGTTGAGGATGATGGGCCGGGCATCCTCGACGATTACAAGGACATTATTTTCAACCGCGGAATCAAGGGCATCTCCAGGGAGACGGGCATGGGCCTCGGCCTATACCTGGTCAAATCACTGGTCAACAGCTACGATGGACGGGTGTGGGTCGAGGACAGAATAGCAGGCGACCACTCAAAAGGCGCACGGTTCGTGGTCGTGCTGCCTACCGTAAAAGACTAACAAATTTTTATGGGGGCTTCAAGCGTAGGCTTGTAGTACAATAAATAGCTAGATAAGTAATTTAATCTTCAAAGTCGTAATGTGGGTGGAATGGGATATCAGCCTAAATCTGACATACCCTACAAATAAACCTGTGTAGAGTTTATTTTGTCTGATTGGAATAATAGTGTGATCATGGAGATGTCGTTGGAATTGGTGCGCCTACCTGGACTTGAACCCGGGTATTCAGCTTGGAAGGATGTTCGACCGCCTTTCTAGGCATGAATCGGTATACATCGGCTTATTTTTCATGCTTTCTATTCATGTGAAACAAAGCTTATTTGACCTTATTCACAGGGGGTTTCGGCTCGTATCTGAACGCCTATTTTCACCTATTTTTCTATGCGCCAAATGTATAGTAAGCAATCCATAGGATAAAGTTAAGAGAAAGTACCCGGTCTGCGGGATCACCTGTGACCATATAGGGTGGGGGCTGAAAAGTCTGGTAGAGAAACAGCTTGTCACGGTGAAGAGCGGTAGGAGTAACTGACCGTGCCTCTCCACGTTCTTTAAGTACACCCCGTAGACAAACGGTTGGTCATCACGCGAATCCCATAGGGAGTTTTAATAATAACATATGGGAGATTATCATGGCGAAAAGCAGCTATCCCGCCGACGATAGCCTGTTCAGGATCCTGTATCTGATCGTCGTGGACAAGTCGGAAAAATGGACGATGGCCATACCGAATTGGGGCGTCATACCGGGACAGCTCACCGTGTACTACCGGGGACGGGTCGAGGCATTTTCATAGGGTATCAGGTATAATGATGAGAAGAAGTTTCAACAAAAAACTTTACACTCCTGTCGCTGGAAGAGCCGGAGATATTCTCCGGCTCATTTCTCGGTCTGCTGCTGTTGTTCTACCGTGGCATCCCCCGGCACCTCAGATCTCACTTTCTTTCCGGGCATCCACCAGTTGTATTTTTTCATCTGTACCATGATGGCGGGTACAATGATCAGGCGCATGATCGTGGAATCAAGTATGATGGCCAGGCAAAATGCGAAGCCGATCTCCATATTCATAGTCAGGCCTGACAGCATCATGGCACCGTAGGTCACGGTCATGACCGCTCCGCAGAGCGTTATTATGGTTCCAGTCGACTCGATGGCCTGGGTGATTGCCCCCTCTTCCGATAAACCTTTGAAAACTTCTTCCCTGATGCGGGATACCAGGAATATGTCGTAGTCGACGCCAAGCCCCATCAGGACGCAAAACATCATGATAGGCAGCATCCACGAGACGGTATCCTGAAGCCAATTCTGGAAGACGAGGATCAGCGCTGCGAGGGTCCATACCACGCTCATGATAAGGGTGAGGATCAGTCTGGCAGGGGTGAACAGAGAGCGCAGCAACAGCACTAAAACGATGAAAATACCAATTAGTACCGCCGGCAGGACAAACATCTCGTTGCCCGTACACAACTGCGGATATTCGTAAGCACCTACGTTATTGCCTGTAAGCAATAATGTAGCGCCAGGGCGGCCGCTTTCGTAGGCTCGCAATTTCTCTTGGATGGAGTCGATGGCTTTCAGGGACTGCTCGTCATACTTCTCCTTCGCCATCATCGCGCCGATGTTTCCTGGTATAAACTTCTGGATATCGTACTGCAAGTTTGCTGAAAACATGCCAGCAAAAGGAAGTGAGATTATGAGAACGAGCATCCACAGAGCTATAATCACCCGAGGATGCCCCGTGACAACATCTGCAACCTTGTCGAATACAGATACCAATTGAACTGCCTCACATATTTTTTAAATGTTTCGATGAGCGGCGATTAGGGGATTCAGAGGAAGCCAGAGCAAGTAACCCAAACCGACGGCAATGGTAAAACCGATGACTGTATCGATCAGACGGTAAACGATCACTGCCGGGGTCACGGCATTACCGAAATTGAGCACGATCACGATCAGCGGTGTCATCACTGTCGCATATAAAACGTAGTTACGCACCTTCAGAAGAGGTCGTAAACCCGATAAAACACCTATCGCAATTGCCATGAACCATGTGGGCGGGAGCCACAGCAGCAAAACGCTTCCCAGAAGTACTCCGGCAATCGTTCCGATCGTCCGTTGAAAAGCCTTTCCAATCGTCGCGTCGAAATCTCGCTGGACGATGATCGCCGCCACGATGGCGATCCAGTATGACAGCGGCTGATGCCAGACAACGATGATGATCTCTGCTGCAAGTATGCAGAGGCAGAGACGCATGGTATATTGCCAGCCGGCCAGACTCGATAGCGAGCGGTGCCAGCGAATAAGCTGACGCTTGAAGGAAGGTGCGGGCTGCTGCGTATTTACAGTCGAAGCCGGAGACAATTTTTGTTCTATCCCCCAAGCCTGGAAGAGATATGATGCGACAAGCGACGCTATCATCGTCCAGAGTGCGCCGACGATAAAGATCAGCACGATGCCGGCAGGATTTGAACCGTTACCAGGTTCCAGGTTAACCCCTATTAGAAGGAGTATGGTAAACAAGCCGCTAAACCACGCTACAGTTCTGTTGATGCTCCCCAGTAAAGACGCAACAGACACGGTAATGACGATAGCGGCTCCCGTGATCCAGCCATGGTCACAGAAAACGGAGCCCAACAGGATCGCTGTGGTACTGGTTATCAGAGCGTAAAAAAGCCTGGTACATTGTCTGCGAAGAGCCCCATACCCAGAGGCACCGCTTAATGCAAGTCCGCCAATGGAGGCTAGCATCCCCAAGCTGGTATGGTTGGTGGCAGCTCCGATGGCAACTGGCACTTCCATGCCCAGCGAAGCGCCGACGATCCATGACAGGGGTATATGAATCTCATGAGACCACCGAGACGCGTCGGCGAGTATGGAATGGATATCCTGCACAATCGAGAGCTTTACCATTGATGTAGGGTCGACGAATAAATTTTAAATATTTTCTACGTAAATCATATTACTAACGTAAATATCGTTAATATTATTAAGCGGTGGTCAAGTGGAAGAGATCGTTCACATCATACCCCTCAGTTTCGAGATCGACAGGGCTGTTAAGCCATTTGAAAATATGCGGGCCAACAGAGCCTACCTAGTCTATTCAAGAAAACTCAAGGGAAAAAACATCGTTCCAGACGCCAGTTATTTTATTAAAGCTGTGAAAAGAAAGCTCGAACAGCTGAACATCGAAGTTATCATTGTGGAAAGCAACCTCTCAGATCCGCTTCCGCTTCTATCAACCATCAGTAACCTCATCAACCGTGAGAAGAAGGCGAAAAACCTGATCTACGTCAACATGAGCGCCTCCGGAAAACTAACGGCAGTCTCGGCAACTCTCGCAGCAATGTACCACGACGTGAAGGTATATTATGTGAACACTGACGGAGGCTACGCGAGAGACGAAAACGAAGTGCAGAAACATGGGCTATCCATTGTTAACGACCCCAAGTGCAGTATCTTAACTAATTTTACCATAGATATCCCCTCAGGCGCCAAAAGCACATTTCTAACCGAACTGTACAAAAAAGGCAAGATGACGATGAAGGACATTATCCAGCTGATTAAAGAGAACAAATTACAGGGCTTCGACGACTTGAATGAAAGCATCAATGGCAGACAGAGGAGCCAGAACAATCTCCTCGTCAGAATCAATAGGGGACTTCTAGATGAGTTAAAATTGAACGGATACATACAGATCGAGAAGAAGGGAAGAAGTAAAGTGATTACTATCACTGATAAAGGAATATATGCCGCCTGTCTGATCGGTACTGTCACAGGTTAGCGGTACTGAAGCGTATCTGCTGAAGATGTCCTCTGGCGTCACGCCTACAGGCCCCACCCTACCGATAGTCCCGAACACGTCCTCAGTTCAGTGGGCGCCGGCCAATCATTCGATCTGGTTCTCAGCTCGGCACCCACCGATCTAGCCGGGTATGGATCTCACAGTCTCAACCAACTCTTCAGTAGCAGACATCACATCGGTATCGTGGCCGTTATGGGCGCAACAACTCCATAACAACACGACACTCACCCCCGACACGATGAGAATCAGCGGCGTGGACCTCAACAATCAGATACGGGATGGAGCAACAAACGTGACACTAGCCACGATCACCGTTCAGGGGAACACGCAGGGCAACACGACCATCGGCTTATCCAATGTTTCTATGGACAACGACCACAGCGATCAGATATCACCGGTAATCGTGAACGGTAGTCTCAGCATCAACCAGTTGAAACCGTTCCCCGGACAAACCGTGCCACCGACAGACTCTGACCACGACGGCCTGTACGAGGACATCAACGGGAACGGCAGACTCGACTTCGACTACATAGTCATATTCTTCCAGAATCTGGACTGGGTCAGAGACAACGAGAACATCATCGCCTTCGACTTCAACGGGAATGGCAGGATCGACTGCGACGACGTGGTCACACTATACGATATGCTGTTAAAGACGGTAATATCTAGAATTTGTGGGGGTTTAACCCCCGCCCCTTTCTATTATTTAAGTATTAATCCATTCCGCTGGTAAATTTAGAAAGCTGATTTTTCGATTTTATAATCAAACTGGTCAAGGTACGTCGATTGCATTCAATCGAATATCTTTTTATCGATATTATCTGGTATTTCAGTGATTGTATTGCAAATAACAATAACAGTAGCGGTTAGACTCCATCTATTTTTGACCGAAAATAGCTATTTTACTTTATTTCAGCAACCAGTTGAGCCAGTTATCGATGGACAGCTTGATAATGGCTTGTTAGACAATCCAGAACAATTTCAAAATAATAAAAAGGAGAACTTCGAACAGGATTATGTATAAATCTCAGAGCCAAATTTTACCAGCGGAAAGTGGGATTATAACGGACACTATGAAAAAATCCGCACGAAAAAAACAGAGTTAAATATACAACTGCACTCTCTTCCCAACCCCACAGCTCCACCCAAATAAATTGTGGGGATTTGCCATCTCATAGTGTCGATCCAGTTACGATCGCTTATATAGTAAGTTATATCTCGTATGATGCATAAAGGTATTACGGATAAATTCTACACGTTTAATAATCAGGGGTGGCGGTTGACATGTTTTTGAGGGTAGTGGTCATAATGGTCCTATTCGTGGTCGTCCTGGTCATCAGCGGGTGTTGTTCCTGCTGTCGGTTTCCCCCGATGTCAGATAATTTGACGACCGATAACGGACCCACGGACCCGGTCGATGCGGGTAAACTACTCGGCAATGCATGGGTTTCGGCTACGATATCAAATGAGTCTTATACCGGGGTTGAAGGTGTGTTCATGTCTTTACAATTCTTTGAGAACGGCACGTTCAGTGCCACAGCCGTGGCCATAGATCCTAATGGTATAGGTGCTTGGTCCAAGGGGCATTATCACATCACCGGCAATACCATCAAATTTACAGATATCATCGAGGATGATTACATCAATAGATCCCAGGCTCGTTATACGGAGTTAAAAATTGCCGATACGACCGGTATATTCAATCTGGATACAACGTCCGACAAGAACAACGATTTGCTCACAATAAAGACAGATAGTGGTCTATGGGGTAACGCAGGACTATCGCTTAGCAGGTCAAAGACGGGATAGATAGTAAAAGATCCTTATCGTTTTGACCTTCGCTTTTCTTTGTCTACGACTTTGCCGTTTTCACATATCTTGACGATCTGTCCGTAATCGAGGTCTTGAAAGAATTCGAGGAGGACGTACAGGTAATCGTAGTTGCCGTCCGAATAAAAAGTGGGTTTTCCATCTTTGAGACAGTCTTTTACCCGTGTTATCATTTCTTTGCATGTCTATTGTGTCCATCTGCCAATGCTGAACCCCAGCATGAGATACGGGTCTCTACGCATGCACGTGTACACCCAGAGGTCGCCGCCATCCCCTCCCAGTTCCCCACCAACACAATAAAAAATCGCTCTATAAGTGATTGTCGTGCGTCACCGCGCATGGTAGCGCCAGGCTGCTAACCCATCACGTCCACACAGCGATGCCCCCGCGTCCATGCGTCCAACCCATGCTCCGCTGACACCAGCCACTATGGTTCGACAACTGTCGATTATAAACCATGCCCATGCCCCGTGTTCCCCTCAGAAACCATGGCAAAACTTATATTTTGTTGCGTTCTACTGATCAAGACTCACTGAACGGCATGGACATGGAAAAAGTTCCTCACATACCAATATGTTATCCATTAAAGGACGCTGGGGAAAATTAATGTTCAAATTGCCAGACCAAACGCGGCCGGTCCTCTATAGTTAATGTATTTATTCAGTCTTAGTAGCCGGTAGTATGACCACGAACTTGGCGCCTTTCGTATGGTCTCCAGGTACCCGGTCATCGACCCATACTTGGCCGTTGTAGCTGTCCACGAGCGACTTGACCAGGTATAGTCCGAGGCCCATGCCCTTCGTATGTTTCGTGCCCTCCATCCTCCTGTTAAAGATCCGTGGCTTGAAATCGTCGGGGATGCCCGG
>Ga0187785_10000446_pt1 | contig 15371 bp, 14 predicted proteins | sample 0815_BV2_4_20_MG_FD_132466 | JGI IMG/M metagenome (GOLD analysis project Ga0187785, IMG submission 132466) | Tropical peat soil microbial communities from peatlands in Department of Meta, Colombia - 0815_BV2_4_20_MG | ecosystem: Environmental > Terrestrial > Soil > Wetlands > Peat | place...
CATCCCGAACTCGGCCGTTAAACTTTCCTGCGCCGATGGTACTAAGCCTCAAGGCTTGGAAGAGTAGGTCGCTGCCAGGCCTGCCAAGGACGTTGCTTCTCCTCGACACGATGTTCGATTTCAAAAGGCCGCCGGCAATGGCGGCCTTTTTAGTTTAGTGCGTCCGGGAATTGCGCGCCGACCATAGCGCTGCCATGCGCCGGCGAAACGCCTTTGGCTTCTCAGCGAACAGGCGGCCGGCCAACCGCGCTGCCGATTTCAAGTGCGCATTGCGGCGTGCTTGTACCAATGGACCCAAGCGTGACCGCCAGGGTGCCAAAGGCTGATGCGGGGCCGTGAAGTTCGTGAGCATCGCGAGATCCTGACAGGAGCCGAGCTGGTTACGCAGGCGCTGCGCTTCTTCGGCCCAAACCTTTCCAAGGCGCGGCCAAAGCGGCTCGACGAGATCCATCTGATGGCGGTGCTCGACAACGCGTCTGCGCAAGTCGTGCAGGTGCTCGGCCTCTGAATCTGTCCAGCTATCAGGCACAAGCTGTCGTGCGCGGCGATACGTGGAGGTCAGGCCATCAGTCACGATATCGAAGTCGATTGCTTTGAGCGGCCAACGCTCGAGCGAAAGCGTGGCATAGTCGAAATAGCGTGAGATGCGCTCGCGCGTATTCTTCGTAAAGCTTGTTGCCCCCGCCGCGTCCCGCATTTCGGTCAGGCGGGCGCGGATCGTTTCGGTTGATGTTGAAGAGAACGGCAATTCGGATTTACGAAGATCGGCGAGGGCATCCAGTGCCGATTGGGCGTCTCGGGCACCGGCTACGGCGCGCATCAACTCGCGCGCTTCCGTGCGCAACTGGTCGGCCTGCTCGCCGAGTGGGTTGGCGAGCAGTCGCAACAGGGCACGCCAGCGCTTGAGAGCCTTGCGCACCTCATGCACAGCCTCAGGCTCGGAAAGCTCGGGATCGGTGAGGGCGCGTCGGCCGTCGGCAATAATCGAACGCGCGGCGGCCGCAAGACCGTCGCCGAAGCTGCTGTCGCCTCCGCCAGCAACCCCCCTCATGGCCATCTTTTGCCGGCGTTACGTGACATGTTGATGAAAACCAACGCTTTTCGCCCTTCCCATTGGCATTCGCCGTTGCTACATAGCCCCCAACGGCGCGGGCCTTGCCCCGCGCTTAGCATTTTGACGCGGGGTGGAGCAGCCCGGTAGCTCGTCAGGCTCATAACCTGAAGGTCGTAGGTTCAAATCCTACCCCCGCAACCAAAATAAAACCCGCGGTGCCAGAGCGTTAGCGCGCTTTTTTGGCGGCAAAAATCGACCGCACTATTTGCGCTGACTTCAAGGCTTTGGGTACGATTGCCCGACCTCGATAGCCTGGCTGTCAGACCATGAGCGACGAACGACCGGGTGATGCCAAATTTGCGTGGGCGCCTGCTCTTCGTTGGGTGCGAGGCAACACCCCGCAAACCCTTCGACTCGATTTGATCGCTGGCCTCTCACTTGCGGCCTTCGTCATTCCTGAATCGCTTGCCTATGCATCGTTGGCGCAACTGCCGCCGGTCACGGGTCTTTATTGCTATCTCGTTGCCGGAATTGCCTATGCCATTTTCGGAACGAGCCGTCAGCTGGCCGTGGGCCCGACATCGTCACTGGCAATAGTCATCGCAACCGGCGTGGTCGCGATGGCGGGCGGCGACGCGTCGCGAGCCATCGCGCTTGCCTCGGCAGTGGCATTGATCGTCGGGTTTGTCAGTGTTGCTGGCCGATATGTCGGGCTCGCCAATGCCGCCTATTTTATTTCCGACTCGATCCTGATCGGCTTCAAGACTGGCGCCGCTTTTTATATCGCTGCAACCCAACTCCCCAAGCTGTTCGGTCTCGAAAGCGAGGGCGGAAATTTCTTCGAGCGCATCGGCCATGTCGTCCTGTCGCTTCCGGAGACCCACATCCTGTCGCTGGTCATAGGCCTTTCAGCGATTGTCCTGTTTGTCGTCTTCGAACGGACGTTTCCGGGCCGTCCGACGACGCTGGTTGTTGTCTTTGCCGCCATATTTGTAATGAGCGTCTTCGGACTTGCCGAAAAGGGGGTCCACATCGTCGGCGAGCTTCCGACCGGATTGCCGAGAATCGGCGTGCCCTCAATCCATGTGTCGGATATCTCAAACCTGATTCCGATCGCGCTCGCGTGCTTCCTGCTCGCCTACGGCGAGTCGATCTCCGTCGCTCGCAGCTTTGCGCAAAAGCACGGTTACGACGTCGACCCCGAACAGGAACTGACAGCGATGGGCGCAGCAAATATTGCAACCGGATTTGCTCATGGCTTTCCCGTCGCCGGTGGAATGTCGCAAACTGCCGTCAATGATCTCGGGGGGGCATCCTCTCCGCTTGCCCTCGTCGTAACGTCCGGCGCAATTGCTCTCACCCTCCTGTTTTTTGCGCCGCTGTTTCACAATCTGCCGGCGCCGTTGCTCGCCGCCATCGTCCTGATGGCCGCCTCGCATCTGGTGAAGATCGAGGAGCTGCGCCAGCTACGCTTGGCTTCGCGGTCCGAGTTTTTAATCGCTCTTATTGCCCTTTTTGGTGTGCTGCTTTTCGGCATGCTTGATGGTCTTTTGCTCGCCGCTGTGGGCTCGCTGATCATGGTGATCGCGCGGGCATCGCGGCCTAACATCGTTGTTCTAGGCCGCGATCCGGCGACCGGCCAATATGTCAATCGGGCACGGTATCCCGGCGTAAAGGATCCGCCGGGCACGCTCGTCGTGCGCAGCGCGGGCGCCTGGTTTTACTTCAACGCCGAGTACATCCGCCGGCACATCATCGGCCTTGTCGATAATGCGCCTCCTGACATCAAAATTGTTGTCATCGATTGCTCGATCGTTCCCGCCATCGATACGACCGCCGGAATGACCCTTCGCACACTTGCAAGATCACTAGCGGCGCGTGGAATAAAGCTCGCCCTTGCGGAGTTGCGCGACGACGTTCTCGAGGATCTCAAGGCGGTTGGAGCCGAACAAGATTTGGAGTCGATCGCAGCGCATCGAACAATTGACGATTGCCTCCAGCAAGCGCCCTGACGAAGCAGGTCCGCGCCTAGACATTCAGGCGTCTCAACTCTTCAAGATTCCGTAACGCGATCCGGCGCGAGCCTGTAACGGCAATCATTTGGGAATTTTCGAACTGCGTCAGGGTACGCGATACCGTTTCTATCGTCAGGCCAAGATAATCGGCGACATCCTGACGTGACATTGGCAGATCAATCTCGTCGTACATCGAGGAGCGCGCCGACATGTCCACCAGGAATCCGGCCACGCGCTCCTGTGCCGTCTTGATCAGCAGCATGACGTGGTCTTGCGTGCGTTTCAGTTCAGCCGCGGTCATTCTCAAGAGGAGTCGAGCGGTTTCGGGGTCGCGATCCGCGCGTGCGACCAGCGTGCGGCGCTTCATCACCCGCACGAGGCAATCACAAATAGCCTCGGCCGAGAGGCCATGCCTGTCACCCGTCTCAAGGCCGAAAACATCGCCAGTCAGATAAAACGCGCCGATTTTTCGACGACCGTCGCTCAGGACCTTGTAAGTGCGGACGCTGCCGCTGATGACTTGATAGAAATGGTCGGCTTCCTCGTTCTCGCCGTAGATCTCGCAGTTACGAGAGAACGGAATTGTTACCCCGATCATTCCCATCAACGACAAACCCGGCTGTATTGGCCAGGCCATTGGCTGCTGCGTTTTACGATCGAGCGCCGGCTGAACGAGCATGATATCCTCCGCACATGATACAGCGTCCTGCATCTGCCCCCAGGATCGGTGCCCTTGAACCACGTTCATGATTGTATCCACGGATGTGCTCTTGAGGGCAACTACCGCAAGCAATCTCTCGCGACAATTGGTCGCCAAAACATGGGATATGGCGACGTGATCAACTATTTTTGAAGGCCTCCAGCCACGTGGCCGGAGCCAAAGAGCCAAAGCGAGAAGGATGTCACGATTTCGTCTTCAGCCGTTCGCGAATTGACTGAAACATCACATAGAGCGGCGGTATCACAAAAATACCGAGCAATGACGCCAACAGCATGCCGCCGAATACCGGCGTGCTCACATTGCGGAATGCAAGCTTGGATGCGCCGGACGCTATCACGAGCGGGACCAGCCCCAGGATGAATGCAAACGACGTCATCATCACCGGCCGGAAGCGCAACCTTGCTCCCTCCGTCGCGGCTTCGTAGAGCGGCACGCCGTGCTCACGGCGCTCCTTCGCGAATTCGACGATCAATATTCCGTTCTTCGCAGCCAACCCGATCAGAACAACCATGCCGATCTGGGCGTAAAGATCGAGAACAAGGCCGGCTGCGACGATCGCAAGAAAAGCGCCGGCCACGCCGACCGACACTGACAGCAAGACCGGAACGGGAATGGTCCAGCTCTCGTAAAGACCGACCAGGAAAAGGTAGGCAAACAAAACCGCAAACGCGAGGATGATCACGGTCTGGCCCTCGGCCCGCTTCTCCTGGAACGAAATATCGGTCCACGAGCCGCGATAACCGCTCGGCAGCGTCTTGGCGGCGACATCATCCATCGCGGCAAGCGCCTGGCCGGAAGAGACGCCGGGCGCAGGGTTGCCCTGAATCGTCGCGGCGCGCGTGTTGTTGTAACGCACCAGTCCCTGCGGCCCAAGAACGACTTTGACCTCAAGAAGGCTCCGCAAGGGGACCATCTTGCCTTCGGCGCTCCGCACATTGATGCGGTAGATATCGTCGACGGACGCACGATCTTCCGCTTCCGCCTGCACCTGCACCTGCCATGTGCGCCCGAACAGGTTCATGTCGTTGACATAGAAGCCGCCAAGCGATGTCTGCAGCGCCTGGAATATCGAACTGATGTCAACACCGAGAATCCGCGCCTTGTCCCGGTCAATATCAAGGTAAATCGATGGATTTGTCGCCGAATAAGTCGAGAACACGCGCGCCAGTTTCGGATTCTGGTTTGCCGCGATCACGAGACCGCGGGTGACCTGCGCGAGATTCTGTGGCGCACCGCCCTGGACATCCTGAACCACGAACGAAAATCCGCCGCCGGTACCAAGCCCGATGATCGGCGGCGGTTGCAACGGAACACCATTTCCGCCGCGCAGCTGCCGAAACTGGCTGGCGAGCCGGCCGATGATCGCATCGGCGCTCTGCTCCGCGCCTTTTCGCTCGTCAAAGCCCTTTAGCGTGACGATCACAAAGCCCGCATTCGATTGCGAGAAGTTGTCAATGAAATTCAGCCCGATGATTGAGCTGATATCTGCTATCGCGGATTCCTTCTTCAGAATCGCCTCGACCTGCCGGACCACATCGGATGTTCGCCCGATCGACGCGCCATCGGGCAGTTGCACCACGACAAAGAATGCACCCTGATCGTCCGAGGGCAGAAAGCCAGTGGGTGTCATCTTCGACAGCAATGCGATGCCGCCGAATGCTGCCACGACGGCAACGATCCCCAAAATCGAAATCCGCACCAGGCGCCCGACGATCATCCCATAAAAGTCGCGGACGCGGTCGATAGAGCGCATCATGACGCCGATCACGCCTCGCTTGGGTCCATGCTGAGGCCTGAGAAGAACCGCACAGAGCGCCGGCGACAACGTGAGCGCGTTGACGGCTGAAAGAAACATCGCGACCGCGACCGTCACCGCGAATTGGCGGAACAGCTCTCCGGAAATGCCGGAAATAAAGCCGATCGGCACGAAAACGGCGAGAAGCACCAGTGTAATCGCTATGATCGGTGCGAAGATGCCCTGCATCGCACGTTTGGTCGCCTCCGCCGGGGACAGCTCGGGATGCGCCTCCATGACCTGCTCGACCGCCTCGACAACGACGATGGCGTCATCGACCACGATGCCGATCGCGAGGATCATTGCCAGAAGCGATACCGTGTTGGCCGAATACCCGATCGCATTGAGGACAATGAAGGTGCCGATCAGGCTCACCGGTACAGCGATCATGGGAATGAGAGTGGCGCGCACATTTCCGAGGAAAATGAAGACGACGAGAAGCACGAGGATCGCGGCTTCGACCAGCGTGTGCTTGACCGTTTCAATCGTGGCCGTGACGAAGGTTGTGGGGTCGTAAGTGATCTTCCAGGCGACACCCTCGGGAAATGACTTTGCGCTATCGTTCATCAGTTTTTTTAACGCCTCGATGGTGGTCAGCGCATTGGCGCCGGGCGACTGATAAATCCCGATCAGGCTCGAGGGCGAGCCGTTCAAACGGGTGGCGCGGTCAAGATTCGCCGCACCCAGTTGCAGCCTTGCAATGGAACCGAGCCGCAGGATCGAACCGTCGGGATTGGTGCGAATAATGATATTCTCGAATTCCTGCACAGAACTCAGCCGGCCCTTGGTCTGGATATTGAGCTGTAATTGCTGATCGTCGGAGATTGGCCGTGCCCCGATGCGCCCGACCGCCGCCTGCACGTTTTGCGACTGGATCGCCGCAATGATGTCACCGGTGGTTATCCCGAGGCCGGTCAGCTGGTCGGTCTTGATCCACACACGCATGGAATAGTCCTGCGGTCCGAACAGGACCGCATCGCCGACGCCGGGTGTGCTTTTGATCTGGTCGAGCAGATTGATGGTGACGTAATTCGACAGGAAAAGTTCGTCGTGGGTTTCTTTCGGTGAATAGATGGCGATCACTCCGAGCAGCGCGGACGATTTCTTCTGCACGCGAACGCCGGATCGCCGGACCTCATCAGGCATTTTCGCAAGCGCGATTTGCACGCGGTTATTGACGTTGACCGTATTTATGTCCGGATTGGTGCCAAGCTCGAATGAAACCAGCAATGAATAGCTGCCGTCATTGCCGGAAATGCTTTTCATGTAGATCATCTTGTCGACGCCGATGACTTGTGACTCGATCACTTGCGCGACGGTGGTATCGACCACTTCGGATGAGGCGCCGGGATAGCTGGCTGTGACCGAAACCTGCGGCGGCACGATATTGGGAAACTGTGCGACAGGAATGGCGAGGAGCGAGATCAGCCCGGCGATCGCCGTCACCAGCGCGATAACGACAGCAAGCCGCGGCCGGTCAACGAAAATCGACGAAAACATGCGCTAGCCGCCGATCGGTTTTTCGGCCGGCACGGCCATCACGGGCAATCCCGGCCGTAGACCCTGCAAACCACTCGTGACAACGAGCTCACCGCCGGTAAGCCCATCGGTGACGACGATCGACGCGCCCACCGTTTGCCCCACTTTCACGCGTCGAATGGCCGCTCTTCCATCCTCAACGATGAAGACGTAAATGCCTTGCTGATCGGCAATCAACGCAGCCTGCGGCACAACGACACGTTCTTCCGGTTTGTCACCTTCCACACTGACCTGGACGAGTTGTCCATCGATGAGCCTGCCGTCGGGATTTGGCAGCGATGCACGCACTGAGACGGTATCGGTCGCTTGATCAACCTTCACGTCGACAAAGTCGATCTTGCCTGACTGCGGATAGACCGGTCCGTTCGACATCTGCACAACGACTTTCGTATTGTTGATTGCTGCCTGGCCGTCGCGGCCCGGAGGAAATATGCGGACGAATTCACGCTGGCTGACGGGGAACGTGACGTACATGGGATTAGAGCTGACGATCGTCGTAAGCACGCCGGAATCCGGACCGACGACATTTCCGCGCGTGACTGCAGTTCGCCCGATCCGGCCATCGATTGGCGAATTGATGTCGGTATAACCCAGATTGATTTCGGCCGTTTTCAGGGCAGCTTCGGCAGCAGCGAGGTCTCCAGCCGCCGCCTTTTCGGCCGCAATGCGGTCGTCGCGATTGGCGACGGTGCCCGAACTTGATTTCAGAAGATCTTCGGCCCGCTGGCGCTGGGTCGTAGCATTATCGAGCTGCGCGCGCACCCGCAGCACCGTTGCCTTCGCCTGCTCGACCGCCGCTTCGAACGGGCCTTTTTCGATGCGGTACAACGCCGCGCCGGTTTTGACGCGGTCGCCGTCCTGAAAAAGCACTTCCTCTAGGAACCCGGTGACACGCGCCCGGATGTCGACCCGTTCAATAGCTTGAATTCGGCCGACGAAACGCACCGCTTCGGTGACGGGACGCTTCTCCGCGGTGATCACACTTACCGTTGGGGTGGCTTGCTGCTGAGCATGCGCGGAAATCAGTAATGGTATACCGAAGGCGAGACTCGTGATGACTTTACGCAATACAGGCATGTGAACTGGCCGCCCTCCGATCGTATAGTCAGCTTAGTGCATTTGCGGCAGCGGATCGAGTATGCGGGAAGTAAATGGCCGGACATCAAAACCCATTGATCTATGTCAAAGAACTTGAAGTTGCCGTGCTCTTAGATTTGTCTATTAGGAAAATATGGCCGGGAGGCGATCATGTTTGGTTCCTACAATCCAACAAGATTCTGGACGGCGATCATCCTGACGGCGATGATGCTATGTGGCACTCTATCACTATCCTATGCAGCGACAGGATCAGTACGTTTCCATATCGTCAAAGCCGGGTTCATCGTTGGCATTGGGGGCGGCTCCGGCACACTGAATTTCAACGGCAGGAATTACCGCTTGAGTATCGGCGGCATTAATGTCGGCACGATTGGTGCGTCAGCCGTAGATTTGGTTGGCACCGCCTCCAATCTGCGAACTGCAGCCGACATCGTTGGTACGTATACGCAGGGCTCTGCGGCGCTTGCTGTCGTGGGCGGCGGAAGAGTGGCAACGCTGCAGAACGCTAAGGGCGTTATTATAAAAGTGCGCGGACCGGCGATCGGTCTTGAGGCGTCTCTCAGTTTGAGCGGAATGACGATATCGATGCAGTAGCAGACTGAGAAACCAGCGGCTTACGGATCATCTCAACATGGCTGAAACAGGCAAACTCTCGGTCGGCAAGGCGCTCGAGAAGCTGCGCGGCACCGATGACCCCAAAACCAAGATGACTCGATTTGATGAGAAAACTGACGCGCTTGACGAAGAGCTACGGCGCTTGAGATCAGCAAGACGCCAACTTGAGCGGGACCAACGAAGCTCGACCAAACGCGATTGAAGTATTCTTGGGCTTATTGCCGTTGCGGTTGAGTGGGAGGCGCAGATGGTTTTGCACCGCCTCCTAGCGGGTATGCTGCCGCTGTAGCCATCGCCCACTTTGGTACAAAACGAGCCGCCGAGCCGAGACTCATCGTGGCAAAAGGTTGCCGATACGGACACCGTCCCGCTGGGGTGAGCGGCCTAAAGTTCGCTAGACCAAATTCACGGTACTTGCGGCGGCAGCAGGTAGAGAGTGATGGCAAAGACCGCGTAGACGAATATCAGCAGAACGCCAACGAACCAGGCCGAACGCCCGCCGCTTGTAATGAACGCCGCGACAAGTGTGGCAATAAAAACCATCACTACCGCGCCTGGCCAAAACCGCAGATCCATCGGCATCGGTCCGACGACATAACTAAGAAGCACAAGCACGGGACCGACAAACAGTGCGATCTGGGAAGCGCTTCCCAATGCAATCCCCACACTCAGGTCAAGCCGGTTCTTGCGCGCTGCGGAAAACGCCACGGCCATTTCGGCTGCAGCACCTACGAGTGCCACGATGATAAAACCGACGAACGCCTGGCTCATCCCGAATGTGTCCGCCGCCTGTTGTACTGATTCGACGAAAATCTCGCTCACTAACGCCACCAGAACCGTGACGACGCCCAGCGTGACAAGAGCTAGCCCTATGGGCCACGCGGGTTCGCCGGCTTCCGCGTGCTCCGCGCTGGAAAAAATTTCGCGATGCGTTTTAAGCGAGAACAGCAGACCCAAACCGTATCCGACAATCAGCAGCACGGCCAAGGCGACGCTAAGTTTCTGGGTCAAAGCGGTGCCCGGCAGCAAGTCGGCTTTGGCGATAGCTGAAGGACTCACCAGCGCAATCGTAGCTAGAAAGAGCAAAGCTGCGTGCAGGCGGGCGGTAGCGCGGTTGAACTCCTGGAGATGGTGTTTGAGACCTCCGAGAAGAAAGGACGCTCCGAGCATGAAAAGCGTGTTGGTCACAATAGCGCCGGCTATTGAGCCTTTCACCAGCGCGTATTCCCCCGCGCGGAGCGCCGCCGCTGCAATGACCAGTTCCGTCAGGTTTCCAAGCGTAGCGTTGAGCAGACCCCCCGCGGCATCGCCCGTCTTTTCCGCAACGGCTTCGGTGGCATGACTCAGCAAAGCGGCAAGCGGCACGATTGCGAGTACCGAGAGGACAAACAGCAGCGTGTGCGCCTGTGGGACCAGTTTCGCGGCAATCAATGCTACCGGCACAAGGGCCAGCAGCCAGAGCATAGGATTGTGTTTGATCTCCTTGAGCAGAGGGTCCATTTCCGCCGCCGTCGCGACCTCACTTTCCGCAATCTACTTTTTGCCCCAGGCCAATGAGATGCCGATGTCGCCCGGTTTGCCCTCGGGCCAATCGACGATCTGATATTTTATCCGGTAGCCGCGCGGCTGCATGTACTTCTTCCAAAAGTCAAACAGCTCCTTTGGCAGGCCTGTCAGCGTTCCCTCCCAGCCCGCCTCCTGTTGATTGATGGCGCGGCCGCGATCGGTGAAGAGTGTATTTGGGAAGCGGCCGACTTCGACCTCTGTCAAACCATTGTTAACGGCCCGATTGACGATCGCCGCTGCGCGCTTTAGCCGTTCCTCGTCGGATACTCCCGACGGTCCTTTCAACTTGTCGAGCAAGGCCTTTTTTTCAGCGTCGATGGCTGCCTGCTTGCTCAGGTATTCTGACGCCTTTGCGGCTTCGGCTTCTGCCATTTTCTTCGCGCAGTCGTCCGCACTCGGCAGAAGCTCGTCGATTTTCGCGTTCATGGCCAAATACTCCTAACTCGTGTATTCCCGACATTTTCCTAGCCTTTGGCAGGAAAAGTACCCTAGAAAATCAAGCTCTGTCAGGTTTTGACCTAGGTCAAGCAGTCGTCCTTATTCATCAGTCTCAATACAATCATCAAGTTTCGCTGTAAGGCCGACATTTTGAGTGATTAGTCGGCCGCCAAAATGACGGCCGCGCCAGATGCCCATCCAGGCGGCCATCATTTTTTTCAAACATCAATCGAGACGAGGACCACTAGAGCTTATAGCCATACTTTTTCATACAGGCCCCACCGCGTGTATACCGAACATTCGATTGACCGGTCGTTGTTGGGGTGCCTTCCTTGTCGAGGATGGATTTGCATCGCGCGTACGCTTGGTCGTACGTGAGCTTCTTTGCAGCAGATGCACTATCGCCATATCCGAAAGCTGCAGCAAGCACGCCGGCCAGCAGCACCGAAAGAATCACGCTTTTCATGGGCCTCTCCTCTTTGTTGGCCGCGGATGATTGATTTTGGAGGCTGTCCCAACATTGACCTATGTCAAAAATTGCGCAGGTGCGCAGCACAAATATGGCAAGCTGGCTTCTCTAGAACCGAGACAAACATGTTTGCGGCCAAATATTCAGCGATGGAAACTTTGCGCGACGGACGTCAGGTCGAGATCCGGGCGCTCAGACCGTCGGACAAGACCGACCTTCTTGACGCAATCGGTCGTACCAGCGCGCAGTCCATGTACCGCCGTTTTTTCGGCGCCAAGCGTGCATTTTCTGACAGCGAAGTCGCGTTCTTCGTGAATGTCGACTTTACGAAACACGTTGCTTTGGTCGCCGTGGCGCAAGAAGACAGCCACGCTGCAATCGTCGCAGGCGGACGCTACGTGATCGCACAAACTGGATCAGCTGAGGTTGCCTTCGTCGTCATCGACAAATACCAGGGCCAGGGGATCGGCGCACTATTGCTGCGTCATCTTGCCAAAATTGCCCGTGATGCAGGCCTGAGCGAACTGACCGCCGAAGTTCTGCCAGAAAACATCCCAATGCTGAAAGTGTTCGAAAAAAGCGGACTGAAATTCAGTACCCGGCGGGAATCGGGTGCTGTCCATGTTGTCCTTCAGCTTGCCTGAACTGTTCCAGAATGAATTATGCCTGAGAGCGAACGAGTCCGATCCAGATTGAAAACGCCACGGGCCGCGGCAATTGCGGGAATAGCGTTTTCCGCGCTGTTTGTGACGGCATTTTCTCTTTTACGTACTTACGTACCGAGCGACCCCGGCGAATCCGGAGAATGGCTCAAGACCAGCACGGCCTCGGTTAATTTTGCGCTCAATCTTATCCCGTTCGCCGGAATTGCTTTTATTTGGTTTGTGGGCGCCCTACGCGATCGCCTTGGCGCACTTGAAGATCGTTTTTTCGCTACCGTATTTCTTGGCAGCAGCCTGCTGTTCCTCGCCACGCTATTCATATCGGCCGCCGCCATCGGCGCAATCATACTAACCTTTGCGACGGAGTCCGCAAAGTCGATGAACTCCACGGTGTTCCACTTCGCCCGCACCTTGGCCTACAACATCGGAAATATCTATATGGTCAAAATGGCCGGTGTGTTCATGATTTCAACATCGACTGTCATCATTTACACGCGCATAGCGCCTCGCTGGACTTCCCTCCTCGGGTTTGGCCTGGCGCTGCTTCTTCTTTTTGCCAGCTCCTATTTTTCCTGGGTTTTTGTTGCCTTCCCGCTGTGGATTCTTCTGATCAGCGTCTGCTTTCTCGTCGACGAGTTTCACCAACGCTCTCGTGACGCGAAGCCCTGATATTTTGTCCTTGCATCTTTTCCGCACCCGAAGCTCCGCCAAGCCCCTGCGAATCTCCCAAGCTCGCCAGCGCGCGGTCTTCCGGATTGATAAAGTACTTTTTCACGTCGCGATCGAGCAATTCCAGCTCCTGGAGCAAAACCGCATGCCGATGCTTCGGCAGAGTCTGTATCAGGTTCTCGATCATTGCCCGGAGCCGCCGAGCGATTTGCATGTTTTGTGCCCCGCATTGGCGTATTTCAGTGAACGAGAGATGCACAAAATCCTCCCAGTTCGGGGTCCTGAAAACCACCAGTAACCGGCCTGACTCGCCCAATATTTCATCGGTGCGCAGATTCTGATTGCCGGCCTTGCGAAGCAGACGATGAAGCTGGTCGATGGCAATCACCGCGGTCGTTGGATCGTTGATTGCCGGTGAAAGTGCCTTGAGCGCAATATCGATAATGATCCGATATGCAAAAGTCGGATCCTGTTCCATCGTCCGCTCAGGCCCGAAAGCAATCGCTGAGCGCAGCTTCCCATCGTCTAGCGATGTGGCGCCCCCATATAATTTGAACAATGGCTCGTCAACCGCGACGAAGTCGCCGATCTGCGGCACAAATTCGATGGCACCTTTCGACCGTTCCGCCTCAGCTATGAGTTCCTCCAGATTTGCAGCAAGAACTATTTCGGACGTTCCCCGATGCTGAACGACGCGGCCCAACCTACCAAGCTGGCCGCGCTGGCTATCTGGCCGGCTGGGGCCCAGGGTCGGATCGGGATACACACTCTCGATGACAGCGAGACCTGCCTGTCCGACACGAGACAGGATACTGATCGGGCGCAGCAGCCTTGCGGCATAGTCGATCAGGAAAAGAAATGCCGCAAAACATAATACCCCGAGACAGGCCGCAACGAACACGACAAGTTGTGGGACGTTATCTTCTATTCTGTTCATCGCGCTGATTGCGAACAACAGCGTAAAAATGAAAAGACCGGCTGTGTATCTGACGACGTTGTTGCGCACCAAGATGGTGGCAATGATGCGCGGGGTCATTTGCCCACTGGCAACCTGAAGCGCGACGAGAAGCGATCCAAAAGTGAAGACAACAAAGCTTAACGTCGAAGTAATGATGGCATTAAGCATTGCATCGGCGCCTTTGGCGCCGATGTTCAAAAAAGACCATTCGAGCCAACCGTCCAGGCGTTGCAATACCCGTATCGCTGCCAGCTCAAGAGGAATCGCGACAAGCGGGACGATCCAGAGTGAAGATTTCAGATAATCTCTGACGTAATAAAATGGTTTCCAGTGCATGAATGTCCCGCCCGCACCTTGCACGCTATCATATGGGGATCATCCCGCAGCCTTTTCCGGCTCGCCCTGTCGTTGCCTCGAAAGCACTTCCAGCGTATGCCGCGCGATCATCAGCTCTTCGTTGGTCGGGATGACATAGACAGCAACGAGGCTGTCCTTGCCGGATATTCGCGGCCCTCGCTTCGCATTGGCGTCGGGATCGAGCGTGACGCCTAACCACGCAAGAGTCTCGGCAATACGCGCGCGCATCGTCACCGAGTTTTCGCCTATCCCGGCGGTGAAGACGAATGCATCCAGCCCACGCAAGGCCGCCGCCAGCATTCCGGCATAAAGTCCGGCGCGATACACAAAATACTCCAATGCGAATGCGGCTTTAGAATCGGCGCTTTTTTCGAGCTCGCGCACATCGTTGCTCAGCCCGGAAAGGCCTTTCAATCCGGATTCTTTATAGAAAAGATCCTGCACGGCCGACGGGCTCATCCCCTTCTCCGCGATGAGATAGAGCACAACGCCAGGATCAAGCTGCCCCGGCCGTGTCCCCATCACGAGTCCGTCAAGCGCGGTGAAGCCCAGCGTGCTTTCAATGCTGCGGCCATTGGACAGTGCGCACATCGAGGCGCCGCTACCCAGATGCGCGACAATGACGCGGCCCTTTGCGATTTCCGGCGCGACATGCGGGAGCCGCTGGGCGATGTATTCATAGGAAAGGCCGTGAAAACCATAACGGCGTACACCTTCCTTGTAGAAACGTTCGGGAAGCGCATAGTAGTCGGCGAGCGCGCCGTGATCGCGGTGAAACGCGGTGTCAAAGCAGGCAACCTGCGGGAGCTCCGGCCGGCGGTCCAGAAGCGCGCGAATGGGCGCAAGATTGTTCGGTTGATGCAACGGCGCCAATGAAACGTAGCGCTCGAGCTGGGCAACCACTTCGCTGGTGATACGTACGGGGCGGCCAAAGTCCGGCCCGCCGTGCACAACGCGGTGGCCGACGGCGATGAGATTGACCTTCTGCGTGCGGCGCAGCCAATCGCCCGCCTCGTGAATGGCCGCCGGAAGGTCCGGGATTTTTTCCGGGGGGAATGTCTGGTCAATCAACGGCGTCTTGTCGAGCCCTTCGGCCTTAAGCCTGGGTCGTGTGCCAACACCGTCAACCTGACCTTTGACGAGGCAATCGAAATCGCCATCCGCGCGGGCAGCAAAAAGCTGAAATTTAAGGCTCGACGAGCCGGCGTTAACGACAAGGATTGCATCCATGGCTGTCAGACTGCGGTAACGGCGGCTATGCGTCGGCGTGCATCTGCATAGAGCACGGCGACTGCGCAGGATGCCATGCGCGTGCGCACGGAATCTGCCCGCGATGTCAGGATGATCGGAACGCGGGCACCGAGAACGATGCCTGCGGCATCCGCCTTTGCCATGAAGGAAAGATTCTTGGCAAG
>Ga0187785_10000447_pt1 | contig 15364 bp, 15 predicted proteins | sample 0815_BV2_4_20_MG_FD_132466 | JGI IMG/M metagenome (GOLD analysis project Ga0187785, IMG submission 132466) | Tropical peat soil microbial communities from peatlands in Department of Meta, Colombia - 0815_BV2_4_20_MG | ecosystem: Environmental > Terrestrial > Soil > Wetlands > Peat | place...
CGGTCAGGCTCTGCTTCTGGTGAAGCGTGGCCCGAACGCGGGCTCGACGTTCTTGGTGCAGGAAGACAGCACCACCGTCGGGCGGGGTCCCGAGAGCGCCGTGTTCCTCGATGACGTGACCGTCTCGCGAGCGCACGCGGTGCTCGAACGACGCGCCGGCGACGCATGGTTCGTCCGCGACGTCGGCAGCCTGAACGGCACGTACGTGAACGGGGAGCAGGTCGACGAGACCGCGCTCGCGACCGGCGACGAGGTGCAGATCGGCAGGTTCAAGTTGACGTTCTTCGCGTCGGGGGAGTGAGGCGGATGGCAGGCACACGCAACTACCAGTCGATCGGCGAGGTCCTCGTCGCCGTCAAGACGGAGTTCCCGGATATCACGATCTCGAAGATCCGCTTCCTCGAGTCGGAGGGACTGATCACACCCGAGCGGACACCGTCCGGGTACCGGAAGTTCTACGTCGACGACGTCGAGCGGCTGAAGTCGATCCTGCAGATGCAGCGCGACGAATACCTGCCCCTGAAGGTGATCAAGGAGCGCCTGGCCCGGTCGGACGCCGGCCAAGAGGGGGAGGGGATGGAGCCGGCGGACGCGGCGGCGGAGGACGGCGCGGCGGGGGAAGATCTCGCGGAGGCGCCAACCGGCCTGCAGATGTCGCTGGAGGAGATGTCGGCCGCCACCAGCGTGGATCGCGACCGGATCAAGGAGCTCGAGGGGTTCGGCATCGTCTGCGCCCATGGGCCCGAGGGATCGCGTTACTACGACGGCGATGACTACATCGTGTTGTCGATCGTGAAGGACTTCCTGCACCACGGGATCGAGCCGCGCCACCTCACGATGTACAAGCACTTCGCGGGGCGCGAGGCCGACCTGTTCGAGGCACTCGTCGCGCCGACGCTCCGCCAGCGCAACCCCGAGGCACGGAAGGCCGCCACGCAGACCCTCACCGAGCTCAGCGTGACGTCCCGGAAGTTCAAGCAGGCGCTGTTGCGCAACGCGCTGCGGGACCATCTCGCCGCCACGTGAGCCGGGTGCACCGCGCGCGGGCGTTCGCGGCCGCTCTCCTGATCGCCGCGCTCGTCGGTCCCGTCGCCCTGACCGTCAGCGTCGCCTCGGGGGCGGCCGGTCCACCCCCGACCCCGGTCCCGCCCAACGGGAGCCTCTCGCCATTCCCGACGCGCCTGGCGACCCCCTCCGACCACACCGTGCCGCCGAGCCTCGATGCGCGCGAGGCGCTGCTCGCCGACCTGGACACCGGGCAGATCCTGGACGCCGTCCACGCGAACGAGCCCCGGCCGATCGCCAGCATCACGAAGATCATGACCGCGCTCCTGATCCTGGAGCGCACCGATCCCGACGACGTGGTCACCGTCGATCCCGACGCGGTGTTCCATCGCCACGACTACGGCGCCGACTCGACGCTCGGCCTGCGCGCGGGCGAGCGGCAGCGTGTCGGAGACCTCCTCTTCGGCCTCATCCTGGGCTCAGCGAACGACGCCGCGGCCGCGCTCGCGATCGCCGAGGCCGGCACCGAGACGGCCTTCGTCCGGCAGATGAACGCGCGGGCTCGCTCGCTCGGCATGCGGCACACGCGGTTCTACTCGGTGCACGGACTCGACGACCGGGGGCACTCCACCGCCGCCGATCTGCTGCGGCTGGTCCGTGCCGCGGATCGCACCCCCGGGTTCGATCGGATCACCGCGACGCGCTTCCGCACGATCCCGGCGCCGGCGGGCCCGCCGCGGCGGATCCAGAACCGGAACGCGCTGCTGTGGTTGTACCCGGGCGCGTTCGGGACGAAGACCGGCATGACCGCGGGCGCCGGCGCGTGCCTCGTGGCCTCCGCGGCGCGTGACGGCCGTCGGCTGGTGGCGATCGTCCTGGGCGCGCCGCACGAGGCGTTCTCCGATGCTGCCGCGCTGCTGAACTTCGGCTTCGCGGGCTTCACACCCACCACGGTCGTCAGCGCCGGCGAGGACCTCGGCTCGTTGGCGATCCGCGGGGGTACCGTCCCGGTGGTCGCCGGCACCACCCTCGAGGCGCTCGTGCCGGTCGAGGAGGGCGAGGTCGCCTCACGAACCGTGGGGGCGGCGGACGTCGCGTTCCCACCCGCCCGTGGGGACCGCGTCGGCACGGCCGTCTTCGCCGCCGGTGGGCCGCCGATCGGCACGGTCCCGCTGCTCGTGGCCTCGGTCCCGCCACCGCCCGCGGCCCCCGGGCCGTGGTGGATCCGGGCGCCGCTGGCCGTCGGCAGAGCCGTGGCGGGCGCGATCGGTGGGTTGGCCGTGTCCTGAGGGCCCGCACCTCCCGGATCCGGGGCGGACCCCTGGTAGCCTGCTCGCGACATGACGGAGGTCGCGAGCGTCCTGTACGGACGCGAGGACGTCCGCCGCCGGGTGGAGGAGCTCGGCCGCACGATCACCGGGGACTACGTGGGGCGGGAGCCCGTGCTCGTCTCGGTCCTCAAGGGCGGCGCGATGTTCCTCGCGGACCTGATCCGCGCGATCGACCGTCCGCTCGAGACCCATTTCATGGCGATCAGCCGCTACGCGGGAGCCGAGGAGTCCCTCGGACGCGTCCAGATCCTGCTCGACGTCGAAGCCGACCTGGCGGGGCGCGAGGTGATCCTGGTCGAGGACATCGTCGACACCGGCCTGACCTCGCGCTACCTCTTGTCGGTCCTTCGGGCGCGTGGGCCGGCGTCCCTCGAACTCTGCACGCTGCTCGACAAGGCCGTCCGCCGCATCGTGCCGCTCGCACCGCGTTACGTCGGGTTCGAGTGCCCCGACGCGTTCGTCGTGGGGTACGGGCTGGATCACGCCGAGCGCTATCGCAACCTCGCCGACATCCTCCAGGTCCACGATCTGGCGGCGCTGCGCTCCGATCCGGACGCGCTGGTGCCGCTGCTCACGCGCGCCGCGGCGTGAGGGTTGCCCCATATCGGGGCCCTCGTTACGCTGGCTCGGACGATGATCGAGATGGAGCTCACCGGGGTCCGCGTCGAGCTGCCGACGAATCAGCCCATCGTCCTGCTGCGGGAACGCGGCGGTGAGCGCTACCTCCCGATCTGGATCGGCGCCGCCGAGGCCGCCGCGATCGCCCTGTCGCTCCAGGGCGTGGCTACGCCTCGACCGATGACCCACGACCTGCTGAAGAACATCCTGGAAGACCTGGCGGTCCAGGTGCAGCGGATCGTGGTGACCGAGCTTCGGGAGAGCACGTTCTACGCGACGATCCAGCTGCGCCAGGGGGCCGACGCTCTCGAGATCTCCTCTCGCCCCTCCGACGCGATCGCGCTCGCGGTCCGGATGTCGGTGCCGATCTTCGCCGAGGAGGGCGTGCTGGAGGAGGCGTCGATCCTGATCCCGGGCGACGAGGACGAGGAGGTCGAGAAGTTCCGCGAATTCCTCGATAACGTCAGCCCGGACGACTTCGCGACCTGAGCCGGCTCAGCCGTAGAAGAAGACCGTCACCCAGAGCTTGCCGCCAGAGCGGACCGCACCCACCGCGCTGTGCAAGAACGAGGGGCGCAGGATGTTCGCGCGGTGGGGGGCCGACGCCATGAAGGCCGACTCCATCTGCGGCACCCCCGCGCCCGTCACGCCGACGTTCTCGCCCCAGACCCGCCACTTGATCCCCTTGAGGTAGTAGGCGGCCGGGTCGCTCGTGTGGAACAGCGAGTCTGCAGCCGCCATCGCCAGGGAATGCCGTAGCGCGAGTTGGGAAAGCTTCGCGTTCAGCCACACGCGGTGGACGCCGTGATCCAGCCGGCTCCGGTTCGTGGCCTGCTGCATCTGGGTCCTGGCGTCGGAGTTGACCGTCGCCTTCCGGGGCGCGGGCGCCGTCTCGGCTCCCGCCGTCCCGGCCCCTATGAAGAGCCCTATCAGGATCCCCACCAGGAGGATCTTCGCCAGCCTCGTTCGCATCGGTCCGTCGCACCTCCGGCCCGCGCCTTCGGTTAGCACGAGATAACTACTACCTCATCGGTCGGGGGGGTGGCCACCTTGACCCCGTGCCCCCAGGAGATCCGGCCCCGGCGCCCGCGCGGTCTTGACGCGCCGGGAAAACCCCCGTACGCTGCGGAATCACACCGTCGTGATTCCTTCCCTCCGAACGGAGAACGAGCGGATGAGCCAGCAGGGCTACCGGGTCCCCGAGGTCTGCCGGATCGTGGGCATCACGTATCGGCAGCTCGATTACTGGGCCAGAACGGAACTCGTAACCCCATCCGTCCGTGATGCCTCGGGGAGCGGCACGCAGCGGCTGTACTCGTTCCAGGATCTGGTCACTCTACGCGTTATCAAGAACCTCCTGGATACGGGGGTCTCCTTACAGCGGGTGCGCAAGGCTGTGGAGCACCTCGAGTCGATGGACCGGCCGATCGCGGGGGTCACGCTGATGTCGGACGGCAAGGGCGTCTACGAGGCCCATTCCCCCCAGGAGCTGGTCGATCTGGTCCGCCAGGGGCAAGGCGTCTTCGCGATCGCGGTCGACCGGGTCTGGGAGGACGTTGAGCGGGATCTGACGAAGTCGACGCGCGCGACCGGGAAGCGGCGGGCCGCGGCGGGAGGGACGTGAGCGCGGATCCCACGCTGCTCAAGAGCGAGAGCATCCGCTTCGCGCATGCCTCCGAGCGACAGTTCGCCCGGCTCCTGGACTTCTACCAGATCGACTGGGACTACGAGCCCACGTCCTTCGAGATCGCCTGGGACCGGGAGGGCAACGTCGTCCAGCGCTTCACGCCGGACTTCTTCCTCCCCGAATTCGACCTCTACATCGAGATCACGACGCTGAACCAGAAGCTCGTCACGAAGAAGAACCGGAAGGTCCGGCGGCTCCGGGAGCGCTATCCGGAGATCCGCTGCAAGGTCTTCTACCAGCGGGACTACCTGTCGCTGGTCACGAAGTACGGGCTCGAGGACGCGTCCGGCTGACCGGATGAGGGGACCGTACACTCCTAGGCCGTGAGGTTCGCGCCGCACACCGAGGACGACGTCCGGGAGATGCTCGCGACGATCGGCGTCGCGTCCCTGGACGACCTCTTCGAGGAGATCCCCCCCGACCTCCGGCTCGGCCGGCCGCTCGGACTGCCGCCGGGCGTCTCGGAGGAGGAGATCCTCGACGACCTGGCCGACCTGGCCGGCCGCGACCGCGCGACCGACCGGCTCGTGTGCTTCGCGGGAGCAGGGGCCTACGACCACTTCGTGCCGAGCGTGGTGTGGGCCCTCGCGGGACGGTCGGAGTTCTTCACCTCCTACACCCCGTACCAGCCCGAGCTGTCCCAAGGTGTGCTCCAAACCCTCTTCGAGTTCCAGTCGATGGTCTGTGAGCTGACGGCCCTGGACGTGTCGAACGCCTCGCTCTACGACGGGGCGACCGCGCTCGTCGAGGCCGTGAACATGACGCGGTCGGGGGAGCGGAGCCGGGTCCTGGTCGCCGGAGGGGTGGACCCGCGGCTGGTCGCGACGCTGCGGACCTACGGGGCCGGCAGCGGCTATGCGCCCGAGATCCTGGAGGCTCCCCAAGGCCGCGGCGGTGTTCCGGCGGACGTGGGGCCCGACGTGGCTGCCGTGATCGTGCAGCACCCCAACGTGTTCGGGGTTCTCGAGGACGTGGGGGGCTTCGCGGCGGCCGCCCATGCCGGCGGCGCCGAGTTGGTCCACGTCTTCGATCCGACCTCCTTGGGGGTGCTCGCGCCCCCGGGGGACCTCGGAGCCGATATCGCGGTCGCGGAGGGTCAGAGCCTCGGGAACCCGCTGAACTACGGCGGACCCTATCTGGGGATCTTGGCCGCCCGGATCGGGCACGTGCGCAAGATGCCCGGCCGGATCGTGGGGGAGACCCTCGACGTCGACGGTGATCCCGGGTACGTCCTGACCCTGCAGGCCCGGGAACAGCACATCCGTCGCGAGAAGGCGACCTCGAACATCTGCACGAACCAGACGCTGATGGCGATCGCGGCCACGATCCATCTGGCCTGGCTCGGGCCGACCGGCCTCACGGAGCTGGGTCAGCGATGCGCCGCGAAGGCCGCGTACGCCTTCGCCGCGCTCACGGCCGTGCCGGGGGTGCGGGCGGCCTTCCCAGGGGCGCCCTTCTTCAAGGAGTTCGCGATCCGGGTGCCCGGTGGGGCCGGTGCCGTCCGCGACGCATTGCTCGAGCGCGGATTCCTCGGAGGCGTGCCGGCGCCGTGGGCCGGGCCCGACGTCCTGTTGGTCGCCGTGACCGAGCGTCGGTCCCGCGCCCAGATCGACGCCTTCGCGGCCGCACTCGCGGAGGTGGTCGCGTGAGGACCGGCGCGCCGGTCCGCGCGCAGGGGCCGCCCACGGCCGGATCGATCGCCGAGGTCTCGCGGCCTGGGCGTTCGGCGTGGAGCTTCGCGCCGCTGGACGTCGATCCCGTGGACCTTCCGCCCGAGCACCGACGGGCGTTGCCCCCCGGGCTGCCCGAGGTCTCCGAGCTCGAGCTCGTGCGTCACTTCACGCGCTTGTCCCAGATGAACCATGGCGTGGACACCGGGATCTACCCGCTCGGCTCGTGCTCGATGAAGTACAACCCGAAGCTCGCCGAGACCGCGGCCGCGATGCCAGGCTTCTCCCGGCTGCATCCGCTGCAGCCTGATGCGACGGCCCAGGGGGCCCTGGAGCTCCTGTGGCGCCTGGAGGGCGCGCTCTGCGAGCTGACCGGCATGGCACGGGCCACGCTCCAGCCCCCGGCTGGCGCCTGCGGCGAGCTCACGGGGCTGTTGATGATGCGCGCCTACCACGAGGCTCGCGGCGCCCCTCGCTCCACGGTCCTGATCCCGGACGCCGCGCACGGTACGAACCCGGCGAGCGTGCGGATGGGCGGGTTCGACGTGGTCGCGATCCCTGCGGACGATCGGGGGCTCGTCGACGTCGAGGCACTCGCGAAGGTCGTCGACGAGGACGTCGCCGGTCTGATGCTCACGAACCCGAACACGCTGGGGCTGTTCGAACGCGACATCGCCACCATCACGGAGCTCGTCCACAGCGCCGGCGGCCTCGTCTACTACGACGGCGCGAACCTCAACGCGATCATGGGCCGCACCCGCCCGGGGGACATGGGGTTCGACATCGTCCACATCAACACGCACAAGACCTTCGCGACGCCGCACGGTGGGGGAGGGCCCGGGGCGGGACCGGTGGGCGTGGTCGAGGAACTCGTGCCGTTCCTCCCGGTGCCGCGCGTGGAGCGGGGCGGCGACGGTTCCTTCCGACTGTCCGAGGACGCGCCGAGCTCGATCGGACGGATGCACGGTTTCCACGGGAACTTCGCCGTGCTCGTGCGCGCCTACGCCTACGTGTTCATGCACGGTGCCGACGGCCTCCGCGAGGTCAGCGAGCGGGCCGTCCTGAACGCGAACTACCTCGCCGCGCTGGTCCGCGACGTCTTCCCGCTGGCCCAGCCGAACGAACGCCCGATGCACGAGTTCGTGTCGACCGCGGCCGACCTCAAGGAGCGCACCGGGATCCGGGCGATGGACGTCGCGAAGCGGCTGATCGACCTCGGCTACCACCCGCCGACCGTGTACTTCCCGCTCGTCGTGGAGGAGGCGCTGATGGTCGAACCGACCGAGACGGAGTCGCGCGAAACCCTCGACGCGATCGCGGCCGCGCTCCGGCAGGCCGCCGAGGAGGCCTCGAGCGATCCGGACGTCCTGCACGACGCGCCGGTCACCACGCCGGTGCGACGACTGGACGAGGCGCGTGCGGCGCGCCACCTGAAGCTCCGCTGGTGAGTGCCGGGGAGGGAGCCGGGCGCCCCTCCCGGACGCCCGGCTCCCTCCCCGCGGATCCTAGGCTTCGTGCGTGCGGCGACGCCCGACGGCGAGGCCCAGCAGGCCGAGGAGCCCCAGGCCGACGGCGAGCCCTCCCAGCGGTGCGGCGTTCGAGCCGGTGAAGGCCGTCCCGGGGGCGCTCGAGCTGGAGGACGACGACGCGGCGGCCACGATCGTCACGATCGCATCGGCGTCGCTGTCGACCGCCTTGCCGAGCGTGTCGTGGCCGGTGGCGGTCGCGACGTTCTTGACCGTGTCCTTGCCGGCCGGCAAGACGTAGTCCTTCGTCAGGGTCTTCGACGCGCCGGGCGCGAGCTCGGAGATCGTGCCGATCGTGCCGAGCACGTCGTCGGTGACCACCACGTGGTACAGCGTCGTGTCGCCCGTGTTCGTGACGACGTAGGTGTAGGTCACGGTGTCGCCGGGATGACCGCTCTTCGGGTCGGCCGACTTCTCGATCCGGATCCCGGGGTGGATCAGGTCCACCGTGTGCGAATCGGAGTCGGTCACCGTGCAGCCGCACGAACTGGTCCCGGTCACGGTCGCCGTGTTCGGCAACGGATCGGGGTCGGACTTCGTCACGAGATGGGTGCAGGTGTAGAGCCAGTCCTCACCGGGTTGCAGGATCGCGTCTCCGTCGTCCCCGGAGACGAGCTTCGGCGCCTGGTTGCACAGGGGGTCCGTCACGGTGACGTCGTGCAACGGGCGCTGCGTGGTGGCCGACACGTGGAACGTGTAGGTGATCGTATCGCCGACGTGCGCGAGCTTCGGCCCGTCCTTGACGATCTGGATCCCCGCCTTCGGCGCCTGCTGCACCGTGAAGCACTCGGTGGTGTCGTTCGTGTGCGAGGTGGCGGCGAACGGCTCGCCCTGCCCCGGCACGTACTCGGCGCGGAAGCAATAGGCGCCGGCCTGGTCGGGAGCGGCCGGATCCGAGGTCGCGGTCGTGCCGGCGCTGCCGTCGACCGTGGCGACCGGATCGCCCACCTGGGTCCCGCCGGCGGCGCAGCCCGCCGCCACGCCCTGCGGGCCACAGAGCCAGAAGGTCACGGTGCCGCCCGGCGTGTCGTCCTGGCCGCTCCACCCGGTCAGGCTGAGCACGTCGCTCACCGATCCGCCGGCCGGAACCGTCGTGTCGCTCACCTGCGAAGAAAGGACCGGTTCGCAGGTCCACGTGCGCGACTGATCCGTGAGGCTCGCCTGCGTGCCCGTGGGGCACGTCTGCGGCGTGGTCGCCTGCGCCCGGAGCATCCCGAGCGGCAGCAGGAGCATCGACAAGAACGCCGCCGCCAGCGTCACCCGCCTCACCCGCCGGAACACGTCAACCCATCTCCTCACGGTTCCCTCCACGACGATGCTTCAGCCGCGCCTCCGAGTCGCGCGGACACCCTCCGAGCCCGTTCGCGCAGAACGTACGACACCCGAGCGGGGGACACATCGGGCGAAGCGCCCGAAGGGCTCCGGGCCGGCCGCCTTAGGGCCAACGCAACGTTACATAATGTCCGTTATGGGCGTTGGGCCGTGAGCGGTTCCCGGCCCACCCGGAGCGACCAACCCCAGCGCGTCACGTGCCACAGCGCCTCGACCACGATCCCGCGGGAGATCTTGGATCGTCCGTGCTCACGTTCGCGGAACGAGATCGGCGCCTCGCCGACGTCGAAGCCGAGCCGATGCGCGCGCATCACGAGCTCGATCTGGAACCCGTAGCCGTCACTCGCGAAGGGCGTCGCGATCAGCTCCTGCAGCAGGTCGTGCCGGTAGACGCGGTAGCCGCTGGTGGCATCGTGGATCGGGACGGCGAGCATGAAGCGGGCGTAGGCGTTACCTGCCCGTGACAGCGCCACGCGGGCCCGGCTCCAGTTCGTCACGGCACCGCCGGGGATGTACCGGCTCCCCACGGTCAGGTCGTGAGCTCCGGCGGCCGCGAGCAAGGAGGGGAGCTCGGCCGGATCGTGCGACAGGTCCGAGTCCATCTCGATCGCGACGTCGTATCCACCCTCGACCGCGAGGTGGAAGCCCTCGAGGTAGGCGCTCGCCAAGCCCGACTTCGCTGGGCGCTCGATCAGGCGCACCCGCGGCTCCTCGGCGGCGATCGCCCGGACCAGTTCGCCCGTGCCGTCGGGCGAGGAGTCGTCGACGACCACGATGTCGGGCGGGGCGGGGGTCGCGAGCAGCGCCCGGATCACGCGCTCGATCGTCTCGCGCTCCTCGTAGGTCGGCAGGACCGCGAGGGCGCGCAGCGGATCGGGAAGCGGTCCGGGCGCGGGCCGGACGGTCGTGCGGCGACGAGGCGTGAGCAGGAAGGCCACCAGGAGCACCGAACAGAGCCAAGGCAGCCAGTCCCCCAGGCGCACGTACCAGGTCGTCGCCGTGGAGGTCTGGAGCCGGTGCCGCAGGATAGCGGTCTGGAACAGCTCCGTGCGGGCGACGACGCGCCCGTGGGTGTCGACGAACGCCGAAACGCCCGAGACCGCGGCATCGACGATCCACCGTCCGGTCTCCACCGCCCGCATCCGGCTCATCTGCAGATGCTGGTCGGAGGCGGCCGTGAAGCCGTAGGACGCGTTGTTCACCGGCACGACCAAGAACGTCGCCCCGTCGCGCACGAAGTCGCGCGGCAGGTCGGGGAACGAGTTCTCGAAGCAGATCGGGGTCCCGAACGGCGGGACCCCCGGCGCCGAGACCGTGTGCACCGACGCGCCGGGCGTACGGTCGACCGGGATCTGCTCGGTCGCGCTGATCCACCGGAGCTCGGGGCGGAAGGGGACGTACTCGCCGAACGGCACCAGGTGCACCTTGTCGTAGCGGTCGATCAGGTCGCCGCTCCCATCGAAGATCAAGGCGCTGGTCGTCTCCCGCCCGTCGGGGTCGTCGACGACCGCCCCGATCGCGGCGGGAGCCCCGACCTCGGCGATCGCGCTCCGGACGTCCTCGATCGTCGCCGGATCGCTCGAGGCGCCGGGATCGAGGGCGCCCTCGCCCCACAGCACAAGATCCGGTCTCGGTGACCCGGCGAGGCTCCGGTGGATCGCGACGTTGCGCTCGGCCACGATCCGGTCTTCTTCGAGCCCGTCGGTTCCGAGGGGCACCCGGACATCGACCTGGATCGCGGCGATGTCCAGCTCGTGACCGTTCGGCTCCGAGAACGGGATCACGACCGGCAGGGCGATCAGCGCCGCCGCCACGCCCACGAGGCCGGCCCTGCGGCGTGCCCCTCCCCCGCCAACCACGGCCTCGACGATGAGCGCGTTCACGGCCGCGACGACGAAGGTCACCCCCCAGACACCGGCCACGCTCGCGAGCGGCAGCAGGAGGCGGTCGTCCACCTGCGAGATGCCGAGGCTCCCCCAGGTGAAGCCGCCGAACGGGACGAGGCCGCGGATCCAGTCCACGACCGTCCACAACGCCGCCAGCCCGACGGCGGTCCGGAAGGCTCGGCCGGGACGGATCAGGGCCGGTGCCGCGAGGCCGACGAGGGCCACCGACAGCGCCGAGAGCGTCACGAGACCGCCCCAGGCGAGCGCTCCGAAGCGCAGGATCCAGTACAAGGTGGCGCCGTAGAAGCCCGCGCCGTACACGAAGCCGAGGAGGAACCCCCGCCGCGCACCGACCCCCCGCAGGAGCCACAGCAACGGCGCGACCGCGACGAAGGCCAGCGGCCACACCTCGGCCGGCGGGAACGAAAGGGACAGCGCGAGCCCGGCGAGCACGCTCACGAGGAGCTGGAGACCGAGCGGCAGGCGCGAGGGCGGGTTCAGGCGCAGTCGCGGCAGAGCATCTTGCGCTTGTCCGCCAGCTGGCTCCGATGCTTCACCAGGTAGCAGTTCTTGCACATGAACTCCGTCGACTGCATGGGGACGACGCGTTGATCGAGCGGCTCGAGCCGTTCGTCGCCACCTCCCCGGACCGTGGGCGTGGCCACGGTCTCCTCTTCCTCATCGGCCGCCTCTTCCTCGACCTCGCGGGTCTCCTGCTTGGCCAGGAGGTCCTGGATGGATTCGACGTCGCCGAGCCCCGGTTCGGGGGGCACGGTGGCCTCTGCCAGGTCCTGCTCCGTCGGTTCGGCGTCCTCGAGCGAGTCATCCTCGTCCAGCAGGACGTCTTCCTCGTCCACCGGTTCGTCGATCTGGTCGATGTCGTCGGGCATCTTCACCCCTCGGATGGCGGGGCGGGACGACCCCCCATCCCCCGTTCGGGCGCGCATCCTACACCCAGTTCCCGCGGATGCAACCACGCGCGAGCGTGCGCACGCCGTCGAACGTCGGAAGGGTGCCGGAACATTCCCGTTGCGCGGATCGGGTTGAAGGGAGCGCTGCTCAGGGCAGACGAGGGAGGACCCAAGAGACCTTTGGGGCCGCGAAGCCGGGGCTCCGCGTTCTCTACTCAGCCTCTTGGGTCCTCGTGCGCCTCCGCCGGGGCGGTGGCGCACGACGGACCGTAGCGGGGCCTTCGCGGGACGGTCAACCCCCGGGCGGTGAAAAGAGTGACAGGAACGGTTCCGGCTCAGACCGCGAACACTTCGCGGCCGAGGGAGACCGTGAGGATCGGTCGCAACGCCTCCACGTCGGCGACCTCGAGCGGGTCGACGTCGTAGGCGCACAGGTCCGCGTGCGAGCCGGGCTCCAGCGCGCCCTTCTTGTCCTCCTGGTGGGCGAGCCTCGCACCGCCCACCGTGGAGATACGGATCGCCTCGATCCGGGACAGCCGTTCGCCGGGTGCGTGATGGCGCTCCATGGCTGCGATCGCCAGCCACGGAGCGAGATCCGTGACCGGGGCGTCGGATCCGGCACCGATCACGAGGCCGCGATCGAGCATCGTCCGGAAGGGGTTCATCGTGGAGGCGCGGTCCGGGCCGACCGCCGTCTCGTACAGGGCGCCCTCGCCGCCCCAGCGAAGATCGAAGGTGGGCTGGATCGAGATCGCGAGCCCGAGCATCGCAGCTCGTTCGACGTGGGTCACCGAGGGCATCTCGAAATGTTCGATCCGATGTCGGCGTGCGCGGAAGTGCCGGCGCTCCCGCGAATCCAGGGCTCCGTAGATCCGTTCCCAGACCCCCAGGACCTGTTCGATCGCCCGATCGCCGATCGCGTGGACGCCGACCTGCAGGCCGGCGCCGTGGGCGTCGTGGAAGAACCCCGCCAGCTCGTCGTCGTCGTAGTACGCGACCCCGTCGTCGTCGCGATCGGTATAGGGCGCCGACAACGCGGCCGTTCGAGCTCCGATCGAGCCGTCCATCGGGAGGTCACCGCCGATCGCCGCGAGTCCCCGTTCGATCGCAGCGGGGACGTCCATCATGGCCGGGATCGGCACGACGTCCACGGGCAGACGTGCGCGGTGCCCGAGGAGCACCTCGAGGTCCCGTTCGCCGTCCTCGCGAGGCATCGACATCTCGTGCAGGGACGTCACCCCGCGGGCGGCCGCGAGCCCGGCGGCGCGGAGTTGCAACTCCTCGATCTCGTGATCGCTGCGCATCGTGGCCAACCAGCGGTGGACCGCCCGGTTGGCCGCGCCCGTCACTCGCCCGGTCGGCCGGCCGTCGGCGTCGCGCTCGACCCCGGCGACGTCGCGCAGGCCGGGCAGTGCGAGGACCGGCGAATTCACCAGGGCGATATGTCCGTCGGCGCGGCCGATCACGAGCGGTCCGGGGACGGCCGCGTCCAGTTCGGCCAGGCTCGGGTGCTCGGGTCGGTCCCACCGCGATTCGTCGAAGCCGCTCAGGAACGCCACTTCCCCGCCGGCGGCCGCCTTCGCCGCCGCGGCGGCGACCAGATCCTGTTTCGAGCGGGCGTCCGTGGCGCTCGCATCGTGCATCGCCAGCCCCGTCGAGGTCAGGTGGACGTGGCTGTCGATCAGGCCGGGGACGATCGTGGCGCCGGGCAGCTCGACGAGCCGGTCGGCCTCCGGCGGCTCCCCCACGCCGACCCGTTGGACGTGCCGGTCGTCCACGACGATCCACTCCCCCGTCCGGGGATGCCCGAGCGTGTGGACGCGGGCGGCGCGATAGAGGGTTCTCACGGCGACGCGATGATGGCACGGGCCCGGGCCCGATCGAGGGAGGACCCGCTCGGGGCCGGCGGATGCGTGAGTTCGATCGCCGGCATCCGGTGCGTCTTGTCCTCATGCGCCTCCAGGCCGACCTCGCCCAAGGCCCGTCGCCATGCGTCGAAGGCCCGCCCGGTCCGGGCCGGGTCGTCCGAAAGCAGGATCACGTCGTCGACCCACCGGATCGGAACGACCCCGGCCGCGGCCGCCGCCCGATCCGCGTGCGCGAGCACGCCGTCGGCGAGCATCGCCGAGGGGGGCGGCCCGACCGGGAGCCCGTGGACGCCGGATCCCCACAGCCCCCGGAGGAACGCGAACAGCTCCTCGTCCTGGAGACCGGTTCGGCGCAGCGCGCTGGGGCCGATCGAGGGGTAACAGTCGCGGACGTCGCTCACGATGGCGATCCCCGATCGCGCTTCGACGACGGCGTGGAGGATCGCGCGCCGCCAACGCGCCCGGCCGCTCGCCAGCGATCGAGGGCGCCCGCCCGGTTCGGTCCGGTTCGCGAAGGAGCACGCGCCGAGGGCCCGGGTGATCGTGGCGGTGTTCCGAGCGACCAGGCCCCGATAGGTGCAGGCGTCACGTGGGTCCAACCGCGCCAGCGTGCGCACGCCTCCGCCGGGCTTGGCCTGGACCTCCCATCGGATCGGCCCGGATGGTCGTTCCCGTGACATCGGATCCCTCCCGCGCACCCGGGAGGAGATCGGGCCGGTGCATCGGACCACATCGGCCGCCCCGGCGCGATCCCCGGTCCGGGGGAACTTCCCCTCCCCCGCTGCCCTACGATGCGACCATGGTCGACGAGCGCGACCGACAGATCGTTGCGGCCCTCCAGGAGGACGCGCGTGCGACGTTCGCCCAGGTCGGCCAGCGGGTCGGGCTGTCGGCCTCCGCCGTCCACGATCGGGTCCGCAAGCTCGAACAGGGAGGCGTGATCCGGGGATACCGCGCCATGATCGATCCCGACGGCGTCGGCCTGCACGTGACCGCGCTGATCGCCGCGACGCCGCTCGATCCCAAGGCGCCCGACGACCTGCCCGAACGCCTGAGGGACCTCCCGGAGGTCGAGGACTGTTTCAGCGTGGCCGGCGAGGCGAACTACATCTTGAAGGTCCGCACCCGTACCACCGGCGACCTGGAGGACCTGATCCGACGCCTCCGCGAGAAGGGCGGCGTCGCAACGCGTACCACGGTCGTCCTGTCGATCCCCTTCGAGGACCGACCGCTCCGAACCTGAGGCGGACCCTCGTCAGGACCCGCAGGTCCGCCGATAATGAACGGACGCATGCGCCGCCTCCCCTCTTCCGTGCTCGTCGTGGTCGCCATCTGTCTCGTCGCCGCTGCGTGCTCCGGACCCCGATACCGGTACGTCCGTGATACGCACACGCGGACCGCGTTCCGCGTGCCCACGAACTGGACGATCTTCGACAAGGCCACGATGCTCGGCCTGCCGCCCGGCCCCCAGCCCAACGTCCCCGATCCCCTCCAGTGGCTCGTGGGGATCGACGGCAGTCCGCAGGCGTC
>Ga0187785_10000448_pt1 | contig 15360 bp, 12 predicted proteins | sample 0815_BV2_4_20_MG_FD_132466 | JGI IMG/M metagenome (GOLD analysis project Ga0187785, IMG submission 132466) | Tropical peat soil microbial communities from peatlands in Department of Meta, Colombia - 0815_BV2_4_20_MG | ecosystem: Environmental > Terrestrial > Soil > Wetlands > Peat | place...
AGAACCACTTTGCGCTGTGACATAGCTGCCACGGATCGCTAGTCGTCTCGCCCTGATGGCGGGGCGCGCCCTTCGGCGGTAGGCTGCTCGGATCAATTTGCGCGACGGTTGAAGGACGGGATGAGCGGAACGGTCGGCTCGAAGGCTACGCATGACTGCCAAGCCGCCGTGGTCGGGGCCGGTCCCGCAGGACTTGCGAGTGCGCTTTCACTCGCACATGTGGGAGCGGATGTCGCCCTGATCGGGCCACCGCCGCCTCAGGCGAACGCGACTTCCGCCGAGACGCGAACCGCGGCGCTGCTCGTAGGCTCAGTCGAACTCCTGAAGACGCTCAAGATCTTCGACCATCTCGCCCAGGAGGCGGCTCCGCTCGAGGCCATCCGCATCGTCGATGCCTCGCGGAGCTTGATCCGCGCCCCCGACATCGAATTTAGGGCGAGCGAACTCGGCCTTCCCTCCTTCGGCTACAACATCGCCAATACGGCTCTCGTCGAGGCCCTTTATGCGCGGGCACGCGAGGTAATCGGCACGATCATCCCCTCGACCGTCGAGCGCGTCGCGATCGAGAATGAGAGCGTCGGGCTCGATTGCGCCGACGGGTGCCGCGTCACAACGCGTCTCGTCGTGGCGGCGGACGGGCGGCGCTCGCTTTGCCGCGCGGCCTCGGGGATCGACGTCAGCGAGTGGCGTTACGAGCAAGGCGCCATCGCTTCGAGCTTCCACCATGGCCGCCCCCATGCCGGCGTCGCGATCGAGCTCCATAGCGAGGGTGCTTCGCTGACCACGGTGCCCCTCCCAGACCGTTGCGCTTCCGCATTGATCATGGTCGCCTCGACGTCCGACATCGCCTCGCTCATGGAAGGCGACGACGAGCACTTTGCCGACGCGATCGCCGGGCGGCTCGATGGCCTACTTGGTCAGATCGAGAGTGTCGGACCGCGCAGTTCATTTCCGGTCGCCGGTCTGACGGCAAAGACTCTCGCCGCGCGACGTGTCGCCCTCGTTGGCGAGGCTGGACACATTCTGCCGCCGATCGGCGCGCAAGGTCTCAATCTCGGGCTCAGGGATGCCGCGGCGCTCGCCGACTGCGTCGCAGACGCGCTTCGCCGAGGCGAGGATCCGGGCGGCGAGGAGGTGCTGCAACGTTACATGAATGCGCGGCGGCTCGACGTCCTCTCGCGCGCCGTCGGCGTCGACCTCCTCAATCGCTCGCTGCTCACGAGCTTCGTCCCGCTTCAGGCTGCGCGCGGCATCGTTGTTCACGGGCTCAATATGCTGCCGGCTTTACGACGCTTGGTGATGCGCGTCGGGCTCGAGCCGCCGAGCAGCTTGCCTCGCCTGATGCGGGGCGCCGAGGCTTGACGGGGGGAGGCGCATTTGCCACCAGGGTGCTCCCCTCACCTTGAAAAAACTGCTTCAGCAACAAGGACCTCAGCCAGTGGTGGTGGCCGCGCCCAAGAAAGTCACGTTCCTACAGGACCTGCGCTATCAGGCCGAATATGTGGGCCTGCGCTTTCTGATCGGCCTCGTCCGTCTGTTTCCGCTCGACGTCGCCTGCGCCATTTCCGCCAAGGCGTGGCGGATCATCGCTCGGCGCAATCGCCGTCATAAGCGCGCGCTTGCCAATCTCGAGCGCGCCTTCCCGGAGAAGACACCGGAAGAGCGCGAGCAGATCGCGCTCGCGGCCTGGGAAAATCTTGGCCGCGTCATGGTCGAGACCATGTGCATCGACCGCATCTTGAAGGAACCTGACCGGCTGCATGTGACCAATGGCCATTGGATCAGCCGCTACAAGGAAAAGATGGGCCCGGCCCTCATCGTCACGATGCATATGGGAAATTGGGAGCTCGGCATGTGGCCGGTGACGCTGGCCGGCGTGCGTCCGGCCGGCGTCTACCGGCAAGTGAAGAATCCGTATGTCGACCGCTATCTCCGCTCGCAGCGTCAGACGCTTTATCCGGGCGGCCTGTTCGGCCGGGGGCGTGCGGCCGGCCAAGACGAGACGCAAAAGACCGCGCGCCTCATCATGGACTACGTCCGCCAGGGCGGCCGCCTCGGCTTCATTTCAGACCTGTGGGACGCCAACGGCATCGAGGTTCCCTTCTTCGGCTATCCCGCCAAGAGCATGCCGATCGCGGCGATGATCGCGCGTCGCGTGGGCGCGCGCATCTGGATCGGCCGCTGCATGCGCATCGGCAACCGCGCCTGCTTCGACGTCAATGTCAACGAGCTTAGGATTCCGCGGACCAGTAATCAGGCCGAGGACATCCGTAACATCACCGCGGCGATCCAGCGTCATTTTGAGACGTGGATCCGCGAGACACCCGAGCAGTTCATGTGGTCGAACCGACGCTGGTTCTGATGCCTCAACTTAAGTTGACAGCCTGTCCGAGCTTCGATCTTATTCAAGAGAAAGACTCGGAGACCGGATTCGTATGATGTCTACCGTCCGCAACGCTAGGTTTCAGATCGGGCAGGTGGTGCGCCACCGGCTCTATCCGTTTCGTGGCGTAATTTTCGATGTCGATCCCACCTTCAGCAACACCGACGAATGGTACCGTTCCATCCCGCAGGACGCGCGGCCCAACAAGGACCAGCCCTTCTATCATCTGCTGGCCGAGAATGCCGACACCGAATACATCGCCTATGTCTCGGAACAGAACCTCATCGCCGATTCGTCCGACGAGCCGCTGCGGCATCCCCAAGTGCCCGAGTTGTTCGAAGACCTGCGCGACGGCATTTTTCGCTTCCGCTTCCTGCAAGAGCATTGAGCAGCGCAATCGCGCGGGTTCCCACTCGAGCCCCGTTTCGTTCCACAAACGACGAGGCCGCGCAGACGAATCTGCGCGGCCTCGTGAATGGCTGAAACCTTGCGCGAGCTCAGCGCTACTCGACGGGTGCCGCAGGCGCGATCTTCTTAGGCGCCGCTGAGGCATTGGCCGGCGCTGCGGCCTGCCCTTGGGTCGGCGTCGTCTGCTGCGCTTCCTTCTTCTGCTGCGCCTCGGCTGCCTTGGCAGCGAGCTCTTGTTGGCGCTTGCGGAACACTTCCATCAGCTGGCGACGCGATTCCTCGTATTTGGCGTTGTCCACCGGCGCGCCGTCATAGGCCTTGGCAAAGCCCGTCAGCGGCACGGGAAAGCCCATCGTCTTCTGCTGGATGTTCATGGCCGCCACGACCATCTGCTTACCCTTGCGCATCGAGTCGAACATTTCCTTGGTCAGCTCGGTCTGCACCTGGCAGCTCGTCGGGAAGCAGAGCGTGTATTGCAGCTGGATCGGCTGATTGTCGTCGATCTTGATTTGCACGCCGGCCGGGATCACCAGGGCATAGGCGGTCGGCACTCTGACGAGAAGCTGTTGCTTGTCCTCGCCTTCCGCCTGACGCACGGCGGCGGCAATCAGCACCATGCCGGTATTAGGCTCGAGGCCTTCGTGGTTGATAAGGCAGATCTGCTTGTTCTGGGTCTGCTCGTTCTTCATGCAGAGCTTGACCCAGGCATCCTCGGTTGCGCCGGCGTCGCCGAAAACGGCGGGTGCGCCAGGTGCGCCGGGTGCTGCGGGTGCGGGGGCCTGCGCTCCTGCCGCCGGCGCAGCTTGTGCCTTAGGAGCTTGTGTCGTCTTCGGGATCACCTGCCCCTGCTGCGCGAGAGCCATAGGCATGGCAACGCCCAAAGCAAGCGCCGCGGCACCCGCGCAAATGGTTCCTCGACTTGCGCCGTTGCGGAGCGTGTTAAATCGAACCCTGGACCAGATCATCAATCGACCTTTCCTCTTTTCGCGGGCAGGTTCAGGTCACGAACCGTATAACCCCGTTCCCGCGTCTTTGCGAATAGGGTCAATACCCGAATTGAGGCGTAGGCGTGGCTGAGCGCCGAGCCCCGAGGACTTTCTTGGCGCCCATCTCGGGACACCTAACCTTTTTCATTTGCATACCCGTAGCCGCCGCGCCGGATTGCCTTGCGAGCGATATTACCCTTAAGTCGTGCTGCAATGCGGAATGCATCTATAGCCATGCGCGCGCGCCGTTGAAAGCCCCTATTTCATTGCTCGTCGTCGCCCTCCTGCTCGCACCGGGCAGCGGCAATGCCATGGCGGCAGATGGGATCGCCATGCATGGCAGCCCGCGCGAGACGGCGGGCTTTACTCACTTCTCCTACGTCAATCCCGACGCGCCGCAGGGAGGCCGCGCCACCTTCGCCATGCAAGGCTCCTACGACAGCCTCAATCCGCTGATCGTCAGGGGCGAGCCCGCCGACGGGGTGCGCGACTATGTCTATGAAAGCTTGCTCGCGCGCGCCAACGACGAGCCCTTCACTCTCTACGGGCTGATCGCCGAGGGCGTCGAGACGCCACCGGACCGGAGCTATGTCGAATTCACGCTCGACCCGCGGGCGAAGTTCTCGGACGGCGTGCCGATCACCGTCGATGACGTGATCTTCTCGCAGGCGCTGCTGCGCGACCATGGGCGGCCCAATCACCGCTCCTACTACAAGAAGGTCACCAAGGTCGAACAGACGGGCGAGCGCAAAGTGCGCTTCACATTCGATCAAAGCGGCGACCGCGAGATGCCGCTCATCATGGGATTGATGCCGGTCCTGCCCAAGCATCTCATCGATCCCGACACGTTCGAGACGACCTCGCTCAAGCCTCCCATCGGCAGCGGGCCTTACACCATCGACAAGGTCGATCCAGGCAAGTCGATCACGTTCAAGCGCGACCCGTCCTATTGGGGGCGCGACCTCCCGGTCAATCGCGGGCGCTATAATTTCGAGGAGATCCGCTTCGACTATTACCGCGATGCCGGCAGCATGTTCGAAGCGTTCAAGTCGGGGCTCGTCCAGTTTCGCGAGGAGGATGACCCGACGCGCTGGACGGTGGGCTATGACTTTCCCGCCTTCCGCGACGGGCGCGTGATCAAGGAAGAGCTGCCGCTCGGGACTCCGGCCGGAATGTCGGCTCTCGTCTTCAACACGCGCCGACCGCTGTTCGCCGACCAACGCGTGCGCGAGGCCCTGATCAAGCTGTTCGATTTCGAATGGGTCAATCGCACGCTCTATCACGGCCAATATGCACGCACCGAAAGCTATTTCGCGCGCTCGGATTTGTCCTCTCACGGGCATCCGGCGGACGCGACGGAACGCGCGCTGCTCGCCCCTTACTTCGCTCAAGTCAAGCCTGCCATCATGGACGGCAGCTATGCCCTGCCCGAGAGTGACGGCTCCGGTGAGAATCGCGAGGGGCGGCGTGCGGCTCTTCAGCTGCTGGAGCAGGCGGGCTACCAATTGAAAGACGGCAAGCTCGTCAATGCCGCCACGGGAGAGCCGTTTCAATTCGAGATTCTGGCGGCAACGCGCGTCCAGGAACGACTTCTGCTCACTTACGCCGCCGCCCTGAAACAGATAGGAATCGAGGCGAGAATCCGTCAAGTTGACTCGGCTCAATATCAGCGGCGCAAGCAGACCTACGATTTCGACATGATCCAGTATTACTGGCCGGTGTCGCTGTCGCCGGGGAACGAGGAGTCATTTCGCTGGGGGAGTGAGGCTGCGGTGACGGAAGGCTCGTTCAACTATGCGGGCGTGAAAAGCGCTGCCGTCGATGCGATGATCGAGGCGATGCTCAAGGCCGACGACGAGGAGAGCTTCATCTCGGCGGTCCGCGCGCTCGATCGCGTGCTGCTTTCTGGCGACTATGTCGTTCCGCTGTTCCATCTCCCTCGGCAATGGGTGGCGCATTGGCGCGAGTTGGAGCGGCCGGAGACGACGCCGCTCTACGGCTATCAGATCGACAGCTGGTGGATCGCGCCCGACAAGTCGTCGGACTCAAGCGCGAGTCCTGGCCAACACTAACGCCGGTGTGACGATGAGCACGCTCGCAGCGCCTGATTGGGAGACGGAGGTTCACAGACCTGAGCCGCCGCTCACCGCTGAGGGACTGCTCAGGCGACGCGCTCGGCAAAAGCCCGAAACGCTCGCCCTATCGGACCCTCCCAACACCGACATGCTCGGGCTTGGGCGCCCGCGGAGCTTCGTATATGGCGAAGCCGACGCCGCGGTCGATGCGCTTGCTTCCTTCTTCGTCGAGATCGGACTCGAGCCCGGCGACAAAATCGCCGTGCAACTTCCTAATCTCGCGCTTCAGCCGCTGACGCTGCTCGCTGCCTGGCGCGCGGGACTTTGCGTCGCCGTGCTGCCAATGCTGTGGCGGGGCTACGAGATCAACAAGATGTGCGAGGCGATCGAGCCCAAGGCCCTGATCGGCGTCTCGAGTTTTGGCGGCGCGCGCCCAACGGAAGAGCTCTGCCGCGTCGCCGCGCCTCACCTCTTCGTACGTTTCGTGCTCGGCTTCGGCCAAGACCTTCCCGACGGCGTCGTCTCGCTCGACGACGCGATCCTTGCCCGCCCCGGAGTGGGTCCGCTCGATGCTCGGCAGCGCAAAGGTCCCGCGCTCATCACCTTCACCGCGCGCCGCGACATGCCGCTTATTCCCGTTTACCGCGGCGAGGACGAGCTTCTCGCCCAAGGGGCGATGACCGTGCTTGCGCTGTCGCTCGACAGCCGCGACGTGATCCTGAACCCTTACCCCCTGACGGGACCTGCTGGCCTCGCGCTCGCGCTCGCGCCTTGGCTCATCAGCGGGTGCGTCCTCGCGCAGCACCAGCCGTTAGACTACGCGGTCTTCGTGCAACAGATGTTCGCCACGGGTGCGACGGTCACCGCGCTTCCCTCTCCTGTCCTCAAGGAGCTCGCCAAGGATCGGGTGCTTGAAGAGCGGAGATGCCTGCTGAGGCATCTCGGCGCGGTGCGGACGGCCTTCGAGCGCGCCTTGCCGCTATCGCTCGGGACCCCGTCACCGCTGTTCGATCTTTATCCGCTCGGCGATCTTGCGAGTATCGTGCTTTCCCGTAAGGCGGGCTCGGTCTCCTCGTCCCTTCCGCTCGGGCCGATCAAGGTCGGCGACGATGGCGATGGCGCCATATTCGTGGAGACGCGGCTCCGCAAGGAGGCCGCGGATGCTCGCGTGGGAGATCTCTTGCTGCGCGGCCCAGTCGTACCCCAAGGGGCCCGTAGAGGCGAGCTCCTGCCGGATGGCGACGGCTTCGTGGCCACGGGACTTCGCGCCGAGATCGATGACGATGGCGTCGCTCCCGGCCTGCGTTTCATTCGAGATGACGAGCTCCTTCATCATGGCGGCTTCGCCATTGCCGCGTGCGAGCTCGACGGGCTCTATCAGGGCTTTCCGGGATTTCTCGATGCGGCGTGCTTCGTGCTGCCCGATCCGCTGCTCGGCGACCGCGTCTTCGCCGCGGTGGCGCCGAAGCCCGGCGAGCCCATCTCGCTCGACGCGCTCATCGCGTTTCTCCAGGATCGCCACGTCGCGCCCTACAAATTCCCGGACAAGCTACTCGTGGTGCGGCAGGTCCCGCGCGATGCACAGGGGCGCATCCTCCGCAAGGAGATTTTGCAGCAGGTGTGACCCGGTTCAAGCGGCGCACTTCACCGCAGCGGCGATCTTGACGAGGTGCTTCAAAAGCTCGCGCGCGCCGGCAAGGCGCTCCTCTGGCGTTTGCCAATTGCCGTAATAGATGAGCCGATGGTCGGGCTGGAGCTTCACCCTCTTGCCTTCCTCGCGGATGAAGGCGATCAGACCTTCGGGATTGGCAAAATTCTTGTTGCGGAAGGCGATCACCGCGCCCTTCGGCCCCGCGTCGATCTGCTCGATGCCGGCCTGGCGGCACAGCCCCTTGATCTCGACGACATCCAACAGATGCCTCACCTCTTGCGGAAGAGGACCGAAGCGGTCGATCAACTCGGTGGCGAAGGCCTCGATCGCCTCGTGGCTCTCGACGCCTGACAGCCTGCGGTAGAGCCCGAGCCGCACTTGCAGGTCCGGCACATACTCTTCGGGGATGAGGACCGAGGTGCCGAGATTGATGCGCGGGCTCCATTGATCCTCGATGACGCCGCCCTCGCCGCCCCGGATCGCGGCGACAGCCTCCTCTAGCATCGACTGGTAAAGCTCATAGCCGACTTCCCTGATGTGACCTGACTGCTCCTCGCCGAGCAGATTGCCCGCGCCCCTGATATCGAGGTCATGGCTCGCGAGCACGAAGCCTGCCCCCAGCGTATCGAGCGACTGAAGCACCTTGAGGCGCTTCTCGGCGGCCGGCGTCAGCCGCGCATCGGCGGGAATGGTGAAATAGGCATAAGCCCTGATCTTGGAGCGCCCCACCCTGCCTCTCAACTGATAGAGCTGGGCCAGTCCGAACATGTCGGAGCGGTGCACGATCAGCGTGTTGGCAGAGGGAATGTCGAGACCCGACTCGACGATCGAGGTCGAGAGCAGCACGTCGTATTGGCGGTCATAGAAGGCGTTCATCACCTGATCGAGCTCGCGGCTTCCCATCTGGCCGTGGGCGCGGGCAACCTTCAGCTCGGGCGCATGCTCGGCGAGGAAGGCCGCCGCACCGTCAAGGTCGGAAATGCGCGGTACGACATAGAAGGTCTGGCCGCCGCGAAAGCGCTCGCGCAGCAGAGCTTCACGCAAGATCACGGGATCGAACGGCATTACATAGGTTCGCACCGCGAGCCGATCGACCGGCGGCGTCGAGATCAGCGACATCTCGCGTACGCCGGAAAGCGCGAGCTGGAGCGTGCGCGGGATCGGCGTGGCAGTGAGCGTCAGCACATGCACGTCCTCGCGAAGCTGCTTCAGCCGCTCTTTGTGCTGCACGCCGAAATGCTGCTCCTCATCGACGATTAAGAGGCCGAGATCGGCGAACTCGATGCCTTTGCCGAGCAGAGCATGGGTGCCGATGACGATGTCGATGTCGCCTGACTTGATGCCCGCCTTCACCTCGGCACGCTCTTTGGGGCTCACCAACCGCGAGGCTTGGGCGATCTTCACGGGGAAGCCGCGGAAGCGCTCGGTGAAGGTGTAGTAATGCTGACGCGCGAGCAGAGTGGTCGGCACGACGACGGCGACCTGTTTGCCGGCCAGCACGGCGATCAGGCTTGCTCTGAGCGCGACCTCGGTCTTGCCGAAGCCGACGTCGCCGCAGATGAGACGGTCCATGGGACGGCCGCTGGCGAGGTCGTCGAGAACCGCGCCGATCGAGGTCTGCTGGTCCTCGGTCTCCTCATAAGGGAATCTCGCCGAGAACTCATCATAGACGCCGTCAGGCGGGTTCAGCACCGGCGCTTGGCGAAGCTCGCGCAGCGCCGCGACCTTGATCAGCTTTTCGGCCATGTCGCGGATGCGCTGCTTGAGCCGCGCCTTCCGCGATTGCCAGCCAACGCCGCCGAGCCGGTCGAGCTGCACGCCCGATTCGTCGGAGCCATAACGGCTTAAGAGCTCGATGTTCTCGACGGGCAGATAGAGCTTGTCGCCGCCCGCGTAATGCACTTCGAGGCAATCGTGCGGCTCGCCCGCCGCCTCGATGGTCGCGAGTCCGGCGAAGCGGCCGATGCCGTGGTCGGCATGGACCACGAGGTCGCCGACCGAGAGGCTCGAGACTTCGGTGAGCACGTCGCTGCCGCGCTTGGCGCGCGACTTGCGCACCAGGCGATCGCCGAGGATGTCCTGCTCGCCGATCACGGCAAGACCGGGCGCTTCGAAACCCGTCTCGAGCGGCAAGACCGCAACGGCCGTGGCCGACGCAGGCAGCGCGAGCGCCTCGGCGAAGCTTGTCACGCTCTTGGTCTCGCCGCCGCCATGCTCGGCTAGAAGGGCGGCAAGCCGTTCGCGCGCGCCATTGCTCCAACAGGCAATGAGCACGCGCTTGCCCTCGCCGTGCAGGCGCTTGGCGTGGGCCACGACGGCGTCGAACACGTTCAAGCCTTCGGTCTGGCGCTCGGCCGCGAACGAGCGCCCTTGCCTCCCGCCGAAAGACACGATGTTGCCGCCCGCCTGCTCGGGGTGCTCGAAGGGATCGAGCGTGATCACTCGGCGTCTCGCGAGCTCGGTCCGCCATTCGGCTTCGCCGAGGAACAGGCTCTCAGACGGAACGGGATGATACGGCGGCGCGCCGAAGGCCTTACGCTCGAGCGCCTGTGCGCGCGCATCGTAGTGGTCGGCGATCTGCTCGAGCCGTTTCGCTCGCGCGTCGTCGGTGAGAGGATCGAGGCCGACGACGGCGCCCGGCAGATAATCGAACAGAGTCTCGAGCCGATCGTGGAACAGCGGCAGCCAATGCTCCATGCCCTGATGCTGGCGCCCGGCGGAGATCGACTCGTAGAGCGGGTCCTCGCTCGTGACGGGTCCAAACAGCTCGACATAGCGCTGGCGGAAGGCGCGGCGGACCTCGGGCGTCAGCGTCACTTCGCTCATGGGTAGAAGCTGGACGCGGTCACGCCGCGCCTTGGTGCGCTGCGTCTCGGGCTCGAAGGATCTGATCGATTCGAGCGTGTCGCCGAAGAAGTCGAGACGGACCGGTTCGCCGCCCGGAGGAAAGAGATCGAGGATGCCGCCGCGCACCGCGTATTGACCCGGATCGACCACCGTGCCTGAGCGCGCATAGCCGGAGGCCTCGAGCCGCTCGATCAGCGTCTGCATGCTGGCGACGTTGCCGGCATGGAGGCTCACGCTCGATCCCGCGATGAACTCGCGCGGCGGCACGCGCTGGAGCGCGGCATTGATCGTGGTCAGGACGACGAGCGGCTTCGTTGCATCCGCCGCGCGATCGATCAGAGCGGCAAGGGTGGCGATGCGCTCGGCAATGGTCTCGGCATTGGGCGCCACGCGATCGTAAGGAACACCGTCCCAGGCGGGGAAGCTCAGCACCTCGATGTCGGGCGCGAAGAACGGGATCGCCCCTTCGAGTGTCGCAAGGCGGTTCGCGTCGCGCGCCACATGCAGGACGGCGCGTCCGTCGCGGGCATGCCGCGCAAGCTCGCCGAGGACGAGCGCGTCGAGCCCCTCCGGGACCCCGCTGGCAATCGATGGACTCCGTTTGAGCAGACGCTCGACCGGCAAAGATGGAAGCTTAGGGGTGGACATTTGCAACAATGGGGGTCGGGATTAGCAGGTCCGGTCGAGGCCGTGAAAACGCCTCACAAGCAGCAGGAGTTCGTCGAGGTCGGGATCGCCCAAGGAATGACCTTCCAGAACGGAGCTCTCGATCTCGGGGTCTGGGATGTCGATCAAGCGCTCGAAGATGCTGATATCGTTGGCGTTCATTCCATCAAGCGCGGCTTCGGCATAGCGACCGAGCAGAAAGTCCATCTCCTTCGAGCCCCGATGGGTGGCCCGCCATAGCGCCCGACGCCGGCGCATTCCAACATCACTGCCGGACATAGCGATTATTCCAGAGGTCGGATGCCTCGGTTAGAGCGAGTGGGCCTTATGCTGTCAAGGCCGCGGGGCTCTGCGACTGATTCGGCGCGGCCGCTTTCACACCCTACTCCCGCGCCGGACCGCAACAAAGGAAGTGCATCAGCTATAGATCGCCCATGCGCCCTTCCCTTCTAGCTCCCCTGTTCGCCACCGTGCGCTCGCTCAAAGGCGTGGGGCCAAAGGTCGAGGCGTTGCTGAACAAGCTGCTCGCTCCGCGCCAGGCCGGCGCGCATGCCCGCGTCATCGATCTCCTTTGGCATCTGCCGGTCGCGGTGATCGATCGCGCGGTTACGGCGCGTATTTCCGACGTGAAGATCGGCGAGCTCGCCACGCTCGAGGTGACGGTGCGCGAGCACCGACCGGGCGGTGGACGGCGCGGCGGGCGCGCACCCTACAAGGTCCTCGTCGAGGATGCGTCGGGCGCGGCCTTCGAGCTCGTCTATTTCAATGCCGATGCGGCCTATCTCAAGCGCCTGTTGCCGGTGGGCGCCGAGCGTCTCGTCTCGGGCAGGCTCGAATCCTATGACGGCTGGCTGCAGATGCCTCACCCGGACCATGTGGTGGCGATGGAGGCGGCGGAGGAGAGCGTGACGAGTTCCCTGCCCGTGCATGAGCCGCTTTATCCTTTGACCGCAGGCCTCTCCAATTCGGTGCTGCGCAAGGCGATTGGCGCCGCGCTTACGCGTCTCCCATTGCTGCCTGAATGGATGGACGAACCATTTCGTCGGCGAAACGACTGGCCATCTTTCGGCGATGCGCTTCATGATTTGCATGCTCCGGAGCGCGAAACCGATCTCGCGCCAACGGCTCCCCCACGGATGCGCCTCGCCTACGATGAGCTGCTCGCCAATCAGCTCGCGCTCGCCGTCATCCGCCAGCGCATGAAGAAGCGGGTCGGCCGGCGGCTTGCGGCCACGGGAAGATTGCGCAAAGCGATTATCGCTGCTCTTCCCTTCACACTCACAAACGCGCAAACACGAGCGCTCGGGGAGATCGACGCCGATCTCGCCAGCCCTCACCGCATGCTCCGCCTGCTGCAGGGCGATGTCGGCAGCGGCAAGACGGTGGCGGCACTGCTTGCTCTTGCCGGTGCGGTCGAAGCCGGCGCGCAAGGCGCGCTGATGGCGCCGACCGAGCTTCTCGCGCGCCAGCATTTGAAGACGATCAGCGCGCTCGCGGCACCCGCGGGCTTGCGCATCGCGCTGCTTACGGGACGCGAGCGTGGGCGTGAGCGCGAGGCCATTCTTACCGAACTGGAGGTAGGCCGCATCGATATCCTGATCGGCACGCACGCGCTGTTCCAGGATCCGATCCAATTCCGCGATCTTGGCCTCGTGGTGATCGACGAGCAGCATCGTTTCGGCGTGCACCAACGTCTCGCTTTGCAAAGTAAGGGAAGCGGCAGCGGTGCCGAACTGCTCGTCATGACGGCGACGCCCATCCCGCGCACGCTCTTGCTTACGAGCTATGGCGACATGGACGTCTCGCGCCTCGACGAGAAGCCGCCAGGGCGCAAGCCTATTGCCACGGCCAACGTGCCGCTCGAACGGCTGGAGGAGGTGATCGCCAGGATCGGGCGCGCTATTGCCTCGGGGACTCAGGTTTATTGGGTCTGCCCTCTGGTCGAGGAGTCGGAGCTGCTCGACCTCGCGGCGGCAGAGGAGCGCCACGCCGAGCTGGCCAAGCGTTTCGGCGACCGCGTCGGCCTGGTGCACGGCAAGCTCGCCGGAAAGGAAAAGGACCGGGTGATGGCGGAATTCGCCTCGGGCGCGCTCTCGATCCTCGTTTCCACCACCGTCATCGAGGTCGGCGTCGACGTGCCCAACGCCTCGATCATGGTCATCGAGCACGCCGAGCGCTTCGGGCTGGCGCAGCTTCACCAGCTGAGAGGCCGCGTCGGACGCGGCGCGAAAGAGTCATCCTGCATCCTGCTCTACCGCCAGCCTTTGTCGGAGACGACGCGCGAGCGGTTGAGCGTGATGCGGCGAACGGAGGACGGCTTCGTCATCGCCGAGGAGGATTTGCGTCTGCGCGGGGGCGGAGAGGTGCTCGGCACGCGGCAGAGCGGGCTTCCGCTCTTCCGCATCGCGCGCCTTCCCGAGCATGAGTCTCTGCTGCAAGCCGCGCGCGACGAGGCGCGTCTCATCCTCACCCGCGATCCCGAGCTCGCTGGCGAGAATGCCGCGAGCCTGCGGCTCCTGCTCTATCTCTTCGACCGCGACGACGCGGTCAGGCTGATGCGTGCGGGGTGACTAGACGACCGGCTCTTCCTCGGGCACGGGCTTGCCGGCCTTGGCGCGCGCGAGCTTGCGCAACTCTTCCTGCTGCTGGTCGGGCCCGACCAGACCGGCCGAGACGATGAGCTTCGCCGCGTCCTCGACGGCAAGGTCGAGCGGGATCACTTCGCTCGCCGGCATGAATACGATGAATCCGGTGGTCGGGTTCGGGCCGTTGGGCATGAACACGGTGATAAGCGGGTTGCCGCCGCCGATCTTCTCGTCGACCTCCTGCGGCGGATCGCCGGCGAGGAAGACGAGCGCGTAGAGCCCGCGGCGGGGAAACTCGATCAGTCCCACGCGTTTGAATGAGGTTCCGCTCTTGGAGAAGATGGTGGTGAAGATCTGCTTGATCAGGCGATAGACGCCGCGGATGACCGGCATGCGGTCGAGCATCATCTCGCCATAGCTGACGATGCTGCGCCCGAACAGGTTGGCGGTGAGCGCGCCGACCACCATCAGCCCGATGATGCCGACGATGAGCCCGACGCCCGGCAGCTTGAAGGGAAGATAGGTGTCGGGAAGATAGTCCTGGGGCAGCAGGGGCTTCACCCAGGCGTCGACCAGATTGATGAACCACCACACGACATAGATGGTGATGGCGACCGGCCCCACGACGATCAGCCCGGTGAGGAAATAGCCGCGGAGCCGCGCGCCGAAATGCGACGAGGCAGGCTCCTGTCCGAGGTTCAAATCAATTTCGCTTTCGCGCGCAACCTTCTCGTCGCGGGGCTTCGGGACGATCGTCGTCTTGTCGTTGGTCTTCATGGGTCTTGGAAAGCGTGTCAGCGACTGTCAGTCAATAGGAGAGGCAGGTTCGGCTCGCGAATGCGCCGACGCATGCCAAGTCCGACGCGGGATAAGGATTACTGCGCCTCGGGCGAAACGACCGAGCAATCGACACCATTCCGCTTCAGCGCATTGCAGACCTTAAGACTTTCCGCCTTATCCGGGAAGGGTCCGACCTTGAGACTATAGAAGGTGCCGAAATTGCCGATATCAACCTTCTCGATATCCGGCGACTTGCCGGAGAGCCCGGTATTTGCGCTCGAGACCTGCTTCCAAAGCGCTTGCGCTTCGCCTTCCGAGCGGCTGGTGGCGAGTTGCAATTGGAAGCCGCCTCTGCCCCCGGTCGCAGGAGCGGGCGGCGGCGGAGCAGTCTGATCGGCCTCGGCGGTCTTGGAGAACCAGCGGCTCCAACGACTCTGGCTGGGGCTCGCATCGCTCGCCACGACGGTGTCACCCCCTTGCGTTTTAGCGCCCCATCCCGTGCTCGGCGCAGGAGGCGGGCCGCTCGGCGCAGGAGGCGGGCTGCTTGGCGCAGGAGGCGGGCTACTCGCTGCCACGGTCTCGCCGGCTTGAGTCTGAGCGCCCCATCCCGTGCTCGGAGCGGCCGGGGGCTTGGACGGCGCCGGGGTTGCTGCCGCGGCCGGCGCACTTGCGGGCTCAGGCGGCGGCGGCGATGAGGACGAGCCGTTCAGCGAGCCCCACCAGCGGCTCACGCGATTGCCGCTGCTCGCGCTTGCCCCTCCCGTCTCCGCACTCGCCGTTGTGGTCCATTGCCCAGAGGCGCCGGCCGTACGGGTCGGGTTCGCAGCGGAGGTTGCCGAGGAGCCTTGCGCGTCGGGCGAGACAGAGGTGGAGAAGGCGGCGATCGAGGCCGCCTCCGCGGGTGTCCCGCCACCCTCGGCGATGAGCTGATCGACCGTCCTGCTCCCGCCCACTCCGCGGGCTTGTGCGATCTCGGCAT
>Ga0187785_10000449_pt1 | contig 15356 bp, 12 predicted proteins | sample 0815_BV2_4_20_MG_FD_132466 | JGI IMG/M metagenome (GOLD analysis project Ga0187785, IMG submission 132466) | Tropical peat soil microbial communities from peatlands in Department of Meta, Colombia - 0815_BV2_4_20_MG | ecosystem: Environmental > Terrestrial > Soil > Wetlands > Peat | place...
AACGCGGTGAATACCCGAGAAGGCCCAGCAGTCGAATTTCATCCACCATCAAGCGAAGCGGATCGGGAGCCGACGTGTCCAGGGATTCCAAAAAGGACTGGAGAAAATCGAAAACCGCGGGGTCGGAGTTGCTTTCCGGCAAAAAGACGGACGCAAGCTCCAGGAAATACGCGGCTCGTGCAACCTTGGCAATATTGGATCTGATTCCCAGAAAGCCCCGGACCACCTGAGATTCGTCAATCCATACCAGATCGTCTTTCTTTCTGGGCCGCAGTATCAGATCAACCAGGGCAAACGATTCCAGATGGCCGGCGAAACGCACACGGCTCCGTTTGGCATTCTTGGCTATTCCTCGCAGCCAGCCGAGGTCACGGCTCAAGAACACTACCAGTTCGTCAGCTTCTCCTCGATCCTGTTTCTTCAGGATAATTGATCTGATCACTGGCCGCCGCGCAGTAGAATTACTTGAAGGGCCGGACCACCCCGTACACGTTGTGAGTGGTTACCCATTCTTTTTGATTCGCGATAAATGATTTCACCTTGCCTGATGATTCCGATTCCAGTTCTTTGAGAACGGACAAGGCCTTCTTCTGCATGATCGTGTTGCGAACCAAAACAGTTCCGCCTACCTCGCTGGAAGCGGTCTGATTCGCCGGCGCGCCCTTGAATGCAAGGATGGATAGGGTGTTGATGCCCCATGGCCGAAAGATGGCGTCGTTCGAGCGCCCTGCAGCAAAGATTGCAGATTTCAGCGACTTGTAGTCGGTCATGTCATCCAGGCACGAAAGAGCCGTCTGGAGCAGATCCAGACGTCGGGACGCAACATTGGCAAACGCCAGGACCTGTTCCTTTTCTCCCGGACCGACCAGTCTCACCAGTTCTTGGGCCCCTTGCTTCTGAAAGCTCGTGCCCCATACAGCGAACTGGATACCGCCCGGTTCGTTGAGAAACTGCCTGCCCAACGAGATCAAACGGCGATATATGTTCTTCGCTGCCTTGGTATTCCCTCGCTTTTCAAGAGACTTCGCACTGTGAATCGAGGCCTGGACATAGTCCCTGAACATTCCCCAGGGAAGCGGTTTCCTGGCGTCGTCGGGGCCGGCTTTAAAATCACCGTAGTAAATGTCGAGCAAGCCTCCTCGACTGCGGCTCGCCCCGTTCAGGAGAACCTGTATTCCATCCGCCTTCGAATCTACGCCCTTGGGACCTCGCTCAGTACGATAAATAGCTTCCAGGTCGCTGTATTCCTTGGCTGCAGACCCCTGGGTGATCGAGCCCGACAGCGCGGCGGATCCCTCATCGTCCGATCCGATTTTGTCCAGCACCGCAATAGCTGCTTCGAACTGAATAGCGCTTTCATCCTGAGCCCGTGTGGGGTACGCTTCGTCCGTGGTCACGATGAAATTCGTAGAAAAGGTTCTCTCCAGCCACCATTTTCCATCCTCGAGCACCCAGAGGATGACCATTTCGAAGACTGACGGCTTCGGATATTCCGGGGCAAGCACCGGTCCGCGAAAGGTGAGAGTGGCTTGAAATCTTTCGGTGGATCCGTCTTCAGCCTTCATGCGCCGATCAATGCGAGAATTCTCGAAAGTGAGCGTGCCGATCTTGTACTGCTTCAGAAATTCTTCCACGTCGCTCTGGGAAATTTCTTTTCCGCCCACCACGTCCGGATGCATGGCGCTATAGATCCCAGCCGCGTCCTGGGCTTGAAAGAGCGTCACGAAATCTTTGACCACCTTTTCCGCACTCTGCGGCGGATTCAGAAAGGAAAATACTCCGAACAATCCAACAGCAACGCAGAATCGCAGACTAGCGCAGAATGATGTGAACCTGCTCATCATGACTCGGCCTCGGTACCACGCGGCGAAAAACTCGGACGCGTCCCGGCGGAGACCACGGTTCTCCCGGGCAACGCGAAAGTGTGGACTGTTTATCCTGTTCCAGCCCTGAGTTCAAGTCGAATTTAATTGCGGCACGGGGGCATTCAGTTGCGGGCGGTATGCTGTCATTGCGAGCGAAGCGAATCAATCTCCGCCTTTACGTACAGAGATTGCTTCGTCGTTTCACTTACAGCAATGACATAGGTCAGGCGCTTCGCCCGAGAAACTGAATGATTACGGCCCGCACGCGAACCCTTTCATACCAATGCGCTTTCAAGAGTAACATTTAAGGGCGGGTTCACGGCCTGTCCTGCCGGATCTCCTCCGCTACGAACGGCGCGGCCTGACTCGCTTCGGAGAACCGACAGGACAGGCTTCATCCATCGTCGCTTGTCTGGTAGCGCATTGGTATCAAAGGTCGACGTCTGTGTGACGGTCGAAATCGGGTCCTTCAGCTGCGCGACCATCCACGCAACTGCAAAGGAATACGAACCGAGCGACAGCAATACCAACGCTTCGACGGACGTGAACCGCTATTTCTCCGGAATTGGCTTTGTTCAGACACACCTGCGGCTACGGGGGTTTTTTGTGCAGACAACAGCATTCGATGGATGTCGCAGCGAAACCATTCCCCGGACCCGTGCGTCTACACCGATTGTCAGATGATTCCTTCTTTTTCGAGAGATTTCACCAGGGGAATTGTGATCCGGCGTTTTAACTGAAGAGAGGTGCTGTCCAGAATTTCCAAAATGTTTTCCAATTCTTTGACGTTCCGGGATTTCCTCGTTACGAGATAATTACCGACGTCGCGTGCCAGACGTATGTTCCTGTCTCTCGCGATTTTGTCCAAGATGACAACGCGGACATTGTCCTCCGGCGGCTCGAGTCTGAAAACGAGTCCGGCTGTTATTCGGGATTGCAAGTGGGGATCTTCGACGAAAGCCTCGTCCGGCGCCGTTCGGGCTGCGACTATGAGAGGACTTCCCGTTCTCGTCAATTTGTTGGATAAATTCCAAAGATGAAGCTGTTCTTCTGCATTGAGCTCATGGGCATCGTCGAGAGCTACTCCGCACAGATCCCTCTCGCAAGTGTCGTCTTCGGACACCAGCCTCGACAGGTCAGGAAAACGGGGCGGATCTCCTTGGGCGCGGATCAGTTCCACCCGACGCCGTTCGGGTGCACAGCCCGTTTCAATCAGTGCTGAAACAGCGCGGAGTACATGGGACTTGCCCGTCCCCGGCGGACCGTACAGGAAAACAGGAGGGAAGGGGCGTCCATCGGGGTGATACACGGATTGAAGGGTCGCCACAGCAGTCGCGATCCCCTCGTGTATAACGAGATTCCCGAACGTGAAGCGATGCGGAGTAACCAGTGGGAGGACGAGTTGAATCATGACGGCATTTTAGAATGTGACGAGACAATGATCAATGCGGATTTTCAGATAAAAAAACTTGACAGACAAGGAGGGGTTGATTAATTAAAGTGAGAGCTGCGACAAAGAACCGCCTTCCAGGAGCCGCTTCCATCCGAGGAAAAGTCATACGAACGGTAGGGGCCATCGAAAACGGGCTCGTGTGCCGACGCACCTATTCTTGAGAAAACTTCAGGTAGAATCCCAAGAAAACACCATCAGCTCAATTAGATTCAAAGAATTCAGGAGACCACATGGACGTTGCAGAATTGAAAGAAAAGAAGGTCAGTGAGCTTTTGGCCATTGCCAATTCTCTCGATGTAGAAGGTGCCAGCAGCATGCGCAAGCAGGAACTGATCTTCGCCATCCTCCAGGCACACCAACAGACGGAAAAAGAAGCGCCCATCAGAGGAGAAGGAGTGCTGGAAACGCTCCCCGACGGATTCGGCTTTCTCAGGGCGCCAGATTATAACTATCTTCCAGGCCCGGATGACATTTATGTTTCCCCGAGCCAGATCAGGCGTTTCAATCTCAGGACCGGCGATACCGTTTCCGGGTACATCAGGCCGCCCAAGGACACAGAACGCTATTTCGCTCTCCTGAAAGTGGAACAGATAAACGCGGAAGATCCGGAATCGGTGCGCGACAAGGTCCTCTTCGACAACCTGACTCCTCTTTACCCGGATGAGAGGCTGAAACTCGAAACAGGGCCCACGAATTATTCCATGCGGGTCATGGACTTGCTGACCCCCATCGGAAAAGGACAGAGAGCCCTGATCGTGTCGCCGCCCAAAGCCGGAAAAACGGTGATGCTGCAACAGATCGCAAACAGTCTCACCAGAAATCACCCGGATGTGTACCTGATCGTTCTCCTCATCGACGAACGGCCTGAAGAAGTTACTGACATGCAGCGTTCGGTAAAAGGCGAAGTCATTTCTTCGACCTTCGACGAACCGGCCCAGAGGCACGTCCAGGTGGCTGATATGGTGATCGAAAAGGCGAAAAGATTGGTGGAACACAAGCGGGACGTTGTCATTCTCCTGGACAGCATCACCCGTCTCGCGAGAGCGCATAATACGGTGGTACCTCCCAGTGGAAAGATTCTTTCCGGAGGTGTTGACTCCAACGCGCTCCACAGGCCGAAACGGTTCTTCGGCGCTGCCAGGAACATCGAAGAAGGCGGGAGCCTCACGATTATAGCCACAGCTCTGATAGATACCGGCAGCAAGATGGACGAGGTTATTTACGAAGAGTTCAAAGGCACCGGCAACATGGAAATTCATCTGGATCGCCGGCTCCTGGAGCGGAGAATTTTCCCGTGCATCGACATAAACCGGTCCGGCACGCGAAAAGAGGAACTTCTGATTACCCAGCAGGATCTCCAGAGAGTCTGGCTCCTGAGAAAACTTTTGGCGGACATGAACTCGGTGGATGCCATGGAATTCCTTTTGGATAAAATCATGCAGACCGATTCCAACCGGGAATTTCTGGAGATAATGAATAAATAACCAAAACAATTGCGTATGGTTATATCTGGCTTGATTCTGTTTGTCAGTCACTCCAGGAGAAGGATTGCGACGCTTTTATTTTCCTATTTTGTTTGTTCCGAGTCTCTGGTATACTTACGCGCTTAAGGTCACGACGGAGGAAGAGAAATGAAAAAGGATATACACCCTGAATACGCGGATACAGTGTTCAGGTGCGCGTGCGGTGCAGAAGTCCATACCAAGTCCACAAAGCCCGAATATAGGCTGGAAATATGTTCTTCGTGCCATCCATTTTTCACGGGAAAACAAAAACTGGTGGATAGCGCGGGACGCGTCGAACGCTTCATGAAGAAATACGGCGACACTGCTATTTCCACGGGCAAGAAGCCCGCCAAGGCGCCAAAGGTTAAACCTGCAGCGAAGCGGGTCACGATCAAGAAAGAAAAACCCGCAGCAAAAGATAAGTCAGCTCCGAAAAAATGAGCTCTCAGCTGCATGCGTGTTCAAGGATAAAACCTGTTTTACAAACCGCCGAACCGCGCCGTCGGAATCGGTATCTGGAGTGTCCTTGTTTGTCAGTAACCAGTCGTCGCCGGAGAACGGCCAGATCAAAGTAGGGGGACAGGCCGTCATAGAAGGCATCATGATGCGGGCCCCCAAGACGTTCACCGTTGTGGTGCGAAAGCCCGACGGAGAGCTGTCGGTGCGCGAGGATCGTTGGTATTCGCCCATGGAGAAATGGCCCATTTTGAAGAAGCCGTTCCTCCGCGGGTGTATTGTCATGTACGAGGCACTTTTCAACGGAATTCAGGCTCTGACCTATTCCGCTCAGGAAGCGCTGGGCGAAGAAGAGGAAAAATTGGGCCCGTGGGCTCTGGCTGGTACCATAGGCATGGCTTTGGGGGCTACGATACTCCTTTTTGTGGTTATCCCGCACCTTGCGACTCTAGGAATCGGCGTGCTCATGGGCACCGAGTTGGGAGTGCGCAGCATCTGGTTTCATGTGATCGACGGAGTGATAAAAGTCAGCATTTTTGTGGGATATATCATGCTGATCTCGCTGCTGAAGGAAATTCGGAGAGTTTTCCAGTACCACGGAGCGGAGCACAAATCCATTCACGCATATGAAAAAGGCGAGGAATTGACGGTCGAGAACGCGCGCAAGCATTCAAGGCTTCATTCTCGCTGCGGAACGGCATTTTTGCTCTTAGTCCTGGTTTTTAGCATCTTTCTTTTCAGTGCGGTCTTTCCCATCTTTCCGAAAGATCTTCTGGGAAACGTGATCCTTACCAATATCTTGTTTATCGTGGTGAAGATCGGTCTATTGTTACCCATCGCGGGCTGTTCCTACGAAATTATTCGGTTCGCCGATCGGCACAACAATGCGGTCCTCAACGCTCTGCTTCTTCCCGGAATGTGGATGCAGAAACTGACTACCCGGGAGCCGAGCGACGATCAAATTGAGGTGGCTCTGGTCGCGCTGAAGACCACGCTAGAAAAAGAGGAGATGCGCAACGGTTTGAAATCCGCCGCATAATTGCGTATGCAGGTACTTGCCAAGCTGGAAGAATTGAATCGCCGGTACGAGGAGCTGAACACGGAGTTGTCCAGGCCCGAGACCCTTGCCGATCAGAACAAATTCAGGAAAATAGCCAAAGAACAGGCCGACCTGGACGATATCATTAAAGCGTATCGTAGCCTGAGAGATCTGGTACGGGAAGTCGAGGACCTGGAGGCAATTATAGCCTCAGGCGACGACGAGGAACTTGTCGAGATGGCTCGAGAAGATCTCGCTCCGCTTCAGGAACGCCAGGCCGGCATGGAACGGGATCTGCACATTCTCCTTCTGCCGAAGGATCCCAATGACGCAAAGAATACGTTCCTGGAAATACGAGCGGGAACCGGCGGCGAAGAGGCGGCTCTGTTTGCGGCGGATCTGTTTCGATCGTATTGCCGGTATGCTGAAGTCAAAGGTTGGCGGGTGGAGATGATGTCTTCATCGTTAGCCGCGGCCGGCGGGATCAAGGAAGTCATCGCTCTCGTTCACGGCAATGGGGCGTTCTCTCGGCTCAAGTATGAAAGCGGCGTACATCGGGTGCAACGGGTTCCTACCACCGAATCCCAGGGGCGAATTCACACTTCTGCTGTAACTGTGGCAGTGCTTCCCGAAGCCGATGACCTGGAAGTGGACATTGATCCCAAGGATTTGAAGATAGATGTCTATCGTTCGTCCGGCCCGGGAGGTCAGAGCGTTAATACGACCGATTCTGCCGTGCGCGTGACTCATCTTCCTACGAATCTCGTGGTTACCTGCCAGGACGAGAAATCCCAGCACAAGAACAAGGCCAAGGCGCTGAAGATTCTCAAGGCGAGACTACTGGACCGGATGGAAGCGGAACGCAGGTCAGAAATCAGCAAGGAACGCAAGACCCAGGTAGGTTCAGGAGACAGATCCGAGCGCATCCGGACATATAATTATCCCCAGAATCGAGTGACTGACCACAGGATCGGCCTGACCCTGTATAAGCTCGATAGCATCCTCGAAGGCCGCATCGACGAATTGATCGACCCCCTTGCAATTCACTTTCAAACGGAAGCCATCGGAGAAAACTTGAGCCATTGACGATCCTCACGGCAGGATCTTCACCGGAGTGCCCACCTGAACCCATTCATACAGTTCCCGCGCATCGTGCGGAAACATGTGAATGCACCCGTAAGACTTCTTGAGAATACCGTTTTCGTGTCTTTTATCCGAATGAATGTGAATACACTCACCGGTAAACCCTCTGGCTCTGTCCTTTTCGTTGGGGTAGTTGATACTCATGATAGCGGCTTCATCGCCGCCGTACGGTTCTGCCCAGAGTTTTTCCAGCGCCGGACCCGTGGTCGCTTCAATAAAGTTGTTGCCTTTGCACCAGCTCCTGCCGTCAATAATTTTGTGACCTTTTGAGGAGTTTCGGGAAGCCATCCACGAAATTTCGTACTCACCGATGGGTGTGCGGTGATCTCCACCGACGCGTTTTCCGAGCCCACCTTTGCCCACCTCGATGGGGTACTCCCTGACCAGTTCCGTATTACTCCACAATTGCAGAATCTTGAGATCGCAATGAATGGCAATGTGGTTCCCCGACAACTTGGGCACGGGAGTTTGAGGAGGGTCCGATAAGGCGGGCACAGCAGCGCAAAGCACCGCCACGGCAATCGCGAACATGACAGCACGCATGACGTAATCAATGCGGTCCGTTTGACTTTCGGCAACCATATAATACGTTGATCGCTCTTCCATTCGAAACCGATTCCTGGTAACAACGTGCACGTTCAGTGAATCCTAGGAGCCCTGTAGCATAAGGACGCGCTTTCGTCCACTGGCGAACAGCCCGGTTCAAAAAAATGAGCCCTTTTCCCGCAACATGTCATGGTACCGTTTGTTCGAGGTGGTGCATTGCATTCATGCTTGTGCTCTGCGTATCGAGCGTAACCTACGGCCAGTCGAACAGCCCGGATGGAACAACCGAATCATCCCTGTCCCTGGCGGATCAGGCCCTGGCCGAAGGTCGGTTTCAGGAGGCTGTACGGCTCTATTCCAAAATCTCCGACAAGAGTCTCGGGTTTCTCGGAAGCGGTATGGCCCACGAAATGCTCAATCGGCCGGACATGGCGATTGAGGATTACAGGAAAGCCATCGAGGCTGATTCCCGGAACTATCGCGCGATGGAAAAACTGGCCGGTATGTACGAGCGCAACGGCAAATCCGTTGCCGAGGCCATCGGTCTGTACAGGCGAGCCCTGAGACTCGATCCGAGACCGGAGTGGAAAGAAAACCTTTCCGTATCGATAGCCATACTGGAGAGCCGCGTCAGGCCGGCGGGCACGTCCGCGGTGAGGTGCTGGCACCTGGGGAACAGTAAAGCTCTTGGCGGAGATCTCAAAGGGGCCGAGGCGTTTTACTCCAGGGCTATAAGCCTGAATCCCGAACTGTTCCAGGCGCACTTCAGCAGGGGGCTTGTCAGAGACACGCTCGGAAATGTCGAGGGAGCTTTCGCCGATTTCCAGGAGACAGTGCGTATTGCCCCGCGATATCGAGGAGCGTTCATTCAGAAGGGATTGCTCTTTGAAAAATTCGGTGATACTGCCGAAGCACGGAGGAACTTCGAATATGCCACGCAGAACGACTCTCGCGATCCGGAGGCGTGGTATCATCTGGCACGGTCCCTGGAAGCGATGCAGGACAATCAACAGGCGATGGAATGTTACCAAGAGTGCCTGAGCCTGAAACCAAAACCGGAATTGCTCAAACGTATCCAGGAGAGAATCGCGGCGCTTGTCTCTTCGGGAGTAGACATTCCGAAGCGCAATTCATCTGGTTTGAGAAAGATGAAGGATCTTTGGTAGTTGAAATGAATGCCTTGACGCCGAACGTCGACAAGTGAATCGCTTGGTACAGGTCTTCTTAAATCAGGTCGCACATTTTTTGTCGGAGCAGATTGCTTCGCTTCGCTCGCAATGACACTGCCCGGCTCTGTCATTGCGAGCGAAGCGAAGCAATCTCTCTTGGTCGTGAAATTCGGCACCGGACTTACTTAGCCCCGGTCTTGTATGCTTGTGCTGCGAGAACTTCGGGAGGACGTGCCGAAAAAGCATGCATTCGGTTGCGGGTGCGAAACAGGATGTCATTGCGAGCGTAGAGAAGCAACCCGTGCCATTGAATATCGAAGTTGCTTTGTCGTTTCACTCCTCTCTATGATACGGAAACGATGATTCCCTCGAGAGCATGAATGATTATCAGAAAGACGCGACAGGAGTTGACTTCCCCATGGGAAACTTGTAGATTAACGTATTGTGGAGAGCGTAGCTCAGCTGGTAGAGCACAGGGTTGTGGCCTCTGTGGCCGTGGGTTCGAGTCCCATCGCTCTCCCCACCTGATGCCCTTTGGAGAGGACCGAAAGATCGGTTCTTCTTGTCCGTACAGATTGAATGTTGCCTGAGGTGACTTTTTCACCTTCGATTCCTTGCGCCCGTAGCTCAGTTGGATAGAGCGCCGGACTTCGAATCCGTAGGTCGCAGGTTCGAGTCCTGCCGGGCGTGCCAATAAAACCAAAGGGTTACATCATTTTGAGTGTGGCCCTTTTCTTGCTGGTGTCCATATAGATGTCTATCGTGCCTGACCTTCCGCTCGATCCTGCCACGTGACGGAACGCTATTTTTCTTCGGGCCTGATCGTCACTCATTTCACACTTCTTTGCCTTTGATTGAGATGGCTGTTGTCGGAAGCTCTATGTTGAGGGACTTGATCCGAAGGTCTTGTTCATTCCGGAGGAATCACCCGTCGTCCCGTCATTCGCCGGTACGCATTCTGGATAAGGGTGGCCCCTCTCTTCCCAAAAAGATAGTAAGCCGCTCCGTACATGCAGTTTTGCGCAAATAGAGGTAGCCCGCAGAAAGGATACGGCCACAGGCCATTCAGTTTTCGCGCACGTACCATCTCGGCATTTCTGCGAAATGCGGTTTCGGGTACGCTGCTGGTGCCATGACATCCCTGTGCTATTACCACAAGGTCGTCCACAAAATATGAATCCCGCCCTTTCATCACTCGAAGCATGAATTCGTAATCTCCGGCTATCTTGAAATTATCGTCAAATCCGCCGGCATTCCCAAAGAGGCTTTTATGGTGAAAAGCTGCGCCGTGCGGAATAGACATTTGGCCCTTCAGCCGCGGCTTGGTACGCTCCCAGTTCTCTCCCCAGATCTCCAAGACCTCGCCTGTAGGGGTGACTCGTGCGAGTTTACCGTAAACCAATCCTATGTTGGAGTGGACCCCTTTGAGAGTGGGAGCTAGTCGTTCCAAAACATCGGGTGCCGTGTACCAATCATCCGAGCCCAGGAACTGAATCCAATCCCCCGATGCATGAGTCAGCGCCTTGTTCCAGGCATGATACACGCCGCGGTCCGGTGCCGATTCCCAATAACTCAACCGATGTTCATTGGCACGAATAACATCGACGGTTCCATCGACGGAGGCGCCGTCAATCACAATGATTTCTTTGTTCGGGTACTTCTGCTCTGAGGCGCTGTCGAGACAGGTTTGCAGGTTTTTCCCCGAGTTAAAAGTCGCGACAATAATACTAATTCTTGGCTTAATTCCCAATTCAGATCTACCGCCCTCCGTCGGCTATTCTTATTTGAACCAGGCCATCATGTCAAGCGAGATTCCGGCTGGACCGTATCCATTCAGTGACGGGTGGGAAAAGGCTGTCATTGCGAGCGCAGCGAAGCAATCTCGGCCTTTAAGTATCCAGATTGCTTCGTCGTTTCAGTCCTCGCAATGACACAGGCCAGGCTGTTCCCCCGTGTAACTGAATGATTACGCTGGATCTGTCTTCAGAAATCGAAACCGACCATGCGACGAACACGAAGTCTGGTCATCTGTTTGGCTGCCCGTAGCAAGCATTTCGATGCGGCGTCTTTCGAGACCTTCTGGATTATTCGCGGCAATTCGATTATAAGACAACCATCATGGCTAATGGGCAATAAACTGCCGAGCAGCAGCAAGAATGAAGACTTCCCTGCGCAACAGACTCCCGGTTTGTTACCCCACCTCGCGACATAAATGCGTCCCATTGTGCCGAGATCGCAATGGGTTAGTATCGAGGAAAACGAGCCGGGCCACGGATGGCAGAGAATGGTCCTTCTAGAACGAAATATAGTCGCCAACTACGCAGCCTCAATCTGGACAGCCTTGATGGGGATCGTATGCGTTCCCCTGTACATCCGGTTTATGGGGGTGGAGTCTTACGGGTTGGTGACCTTTCTCGCCAGCATGCAATTGGTCCTGCAAGTCCTCGATCTTGGTATGGGGCCCGCCGTAACCCGCGAACTTGCTAAAGGAGCCTTCACGCAAGGAAGAGAACAAACGTGCCGAAACCTTGTGGGGACTGTGGAACGGGTCTACTGCTTTGTGGCTGTTGTCATTGGCCTGACCATAGTGGTATTGGCAACCCCCATTGCAGAATCTTGGCTGAATCCGCGAAACCTGGATGTGGCATCACTTAAGCAAGCCCTCATCATTGCAGGGCTCATGATATGTGTTCGGTGGCCATTCACCTTCTATGCGCATGGGCTGATGGGTCTCCAACAACAGGTTCATCTGAGCTGGGTAATTATCGTTGGGACCACATGCAAGTCAGCAGGGGCGGTTCTCGTCTTGTGGGTAGTCTCTCCGACGATCCAATCGTTTTTGTGGGTACAGACACTAGTTGGAGCTTGTGAGACCCTCGTGGCGTACTGGCTGTTGCGGATGCATCTGCCCGCATCGCCAAGCCCTCAACGACTTGCCTTAGGAGAATTGTCGAAGATTTGGCGGTTTTCGGCAGGAATGACCGGCATTGCTGCCACTGGGATGCTCTTGTTGCAAGGAGACAAGGTGTTATTGAGTGGAATCCTCCCTTTGGAGCCTTTTGGATACTATTCTCTTGCTTCTGTCCTGGCAGGGACGCTGGCTCTCATGGCTAATCCCATTGCCGCGGCACTGTTTCCGCGGTTTTGTCAGTTGTTGGTGTCACGTGACCAGCGCGGCCTGAACAGTCTGTATCACACCAGTTGCCAGACGGTTTCCGTCGTCATTGTACCGGCTGCGTTAGTCTTGTTCTTTTTTGGAGAGCCTGTTCTCGAAGCCTGGACGGGCAATCCTACGGTAGCTCATCATGTATATCCCGTGCTGAGGATTTTGGTGATAGCCGCAGCTATCTGGGCCCTTATGGTGGTCCCTTTTTGTCTGTCGGTAGCTTGTGGTTGGGTTTCTCTGCCGCTTTTTGGCCAGATGCTAGGTTTGGCTATACTCGTTGCGTTAATGGATCCAGCGGTGAAACGATGGGGTTCGGAAGGGGCTGCCCTGGTGTTGGTGGTGTCATATTTGAGCAACTTTGCCGCTACCGTTCTACGGTTTAACACACGATTCTTCAAAGAACAGAAGAGCACCTTTTACGTCTATGACTTGGCGGCGCCGATCTTGCCGGCTTTGCTTATGTGTTGTTTAGTGTGGGCTCTCGTGCCGGCCGACGCTTCCCTAGCCATGTCGTTGGGCTGTGTCGGGGCGCTTCTTGGAGCATCGATGGGGGCTGCAGCTCTGTCCTCACCACATACGCGGGTATGGATTTTTAGCAAAATGAGGACCAGGAATCTTTGATGGTCATAGGTTTGGCTGGGCCGCCAGGATCTGATCGATTTGCTTTTGCGATGGCTTTCGACTGCGCGGATCCATGCAAAGGGCGTCGAATTTGGCCAACGGCACAACTCTCCGACGCGCATAGTCAAGAAGCTGTTTGTTCCATCCGTAGCGCAGTGCGGTTATGCTCAAGGATTCCAGGGCATCCAGATACATGCATCTCTGCACCAGCCATTGATCGATCAACTCCAGATAGAAATCAAACGTGACTTGCAATGGTCGATGAAATGTCGCGCGTGCAGTATCGAGTCCATCTCGGCAACACGTGAAAATGGCGTCGGCCACTGTCTCTGCTGAGGCATCGCCCATCTCGATAAACCGTTCCGTGGGCTTACCCCAATACTCAAAATCATGAAAGAATGAAGCATAAACCGAGGTGCGGGCTGCGAGTACCTGAATGGTGGGAAGTTCTTTAGCAGCCGAAGAGGTGGCCACCACTGTCAAGCCGCTACCACAGCCAATAAAGTGGCTGCAGTAATGGGTGAGGGCCGCGTTTTCTCTCATTCCGAGTTCATGTGCGGAAAACACGGCAGGCAGATCGGATGATATCGGCGAATCGGAGGAAAGAATAAAGCAGCAGTCGCGGAGCCGACCGCTCAAGAGTCGCACCATTTCCATTACAAACGTTGGCGTAACGTATGATTGACCGCTTCTTGAGGAACACTCGATAAGAATCCGATGACCATAATTGTCGATGCCATGTAAGCGAACGAACTTTTCCACATGATCCAGTTCTTGGTCGGTAAGCACGATGACCGTATCGACGGGTGCCGTGATTGGTCGATCGTAGGCTCTCACGATGCTGGGCCGGACTGTCCCATCATAGCGTCTGAAGTTGTCTGGCCAAATCTGAGACAACACCACTTTATCAAACGGGTCGAGACCGGTCTGAATACGAAGCGCAGTAGTTTCCAGCGCTCTCCACGCAGCGTCTCGGACCGTGTCCGAGACGTTCCACTCCCAGATTTCGTCCACGTACGGATTGGCTGTAAGGACCTCCTTGCACCGACTTGATATAGCCCAAGTGAGGTGGCAACCCGGATAATCCTCCTTGATCTGGCGGGCGAGAACAGTCGCGTAAAGGCAATCACCATTAGCGCCTAGTTGCCCAAGTAATATCTTCATGACGAGACAGTTCCTCATCCAAGAATCAGTAGCAGGCGTACGATTTTTCCTCGATAATACTTGAGCCAGCGAAGTCATTGATCCGGCGCTTTAGGTCGGCGCGGCGGTCGTTCGTCTTATAAATCGAACGCGCGACAGACACGAAGGTTGCTCCAAAATCTTCGCGGTGCTCGTGGTCACGCACTTGATCCTCGAGATCCCAAATCTCTTCATTGATCTTTTTGAGTTCGGCTTCAGTCCCTTCCAACTCAGGAAAGGGCTTCAGGATCTCCAGCTTGAGGCAAGTGAGGATTTCCAGCTCCCGGCGGATATTTTTCAACTTGCCGGAATCTTTTATCCGCTCTGATTTGATCTGAAGGATTGTTATCTTGTCGACAAGTTCACCGACGGATATTTCTGTCAGGACAGCTTGGCCTTTCATCGTTCGCGAATCCAGTACCTTAGTTAACATATTTGTTCCAACCATGATTCACTATACAAAGGATACAGTGAAGCCAGCGGGACTCGCCGGTTGTGCTCTTCCACGAGCGTTACGGGAAGGTGCTTTACCAGATCGGCCCGTTTCACTCCTCTCACATAAGTGAGGCGACCGGCGTCATCCCGGGAATCTCGGTGCCGGGATGGAAACGCGCGATGGCTCTTGATCTTGTTCGCTACAGACTGAAACAAGTCGCTTCGCACAAAGAACGAATTGACTCCATTCGAAGATGAGCCGATGAATTCGTACCCCTTTCTCTTTGCCAAGCCTTTCAAGGCCTGGATCGAGGCGCCAAAATACTGGCCGGAAGGATGCGCCTTTAGTCGATCGAAATTTGGTAGATACGGAACGGTAATAGCATGAATGTCTCCCCATACAGCATTGTATGCACAGACCAGAATCCGCGCAGAGACTGCCGTGATGGCTTCTAAAACCCAGTAGTCGTTTCCGTCAATGTCGATGCTGAGGAGCCCGATATCACCAATAATGCCATTTTCTGCGAGCAGTTCGTTGATGTTTTCCGGAGTCACAATAGCCGCAACCGGCCTTAAGTCGTACCGCCAACACAAATCTTCTCGCTCGACGGCCCTCACGTGAGCCGGGTTGGAGTCCAAAATCAGACCACGCCAGTTTCTATTTTGAAGGAGAAATCTGGTGTTCGCCTCGCGATAGTCTTCAACGCCAAATTCGACAAAAACGGTGTTGTTAATGGGAACATTCTCAGCCAACCAATCTATAATACCGTCCTCGC
>Ga0187785_10000450_pt1 | contig 15351 bp, 12 predicted proteins | sample 0815_BV2_4_20_MG_FD_132466 | JGI IMG/M metagenome (GOLD analysis project Ga0187785, IMG submission 132466) | Tropical peat soil microbial communities from peatlands in Department of Meta, Colombia - 0815_BV2_4_20_MG | ecosystem: Environmental > Terrestrial > Soil > Wetlands > Peat | place...
CATCCTGGCGGTGGGATCTGGAGAGAGAGGTCGACATCGCGGAAGAAGTGGCCAGGGTTCACGGTTTTCAAAATATTCCCATTACCATGCCTTCGTACAGTTCCGCCGCGGACACCACCAGAGAAGATCGATTGCGCAGACGCAAAGTCAATGAGTTGATGAACGTTTCCGGGTATACGGAAATCGTTACCATGTCGTTCATCTCGGAACAGACACTGACAGAGTTCGGTGAAGATGCCGGCAAACTGAGCCTGATCAATCCGTTGACGGAAGATTATGTGGCCATGCGGAATTCTCTGATACCAGGCCTTATTTCCACCATGAAGAAGAACATGAATTTTCGGAATCAAGATTTGAAGCTGTACGAAATGGGAAAGACCTTTACTCCCGTGGAAGGCCAAGAGCTTCCCAGAGAGGATTTGCGTCTTGGAGGGCTGGCGACGGGGACCAGGTATCCCTTTGTGTGGAACCTGCCCCGCGAGGAGCAGGTGGATTTTTTTGATGTGAAAGGCGCGCTGGAAAATCTCTTTGAGGGGTTCGGCGTTTCGGACGTCAAGTTCGTTCCCTCGGACAGAACGTTTCTGCATCCCGGCAAATCTGCGAACGTCATTGTATCGGATCAAGTCATTGGATTCTTGGGTGAATTGGCTCCGTTCAAAGCCCGGGAGCACGACCTGAGCCAGCCTGCATATGTTTTTGAGATTCTGCTGGAGCCCTTGTTTGCTCGAACGCGCCAGGAAAGCTTTTTCAAAGCTATCCCTCGCTACCCTTATATAGAGAGGGATTTATCATTCATCGTTGAAGAAAAAGTTTCAGGTGATGCCATTAAACACTTGATTTCACATTTGGGCCATGATATGATTGCCTCCGTGATCTTATTCGATTTATATCGAGGTAAATCGATTCCGAAGGGCTACCAGAGCATTGCCGTTCGGATTCGATACCAGTCCGAGGATCGGACCCTGACCGACGAGGAAGTCCAAGAGGTTCATTCTCGTGTATGGGAAGCGCTTGCCGGAGCAGTAGGGGCTACCATACGGGAATGAGACCGGTTGGCCGGTGGCGGGCTGCTGATTGGCACACCGGTTCTGCCTCTAGTGCTGAAGATCCCGGTCGGATTGGATTCTCATTTGAGGGGTGGTCGAGTTATGACTATCGCAATTCCCGAGAAACAGTATTTCAAAATCGGTGAAGTAAGCGAAATCCTGGACGTGGAGCCTTATGTTCTCAGGTACTGGGAATCGGAATTCAAAATTCTCAAGCCGACCAGAACCAGAGCACGACAGCGCCTCTATCACAAGAAAGACTTGGAACTTCTCCTGGAAATCAAGCATCTGCTGTATGACGAGAAGTTTACCATCGCAGGCGCGAAAAAACGGCTTCAGGAAATGAAGAAGCAGAGCTCAGCCGAAAAGAAGGCTAAGAAACCGGCTCGGGCTTCACGAAAAGAGGAAAACGAGGCTATTGAGGTTAAAGTGGAGAACAATTCTCCGTCCGTGGATCATGCGGACTACCGGGAAATCCTCGTCGAAATCAAGAAAGAGCTGAAAGAACTCCGATCCATTTTAGAAGGATAACCCAAGGGCGCAAAGCGCCCGAGTGTCTATCGATCGGAAGCACATTGGTAAAACAAGCAAGGATTGTGCACTGCACGATCCTTTTTTGCTTGCAGTCAGCGATCGCGCCATATTAGTAATTCTAGAAAGTATGATCAGATTGATAGGCCCTCCCTTGCATGTACACTGTTGAAGCATGTCATTGCGAGGAGCGTAGTGACGAAGCAATCTCCAACTGACCAAAACTGAGATTGCTTCGTCGTTCCACTCCTCGCAATGACAGACGCACCTCACCAGTAGTCGGATGGATGCCGGGCAATCGGGTTTTTTGTTGCTCGAAACTTCAGAGTGGATTATATTTTTATAAGCGTTCTATTTTTCAGGCGTAATCACACCGCGAAGGAGTCACACATGAGCGACAGCACACCAATGCATTGCCCCGGCCTTCAGGCAAACAAGAACCTCTCCTCTTTTATTTGCAAATGTCCCGGCTGCGGCAAGGAAAAGGAAATTTTTTCCGACGAATTCGAGAAATCCCACATTTGCAAGGGATGCGGTAAACCTATTGATTTCTCAAAGTGCAGTGCCGACGCAGGTAGTTTCCAACTGAAATAGACCAATTTGGAACTGATGCCTAGTAGCGCCGATTCGGGGGGATAATTCCCTCCGGCACCGGCGTGAATGTGCCCGTTTGAAAGCTGACTGCTTCCTATTGTGTGTCATACGTACGATGCGATTGTGTGGAGCGGTCTTTCGGAGGTGTCAGCGGCAGCCGGATAGACTGTTCGAAACAAATTACATCATTCCGACATGATTTCTTCCACGATCGTGACAAATGATTCACCTCTGTGGAACTCGTTCTGAAACAGGCCAAAAGACGCGCAACCGGGTGAGAGAAGGATTACGTCATCTGGAACGGCCTGTTCATACAGGCTCCTCACTGCGTCGCGCAGATCGTCGAACACCCCGATTACCGCGTGTGTCCCTCCGGCCTTTCTAATACCCTCGTGAAGCGCATCAGTGGCCGTTCCCCGGAGCAGGGCTATTTTTCGGCATTTTGTTGCGGCCGCATCGGCAAAGGGCTGCAGATCCAGATTCTTGTCCGAGCCGCCGGCTATGAGGAGTATTCCGTGCCCTTCAATGGCGTCGAGCGCGGCGCAGCCTGCAACAGGCGTCGTGCTGGTGGAATCATTGATGAAGCCGATCCCGTCTTTGTCTCCCAGCGATTGAAGACGGTGCTCCACGCCGGAGAAGCGCTCGACTTGTTCTCGAACCACGATCTCGGGAACACCCAGCTTCCGGGTGAGGCGGATTGCAGCTGCGATATTTTGACGATTGTGCAGCCCGGGAACACGGACATCCCACTCCGGCGGAACGTCCGAGGTCCGGAAAAATTCCGCGGCCGCGGGTGCTTCGCCGGCCATAGCTGCTGTTTCCGCTTGATCGCCGTTGAACAGGCAAAAATCGCCATTTGTCTGATAGCGAAATATGGCTTTCTTATCTTCAATGTACTCCTGCATGCTCGCATACCGATTCAGATGATCCGGATACACGTTCGTAAAAACGGAAGCATGCGGAGAAATACGGGAATCGTGGAATCCCTGGAGCTGCCAGCTGGAAAGCTCAAGGACAACGACGTCTTCCTTGGCAGCGGTGCCCAGAAGCGGCAGGGTCGCGTGCCCCATGATGTTTCCCGCAAGATATGCCCGCCGCGTCTGCCGAGAAAGGATCCGATGCACCAGTGTGGTGGTCGTGGTTTTTCCGCGTGTGCCGGTGATCCCGATTACCGTGCCCTCGTAATGTTTGCAAAACAGGCTTTCGTCCATTTCCACCGGTACGCCGTGGTCGGTTGCAATCTTGAGGAATCGCGATGTTCGAGGGACGTCCGCATTACGGAGGATCATGTCGGCATTGATGAAATCGTCGGGATGGTGTTCACCCAATCGATACGTAACCGGTACCCCGTTGAGCTTGTTCAGGGAGGGCGCCAGTTGCTCGGCAGTCTTCAGATCCGTGACGGTGACTCTGGCGCCGCTTCGTACGAGAAACAGGGTGTCGCCGAGGCCCCGCCCCAGTAACCCGAGCCCCATGACCGTAATTCTTTTTCCTGAAAAAAGGGACCGTGGGTCGGGCATCGGCAGAACTCCTTGTCCGCGTAGGCCGCCGGGATGGCGCTTCCTTTCATGAGCATCTATACCACGTTGTACCGATTCGCATGCGAAGAAGGAAGAATTGGAAAGGAACCGACACGCAGGCGATCAATCCATCTTCAGCGCCTCTTTCGTAACCTCTTCGCCGATTGACACGACTCCGACATCAGTGGGCGACAGGTCTACGGCTTGAGTAAACGCTGAAGGAATAGCTCCGCACCGAGGACACACCTCTATGGGCGACTTGTTGTCCAAACCGCAGAACGGACAAATAGCCAGCCCTTCGTCCAGGCTCTTTCCATCGGTCAAATGCATGATTTCGCTGTCAAGAGACATTACCAGACTGGCCATGTTTCTCAAAACGATATGCAGCATTTTGAGCTGCAGCAACGCATCCAGTTCCTTGAACAGGAGAGCGTTTATCTGCAGCAGCTTGCAATCTTCCTCGGCAAGAACTCCGGCAGCTCTCTTCTGTCTGGCGAAAGCTCCGATCTCACCGAAACATGCGCCGGGCAAGAAATCCGAAAGCACCCGCGAACGCTTCACGACTTTCACGTTACCTTCCAGCAGCACAAAGAAATTGGAATCGCTTTCGTTTTCCTTGATGATGTATTCACCGCGAGGGCAGGTGATAAATTCTCCGATTTTTACCAGTTCCTGAATCTCCTGATCGGTAAACAGAGAAAACATCTCGAATTTCTGAAGGCTTTGCACCAATTCCCTGTCCGGGGAGATACCTCTGTGCACGTCCGACCTCAAGCATTCAGCGAGAGCCTCCGCAAGGGCCTTGGCGGTAGGGTACCTTTGCTGAGGCGACTTCTCCAGGCAGGTCATGACGATCCGGTCTATTTCTTCGGGAATTTCGGGATTGATTCTGCCCGGAGGAGGCTGCGTCTCCGTACAGATCTTCGTGAGCGTGTCTTCCGCGCTTATGCCTTTGAAAGGGGATTGTCTGGTCAAGAGCTCGAAAAGAACCACTCCCAGCTGGTAAATGTCTACGCGGTGATCCTGTTCGCGTCGGAGAATCTGTTCGGGAGCCATGAACCTGGACGAGCCCACGAGGGTTGGCCGGTGTCCCTTCAGGTGCTTCCGAAATCGGGCAATCCCGAAATCTGTTATCTTTGGAACACCTTGGACCGAAAGTATGATGTTTTCGGGTTTTATATCTCTGTGGACAACACCCTTGGAATGAGCGTATTCCAGGGCCAAAGCCAATTCGTATACGACTTCCAGGCTCTTCTGCACGCTGAACGGATTGCGCCGCTGATGTTCGAGAATGGTCTTCCCGAACACGAACTCCATGACCATGTACAACAGGTCGCCTTTTTTCCCCACATCGTACATGACCACTATGTTGGGATGCAGCATTGCGCCGGCTGTCTGGGTTTCGAGGAAAAAGTCTCGCATGACTTTTTCCTTACTGGAGGGCGAGCCCGGCAACGTTTCGAGAGAAAAGATCTTGATGGCCACCGGCCTGCGTATGATTTTGTCCGTGGCAAGGTACACCTTGCCCATGCCTCCTTCACCAATGGGCCGGATGATCTCGTATCGTTTGATGCGCCTCAATTGTGAAGCATTGATGTCGTTCGGCATGAAACAGAAGACCTTACGGCTGTCTGAAATTCGAATCCGCTGGAGAGCAGATCAGATCTGGGACAAAATGAGCGGCCCGTTTTCCGTTACCGCGATGGAATGTTCAAAGTGTGCCGACAGCTTTCCGTCGGCAGTGACGGCGGTCCATTCGTCGTCCAGGAGTTTTATTCGCCAGGTTCCTTCGTTCACCATGGGTTCCAATGCCAGTACCATACCGTCCTGAAGGCGCGGATTCCAGCCTGCCGCTTTATAGTTGGGAATCTGCGGGGGCTCGTGCATGTTTCTCCCGACACCATGCCCCACAAAGTCCCGTACGACCGAGAAGCCGTTCGCTTCCACGTGGCTCTGAATTGCTCCGGATATATCGAAAAGGCGATTTCCGGTTACGGCCTGATCTATGCCTTTGTACAGCGATTCATGCGTGACCGAAAGCAATTTCATCGCCTCTGTCGATATCTGTCCCACCGGGTACGTCCTGGCCGCGTCGCCCACAAATCCCTGGTGTACGACACCCACGTCCACGCCCACGATATCGCCCTCCTTGAGGATTCTCGGGCCGGGAATGCCGTGAACCACTTCCTCGTTCACGGATGAGCAGATGCACGCGGGATACGGCTTTTGATTTCGCATGCGGTACCCTTTGAAAGCTGCCTTGGCTTTTGCCTGATGTATCATTTTGTCGGCTACTTTGTCGAGTTCACCGGTAGTGGTGCCGGGTTTGACCAATTCGCCGAGACGCTGAAGGATTTCCGCAACTATACGGTTAGCCTCGCGCATGATTTCAATTTCACGACGGGTTTTCAGAATGATCATACCGGACTTCAACTCACGACCGCCTTGGTTCAATGTAGATCCACTGCTGTTTTTTACCACAACATAAACCGCAGGTCCATCAGTGTCGGCAGGATTTCGAATGTGAGCGGGCCAGGTATGTCAATGGAGTGCAAAAAACACTCGATGGTGAATCATACGGCTATTCGTCTATGAGAGGGAGCAGCTTCTCCAGTTCTTCCACTTTGACGAGAAACTGCTTTGTTGCTTCTTCCAATTCCTTTGACATCAGGCGCAATCTTTTTTCCGAGCTGGGTTCTGGTTGGCGGATACTATCGTGATATTCTGGCATCATATCTTTCACCATTGTAAAATACTTGAAAAATATCTTCTATTCAATTGAAGTATCGCATAAATGATCATTACTATCAATTCTTTTTTCCTCCCCGAGACCCAACGGTCATCCGGTGGCCAATCCTTCGTCCTCGCGGGTGAATTATCGTTTCTCTGTCAGTGCGAGGAGTGGAACGACGAAGCAATCTCAGTTCTAGTTAGTTAGAGATTGCTTCGGGCTTCGCCCTCGCAATGACAGTCTCCGAATCCTTTCGCGCAATCGAAACCGGCATTACTTTTGAGAATCCCCATAAGGGCAGAGATCGCTGGCCGGGCACTCAAGGACAGCCTTTTCCCACTTGTAATTGAACTGTCATCCCGTGATCTCTTTGGTTTTGATCCGGTGCACTGCCTTATGATAAGCTAGGCATTCGGTGCCGAACGAAAAACGGTAATCCCTTGTGGAGCGCAGTTCCCGGCATGGGAGTGCCGGCAGAGGGGGCGTATCATGAATTTTTTCGGCAGACTTATTGCCCTGGTGCGTGGTTTTTTCATACGGGCCGGCGATGATCTCGTCTCCCAAAGTCCTGACGCAATCAAATCAACCTACGCAGTAGCTATTCAGGAAGCGAAGAAGCGATACAAGGACATGGAAGAAGCCGTTGCCCTGCTTGCGCGTGAACGGGAGCGTACGGAAGAGACTCTCAAGACATTGAGCCGTGAAGACGAGGAGCTCCAGAAAAAGCTCGAAGGGGCTCTTTCCGCGGCTGAAGCCGAGCCTGACAACCCGACCCACCGGGAGGCCGGGACGCGATACCAATTAAGAATTCAAGAAATAGAGGGAAAACAGGCGAATCTCACCCAGGAACTTGATGGGCAGAGCAGAAAAGTTGACGAATACAAATTGCGACTCAGAAGCTTCATGGCGGAGATCGAGCAATTGAAGCGTGAACAGGGGGAGATGGTTGCAGATTTCATGTCGACCAGGCAGGTGCTGCTGTTGGAAGATCGTCTCAAAGGACTAGCGGAAAGTGCTGTGGACGAATCCGTTGTAGCCATCCGGGAAAAAGTGGCCGGGCTCAAGGCGCAGGCAAAGATCGCTTCTGAGATGAGCTCCGCGACCGTGGGGGCCCAGGACAAGAATTACGAGCGTATAGGAGAAGAAAAGCTCGCGGCGAACAGATTCGATGAATTGCTCAAAGCTCGACTCGAGGCTAGAAGCCGTGTCAAGGACAAGGCGCGGGATCTGGGATAAGCATAACAGTGGCGCAGGAAGGCAAATCCCCCTATCGAAGGCCACCTCAAGGACTTTTTGCACGCGCCGACCCCCCGCTTTCCTGAACGGAAACGAAGTTTCGGCACATACCGGGGGTGTCCGGGGGGTTCGGGGAGACATTCATTACAACCGCCAGGAAAGCCCACCGAATGTCACGGCTTTGAATGGGCGTTCGTAAGAGCGGCTTTGCCGCACGCAAAGCATGTGAGAACATACCTTGAGCGTGACTGTTCGCAAGAACAGTCGCGTAGTGAACACAATTACAACGAAGATACATTTTGTTGACAGCGGGGGCCTGCTTGTAAAAATTTGCGTGCAAGAATACACTGAGAACAAGTATCATGCAGTATGCATCCAGTCGTGAATTACTTATTGCGTCGCCGAATTAAGATAATGTTCAAGGGCTGTACTGGCAGTTGGACACAGGGGTTTGTTGTTGGCCAAGCACACCGATCCTCCAGAAATCCGAAGACGAGCCGAAAAAAGATTTTTTGACAAATCGCTCGCTTTGCTCGAAAAGGGCTCCCTCTCCGGGGATGAGTTGAAGCGCCTGTTTCATGAACTTCAGAATCATCAGGTGGAACTCGAATTACAGAATGAGGAACTGCGTCACATTCAGGCCGAGTTGCAGCAATCCAGAGACAAGTATTCGCGTCTCTACAATCATGTTCCCGTCGGGTGTTTCACTTTGGATCTCAGGGGAAACATCCTGGAAGCGAATGCGACGGGTATTGCGCAACTGGGCTGCAGTGAACCGCTACCCAAAAAATACCCTTGGAAGAGTTTCATAGAGAAACAATCCTTAAAGGCATTTATTGCTCAGTTGAAAGCATCCCGTGAAACGGGAGAAAAAAATGTTTGTGAATTGACGATGATCACCGCTGACCGAAGGAAGTTCGATGCTCACGTTGAAATTGTGACCGCTGCAGAAGATTCGAACCGCATCGACCGCATATTGGTGGCAATCACGGATATAAGCGGGCGCGTAGCAGCGGAAGAAGCTCTCCGGGAAGGCCGCGAACAACTCGAAGAAACGGTTGGGAGGCGCACTGCGGAATTGGCAGATACCAACGAGAAGCTCCGCGAGGAGATAGCGGAGCACAAACGTACTGAAGAGCAACTTGAAAAAGCGTTGGAGGATCTTGCCGTCTCCAATTCGGAGCTGGCGCAGTTCGCCTATGTAGCTTCCCACGATCTACAGGAGCCCCTTCGCAACGTCACCAGTTGCATTCAACTCCTGGAACGAAGATTCAAAGACCAACTGGGACCGGAAGCGGGAAAATTTATAGGCTTTGCAGTGGAATCCACGCGGCGCATGATGGATTTGATTGAAGGATTGTTGAACTATTGTCGCGTAGGAAATAGAGGTAAGGATTTCAAAAAGTTCGATTGTAATGCCGTCCTTGAACAAGCGCTCCAAAACCTGAGACTCGCGATACTGGAGCACGCCGCGACTGTGACGTATGATTCCCTTCCTATTGTTTTCGGGGATCGAATTCAAATCACCCAAGTATTTCAGAATCTCATTGGAAACGCTATCAGATTTCGCAGCGAGGAGCCGCCAAGGATTCATGTGTCCGCAAAAAAGCGCGGATTGGATTGGCTCATTTCTATGAGCGACAACGGCATCGGTATACCCCCTGAGGGTCGGGAAAGGATTTTCTCCATGTTTCAGCGATTGCACACCTCCAGGGAATATTCCGGCACGGGCATCGGTCTGGCCATAGCAAAAAGAATCGTGGAACGCCATCATGGTCGAATATGGGCCGATAGCGGTCCCGAGGGGGGCGCGACCTTTTATTTCACTATTCCCGTGACCGGAGTGGGTGCGTGAAACGTGCGAAAAGGATCGAACTACTGGTGGTGGAAGACAACCCCCTCGACATCATCATGAGCCGGGAAGCCCTGTCTCAAGCCAAGATGGGCAATCACGTCAATATAGTTACCGACGGGGTTCAAGCAATGCAGTTTTTGCACAGGGAAGAGCCCTATACTGATGCCCCTCACCCGGATCTCGTCATTCTGGATCTCAACCTGCCCAGAAAACACGGGAAGGAAGTCCTGCAAGAAATGAAGAACAACCCGGAGCTCACACGCATCCCCGTCGTGGTGCTGAGCACGTCGGGATCGGTCGAGGACGTTGGGGACAGCTACGATCTGCATGCGAACTGCTTCATAACCAAGCCTCTCGAGCCGGACCAATTTTCGCGGGTCATCGAATGCATACAGGGGTTCTGGCTATCGGTCGTGAATCTCCCCGAAGAATAATGCCGGCCGGCGAAGTCATCTACGGGGCCCGAAGGCCGCGTTCCGGTATCAACACTTTTCGATTCTTCATCCACACTTGAAAGACTGAATCATCAAGGGAATCCATGCATCTGAAAGTGATGAGCACGAGCGGATGGAGGGAACGCATGGGAGTCGAAAATGATATTTCCGAAGACGGTTTGTCTGCCCTCAGAAAAACAGGCCGCTCTCCCTATGTGACGGGGTGGCCCGATGACGAGCTTGCAATGTGGGTGTCTTTCCACCGTGACGAGGTGAAAAGCGTGCTGTGCAGTCAACCTGAAAACCACAAAGCCTCTTTTTGCGAGCCGGACGTAATGGATTTGGGAATTTGAGCGGCTGCCGACGATTGGAGATGAGAAAATGGATCAGGTCATACTTGTATCGCTCAGAGGTCTAGTAATCGCTCTGGGAGTTTTCATCGGATCCGCTGCGGCCTGGTCGTGGGCAAAGTACTTGATTTGGCGCAGCGGGGCATGTGTGCCGGGCATCATTTCCTGCAAATAGACCAAGATGTTTCGGAATTACGGGGGAGTTTTCCGTCTTGGCGAAAGCTCCCCGGACTGTGTGATACGAATGCGCTTTCAAAAAAGTAAGATTGGGGGGATCCTCTTTGTTAAGAGTGTCCCGCCCAAACCCTCTCCCAGAAACATCTATCATGCGCCGAAACCTGCATTTCCGCCGAGGAAATACAGGTTTCGGCGAGTGCTAAAAGTTCTTGGGATGGGGTTCGGGGAGGAACGTCTTACAAGAAGTTCCTCCCCGATTTCACTTATTTGAAAGCGCAACAGTATCAATCATGTCATTGCGAGGAGTGGAACGACCAAGCAATCCCTGTTTTGCTTAATTGGAGATTGCTTAGGCCTTTGCCCTCGCAATGACAGTCTTCTGCCTGTTCTTTGGGCGCACACTCAGATGCGCCCCTCCCATCTGTCCCCGACCATCATGAGAAATAGTAAAGCCGCGGTCTTTCCGGTCGCTTGACATTTGGTCGGCCTCTCTCTACGGTCAGCTTACGGCGTCCAGAACGGGGGGAACCATCTCCAAGACACGATGGATGTGTCCCATTGGTAGTCACGCCGTGCAATGATGTGACTGGCTTTTCTGCCTGTCAGGTGCAGGCGACACGGTCCGCTCGTCCGAAAACGGTTTTTGAGAGGGGAGAATTATCAATTGGCGGAGCAAACATATAAATATAGGCGAGAAGATTTTGGCGAATTACCGGTAAAACTGAATCACCTGACCATATACCTCAATTTTCTGCCCAACATGGTGGAGGCTACCAATCTGCTGGATATGACGGCAACAAGCACGCTCCACCAGGTGAATCTCGATGCACGGGATCTTGAAATACGGTCGGTGGAATGGCTGCAGAATCCCGGTTCGTCCGGCAAACCGGTGGAATACGAGTACAGGGAAAAATCGGCAAAGTTGGTGGTAACACTCCCTGAACCGGTCAACCCCGGAGATCGTTTTTATATTCGCACGGTTACCCGTTGTTTTCCATCCGACAGTCTCCTGGAAGGGATTTACAAGGATACCACCCCGCCCGGCGCTCCCCAGCAATACATATCTCAATGCCAGCAATGGGGATTTCAACGCATCATGCCCATATTGGACGACTGCAGGGCTAAATGCACCATGATCGCCACCCTCGAGGGAGACGCCCGGTACACACATCTTATCAGTAACGGCAACATCAGTCATCAGCTCAATCCCTCGGGAAAGCCCGTAATGAAACCCGGCGATCCGGGGAGGCAAATCATCACATTCGAAAACGGCACGCCAATGGCACCGTATCTCTTCATCGCGGCCGCAGGCACCTGGGACGTGCTCGCAGACGAGGTCACGTACGATTCCGGACGTACGGTGACCCTGGAATATCTGGTGCCGCCCGGGAGAGGAACTGACGCGCGGATCCCCATGGACATCTTGAAACAGTCCGTGCTGTGGATCAGAAGAACTCAAGACTATGAATATCTTAGCGAGACCTATCGGACGATTTGTATGAACAAATCCAATTTCGGAGGGATGGAGAATACCGGGAACACCACCATTGTCACTGACGCGGCGCTCGTAGACGAACATACGCTGGACCAGTTCATCATGTACGGCCATGCGGTGATCGTACATGAATTCGAGCACAATCAATGTGGAAGCGAGACAACCATGGAGACGCCGTTCGACGTCTGGCTGAACGAAGCGTACACCGTGGATGTGGAACGCCAGTTCATGGCGGATGTATTTGATCCCGCGTTCATGCGACTGCATCAGGTGGATTCCATCCGCAACCCTCTCCTGGGCCCCCTGGCCGTTGAAGATAGCGGCCGCGCGGGAAGAATAGTGCGCGATGGCTTCAACGATCCGGATGAACTCATAGACGGAGTCACGTACGTGAAGGCTGCGGAAGTAATCCGTATGCTGCGCCTTGTCATAGGCCCCCAGTGCTTTCGAGACGGAAAGAACCTGTACTTCGCCCGGTACAAGGATTCCAACGCCAATACGGACCAATTCTTTGAATGTTTCGAACACGTGTGCGGCAGATCTCTGGGCCAATTCAAGAAAACATGGCTTTACACGCTCGGTTATCCCAAAGTCAGGGCCGTGACCGATTATGATCCCCAAACCCGGGAATATCATATAGACTTCGATCAGGAATTTCCTGACGGCACTGATCCGTTTCATCTCCCGATACAAGTGGCCCTTGTCGACGAACTGGGCCGGACGGTGCCGGGCACGGAACGGACTTTCGAATTGATCGATGAAAAGAGCCGTCTGACCCTCTCAAACATTGAGCGGGCTCCTGCATTCGCGTCATTGAACAGAAACTGCTCTTTTTACGGGACGTTCGTGCAGGCGAACACGGACGCGGACACCCTTGCACTTCAAGCCCGGCTGGATACCGACCCGTTCAACCGAGTGGAGGCCATGCGGCAGATTACGGACCGCCAGAGGGTGGCCCTGCTCGAGAACCAGGATCACGAAATCGACTCGGCCTGGATCGAGCTTTACGGGACGGTCCTTGCGGACGTGGACATGTCTCCAGGCTTGAAGGCTTATTTCCTTCGCGTGGACGAACAACCCCTCGATCGGGGATACCTCACCTGGTTCAGGGAACAGGTGATCGCCCGCGAGAAGCTCATGCTTGCCGTCAACACGGCCTATCGGGACCTCCTGGTGAAACAGTTCCGCGACCTGGACACGTACTCACCGGGAACGTCGTCCAAAGAAGGCATTAACGACCGCATTTTGAAGCAGGTGCTTCTGGACCTCATCGTAATCGACGATTCGCCTGAAAGCCATAGACTCATTCTCGATCACTATCGGGCGGCCACAACAGCTCAGGATAGAGTTGCAGCACTCCTGGCTCTGAACCGCAGCTCTGCGGCAGAACGCAGGCAGATCCTGGAAGAGGTGTACCGGGACTGGCATATGCACCTCAGCGGCTACGCAAACTACTTGCGTGTGGTGTCTGCGGGCACGTGCGACGACGTGTTCGACATGATTGAGGCTGAACGACGTCGCCCGACTTTCGACCCGAATCAACCCACCTGGTCGAGAGCGCTGTACCTGCCCATGGCCGTGAACAACAAAATGGTGTGGACGGATGTCGGGATGAAATGGGTCAGGGATCGAGTCATCGAACTTTCGCGCTTCAACATCATTACGGCCGCGCGGCTGCTCAACGTATTCCAGCATGCCAACAGGCTCAAGCCCGAGTTACGGGCGCCGGCAATTTCGGCGCTTGAGAGGATAATCGCAGAGGTAGACCGGGACGCGTGCCCGACAATTTACGGGCAGGCAACAGCTTATACGTATTCGCAATAAGATATGTGAGATTGCAGGGCTGGGGGCTCTCCTGAGCGAAGTGATGAGACGGCTCTGCGTCGTCCGCAGCGCAGGAGTGCCCCCAGCCTGTGCCCAGAATCGAGTCACCTGTAAAAAAGCGAATCCGTATTACCTCGGGTAGAAGTACATCGCTGCCGATCCGGTACGCAGCCATCCGTCCCGACAGAAGGCTTGGTATATACAGAATTTCCGCCCACTTGTACGACCGATGATCTTGCCGCTCGGGCGTAGGCGCAGACTTTGTTTCAAAGCATGTAATCATGCGGTTACCCGGGGGAATTGGCGGTCTTTCGTCTTGCGAGGAGAACAACGAAGCAAGCTCAACCGTTACGGGCGGAGATTGCTTCGCTTCGCCCGCAATGACAGTCTTTTCCCGTCTGTAACCGAATGATTACCGAGACCTGCAGATTGTTGTTTACAGGGTAGACCCCCTCTTGATATGAAACAGCGCCGAGTGGTTCGGGCCAAAGATACCCGCCCCGAGCACGCGGGACGGCAGCCCGACTGTACAGAAAGCCGTAGGAATGACAGCTATCCCTTTTCTCGGTTGCTCTTCACGGACAGTCGTCTCCGGTCGCCCTGCAATTCTGGGGTGCCCCCTGGACCTGACCTCGTCGTACCGGTCCGGTTCGGGCGCGGCCCCCGCGGCAATCAGAAGAGTTTCCGATTCCATTGAGACATATTCCCCCCTCCTGGATATGGATTTAGACGATTCTCCTTTCGCTGATCTCGGGGATCTCCTCCTGGCCGGCGATTCTTTGGAAGATGCTCTGAACAAGATCCGGGAAGCGGTTTCAGCGATCCTGTCGGGGGGTGCTCGCCCTTTATGCATCGGCGGGGAGCACACAGTGACCTTGCCCATCGTCGATGCGGTGAAGAAGGTGCACCCGGATGTGGTGATTCTTCATCTCGACGCTCATTCAGACCTGAGGGACGAATATGAAGGCGATCGCTTGAGCCACGCTACGGTGATCAGGCGAGTGGACGAGCTGATGGGGCCCGGCAGATTGATCCAGCTTGGAATCAGGGCAGGCACGAAAGAAGAATTTTCCTGGATGAAGCAAAAAGGCACGCTCATGCAGTGGGGATCCGCAGCAGACAAGGTTTTGCTGAAGCGCATAGATGGAAGACCCGTATATCTCACGCTGGATATCGATGTGCTTGACCCTGCTTGCATGCCTGCAACGGGAAATCCCGAATCCGGAGGCTGGTTCTACCATGATTTGGAACTTTTTTTTCTGGCTCTGAACCGCACGGAACTGGTGGCAGCGGACGTGGTGGAATTGAATCCCGGCCTGGATACCACCCAAGTCGGGGCGATAACCGCCGCAAAAATCGTTCGCGAACTGCTGCTTCTTCTCGGGAAGGCCACGTGATGGGATCGTGCGAATTGGCAATCGGAGGAACGAAATCGGGGCGCCCCTTCCTGTAAGAAGTGTTTCCCCGAATCGTACTGCTTTAGACGAGCATTGACATCAGATATTTTCTCCAGAAAAGGACTTCACGTTGACACCCGGAAATTCCGCTGCTAGAGTCA
>Ga0187785_10000451_pt1 | contig 15347 bp, 12 predicted proteins | sample 0815_BV2_4_20_MG_FD_132466 | JGI IMG/M metagenome (GOLD analysis project Ga0187785, IMG submission 132466) | Tropical peat soil microbial communities from peatlands in Department of Meta, Colombia - 0815_BV2_4_20_MG | ecosystem: Environmental > Terrestrial > Soil > Wetlands > Peat | place...
CCGGCACCACGACGGTGAGGTTCGATGTGGCAGGCAACGACCTGAATTTCACCATGGACGCCACCACGTTCGGGAATCGGGAATTCGGGACCAAAGCATGGAGCATCGGATTTGAGACCGGATTTCAGTTGTATGATTATTTCGATATTTTCTACGGGCTGTCCTTTTTCAGTGCGAGCAACTCCCTGACGTTCAACAATACGGTTCTGGGTTCAGCCAGCAGCACCACCATCGAGGACACGTTCCCGTTTTTTTCGGACGATACGACGAACTGGATTGCCGCCAACTTCAATTCGTCGGAGACTATCATAAACGGCAATGCTTTCCACAACTATCATCTGTCCACCAATAACACGCTGCGGGGAATATTTCCCAATCGCCAGTTCATCAGGCAGACTCTGGACTTCTTTCCTACTGAAAACGTGACTGAGGTCCTGACGAACCGGGCGGACATCTGGGTATGCGACAGCAGATTCGGCACCAGAAGCTGGATTCCGCTCTACGGACTGGGCCGTTTCGGCGCGCAGCTGGGATTCGCGTTCATGCCGGCCAATTACACCATCAGCGGAACCAGAACGTATACCGGCGACGGCGCATCGGGTCTTGTGCCTCCGGGAACAGTGCTCTTCAGTCAAACCAACAAACATGAAACCTGGATGCCTCATTACGGAGGCTTCGTGGGCACGGATCTGGAATTGGGTTACGCCAACTGGTACGTGAGTGGAGCCATGGATTACACCTGGGTAACAACGCAGAGTTACAAACTCAATTCCATCGAAACCACGTTCAATCCGGGCGGCTTCGGCGCAACCATCAGCCTCGGAGCGCATTTCTGAGAGTGTTATAGCTGTTCTCGAAAATTGTGTCGGATTGTCTCATAATTCCGGCCGTATGCCGGTAGTCCAATCACGTCATTGCGAGGAGCGGAGCGACGAAGCAATCTCAGTTTTGGCCGGTTGGAGACTGCTTCGGGCTTTGCCCTCGCACTGACAATCTTCCAATCTTTTCGCGTAGCCAAAGCCGACAATACTTTTGAGAATCCCTGTAGTCGCTCTGTTGGAGGTCAAGGAGATAGCGCAGGGCCTCAAAATCGGAATTGCTGCAAGCTCTCGGAGTGGATGACGCCATTTCCCGGGTAACGACTACGACAACGCGAGTGATACGCATTCGCCACAAGATTTATAAGATTGCCGGGCTGGGGGCTCTCCTGAGCGAAGTGATGAGACGGCTCTGCGTCGTCCGCAGCGAAGGAGCGCCTCCAACCTGTGCCCGGAATCGAGTTACCGGTAAAAAAGCGAATCCGTATGAGAAGATGTGGATGAATCCGGCGTTCCCGAACGAAGCTCGGGCCGTCGATCAATCGATGCGCCCCTTGCTCTGGGACCAGTTCACCATCACCTCGCCGATGGTCCTGTTTTTTCGCTGATAGAGAAGAAAGCCGTTCTTTCTCCCGTATTCATACAGATCCCGGGTGATGCGCACATCGTCCTTGCAGTATTCGTGCAGAAGGTCCAGTTTGCCTTCCCGGAACCAGGAAGGTGCCATGCTTCCGTCGCCGGATTTGTTCTTACCCAGCGTGAATTGAGCGAGATGATCCAGGGGGAGACGGAACCCCAGCACCGCGGTCACTGCAGCGAGGATGTCGAGATTGGGCAGCGATGCAAGATTTTCGGTGGTGTACGCCCGGAGCACCTCGTAATCGAAACGCAGCTGATTGAATCCGACCACGAGATCCGCCGACTTGAGCATTTCTATGAGTTGTGCGACGGCGCTTTCCGTAAATATACGGAATCCGTCCTGATCTGAATAAGCTACTCCCACCGACATTCTCATGTTTCGCACATTTCGCCAGCCGCCCACTTCATGCGCGAGTTTTTGGGTTTCCAGATCGAAGACCACGACCCTCTCACGCGTGTGAAGACGTGCCGGGGGGTCGCATGCCGGTCCCGGTACGGCAAGTGACGGTACAGTCCCGGGCGGACGTTCATTAGAAATGACGGATGCCGTTAAAACCGCGGTTTCAGGTGGCCGATCCGGCTTCGTTACGGGTGGACCCGAAACGGGTCCGTTTGCCAAATCAGGGAAAATGCGTCTCCGAGGATGCTTCATTTTCCGGCTGCCGTCCGTGGGAGCGACCGTCGGACCATGGTCGACGTTTGTGTCGCCGGGCTTGCGCGCCTGTGCGGCGGGTGCTGCGGTCGTTGTGCCGCGCGAAACGGGCTGGGTCCGGCCGTTTCTCCTCCGCACAACTGTTGGCGATTTGGCTTTGTCAGGGTCCAGGAGGTATTCGAGAGTCTTCAAGCAGGCCTGCTTGTCCAGCGGTTTGTTCCCGGATCCACATTTTGGGGAATGGATACAGGAGGGGCAGCCTTCTTCACACGGACACCGTTCCACGAGGCGTTTTGTTTTTTGCAGCAATTCTTCAATAATGTCGAAGGCCCGGTGAGACAGCCCCACGCCCCCCGGGTGCCCGTCGTAAATGAAAACCGCGGCTCTGCACACCTGTTCGTGTTGAGGAGTGCTTATTCCGCCAATATCCGATCTGTCGCACAGGGCGAAGAGGGGGAACATTGCAATCGCCGCATGTTCCATAGCATGAATTCCGCCCATGAAATGGAGCCCTTTGTCTTGGATGGCGTCTTTCGTGGCATCGGGTATCTCAATCCATATCCCCACCGTTTCGAAGTGGACGGGCGGAAGCTCCAAATCCACTACCCCGATGAGCTCCTGACCCGAAGTCTTCCTCTTCTCGTATGCGATGATGCGCTCGGTGACTTTGAGCCGCGCCTCCTGCACGGTAAATCCCGGAAAATTCCTCGAACGAAGGGGAGCGCCCAGGATTTCCGTGTCTTTTTCAGAAAGGGCGCGGGTGTAGTAGTCGAGGGTTCCGGGTTTCACGACGACGTTTTGCCTTTCCAGGTCCAGTTCTGTGACGAGATACTGTCTTGCCCGGTGAAGATACACGGCGCCTTCGTGGCATTCCGTAAATGCTCGAATGCCCGAAGAACTGCCGATCAAGGTTTTCCTGTCCTCAAGAAAAATGGAAAACGCGGTGCCGATACCTCTGAGATCCACCTGGCGTTGCGGTCGCCGGGCGGCGGAGTGCAAAGGTCCGTTTTCCTGCGGTCGGTAGAGCACGCCTGATTGCTCAAGTTCCTCCAGGACTGAGGCAACCTCCGGAATACCCGCCCATTCCTCTTGCGGGAGAATCGGGGATTCAGCGGCCGCACAGGGAATGTGGCGCTTGAGAACCTCTCTGTTCAACGGGTCCAGGATTGCTTCTTCGCAGTTTCGCCCGAAAAAGTCATTGGGATTTTTCAAGAAATATTGGTCCAGCGCGTCGTTGCCCGCGATCATCACGATCGCGCTCGGCCTGCTGGCACGGCCGACTCTTCCGCCGCGCTGCCAGGTATTTATGATGGTTCCCGGATATCCCACAAGCACGCACAGATCCAGCCCACCCACGTCTATTCCCATTTCCAGGGCTGATGTCGATATCACTCCGTCCATCTCGCCGGAGAAAAGCTTCGTCTCGATCTCCCGGCGTTCCTCCGGAAGAAAACCCGCTCTGTACGAGCTGATACGGCCACGAAGACGCGGCGAGTCGTGCATGACCCAGCTTGTGATGAGTTCGGTGATTTTTCGTGCTCTCGTAAAAACAATGGTTTTCAGCCCTGTTTCTACAGCCTTCACAAACAGGCGGGATGCTACGGTGTACGGGCTGAGAATAGGATTTAAGAATATAAAATGCCGTTTCGACGAAGGGGCTCCCGATTGGTCCACGACGGTAACTTCTCTGCCCATCAGTCTGGATACGAGAGAGCCGGGATTGGATACCGTGGCCGAACACGCGATGAACTGAGGTCGAGCACCATAAATCCCGCACACCCGGAGCATGCGGAGCAGAACTTGAGAAATGTGGCTTCCGAATATTCCCTTGTACGTGTGGACTTCATCGAGAACGACATAAGTGAGATTGGCAAAGAACTCTTTCCAGGTGTCATGGTAGGCGAGCAAGCCCATATGCAGCATGTCGGGATTCGTAATCAGCACTCGTGGCGGGCTACTCTTGATCTTTCTCCGTTCTGCTTCCGGAGTGTCGCCGTCGTAAACCGAGGCCGTAATTCCCGAGGCGCCGGCAAGTTTTATGAACGCGTCCCTCTGGTCCCGCTCCAGAGCTTTCAGAGGAAAAAGGAGCAGGCTACGGCCCTTGGGTTCCCGGATGAGCCGGTCCAGCACGGCACATTGGTACGCAAGGGTCTTGCCGCTGGCCGTGCTGGTGGCGAGGACGACGTCTTTTCGCTGCAACGACAGTTCTATGGTTTCGGCCTGATGAGAATAGAGCGATTGCACACCGGAAGCGCGAACAAGATCCACGACGCGGGAATCCAGAGCGGAAGGGACTTGCCGCTGCCGCGCAGGCCGTTCGGGCAGGATTTCATGATGTTCCACGCCCCAATCGGATCTGTCCGTATGACGCAGCCACTCCAGAAAGGATTCAAGCACAACTCTGTTCCCGTCGTCACTGAAGTATGGGGCGGATCATAGCCGCGGATTCAACGCAATGTCAATCCGGACCGCAACATTCAGTTTTGTGCTAAAACGAACAGGAGCATTTTTTTCCGGCCGGACCGATCGTGCGTCCGCTGAGGTGTCCATTCGGTTGCGGGCGGGAAAAGGCCGTCATAGTGAGCGCAGCGAAACAATCTCCCCCCTTGAGTGTCGAGATTGCTTCGTCGTTTCACTCCTCGCAATGACAAAGTCAAGCACGTCCCCGAAAAACTGCATTTACCCCCTGAGTGCGGTCGGTGGTCGGACTGTTTGAAAATTAGAGGACCGTCATGAGCCGTATCACGTTCAGATCGATAGCCTTGCTGCTGATTGTCTGGGGCGTCGCCACAGCACTGTCCGGTCAAGCGGCAAAGGTTGGAGCCATGGATTCTGCGAAATCGAAACTGGAAACCGTCCCGGTAACGCTTGGAGGAAAGACGGTCTTCGCTTCCCACGCGAACGAGGACTGGAGCAGAACCGAAGGATTATTGAAGTGGAGCACGATTACGGAAGACGAGGGTATGCTCCTTGATTTCAAGCTACCCGGACAGCATGCCATTCACATGCAAGGCATGAAGTTTCCCATAGACGCGGTCTGGATCGATGCCCAAGGAGTGATAAAACTGATTTACGAGGAAATACCTCCGAACTCGGGACAAGTCTATCCTTCGCTATTCAGTTGCCGATATTGCCTGGAACTGAAGTCAGGGTTTTGCAAGAAATATGGTGTGAAGATCGGACAGACCTTGACGTTCGGTGGAGGACAGCGCTGATTGTCCGCTGTCCCACACCATTGCGCTCTCACATATAGGGATTCCCAAAAGTGATGGCGGTCTTGATTGCGCGAAAAGATTGGAAGATTGTCATTGCGAGGGCAAAGCCCGAAGCAATCGCCAACCGACCATAATCGAGATTGGTTCATCGCTCCGCTCCTCGCAATGACATGATTGGACCACCGGCATGCGGGCCGGAATTATGAGAAAATCCGACACAATTTTCGAGAACCGGTATATGTGACCTCGGGGAGGACCTTTTTTACCATGAGGGATCCCCAATCTTACGTGTTTGAAAGCGCATTCGTATCAGCCGGTCGAGGAGATTCCACACGTTCTCAGGAACTGTGCCGGATCCAGATCGTCTCTGATTCCCAGACGGGTGAGCACAAAATCGTATCGCACAGGGTCGTCCGGTTGCAGGCGCATGAATCCGGAGGTGATTTCGTATGCGGTTTTGAGATCCGGCTGTTTCCTGGAAGTCAATCCCAGGCTCAGGCTGATGCGGTGCATATGGACGTCAATGGGCACAACGAGCTTGGACGCGGGAATGTTCTGCCAACCACCGGGATCCACCTCATCGTTCCTCACCATCCATCTCAGGAACAGATTCAGCCTTTTGCATGCGCTTCCCGCGGCGGGGGAGGGGAGAAGGCTCCGGGGTTTTCCCGAAAATACGCTTGAAAGTTCGGCTACGAAAGATGACAGGGCGGGAATGACCGTCTCGTCTTCGGAACGAAAGCCCTTCACAAAGCACGCATTGAGCGAACCGTGCTCCTGGATGGCCTTCTTGATTCCGTACAGCATGGTGGCAAGCTCCAGCCCGGTGGTGAACCTGTGCTTGAAGTCCTTGAAATCTCTAACCAGAGATTCCCTGGATGAACGAAGCAAAAAGGCATGCGGCGATTTCAAGCGCTGGAGCACCGATCCGACGCTCTTGAGTATCTGACGTACCCTGCCGTAGGCCAGGCTCGAAGCGATGAGAGCCACTATTTCACGGTCGTCCACCCGCGGGTATTCGTAGAGGAATTCCAGCGGATCCGGATGTACAAATTCCCGATGATTGTATTTCGTATAAAGAGCGCAAAGGTTCAGCTCGGGTAGTGTTTGGATCATTTTGTTCTCTGTTCTGTTGCTATAGCCGCCGCGCGCCTTCAGCCAGGTCTTCGAGTCCGGCACGGTCTACCATTTTGATGCGCGACCCTTCCGATTGTATCAGACCTTGCTTAATCATCTTCGTGAGGATGCGGGACAACGTTTCCGGAATGGTCCCCAGCAATCCGGCAAGCTGGCCTTTGGGAAGGTCGAGCTCAACATCGGCAGCCCCCCCCTGGTTCGCGCTCAAGTACAACAGGTGAGCCGCGAGTCGGCCAGGCACTTCCTTCAGGGAGAGATCGTCCACGAGAACGGTAAATCTGCGAAGTCTCCTTGAGAGCACCGCGAGCATGTTCAAGGCCAGAGATGGATTGTTTTTGACCAGATTGATGAAAGCCGGCCGTGCGAAAAAGAGAAAGCGGGCGTCATCAAGAGCCACAGCGTGAGCCGGGAAACGCCGACCTTCGAAGACCGGGACTTCGCCGAACGGTTCGCCTGGTCCGAAGATATGGAGTATCTGTTCTTTGCCATCGCCGGAAATCTTATAAATCTTCACCCTACCCGAAACCACGACGTAAAAACCGGTTCCCGAATCTCCTTCGGAAAAAACGGTCCGACCGCGCTGGTATACTTTTTCCACTGCAATGGATGCAAGATCCGCGAGTTGGTCGGGCGGCAATCCTTCAAATAGCGGGATAGCCCCTATTCTTGCGATATTTTCCACCGACTGAGGGTCCTCCTGATGAGGATGACTCCCGGATGACACTTCATCCGGCTTGTAAACACGTACTGCCGTTGGCATCTAAACGGTATTCGGTAAGCGTGCTCCGGCACGCGCCCCAATGGCACGACGGCAGTTGACCCAAGTCAAGGCAACCGACCTTTTTCGTGACTAATGTAACCTATGGATCGAACTTCTTATAATCGAAAGTACGACAACACGTCACATACGGTCAAGATTTCCTTGGCACCCCCAACGAACCGGATCACCGGCAGAGGCGGACCATATGAAGTGGACTGAAGAAGCGACACAAGCGATATCACGAGTTCCGTTCTTCGTTCGCAAGCGCGTGAAAAGAAAAGTGGAAGAGGAGGCTGCGGCAGCAGGATCTTCCCTGGTGACGATGGAGCACGTTCACGCGTCCAGGCGGAAGTTCCTCGCCAGCATGGAGGATGAGGTAAAAGGTTTCCAGGTGGAAACCTGCTTCGGACCGGGCGGATGTCCCAATCGAGCCATCAAGGATGACAATCTCGCAGGCGAGTTGGAATCTCTCATGGCAGGAAAGAACCTCCGGGATTTCTTGAAAACGAAGGTGCGCGGTCCTCTCAAACTTCATCACGATTTCAGAATTTCGGTTTCGGATTGCCCAAACGCATGTTCTCGTCCGCAGATTGCCGACATCGGCATTATTGCTGCGGTTGAGCCCAGCATGCGCCCGTGGGCCTGCAACACATGTGCAGCGTGCATCGGTACGTGTCGTGAGGAGGCAATCCGAATCTCGGCAAACGGCGAATCGGTGGAACTGGACCTGGAGAAATGCCTTCGCTGCGGCGCGTGCCTGAAGGTTTGCCCTTCAGCTGCGCTGCAGGTGGAGCGCGCAGGATACAGAATTTTTGTCGGAGGAAAACTGGGGCGGCATCCCCAGCTGGCCAGGGAATTGGACGGCCTTTTTGACAAAAATGAAACCCTCCTCATGGTGGATAGGTGTCTACAAGTCTATATGCGTTTCAATGTGGCAGGAGAGCGTTTTGGGGAAATGTTGAATCGTACCGACCCGGAGTTACTCTCTGCTCTACGGGAATTCAATATTTTTTTCAAAAAGGGGGAAAAAAGATGAAATGTTGACTTAAGTCAAAGCGCGGGTGGACCGAAGGGTTTACTTATAAGAAAAACGAAACGAAACCGGCGACAGGAACGCTAGTTTAACACAGGAAGGCGAGGAGGAGAAAATGGACGATCAGATGTTTTGTTATCAATGCGAACAAACAGCTTTTGGAACAGGATGCACAAAGGTCGGTGTCTGCGGGAAATCCCCGGAAGTTGCGGCACTCCAGGATTTGCTCACATACGCACTCAAAGGATTGTCCCTATACGCAATTGAGGGACGGAAATCAGGGATTGTAGATCCGGAAATCAACAGATTCGTGGCTGAAGCCATGTTTTCCACATTGACGAACGTCGATTTCGACGCGGACAGGTTTGTGCCCCTCATCAATCAGTGCGTTTCCCTGAGAGAAAGTCTGAAATCGAAAGTCAAATCCGCAGGCGGCAAAGTCGATTTTCCGGAGGATGCCGCCAATTTTCGCCCTGCAGCAGATATGGCGGGATTGATCAAGCAGTCCGGAGTAGCAGGGTTCGGTCCTGATCCGAGCGCCAATCCTGATATCAGGTCCCTGCAACACATTCTCATATTGGGACTCCGGGGCGTGTCGGCATATGCGGATCACGCAAGAATACTCGGCCAGGAAGATGACAAGATCTACTCATTCATCCACGAGGGGCTCGCCGCGACGCTGAATCCCAATTTATCGCTGGAAGAATGGATCGGCCTGGTCCTGAAATGCGGTGAAATAAATCTGCGGGCAATGGAACTCCTGGACGCCGGCAACACGGGCACGTACGGTCATCCGGTCCCCACCAAGGTTCCTCTTGGACACAAAAAAGGCAAGGCCATCCTGATTTCGGGCCACGATCTCAAAGACCTGGAGCAGCTGCTCAAGCAGACCGAAGGCAAGGGAATCAGCATTTACACCCACGGGGAAATGTTGCCGACCCATGCATACCCTGAATTGAAAAAGTATTCTCATTTCTACGGCCATTATGGCACCGCATGGCAGAATCAGCGCAAGGAATTCGCCGAATTTCCCGGCTCGATCCTGATGACCACCAATTGTATTCAACGCCCCAAAGAGTCGTATATGGATAATATCTTCACTACAGGGCTGGTGGGGTGGCCCGGTGCGAAACACATAGCGGATAAGAATTTCTCCCCGGTGATTCAAAAGGCAATGGAAATGCCGGGTTTCGGGGATGAATCCGACGGGAAAACCGTTACGTGCGGTTTCGGAAGGAATACCGTGATGTCGGTTGCCGGCCAGGTGATCGATGCAGTGAAAGCGGGAGCAATAAAGCATTTCTTTCTGGTTGCGGGCTGTGACGGCGCCAAGCCCGGTCGCAACTATTACACCGAATTCGTGGAAAAAGTTCCGAAAGATTGCGTAGTCCTGACGCTGGCGTGTGGGAAATTCCGCTTCTTTGACAAGGATCTCGGCGACATCGGCGGTATACCAAGACTCCTGGACGTGGGGCAGTGCAACGACGCATATTCAGCAATTCAGATAGCGGTAGCCCTGGCGAACGCTTTCAACGTGGGCGTCAACGAACTTCCGTTGTCCATGGTGCTCTCCTGGTACGAACAGAAGGCAGTGGCTATTTTGCTGACACTCCTCCATCTGGGGATCAAAGGAATTCGCCTCGGACCGAGTCTGCCGGCGTTCGTCACCCCTAATGTTCTTAACGTGCTGGTTCAGAATTTTGACATCAAACCTATCAGCACCCCGGACGAAGATTTGAAAGCCATCCTGGGATAGCGAGATTCGGGGCGGCCCGGCCGCCCCAACGTCTCAGGCGGACGGAAAGAGAGGCAAAGCCATGAAATGTCCAGGACAAGACCCCCGGTTTTGGAAATTCGATGCCATATTTGAGAGCGAATGTCCGAAGTGCGGCAATACCGTCGAGTTTTTCAAAGACGAGACAAGGCGCAGATGCAAGAAATGCGGACATCAGGTGCTCAATCCCAAAATGGATTTTGGCTGTGCGGCTCACTGCAAATTCGCGGAGCACTGTTTCGGCGATCTTCCGCCTGAGCTTATCAAACAAAAGGAAGACCTGTTCAAAGACCGCGTTGCCGTGGAGATGAAGGTTTATTTCAAACAGGATTTCAAGAGAATAGGCCATTCGGCGCGGGTCGCCAGATACGTCGAACAGCTCGTGAAAGAGGAGAAAGGAGATCCCGCGGTAGCGTTATCCGCCGCTTATCTTCATGATATCGGGGCCAAACAGGCCGAACTCAAATATCAGAGCACGGATGCCGTTCATCAGGAGCAGGAAGGTCCTGGGGTGGCGAGGGTGATTTTGGAGAAACTGGATGCAGCCGAAGAGCTTATTGCCGAAGTCTGCGACATCATAGGCCACCACCACCATCCCAGGGATGAAGAAACCGCCAACTTTAAAGTGGTCTACGACGCTGACCTGATAGTGAACCTCGAAGAAAAGCAGAAAAAAGAGTCTATCGTGTCCGGTCATCTGAAAGACGTCATCGAAACTGGTTTTCTTACCCAAAGCGGCCGAGAGCTGGCTCGCAGTGTACTGCTCGGCGAGAACGGAAAAGCAGCCGGCTGATTCAGCCATCAGTTTTTCCTTTCAGGACTATTTTTCAAGACCGAAGATCGGAGAACAGAGATGAAAATCAAACGCAATATCATAGAAATAGATGAGGAAAAATGTGACGGCTGCGGCCAGTGCATCATCTCGTGTGCCGAAGGCGCGCTGGAACTCGTGGATGGTAAAGTCAAACTGGTCGCGGAAAAATACTGCGACGGCCTTGGCGCGTGTCTCGGCGAGTGTCCCACGGGAGCTCTGCAGGTTGTGGCAAGAGAGGCGGAAGATTTCGACGAAGAGGCTGTGGAGCATCACCTGAAAGATAAAAAAGAGCTCGATGCTCCCCCGCAGGCGATGGCATGCGGGTGTCCGTCGGCCCACATCCAGAGTTTTGAGCGGACTGCGTGCCAATCCGCCAATCAGCCGGTGTCCCAGGGAAGCGACACTTCGGCGCTCACGCACTGGCCGATTCAGATCAGGCTCGTTCCTCCGACAGCGCCCTTTCTCAAAAATGCCGACCTCCTCGTGGCTGCCGACTGCACGCCGGTGGCGTATCCGAACTTCCACAGAGATTTTCTGGCCGGAAAAACGGTCCTCATGGGATGCCCCAAGTTTGACGACGCTCAGGCGTATGCGGAGAAATTCGCCCAGATCTTCAGCGCTGCTGCCGTCAAAAGCGTCACCGTCCTCGTCATGGAAGTGCCGTGCTGTTCCGGCCTTCCCGTGATAGTGAAAAGAGGGATGGAACTTGCGGGGAAAAGTATTCCTCTGGAACGCATCGTCATCAGTACCCGAGGGGAAGTCCTGAGAAAGGAAGAACTCGTTGCCTGATACCGGTTCGCTTTCAAATACGTGAAATCGGGGAGGCACTTCTTGTAAGAAGTTCCTCCCCGAACCCCACCTCAAGAACTTTTAACACTCGCCGGAAGCTGCATTTCCGCAGAGGAAATGCAGCTTCCGGCGCATGATAGAAGTTTCTGGGAGGGGGATTGGGGGGACACTCTTTACAAAGAGGGTCCCCCCAATCTTACGTACTTAAAAGGGCATTATGGTACGTAAATAATCTGGCAACGGAAGGAGAGACTCCATTTTCTTGGATCACTTTTTCAGCTTATACTTCTCTACCTTCTGAGCTTGCCATTTCAGGTTTGGATGTTGACTAATCCGCTCCACCATCTCCTCGTCCTGTGTAAGGATTCGTGGTTCTATTTCCCCGTGATCGAAAAGCCGATCCAAGAATTCTTTTTCAGGCGAAGTGAGGGGAAGTAATCGATTTAGAGATTCACGCGTCTCATTGACCAGCTTGCGGGCCCATTCCTCACGATCCCCCAGATCCTTTAGGTTCTTACGACGCAAGACGGGAATAAGTTGGTCATCCAAGTCCTCTTTGGTGAAATCAACATCAGTGGTTTTGATTTCCCGCCAATCTTTGTCGCTCATGGCCATAGCCCCGTAGACGACAAATGCCAATCTCAACTTGTCTTGTTCCAAATCGCCTTCGTTGAACAAAAGATGAGCATCAAACAGGTCCCGGCTGGCTTTGCGAGACAGAAGTGCTTTTAATTTCCCTCCTGCAAGCTCATGAATGTCCTGGACTGGGAAGTCGATTTGCGATTGAGTTCCTATCTGAACAGACTTCCTTTTGGTTATGGGCCAAAGAGCAATGCGATACATGTACAATAGATCGATCTTCAAGTTACCGCCTCGGCCAAGTGGGCTTGTGTAACGTAAGAGAAACTTAGTAGCTGCATGTCTATCATCTTTTACATGATCTATGGCCAATCCCTCTCTCTTACAAACCGCCGCTATGGCTTTAAGCAGACGAGGCCGTTCGGCCTTCATTTTGTCAGGATCTACAGACCCTATATAATTCAGATCGATATCTACGGACAGTCGAGGCAGATCAAACATGAACAGATTCAGGGCAGTTCCTCCTGTCAGCACGACTCTTTCCTTCAGAAAAGGATGCTTGCTGATTCCAGTCAATAACGCTAACAAATAGAAGACCTTTTCCAGTATTTCCGCTCGGAACCCAGCGGCAGCGGCTTCATCCAATAGAGTCTGTTTGGAGACGATCACGAAGTCTCCTCCCATGCCTTTTCCAGAATGTCTTCCGGTACCACCAGATTCCATTTTCTAATCAATCGGGTTTTCGAGCGCTTCCTCTCTGCACTATCCCGGATCATATAGGTTCGCTTTTTGGGCCGGTGCTTACGCAACCGCCGTAAGTGTTTCTCTTCGACCATCAATTCCTGACGGTGTTTTTCCAAATAAAAGCCTACTTTGGCTACAGTCGTTGAATTCTCTAACAATAACGCATAGTCCACTACTTCATCTATGTCGAAGAATTCGACGGACTCCAAGGACCTCCAGATTTCCTCCCATCCGCCACCAAGCGCCGGGCGATCTAAAACGTCTACCATGGTACGCTCTAGGGAGGTAATTCTTACCCACATTCCCCCCCTATCTGCGTTCTGGACTCCAAAGAATTCTTGCCCCTTATCTCGGAGACTTTTTGGAAAGAGGACCCCTTGGAAATTGTTTCCTCGAAAATCTATCGGACCAATCTTCGCTCGATGCGTAGTCAAGTAAAGGAAGCGCTCATGTACTGAGTGTGCCTTGCCATGGAACTCAAGGGCTGTGTGATATGCCAATACCGCGTCGTCCGCCATTCTCGACGCCAATATGTAGCCGTCCACTGGAGCCCTTGCTGGCTCAATACCAGAGGGCACGGACAAGTAGAGTCCTTTGCGGATTCTAACTATGTTGCCCGCCTTGACGTGGTATTCAATGAGAGCCTTCCGAGTCTTGACATTTGTACGTCCGCGAGACCTCAGGAATTCGGCAAACTCGTCGTATGTAAAAACTTGGTGTTTAGAGAAAAAGAGGCGCGTGTCCATAAATTACCGCTAAGCTGACATCATTCATCGATAGTTTTAATAATCTTAGGACTTCAGGTGCATGGTGTCAATGGGCTTTCATGTAGTATATATACTACATGAAAGCTAGATTCTGTTCATCGTGTTTTGAAATCGTAGCTCTGAAGTATATATACTTCAGAGCTATAGCTTCATGATTACATTGTCTAGCAAAAAGGAGAGCGTATCCATAATTCACCGCTGTGCTGACATCATTCATTGATAGTCGTAATAATCTTAGGACTTCGGATGAACAGTGTCATCAATGTTCCATGTAGTATATATACTACATGGAACAATAATTCTTTTTCCCTCTTGACGCGGTGATTGAGTCTGTAGTATATATACTACAGACTCAAGGGAGAAGTCATGCCACGACAGTCTGCCTTACAAAGAGCCAAATTCGAGATTGCTGATTTTTTCGAATCTCAGGATGCACAAGTTTTTTCACGAGCGGAACTTGGCGAAATCTTGGCTTCCAATAGAAAGGAATGGGGCCTTTCACCGTCAATGACTTTCTCCAGATTCAACACCTTTCTGATTGAGGAACTCGGTTTTCGATTAGAGACCTGCTCATTCCCTTCAAGAAACTATACCAAGTTTACCTTCGGGGAGGTCCCTACATTCGACTTCCTCTTGTCACTAATTCCTAATTCCTATCTCTCGCACCACACAGCCCTGTTCCTGCATAAACTGAGTGACAAAATACCTGATAAGGTCTACTTGAATGTTCCGCAGGAAAGGAAACTTCGCAAGAACTCTTCTCTGGACCAGGGTCTAATTGACAGAGCCTTTCGGGGATCGGTTAGAATTTCCAAAAATTCTGCCGCATTTCGTGGCAAGGAGGTTCTGCTTTTGAACAGTATGGGGCGCGGAGACCTGGGAATCATCGAGTCCGAGGGGCCAGACGACTCGATGATACGAATTACAGACATGGAGAGGACTCTCATAGATATTACTGTAAGGCCGGTTTATTCGGGCGGAATTTCAAATGTCTTGGCCGCTTACACGAAAGCTAAGGGGATAGTGTCGATCAGTAAGCTGGCAGAGACGTTAAAGGCCCTGGATTTCGCATATCCCTATCACCAATCCATCGGGTTCTGTCTTGAAAGGGCGGGTTACGAAGCTTCCGAAACAGACGTTCTCCGAGACTTCCCAATAAGATACGATTTCTACCTGGATTATCAAATGACCGAGACGGAATATTCGCAAGTCTGGCGGCTGTATTTCCCAAAAGGTTTAGAATGAGTGCGAACGTATGAAGGAAAAGGCCGCTAAAGCAAAATGGTATCAAGCTTATTTCCGGCTCATTTTCTTCCGTATTTCGTTAAAGGGAATTCGTACGGTAAACGGCCTTCCGTGGGGACAGACCTCCACTGCCGCAGTATGATCCAATTCTCTCAACAAGGAGCGTATTTCTTCCTGGTGCATGGTGCTCGTTTCCTTCACTGCAGACGTGCATGCCATACGTTTCAAAAGTTCTTCCTTGAGGCGGTCCGGATCGCCCTTGATGCCCGTATCCAGCATCGCTTCAACCAACTCACCGAAAAATCCTTCCAGATCTGTACTACCAAACCATTCGGGCACGCTCTTAACTACAAAGTCTTTTTCCCCAAATTCCTCCACAAC
>Ga0187785_10000454_pt1 | contig 15316 bp, 13 predicted proteins | sample 0815_BV2_4_20_MG_FD_132466 | JGI IMG/M metagenome (GOLD analysis project Ga0187785, IMG submission 132466) | Tropical peat soil microbial communities from peatlands in Department of Meta, Colombia - 0815_BV2_4_20_MG | ecosystem: Environmental > Terrestrial > Soil > Wetlands > Peat | place...
CGGATGTCCCATAACGTCCTTCTCCGGTGGCCGAGCCTGCGAACAGTTCCGCCCCATACCGGGAGAAGCTCACCCGCCAGAAGCTTGAGAAACGTCGTCTTGCCCGACCCGTTCGGGCCCAGGACAGCCCAGTTTTCTCCTGGTCTGAGCGTCCAATCGACTTCTTTGATCACGGTTGCCCCGTTCAGCGAAACGGCTGCATTTTCCACCCTTATGAGAAATCCGTTGTGAGGTTGTTCCGTCGCGCGGGTCTCACCGGGCCGGAACCGCACAAAAGGAGACTGTCCGGATGCCTTTCGTGTCGCTGTGTTGTGCCGGCCGCCCTGTTCCACGATTCGGCCTGATTCCAGTTTCAGAAAACGGTTCAGTGCGGGGGGGCAGTCGTCCAGGTTGTGCGATGAATAAAGTATGTTCACTCCAGATTCCGCCGCCTTCTGGATTGTATCCAGCACTGCGCTCCGCGATGAAGCGTCAAGACCGGCACACGCCTCGTCCAAAAAAAGAAACCGTGGATTGTGCACCAACGCCCGGGCAATGAGAATTCGCTTTGCCTGACCCATGGACATGCTCAGAATCGAGCGATCCGCCAGCTCTTCCAACCCGAAGAATGTCATAATTTCCCTTGCCCGGGCACGTTGGAGAGCACCGGGCTTTCCCTGCAGCAGATAGGTTCCGTCAAACCCTGTGCAAACGGCTTCCAGCCCCGAGACGTTCCATCCCTCGGTTCTGTACCGATCCAGCAACTCCGAGGACACGAGGCCCGTCTGGCGTCGGAAACGTAGGGGACTTTCAGTCGGCGAGCCCTCAATGAAGAAGATCCGCTTGCCGATTCCGGGGCACGGGTGAAGGTCCCCGCGTACCAGTTTGAGAAAGGTGGATTTTCCCGCGGCATTGGGTCCTAGCACCGCCCAGTTTTCCCCATCTGCCAGTGCCCAGTTCAGATCCGTCAGGATGACGCTCCTTCCGATGCAAAAGCGGACATCGTGAAATCTCACGATGACTCGTGAGGTTTCCGTGACGTTGGACGAATCTGACGCGAATTCTGAGAGTTCGGACATGTCCTGTGATGTGGTCCTGAAATCGTTTGTCAAGGTAAGTGATGAGTATACCACATTGGGGAAGTGACGTGGACAGTCGGGGCTGTGAGAAACTTGAACGCAGGTATCGGAAAAACCATATTGACGAATCGGTAAAACCAATTTATTCTCCTGCATCGTCACAAACTCTAGGGAGGGGACATCTCCGGGAGGGTGGATTGGAAACAAAAAAGAACTTCTTCGCCGGGACCGCGGGGATCGTGCTGGCCGGATCTGTCATAGGGGTTGTCGCGGCCTTACTGCAAAAATTGGGGAATCCCGGCAATATGGGAATCTGCGTGGCCTGTTTCGAGCGGGATGTGGCCGGCGGATTGGGGCTGCACCGGGCTGACCTGGTTCAAAACCTGAGACCGGAAATACTCGGTTTTGTTTTGGGCGCTTTCGTTGCCGCGTTGTCCTTCGGCGAATTCAAGCCCAGATCCGGATCGGCTCCCATGGCACGTTTCCTATTGGGAATGTGCGCTATGATAGGAGCATTGGTTTTTCTTGGCTGTCCCTGGCGGACTCTTCTCCGCCTCGCAGGAGGCGACGGCAATGCTCTTTTCGGCCTTCTGGGCCTTGTGGCGGGCGTCGGCATCGGAACGATCTTTTTCAGGGGCGGTTATAACCTTGGGAGAACATCGAGGCAAAATATGGGCCTCGGCTTGCTCATGCCGCTGGTCGTTGTCGGCTTGCTCGTCCTACGGCTGGCGTACCCTCCCATACCCAATGAACCCAAGAGTGGAATCCTTTTTTACAGCCTGAAAGGACCGGGCTCGCAATATGCGCCGCTCCTGATTTCTTCCATCGCAGGATTTGCAGTGGGAATGGTGGCTCAACGAAGCCGCTTCTGCACCATGGGCGCTCTGCGGGACTTGATTCTGTTCAGGCATTGGCACCTTTTTCTCGGGTTTTCGGCCCTGCTTATCCTGGCGTGGTTGACCGACATCGTCCTGGGCCAATTCCATCCGGGATTTGCAAATCAGCCGGTAGCCCACACTGAGAGTTTCTGGAATTTTGCAGGCATGCTGGTGGCCGGGCTCGCTTTTGCATTGGCCGGAGGCTGTCCGGGAAGACAGCTTTTCATGTCGGGAGAAGGCGACGGCGATGCCGCGATTTTCGTATTCGGTATGATCGCGGGGGCGGCTGTTGCCCATAATTTCGGCCTGGCCAGTTCACCTGCGGGAATCGGGCCGAATGGAGTTGCTGCGGTAGGGGCAACTCTGGCGGTTTGCCTGTACATTGGATTCACGAACCTTCGTCGTTCAGAAAAATGAGAGGTGTTTCACATGCCGGCAAAAATCGACGCGCGGGGGCTGTCATGCCCACAGCCCGTGCTTATGGTGATGACGAAAATAAAAGAATTGGGGTCCGGTGAAATCGAAGTTCTCGTGGACAACGACGTAAGTCGGGAAAACGTGAGGCGTGCTGCAGAAAAACAGGGGTGGACCGTTGCGGAACTGAAACGGGAGGCTGAGGAGTATCGTTTGCTCCTGAGGCACTGATGGGCTTTCTGCGAAGCATCCGCCGACTGTTTGGCGTTGTGTCGGGCGGCGAAGCAACTCAAAAAGGCGTTTGCCAGCGCGGCATACTTGTTCTTCAGCACACGAGCGACGTAATAAGGGCGGAAACTCTCTTGAAGGATGCCGGACTCGATATCACTGTCAAAGGCCCCCCTCCTGAAGTGCGCACAGGCTGCGATCTTGCCATAGAATTTCCCATTGTTTCAGAACTACAGGTTTCTCGCATTCTCCGGGACGCGGGTATATATCCCGTGCAGACGCTGCCTCTCCAGGATCTGCTGTTGGAACCGGTCAGCTTGTACCAGGTGAAGGATTTCGGGGACCATCTCATGGTTCGCGCCGCAAACATGAAAATTACGGTGGACAAGCGGGATCTGCGGATCGTAAATGTATCGGGCGGCGGCTGTCCGGACGTGCCTTTCCTTGCCGATCGGCTGGTGGGCGAACAGCTGGCCGAGGCGCCGGAGCCGAAAACTCTGGGGAGCACGCTATGCGGGTACGCGTTGCAGCTCGCTTACGAGGAATTGAAACGCAATGTCATGTGTAATCGCGGGCACGGTGCCGTATGAAAATTTTCCTCTCGCTGACGCGGAGGCAATTCTTACTCGGGAAGAATTACGTTTCGGCGGGCACACAATTCCTGTCGCACGAGGAACGGCAGCTTTGGCCGCAACATGCTCCCTCGCAGCCACCGCGCTGGGAATCCGACAACCGAGAATCATCGTTGCTGGAGACATCGGCCGCGGAAACGGCAGTACGGAGATCTACAGGTACCTGGTGGAGAGGCTCTCCGACATTCCTGCAGATGTGCTCGTATTTCATTATTTCCAGCCGGACGTGGACTGGCATAACAGAATACTGATCAAAATTGAAGAATTAGCCGAAAGGCCGCTGCTGGTCGCGGACGCGGGCTACATGTACGTGGCAAAAATGAGCGGGTTTAGCAAATCGTATGACCTGTTCACTCCCGACGCAGGGGAGATGGCTTTTCTGGCCGACGAATCAGCACCGCACCCCTTCTACACGAGAGGATTTCTGCTCAAGGAAGAAGAACGAATTCCGGAGTTGATCCGACGGGCATATGAAAACGATAATGCCCCGCATTACCTGCTTGTAAAGGGCCGGAAAGACGTGGTGGCTTCCCGAAAGGGTATCATTTCCGAAATTGCGAACCCCTGCGTGGAAAATATGGAACCCATAGGCGGGACAGGTGACAGCCTCACGGGAGTGGTCGCAGCGCTCCTGGCTGCCGGACGAACGGTTCCGGATGCCGCCAAAAGGGGCGCCGAAATAAACCGGCTTATGGGCCTGTTCGCCAACCCGAGTCCTGCCTCATCCGTAGGAGAATTGCTTCCGTATTTACCTAGGGCAATGACAGCAAATGATCCGTGAAATTGGGGGGACACTCTTTACAAAGCGGAATTACACCTATGCCAAAAAATCGCTTCATAGAGCCAGTGTCATTGCGAGGAGTGAAACGACGAAGCAATCTGTTCTCAACGGTCAGGAGATTGCCACGGGCTTACGCCCTCGCAATGACGGTCACATTCTTTCTCAAGTGAATAATTCCGTTACAAAGAGTGTCCCCCCAATCTTACTTGTTTGAAAGCGCAATGGTATCAGTGCGCTTCCTGAGAAGTGAGATTCGGGAAATCTTCTTCGCACGACCTGATCGTGATATACACATGCCGGACGGGAACTCCGTCGTTGCAGACGTGCATGTGAGGCATTCTTGAACCGGGAATTCGGCGATTTTCAGACTCCCCGCGGTCTTGTGGATGAGGTGCTCCGCGTCCTGGGCCCTGTAGGGGAACGCTGGCCCAGAGTCCTGGAGCCCACGTGCGGGACGGGAAATTTTATTTCCGGCCTGATGGATTCCCAATCCCCCCCTCGAGAGATACGGGCTTTTGAGCTCCAGGAAGCTCATTTCCGCACAGCGCAAGGACTGGCACGAACATCATGTTGCCTGATTGACGTACGCCAAGCGGACCTGTTCAGGATCGATCTTCGCCGGGAATTGGACTGGCAGAACACGGGGCCGCTGCTCGTCATCGGGAATCCGCCGTGGATTACTTCCTCTGAGCTCGGCGGGCTTGCCAGCTCTAACGTCCCGAAAAAAACGAATTTCAGGAGATTGCGCGGTATTGAGGCTATCACGGGACATTCGAACTTTGATTTGTCGGAGCACATTTTGATCAAACTGTTGGTTGAGCTTGCGCATGAGCGACCCACCATAGCCATGCTCTGCAAGACCCAAGCAGCGCGAAACGTTCTCCGCTACGCGCATGCAAGATCCATAGGTCTTGAAGCGGCTGATATAAGGCTCATCAATGCGTCTCAATGGTTCAATGTTGAGGTTGAGGCGTGTCTTTTCGTCATGAAGGTCGGAATCCGGCCCGCTCCAATAAAAGCTGATATATTCTCGGATCTTGATTCGCGGATTGCCGACTCCACGATCGGATTCGTGAACGGATTCCTTGCTTCGAGCGTACGCCTGTACGAGCGGACAGCGACCTTTGACGGCAAGTCTCCCCTTACCTGGCGACAAGGGATCAAGCACGATGCAGCGTCAGTCATGGAACTTACGGATTTTGGCGCAATGGCTAAGAACAGGCTGGGCGAGCCTGTCCGAGTGGAATCTCACCGGGTCTATCCGCTCTTGAAGAGCTCGGATTTGCACAATCACGAAAACCCCGTTCCCCGATTTTCGGTCATAGTTACGCAAACGAAAATTGGTGAGGACACCGCGACTCTCGAGCAAGATACGCCACTGCTTTGGACATACCTACAACGACACCGGGATTTTTTTTCGCGGCGCAAGTCGTCGGTTTACACCGGTAAACCCGAATTTTCGATGTTCGGTGTCGGAGAGTATTCATTCTCCCGGTACAAAGTTGCGGTAGCAGGATTCTACGGCTCGCCGCGATTTCGCCTCATCCGCCCCGTCGCCGACAGGCCCGTAATGCTCGACGACACGTGTTATTTTGTCCCGTGTCGGTCGCTTCGCCAGGCAGCTCTGGTGTTTTGCCTGCTGAACCACGAGTCATGCCTGGAATTCATAGAATCTCTGGTGTTTCGAAGGGCCAAACGACCGGTGAAGAAGTCTGTCCTGCAACGCATCGATTTGCAGGCGCTGCTACAGTCCATACCTGCCTTGGACCTCGCGGAGCACGTTGATGCGGTCATGACTCGGTACGGAGCCGATCGTTCCGGCCGAGCCGATGTTGCCGAATCCTTTGAAGAGTTGTTGCAACCTCATAGGAATGCGCCTTCAAAAAAGTAAAATTGGGGGGACCCTCTTTGTAAAGAGTGTCCCGCCCAAACCCCCTCCCAGAAACTTCTATCATGCGCCGGAACCTGCACTTCCACTGAGGAAATGCAGGTTCCGGCGAGTGCTAAAAGTTCTTGAGGTGGGGTTCGGGGAGGAACTTCTTACAAGAAGTGCCTCCCCGATCTCACACATTTGAAAGCGCATTGGCATGAGGTTGCTTCAGGAAGCTCGTTCGCAGCCGCACTAGAATCACGAACCCATGCTTTCTCGAAGTCTGCCCAATGCTTCCAGGTGCGCCTTCTCTTCGTTCCCGATTTTGTACAGAGCGCCTTTGGTCTCTTCATTCTCCATTTTATCCGCAAAACGCAAATAGAGATCCAGGGCTTGAGCCTCCAGCATCATGGAAAGCTCAAGCAAGGACGGCGCCGAATGCAAATATTTTTCGTTTTTTTTCATGAAATCATGCAGATTGAATCCGCCCTCCAGGACGGTTGTCGTAGTGTCCGATTCAAATGCCTCCTGATCCACCGGAAACGCTTCAATGCTGTTGTAGAGTTCCAGGAGATATTTCTTGTGCTTGTCTTCAATGGAAGCAAGCCTCCCGAGGAGGGTGTTAAGCTGTTCATCGGACGTTCCGGCTATCACGGTTCGATAGAAATCCGCAAGCGTTTGCTCCATACCGTACCCTATTTTGATGATCTCCTGAGGCGTTTCGTCTCCGCGCACCATGTCAAGATTCAATTCAACCGGGCCTTCCGCAACTGCACCTTGCCATGCTTGAATGCCGCCCTTTACGTTGTACACATGTTTGAATCCGCGAGCCGTCAGCATTTGAGCCGCAACTCGGCTCCTGCCTCCGATGGCTCAATAGACCACGACGGGCTTTTCAGGGTCCAGTTCATCCAGAGATTCCGGCAAATGAGTTATGGGGATGAGTTTCGCGCCCGGAATGTGCTCTTGTTCATATTCTCCGGGTTGCCGGACGTCCAAGAGAGTGAAGGTGCCTTCTTCATGCTCTCCCAGGAAAGCTTTTGTCTGATCCGAATCCAAAGATTCCGCAGGCGTGAAAAACTTCTTCAGGTTGTCAAACATGTGTCGCCCTCCTTATGTCCTTATGCCTCTCTCTGGAGATACGCGCAAAAGCTACCTCCGGATTCAGGATAGGATACCAGGCTCATGAATTCAATCTTGTCGGGGATAGGGTTCACTTTCGGCCCAGGGACCGCTTTTTCACAGGACCGCAGGCAACGAGATAGAGAAGGTGACATTCTTCGGGTAATTCGAGCAGCCGTGCCGCTTCTTCGTCATAGAAGGCTCCAATTCCGCAGCATCCTATGTGCAGTGCCGACGAGGTGACATAGAGCCTTTGACCTAACCTGCCCGCGGATAGCAGCGCGTATCTATAGGCTCTCGCACCCCACAACCGTTCGATCGATCCGATATTACTGAGAAACAAGAAATGGATCGCGCAATTTCCCAGCCACTCCTGATTCAGGCACACGGACGCCATCCGTTCCATTTTGTTTCCGTATGCCACGGGGTTGAAGGACGCTCTTGCCCGGTCCAGGACGTAAAAGCCCGCCTCGATCCCTTCCACATCTTGTGTAAGCATGCCTACTGCAAGGGTTTCATCCAGGGGCCGGCCGCGTGCATCGGCATCGGTGCACACCGCCTTCACCAGAGCCCCAAATGTATCGGCAGGGAGTTGATCGCGGACGAAATTGCGCATGGAGCGCCTCGTGAACAGCGCGTCCGCATAGCCCAGCGTCTTGGGGAAACGATCCGTCGCGACGCTCATTGAATCCCTGCCGACGTTGAGACCGAGATTACCAAGCATCTGCCCTGGGCCGGGACCAGTGATAACAGTCGAGGATATTTTATGAATCTCACGAATCTCCGGATAATCCACTTCCCGTGCAGATACATGCGATGCAGGTTCCACATCTCCTGAAACCCCGTGTGTTGCTTCCTTCTCGTGCCCGCGTGCCGCCTTGCCCCACCCGGCTGCCACCGCGAGGCAGACTTCACGATTCGTATCCAGGCCAAGCAGGTCATTTACGCTCTCGTCGTCGAAATCGTACGAGAGGCAAAACGGCATGCGCGAAACTGTCAACGCCTGCGCGAGATTTTCACCGAGGTGCCCCGTATCCAGTAGATGATAGCGATACGCTCTATCGCGGTATTTCCAGGAGCTGCGAAAAAATATTGCGGTAAGGAAGAAGGTGACCGCTGCGACAGACTCCTCAGGAACCGGCGCACTGGGCAGATCAACGGCTGTGTAGTCTCCTTGCCCGAGTTGAATAAGAAGCTGCCGGGCAACAGCGTGATGATACATGCCGTCGGCCAACCCCGGAACGTTCCGGCAGCTCACGTACGTCTCGAAAGGGTAGAGCGCTCCGGCGGAAGCCACACTGCGGAAATAAAAGTCCGTTCCTCCGTGAGACGATTTGGCGGTAAGAGCCTGAGTGAGCATGAGTATGGTCGCGAGCCGGTCCAGCGACACTGCGGTTTCGGGCTCAGGCTCAATTTTTCCGAGATACGTATCTGATATGCGATCCTGGGGCCACCGGGTCACCTGAGGCAGCGCAAAAGCGGGTCTGTCGCGGTATGACTTGAAAACTTCAGGTTGTGCGGACCAGTCCAGGGAATGGCCCGACATCCGATATCGGTCGTAGGAAGTACGGAGGTGGTAATGCAGCGCCGACGTGGACATAGTGGTTCTCTTCAGCAGGCGGAGAGATGGAATTGAGGAGAGCGAGCTTTCCGGATGCCCGGAGAACTCGGTTCAAACCAAAATGCGAGGACCGGAAGACTTCAGTACAATCACGTCCGACGTGTCATGAAAACGGCCGCGGTGCACATCCAAACAACTCGGCCCGGTCATCCCCCCCAGGGCATGTTGGCGTATGTTTCGGAGAGCTTATCGCGAAATTCCTTGAAAAACCTTTCGTGCTCCTTCTCCCAGGCGGAAAGCATGAGCAGCGCTTTCCTGGCTTTTCCGTCAGTCTGGTCAGCCATTTTTGCGTAGAACTCGCTGAGATCCTTTTCTATTAACCATGCGGTATTGAAGACGGTGACGTCGGGCACCATGGATCCTTCAATGCACTGCTCGAGAAATTCGTTTCGGGCTCTCTCGTCGAAGTAGTTCACCGGTTCGACAATGGTGCTTTCAACACGCTCCGAGCTGATCTCACCTTTTTGTCTCAAGTCGTTGATGATGCTATTTATGAACAGAATGTGTTTTTGTTCTTCTCTGATCAACTGTTCGAACGCGGTGACTGCCGCACCGATCCCCATTCGCGGCAGCGCATTGCGAAAAAAGTTTATTCCTGTTTTTTCCTGGTTGAGGGCGTACTCGAAAATTTTGATTTCAGAATCGCTCACCGTGGGATCCTTTCTTACGCTGAAATCCGTCCGAAATTACTAATAGATCACACTTTCTTCAATTGTAAAGCTAATTCGATCGTAACGCCTCAGTTACGGACGGGAAAAGGCTGTCATTGCGAGCCCAGCGAAGCAATCTCTGCCTTTAAATATCGAGATTACTTCGTCGTTTCACTCCTCGCAATGACAAAGGTTAAGCACTTCCCCCGAGTAACTGAATGATTACATTCAATCCAGGATCAACGAACAATTGAACCGATCGCTGTTTGGATTGTCTGAAGCACGAAGAAAACCTTTTTTGGACTTGACCCGGTGCGAAAACATGACTATCTCATGCCATGAGATATAGAAGTGCGGGGGTGATCCACATCTCCGGGATACGAGGGGGTTGCCCGTGTCATCCTGCAAAGGGAGCATTTCACGCGGAAGCCGGGTGGGGGTCGCGTTTTCTTCCCATCGAACGAAGCTGTAGCATTGCGGTGCAAAGGTCCGTACGAGACAACCGGCTCACAAGGAAAACAGAATCAGGTAGACGCCACAAAAAAACGGCGTTATGACGTGATGAAGAGAAAAAAGTCGTTGAAAGCGATTGACGTTCCGGCTAATATGCAGCGAAGATTATTTGATTTATTTTTTACCAACAGAGCAGAAACAGTCAAAGCAGGGCTGCTTCGCGGCCTTCGGGGGGGTACCCCGGCCTTGACATGGAAATTCGGAAAGGGATTGTAAATGAACCACTATCCCGGAACCTCGAGCGGTCAAAGAACGCAGAGACCTGGCGAGGCGTATCCGGTTCCTATTCAAGACCTCAACTATCGCCCTGAAGAGACGTCAGGTTTTTTTGATGTATCGGCCGACGATCGAAAACCCTTTGTGGAATATTTTCATGCTATTTTATACAGAAAATGGATAGTATTCGGGATTTTCATTTTCAGTCTCGCTGTGGCCACATTGTATGCTCTTCGGGCAACTCCTTATTACAAGTCCAGTGCTACCATAGAAATTGAGAAGGTTTATCCCAGTTCAGCGGGCCTGAATGAACTGTTTGCGTTTTTCGGCCAGTTCGATTTGTACTATCAAACACAGCTCGAATCGCTGAAGAGCCGCAATCTTGCCGAAAAATTCCTCGAGCGAATGAACGCTGCGCCGAACTCACAGGCGGATAACCGTGAAGAAAAAGGTTCCGGCAAAGAAGATGTCACAGGGAAATCGGACAAGCCGGACACGAATGCTCTGCTGGAAGAGGAAAAGCGCAAAGTCGCTGCAGTTAATTCCATCGTATCCAGGATATCGGTTAACCCGGTTCGGGGTACTCAACTTATTCAAGTGGAATTGGGAGCGGATGATCCGGTTCTTGCGAAAAAGATGCTCGGGACGTACCTGGACACGTTTATAGAAGAGGACCGCCAGAGAAGGGCGGAAATTGTGGCGAAGGTAAAGAACTGGTTGCGCACCGAGTTGATGGAAACGGAGAAGCAACTGAAGGAATCCGAAGCAAACCTCTTGGAATTCAGCAAGAAGCACGGAATGGTTTATCTGAGCAAACACCCTAACCAGGCCCTCAGTTCGTTCGAGAGGGCCAGTGATTCACTCTTGCAGTCCCAGGATCTCAGGGTCAATCTCGAATCCCTGGAACCCGACAAGACCAAAGGGTTGCCGCCGCAGGTGAGCAACGACTATCTGCAGAACTTGCGGGGACAGCTCGCTGGGCTGAAATCCGAATACACAGGAATGAAAGCAATCTATTCCCCCAATTACTTCAAAATGAATTTGCTGAAGAATAAAATTCGGTCAATGGAAGAGGCTATAGCCGATCTTGAAAAAGAGGCGGTCGCATCTGCACTGGAGGCAGCAAAGAAAAAAGAGGAATTGACGGGAGAAGCGTATGAGAAGAGTAAGCAGGCTGCAATAGACATGAACTCCCTGGCAGTCCAGTTCGATATCCTCAAGAAAATGGTGGAAGCGAACAGCCAGGCATACGTCATGCTGCTGCAGAAAACCAAACAGGCGGAAATCGATCAGGGGTTCATGGGACATAACATTACCGTAGTGAACCAGCCTACATTGCCGCTCTTGCCGGTAAGTCCCAATGTGAAGCGAATAATTCTGCTGGGAGCCATCTTCGGGCTGCTGGGAGGTATCGGGCTCGCGGTATTCCTGGACTACTTTGACGGAGCGGCCCAAACCGAGCGGGAAATTGAAAAAAGTTTGCGTGTTCGGATCCTGGGAGCAGTACCGCGCATACAATATGGCGGGCAGGACGCGTACGGAACAGGCGGTTCGTCGTTTCAGGATCTTGAGGCAAAAGCCGGAAATCTGGAATTTGTCGCTCACCGATTTCCTACAGCGCCGTTCACCGATGCAATCAGGATCGTTCACAACACTGCGAGCACCCTCGTCCCCGGGACTTCGGGCGCCACCATGTGCATTTCCAGTTCCCTGCCGCTCGAAGGAAAGACTCTCATCTCTGTGGTAATGGCAACGGTGGTGGCCTCTGAGAACAAGAAAGTTCTGGTGATAGACGGAGATTTAAGGCGACCCCGTATTCACCACATTTTCAACAGCACAGCTCATGATTCGGGGTTGAGTGACCTGATCACCGGCAAATGTCTCGACATCAAAGATGTAATTCGGAAATCGTCGGTTCCGGGATTGTATTACATGACATCGGGAACGCCTCCCGAAAACCCCGTAGCCTTGCTCAAGTCCGAAAGAACCCAAGACATTATGGAAGCCTGCAGAAAGGCATTCGATTTTATCGTTTTGGATGCACCGCCGGTGCTCGGACTGGTCGATGCCACGATTCTGTCCGGATATGCAGACGGCCTGATACTCGTGGCGAAGGCCGGGAGCACCCCCGTGGAAGTGCTCAGGCGGGCGAAGGAATCCGTATTCCGCGGGCAGGTGCGTTTGCTGGGAATAGTGCTTAACATGGCCGATGAAAAGGCACGGCGCTACAATTATTATCGGTATCGCTATTACGGGTATAACGAACATTATTCCACGCGTACTGCCTGAACATTTTCGAGCGACAGGAGTCCAACTCCTGCAGATGGACTTATCTTTGGATATCCCAATTTCTCTGGAATGCCGATCAGCGGCAAGGTTCCGAATTGATTTAGGGTAGTGTGATGTGTTGCGCTCAGCATGTGAAAGAATAAAAAATTTCTGAGCAACATGACGAAGGTTGCGTTCTGTCGGGTCTGTGGGAGGAGGTGCGGGCTCTTTGAAGGTCCGGGGAACCAATACCTGGCCCCTCACTGCCACCAGGACGTCCAACAGGGCAAGATCGCCTTATTTCTATAGGGATTCTCTAGAGTAGTGTCGGTTTTGATTACGCGAAAAAATTCGAAGACTGTCATTGCGAGGGCGAAGCCCGAAGCAATCTCCAATTAACCAAAACAGAGATTGCTTCGTCGTTCCACTCCTCGCAATGACATGGTTGGATCGTTCGAATGTGGGGTCATGAACGAATCCGACAGAACTTTCGAGAACTGCTATGATTCTCGCAAAGACAAAAATGATAACATTATTTCACGCTGAGTGTCCTCAGAAGAAAATTAAAGAACGGGCTGCCGGACTATCGGCGTGAATCGAACAAAGAGATCCACGGTGGACTCTCCAAAGGAGTGTTGTAGATGCCGACGATAACGCCCCAAGTCGCACACCTTATTGACAACTTGAAAGAATCGGTGACTCGGATGATGGCCGAAAGAAGCCTTATCAGCACCGACGATTGCACGGAGAAGCCGTCTCCGATCTGGAGCGAAGCCCTTGGCGCATTCAAATATCTGCTGAATCTGCCCACAGAAGATTTCCAGAACATCAGGTTCCACACCGAACTCATCGACCGTGGTTCAATGTGGCGCTACTGGGCTCCTTACCCCAAGTTGGATCCCGAAGCTGAGGCCAGGGACTTGGGCTATCTGAGCGCAATTGAAACCATACCCCAAGAGTATTGGCTGAGTGAGCCACCTTTGCCCTGTATGCCCCGACCGTTAGGTGTCAATTTTCAAGGGCACGTGGTCAACCCAAATATAGTCAGATACCAAACGTGTGTCGCGAATCTCTACCTGGCAGGCGCATTTCAGTTTATTGACGATTCACAGAACAAGCAGATTGTCGTTGAGATAGGCGGTGGGTCTGGTGGTCTGGCGCACGGCATGATCAACATTCTTGGCGGGAAAGTTACCTATGTGTTGATCGATCTCCCCGAGATGCTGCTGTTACAAGGAGCGTTTGTTGCTCTCCATAACCCGGCCAAGGCCGTCTATGTGTATGATAAGGCAACATTCACGCGTGACTTTGTATCTTCGGAGATCTTCGACTTCGATGTTGTGCTCATTCCAAATTATGTGGTGGACAGACTGAAAAATCTTAGGGATATCGCTATATTCATTAACATGCAGTCCTTCCAGGAGATGTCGGAGCAACAGATAAGGTCGTACCTCGGCCTGGCAAGAGACAAACTGAGCTACTGCATCTACAGCGACAATATTGATCGACATCCATACAACGAGAACCAGTTCCTTCTTTCCCATCTGTTACGAGAATACTTCGACCTGTACCCCGACCCGGAGTTCTACGAAAAGTTGTACAAGGGGATGGATCCATTCAGCTACGATTCTTACAAAAGATACTTTGGCTTTGGCGAAGGCGTAAGGAGAACCGATCGCAACATGATTGAAAAGATCCTCGTCAAGGGAACGAGAAAAGCCGACGAGGCTTTGGCCGTTGCAAAAGCCAAGAGGCTGGTGTCAATGATCCCGGGCATGAAACATGTCTCCAGGGTTGCAAGATTGGCAATGGGGTCGTGAGTCGCGTCATGCAGCGAATTAGAGCAAAGCGGACTAGTGTGGTGTCCCGCAAATAGCTTTCAAATCACCGGTTTGGTCGGCACGCGAATCAGTATCATTGCGAGGAGCGACGCGACGAAGCAATCTCAAGCCCTTGGTCTGCAACTACACGAGATTGCTTCGCTTCGCTCGCAATGACAAAGCCGGCGTCCCTTGCTCGATGACAACTTCGGAAGAGGTTCAGATGGCCGGTTACGTAGGTTACTTGTGGGACAGCACACTAGAATGAGGACCACCTCAGTCTGAGCGAATTGCTCACCACCGAGACCGAACTCAGGGCCATTGCTGCTGCAGCGAACACCGGATTGAGGACAATACCGAAAAAAGGATAGAGCACTCCTGCTGCGATGGGTATACCCAGGACATTATAGAAGAAAGCCCAGAAAAGGTTCTGCTTGATGACCTTCATGGTTTTGAAAGACAGCCGGATAGCAGCCGGCACCAGGCGCAAATCGCTCTGCATCAACGTGATGTCTCCCGCTTCGATGGCCACGTCCGCACCCGCGCCGATGGCAATGCCGATATCGGCAGCCGTAAGTGCTGGAGCATCATTGATACCATCCCCCACCATGGCCACAACCTCGCCCCGCGATTGGAGCTTTCGAATTTCGTCAGCCTTGTCTGCCGGAAGAACCTCAGCGAGAATTTCGTCGATTCCCACTGCTCGAGCGACCGCACCAGCAGTTTTTTGATTGTCCCCCGTTATCATCATGGTTTTAAGGCCCATGTCCTTGAGAGCCCGCACCGCGTCAGCCGCGAATTCACGGGGAACATCCGACAGAGCGATGATTCCCACAGCCTTCTTTTCCTCGGCGATGAAGACAGTTGTTTTGCCTTCATCACTCAACGTTTTCGCGATTGCATCCAAACCGTTCATGGATACGGAATACTGGTCCATGAGCCGCAAATTTCCTAGCAACACGTGTTTTCGGCCAACCATGCCTTGGACGCCAAGTCCCGATAACGACGTGAAATTTTCTATGTTTGCGACTTGCACCCCTTCTTTTCGGGCTTGGGCTACTATTGCCTCTGCAAGCGGATGCTCGGACACCGCTTCCACCGAGAGAGCCGCCCGTAATATTGCCTGAGCTCCAACGCCGTCCGCGGGCACAACGTCCGTCACAACGGGTTTGCCCCTGGTAAGGGTTCCGGTCTTGTCGAATACGATTGCGGTCAGCTTGTACGCTTTTTCAAGGCTCTCTCCAC